>JGI12048J13642_10456241_pt1 | contig 49589 bp, 33 predicted proteins | sample ElkSlonscriptome_16_FD_13642 | JGI IMG/M metagenome (IMG submission 13642)
CCGCTTCATCGCGGGCCTTTTTTTTATTATATCTTGATAGTAAAGGAGCGCTTCTGCAAAACTTTTCTGTTAGCTTAAAGGTTGATTGAATCATTAGATTAGCAAAATATGAAAATCCTTATCTCAGGTGGTTCGGGCCTGATTGGCTCGGCGTTGACAAAGCTGCTCATGGCAAATGGGCACGAAGTCAATCACCTATCCCGTAGTAAATCATCTGAAAATAACATTCCGACTTTTGTTTGGAACTTGGCGAAAGGCGAAATTGACGAGGCTGCCTTTGACGGAGTCGAAGCCATTATCCATTTGGCAGGAGCCGGCATAGCCGATGAACGATGGACGGAGAAACGAAAAAAAATCATCATCGATAGCCGAGTTGAAAGCGCCAACCTGCTTTACCGAAAGGCAAAAGAACTCAAACCTCCGCTCAAGGTCTTTATCTCGGCCAGTGGCATCAACTACTACGGTATGAAAACGACCGATAAGATCTATACCGAAGAAGATCGACCCACGGACGACTTTATCGGCAAGTGCTGCCTGCTGTGGGAAGAAGCCGCGGATCAATTTGATGACATCGCACGAGTGGTGAAGCTCAGAACAGGGGTGGTTCTCTCTGCAGAAGGCGGTGCGTTGGAAAAGATCGCCAAGCCCATCAAGCTCGGTGTGGGAGCTCCGCTCGGCTCAGGTAAGCAGTGGGTGCCTTACATTCATATTGATGATTTATGCGCGATGTACCTTGAAGTATTGGAAAACGAAACGTATGAAGGCGTTTATAATGCCGTAAATGGGGATCACGTCACCAATAAAGACTTAACCAAAAAAACGGCGAAAGTACTGGGCAAGCCATTATGGCTTCCGAATGTACCCTCGTTTGTTTTGATAGCCGCCCTGGGAGACATGTCAGGACTGGTCCTGGATGGCAGCAGAGCTTCCGCTGAGAAAATTAAAAATCAAGGATTCGAATTCAGATTCGAGAATTTAGAAGAGGCACTGACAGCAATTTATTCAACTTAATAATTTCTTCCCTTGAGCACGCTGAGAAAGTTTTCCATTTGCTCCATACCTTCGGGATTTATGGCCGTTTTTTGAAGTTCTCTTTCGGCCACTAAGAAATAAGCCTTGCTCCTTTCCTGTATTTCTTCATCCACTTCGAGATCGCGGAAGATACTTCTCACCCGCTCTATTTTCTGCTTCGGATCGGTGATTGTATCTTCGAAGTAGATGGCTTCCAACTCTTTTCTCTGCTTGGGAGAGGCCTTTTGCAGAGCTCGAATTATGAGATACGTTTTTTTATCGGCCAAGATATCTCCACCCACTTGTTTCCCAAAATTTTCAGGATTTCCGAAAGCATCCAAGTAGTCGTCCTGCAACTGAAAGCCGATACCGGCAGCCTTACCAAAAGCGTATATCGCCTCACAATCCGCTTTTGACGCATTGGCCAGAATGGCTCCCATTTGTAAGCTACATCCCAAAAGAACGGCAGTTTTTAAGCCAATCATCTCGATGTATCGCTCTTCGGTAACCGATTTTTCGTTCTCAAAATCCATGTCGTACTGTTGACCCAAACAGACCTCGGCCGAAGTTTGATTAAACAAGTCCAAGAGAACGGGAAGCTTTTCGGCATTGCATAAGGCCAGTTTCTTGTAGGCTTCAATCACCATGGCATCCCCGGATAGAATGGCCGTATTAATATCATATTTTTTATGTACCGTCTCCTCACCTCGTCGCAATGGTGCTTCATCCATAATATCATCATGCACCAACGTGAAATTGTGAAAAATCTCAACGGCAAGTGCCGCAGGTAAGGCCTTTTTTATTTCACCTCCAAAAGCATTTGCAGCGAGCAATACCAAATGGGGACGAATGCGCTTTCCTCCCAGGGACATGATGTACTTAACCGGTCCATAAAGATTATCGTCAGGCAATTGGGAAATGTAATCCGCCAGCTCAGCTTCAAGCAGCGTTCTTAAGTGATCCGATTTGGTATTCATTTAATCAAGTTGAGCAGGTATTGTCCGTATCCGCTTTTAACAAATGGTTGCGCGATCTTTTTAAGTTGATCAGCATCAATGAAGGCCTTTCGGTAAGCCACCTCTTCGATGCAACCAATTTTCAAACCTTGTCGATCTTCTATTACTTCTACAAACTGTCCTGCGGCCATCAGAGATGAAAAGGTTCCCGTATCCAACCAAGCGGTTCCGCGATCCATCACCGAAACCTGAAGTTTTCCTTTCTCCAGGTACGCTTTATTCACATCCGTAATTTCGTACTCACCTCGAGCACTTGGCTTCAGATTCTTTGCTATTTCGATGACTTCATTGTCATAAAAATAAAGTCCGGGAACGGCATAATTTGACTTTGGGTTTTTTGGCTTCTCCTCGATGCTGAGCGCCCTCATTTCTTTGTCAAATTCAACAACACCGTAACGCTCGGGGTCCGATACGTGATAGGCATATACGATTCCGCCTTCGGGATCATTGTTTTCAGCCAGCAGTTCGTGCAAGCCGTGGCCGTAGAAAATATTGTCTCCCAGTATCAGAGCTACTTTGTCGTCGCCAATAAACTCTTCGCCAATCACAAAAGCTTGAGCAAGACCATTCGGATTCTCTTGAACGGCATATGAAAAATTGCAACCCAACCTTTTCCCATCTCCCAAAAGCCGTTTGAAATTTTCATGGTCGTGGGGAGTCGTAATAATCAAAATATCACTGATGCCCGCACTCATCAGCGTAGACAAGGGATAGTAGATCATCGGCTTGTCGTAAACGGGCATAAGCTGTTTACTCACCGAAATGGTCAATGGATAAAGACGTGTGCCTGATCCTCCCGCTAAGATGATTCCTTTCATGATTATTCAGCTTTTTTTGATCACTCCGATTTTCGAATCTCCAATTCTTCCAATTCGATATCCTCTTCTTCGTTGATGATTTCAACCAGCGGCTCGCGAAAAGATTTCGTTACCAAACTACGGTGAAAAGAGAGCAGAAGACTCGGAAGCAATACCAGGTTTGAAATCATCGCTACCAAGAGGGTAACGGAAACTAAGGTACCGAGTGCTACGGTTCCTCCAAAATTTGAAGCGGTGAAAACCAAGAAACCGAAAAACAGAATAATCGAGGTATAGATCATGCTGACTCCCGTTTCGGTTACAGCGTTTAAAACGCAGGTGCGGATGTCCCAAGATCTGCTCTTCAACTCCTGTCTGTATTTTGAGAGGAAGTGAATGGTATCATCTACCGAAATACCGAATGCAATACTGAAGACCAAAATAGTAGAAGGTTTTATAGCAACACCAAAATACCCCATCAAGCCAGCCGTAAACAGCAAAGGAAGTAAGTTTGGAAAAAGCGAAATGACCACCATACGGGCCGAATTGAAAAGCAAGGCCATGAGAATGGAAATGACAAATATGGCAATGGCCAAACTGATAAAGAGGTTCCTGACCAAGTAATCCGTTCCATTTAGAAAAACAATACTGGTTCCTGTCATGGTCACTTTGTACTCATCACGCGGAAAAATCTCATAGACTACCGGCTTTAAGTTTTCCATGAGGCTATCCAGCTCCGTAGTCCCGATATCGGCTATCTGAGCGGATATGCGGGTAACGGTTTGCGTGGAATCAAGAAAGAGTTGAGAGATTTTTCCGGCGTCCGACTCATTTCCACGTAAGTAAGGTCCCACAAAAGATCGCTCATAATTTGAGATGAGACTATACCGTGATTCCAAGCCATTATAGTATGCTTGTTTTGCAAACTTTATGGCATCGGTAATGGCCAGCGACCTCGATATTTCGGGGTAAGACTCGAGAGTGTGCTGCAGCTTTTCGACCTTTCTCAACGTTTTGGTCTTTGTCACCTGACTGCTATCAAGTGAATTGACCAAAATCTCCAGCGGCATTACCCCTGCAAAGTTATCTTCAAAGAAATTCAGGTCTTTGATGATTTGATCGTCTTTTGGCAGATCATCGACGATGTTTCCCGTCGCTTCTACCAAGGTGGCGCCATAAATCGAAATGGCCAAGACCACGATGGTTCCGAGATAAACCTTGCGTCGATGATTGCTAACCAACCCATGGAGAATACTAACTACGCGGTCCACCCACTTTCGATCCAAGTGAGCTACGTGCCTTTCTCTGGGAGGAGCGATGAAGCTGAACACACACGGAATAATAATCAGTGAGAGAAAGAAAACACTCAAAATATTGATGGAAGCCACAATTCCAAACTCTTGAAGCATGGCACTTTGCGTGAAGATGAAAGTTGCAAACCCCATGGCGGTGGTGGCATTAGTCATAAAAGTGGCGTTACCAACTTTATGAATGACCCTGCTTAATGCTTTAATTTGATTCCCGTGGTGGCGGTATTCGTTGTGGTATTTATTGAGAAGAAAAACACAATTCGGAACTCCGATGACGATAATCAACGGGGGAATGAGTCCCATCAATGCACTGAGTTTAAATCCGAATAAACCAATCGTACCAATAGACCAAATCACTCCGATGATCACTACCAAGAGGCTAATGAACATCACGCGGAAACTTTTGAAAAAAAGCAACATGAGAAATGCAGTAACAGCGGCGGCTAATCCGACGAACATCCCTAACTCTTGTTTGATCTTGGCGGTTTGTTTTGTCCGTATATACGGCAATCCGGAGTAGTGAACTTGCAGCCCGGTTTCTTCTGAAAAGGCTTCAACTACCTCCTCGACCTGCTCCAAAACTTCCACTCTTTGATCGCTGTTGAAGGTGGGCCTGTTGACGAAAAGCATCATCAAACTGGCGTTCGTAGAATCGTTATAAAGTAGATTCCTATAAAAAGGAAGGCTGTTGATGACCTTTTTGAGGCTGTCTACTTCTTCGGCAGATTCAGGTCTACGCTGTACTACTTTCTCGACGTTGAATTTTTTTTCTTCGGCGTTCTTCTTGAGCGTGTATAGGTGAGCTTCAGAGAATACACTATCTATGCCGTCGATGGCTTTGAGGTCATAGCCAAGCGTATACCACTTAGAAAAAGTCGGATACGTATGCAGCTTATCACCCTGCACGCCGAGTACCAGAATATTTCCATCTTCAGAAAAGCGATCGGTAAATCGATCGTATTCTATTTGCGTACTATCATCTTTAGGTAGAATTCCCCCGAACTTATAACTCATGGTCACCGTTCTGGCTTGGAACGCCATGAACACGGTAACGATCACAACTACAGCCAAAAGCGCGATTCTATTTCGCAGAATTAATCCGGCCGTTTTTTCCCACATGTATTGCTTTTGCTAAGTGAGGAGCAAATATAAGATAGAATGTGAAAGGGCTGAAGAATGAGGTCTATCTTTGCCGAATAATGCTTGCTGACTTTCACGAAACAAAGTTCTTATTGAGAAACCTCTCCCTTCGACGGTTTCAAAACGCCTGGTCATTGTATCGCAGCTTTCACAAAAGCAGGCGCAAAAGTGTATCAGGTGAGCACCCTATGCCTGTTGCTCTCTCGGTAGAGCCTACCACTGCGTGCAATCTGGGCTGTCCTGAATGCCCCAGCGGCTTGAAGCAATTCACCCGTCCCACGGGAAATCTCAAAGAAGGATTACTAGACCAGCTCTTGGATGAAATAGGAAAAGATCTGATTTACCTGACATTCTATTTCCAGGGCGAGCCTTTTATTCATCCCGATATGAACGCGCTTATTGCAAAAGCCGGCGAAAGGGGAATTTTTACAGCTACCTCAACCAATGCGCACTTCATCAATGAGAAAAGTGCCGAAGCAATCGTAAAGTCCGGATTGAACCGATTAATCATTTCGATAGACGGAACAACTCAAGAGGTTTACGAGTCCTATCGCAAAAAGGGACAACTGAAAAAGGTTCTTGAAGGGACGAAAATGGTCCTGAAAAAGCGAAGAGAGCTACGGAGTAATTTTCCGAGAGTCTATTTCCAATTCTTAGTGGTCAAGCCAAATGAGCACCAAATTGAAGATGTAAAAAAACTGGGAAAGGAACTGGGCGTGGATGGAGTCCACTTCAAAACGGCCCAAGTTTACGATTACGAGAACGGAAACCCACTTATTCCTTCAATTGATAATTACGCCCGCTATGAAGAAAGGCCCGACGGGAAGTGGGGTATCAAAAACCTGCTGGACGACCAATGCTGGAAGATGTGGCACTCAGCTGTAGTAACTTGGGATGGGCGTGTGGTGCCCTGTTGTTTCGATAAAGATGCCACCCACCAAATGGGTCAGATCGGCGAAGAGGCTTTTGCCGAAATATGGCGAGGAGAGGCGTATTCTAATTTCAGATCGGCTTTACTCCGATCGAGAAGTGAGATTGAAATTTGCAAAAATTGCTCAGAGGGAACGAAGGTTTGGGCCTGATTAAACGTCTAGAAAATTTCTGAGGATACTCTTTCCGTGAGGACTAAGGACACTTTCCGGGTGAAACTGAATTCCGAATACGGGTAGTATTTTATGATTTATTCCCATCACTTCGTCCTGCTCATCGCGACAAGTTACCAGCCAGTCATCGCTCAGATGGCTTTCATCGACTACCCAAGAATGGTATCTGCCAACTTTAAAATGTGCGGGTAACTCAATAAAAAGAGGTACGGGTATTTCTACCTTCAAGTTGTGTGAAACACCGTGATGAACCTCATCAAGATTTTTAAGCTTGCCTCCCGTTGCCGTGGTCAGAGCCTGATGTCCCAGACATACACCCAAAACCTTTTTCTCGAGTAGAAGACTTGCCGCTATAAGGTCAAGCAGATTTGTAGCCTCTTCAGGTAAACCGGGCCCGGGGGAGAAGACGATGTACTCATAGTTTTTAAGATAGTCGGCCGAGATCTCGTCGTTTCGACGAACATCCACATCCTCATCGGCAATTGCTTCAAGGCTGTGAACCAGATTAAATGTAAAGGAATCGTAATTATCTACGACCAGAATTCGGCTCATGCCTAGACAGTCATGATATCTTTCTCCTTACGCTCTACTTCATTGTCAACTTTCTGACTGAATTGATCGGTCAATTTTTGAACTTCGCCTTCGGCATCTTTTGCCAAATCCTCACTCAAACCGTCCTTCTCTAACTTTTTGATCTCATCATTGGCATCGCGGCGAGCGTTGCGAATTCCCACTTTCGCATCTTCCGCTTCCGACTTCACTTTTTTCACCAAATCTCGCCGTCGTTCTTCGGTAAGAGCGGGTACGGAAATGATGATCAGCTCACCATTATTTTGCGGGTTTAACCCCAGATTGGCATTGATAATGGCGCGTTCGATCGGTTCGAGCATGGCTTTCTCCCAAGGTTGTACAGATATCGTACGTCCGTCGGGCGTGTTTATATTAGAGACCTGATTCAACAAGGTCATCGAGCCGTAGTACTCTACCATCACACCATCGAGCATTGCGGGAGACGCTTTCCCCGCGCGTATTTTCACCAAGGCATCTTCCAAATGCTTAATGGATTTTGCCATCGATTCTCTCGCCGTGTCCAGTATAAACTCTATTTCTTCTTGCATGATTCCTAATTAAAAATTGACCAATGTTCCTACGTTTTCACCCTCAACCACTCGACGCAAATTGCCCGGAGCGTTCATGTCAAAAACAACAATCGGTAGTTTGTTTTCATTACAGAGCGTAAATGCCGTAAGATCCATAACATTCAGTCCCTTCTCGTAAACCTCATTGAAGGTGATGGAACTATATTTTGTAGCAGTGCTGTCTTTCTCAGGGTCGGCGGTATAGATTCCGTCGACGCGGGTACCCTTCAAAATTACGTCAGCTTCTATTTCGATCGCTCGAAGAGAAGCTGCAGAATCTGTGGTAAAATAGGGGTTCCCGGTTCCTGCTCCAAAAATAACAATCCGCCCTTTTTCCAAGTGACGTATGGCCCGGCGGCGAATAAATGATTCGGCAATTTGCTCCATTTTAATCGCCGACATCAGGCGCGTTTTGATATTGGTAACCTCGAGTGCTGACTGAAGTGCCATACCGTTAATCACGGTGGCCAACATTCCCATGTAATCTCCTTGGGTTCTTTCCATGCCACCTTCGGCGGCTTGGAGTCCACGGAAAATGTTTCCTCCTCCGATAACAATCGCAATCTCAACACCCATTTCGTGAATTTCCTTTATTTCGTCAGCGTATTGCGCCAAGCGATTGTTGTCTATTCCGAATTGCTTCTCGCCCATCAGGGCTTCTCCACTGAGTTTGAGAAGGATGCGTTTGTATTTTACCGACATGTCTGGAGCTCCGTTTGGGGTCGAAAAATATCAAAAAAAAAGGAGAGCCTCACACTACTTCACTTTTATGTTGGAAAAGACTGATTCTTGATGTGTTGTGGAAAAAAAATCAATCTCCCGTAAGTATTAATCTTCCCCGCAGTGAAAGAGAATTTTTGAAGAAAATGGAGTAAACATAGATGCCTGCAGGAATTTTGGACAAATCTATTTTATCAGTCAATTGAGATCCCGAAAACTCTACTATAATTTCACCGGTCATTGCGGCCAAGCGAAAGAGGTTCACCTTAGAGCTCGTTTCCAATTGTATATAATTGCTTGCCGGGTTGGGAAAGACCTTTATTTCAGGTCGTCTTGAATTTTCCGTTGACAAAATAAGATCACGCCATTGAATTGGCTCTCCTACTGACTCTCCGTTTTTAACATAGTGAACCAACTCTACGGTGAAATTGTCGCAATACATGTAAGGACCACCCAGCCCCTCTATTGAATAAACTTCAGAAACGGTTGAACAAGTTCCACCTCCGCCTGCCCAGTAAGAGCAAGTGTCATCGGTATTAAGATCGTTGTCTGAGAGAAAATAGGTAGACGATCCGTCCAGCGTGGTCTTCACTCTTCGACCCTGTGCATTTATATGCATCCCTGTTACGGTAGCTCCGCCCAAATCCAGATTGGGATTAGCCATTGTTCCCGGCAACGCCTGCATATCGACCGTTGAATAAAGCCAAGCGAGCAGGTCTTGGTTCATTGTTTGATTCTCGTATTGACTGTAAGAAATAATTTCCGGATTGGTATAGTTACCATTGTAATAGATCGTAGCTCCATCAACTACGTAATTGATTATTCCATCCGACTCTATTCGTTCCAAGATTTCCCGTGCTTCGATTGTCCCACCGCCGGGATATTGATCAACTACATGCAAGGTATCGCCGGGATGGAAATCGTATATGTCATCGTAGTCTAAGTTTCTGATTCCCGATTCGAAGTCGCTAGAACCCGCCAAATAGTACTGATTAGAAAAACCAAAGCCTGTTTGATCATAAAAAGACTCTTGACCGAAATAGTCCACCATGTTTATACCTTCATTCCAATAGTCGGCATTCATGGCGGTAAAACCAATCGTACTTAACAACCCATGGTTCTGACTGATGTCGATAGTCCCATATTCATAACCGTATTCTTCCGTTTGACTGTCGTAAATGAAAAGTCTAATGGTTTTCACGGAATCCTGGATTCCAAGAAAAGTACTGTCAACCAGGTTGACCACTTCGGCATAGATGTCTCCAAAGGCAGAGCCTTCTATGGCCGGCCAGAGCGCTCCCAAGGGTTCTTTTACTTTTAGGTAGATGGAATCACCGTACATGTTCGTTATCCAATGCTCGCCGGTAGTCGGTCTAATTAAGATATCATCCCCTGCCCAACCATATCTTCCGGGCACAAAACAAAGGTCGAAAGCATCCGGATTGTAGGTTTGAATGGCCCGCGTAAGTGTCATCAGAGTATCTATGCCCATAACTTCAAAACTTTCCACCCGTGCCCCCCGAAATCCTGATTCCGGATTTTCAGCCTGGTTTGAGAATATTTTCTCTTGTCCTGTATACCAAAGCTGATAGTCTTGGGCCTGCAAGCATCCTGCAGATAACAAAATGAGTGAAAAACATAATCGCAACATCATGACCTGAGCGGTTTTGGTTTTCCTGAAATTATCAAAAAAAAAAAAAGGAGAGAACAATGTCTCTCCTTTTCGAATCAAATATCACTTGTGGATTAGCTTAAAGCTAAGCGCTTAAACTCGGTAACCGTCAAATCTTTGTCGGATTCCTTAAGGTGTTGTTTAATCGACTTTTTGTTGTCCTTTATAAATGCTTGATTCAAGAGTGTGTTTTCCTGAAAGAATTTATTCAATCGACCCTTGGCAATTTTCTCAGCCAAATCAGCCGGCTTTCCTTCCTGGATGGCTTGGTCTTTTCCAACTTCGATTTCATTGTCGATAACCTTTTGAGGAACACCTTCTTGATCCAACGCTACGGGAGCCATAGCGGCTACTTGCATCGCTATGTCTCGACCCAGGTCGTTATAGTTCCCCTTGTTTAAACCTACCAGTGAAGCTAGCTTGTTTCCGGGGTGAATGTATGCCACCACGCTATCCGCTTCAATTTTTTCAAAGCTGCTCAAGTCCAGCTTTTCACCGATTACACCGGTTTGCTCGATAATCTTCTCATCGATGGTCATATCAGAACCGGGGAAATTCATTCCTTTCAGCTCTTCCAATGAAGATGCTTTTTCTTCGAGAGACTTATTCAAAATGGTCTCAGCCAATTTTACGAAATCGTCATTTTTAGCTACGAAATCCGTTTCGCAGTTCAACACCAAGATAACGCCCAAATCGTTCGCGTCATTTGTCTTAGCAAGAACTACACCTTCTGAGGCATCGCGGTCGCTACGCTTTGCAGCTACCTTTTGTCCTTTCTTTCGAAGAATATCGATTGCTTTATCGAAATCGCCTTCGGCTTCAACCAAGGCCTTTTTGCAATCCATCATGCCCGCTCCCGTTTGCTTACGGAGCTTATTGACTTCTGCTGCTGTAATTTTCATGATCGTATTTTGTCTTTAAATCAGGCGTTTTCTTTCTCTTTGTTGTCAGCCTTCTTTTCTTTCTTAGCCGCCTCTTTCTTGGCCGCCTCTTTCTTGGCCGCTTCTTGCTTTTCCTGGTCGGCTTTTTCTTTTCCGGCTTTTCGTTCATCCATTCCTTCCATAATGGCATTGGCCACTTTATCCAAAATCACTGCAATGGATTTAGAAGCATCGTCATTCGACGGAATCGGAAATTCAACTTTTGTAGGGTCAGAATTGGTATCCACCATAGCAAAAGTCGTGATGTTCAACTTTTTGGCTTCTTGAAGCGCAATATGCTCTTTGTGAATATCTACGATAAAGATGGCTGCAGGAAGGCGAGTCAACTCGGCAATACCACCCAAGGTTTTTTCCAGTTTGTCGCGCTGACGTGAAATCTGCAGACGCTCTCTTTTTGACAAGGTGTCAAAAGTTCCGTCTTGCTGCATCTTATCAATACTCGACATTTTTCGGATTGCTTTCCTTACGGTAGCAAAGTTAGTGAGCATTCCACCCGACCATCTTTCCGTAATATAAGGCATCCCCGTGGGCTTGATTTTCTCATCCAATATGGCTTTCGCCTGCTTCTTGGTTGCCACAAAAAGAACTTTCTTTCCCGACTTTGCTACCTGACGAATCGCTTTGCAAGCTTCGTCGAGTTTTGCTGAAGTCTTGTTCAGGTCGATGATGTGGATTCCTTTCTTCTCGTCGAAGATGTAAGGAGCCATGTTTGGATTCCACTTTCTGGTTAAGTGGCCGAAGTGAACGCCCGCATCGAGCATTTCTTTAAATTGTGTTTGGTCTTTCTCAGACATACTTAATTTGGTTTACATTCTGTTAAAAAAACAATTGACGGGTAGCTCTAAACAAAAGAGATCCCGTCAATTTAGATACTAAACAAGCAGCGTAAGTATTAACGCTTGCTAAATTGAAATTTCTTACGAGCCTTAGGCTGTCCGTATTTCTTACGCTCTACCATTCTCGGATCACGCGTAAGAAGACCTTCTGCCTTAAGGGGTTTTTTCATCTCTTCATCTATCTCAACAAGAGCTCTGGATATAGCCAAGCGAACTGCTTCAATTTGACCGGTGATTCCTCCACCTTTAACGACAACTTTAACGTCGTACTTGCCTTCAGTCTCAGTCAACATGAATGGCTGACGAATTCTGTATTGGAGCGGCATTGTAGGAAAATATTCCTTGAAGTCGCGGCCGTTTACAGTCACATTTCCTGTTCCGTTGTTCATATAGATACGAGCAACGGAAGTTTTGCGGCGGCCAAGCGTATTGGTTACTTCCATTATTTTATTTTGTTGAGATCAATTTTCTTAGGTTTCTGAGCTTCGTGCTCGTGCTCGGCACCTTCTACGGCGTAGAGGTTTGAGTAAAGTTTGTTTCCCAATTTGTTTTTGGGAAGCATTCCTTTCACGGCTTTTTCTACCAAAGCAATAGGCTTGCGCTGGAGAAGCTCGGCAGCAGTCAAAGAACGACGTCCACCGGGATAGCCCGTGTGGCGGATGTAGTTTTTGTCAGCCATTTTATTGCCGGTAAGGACAACTTTCTCCGCGTTGATCACGATCACATTGTCACCACAATCAACGTGAGGAGTGTAATTGGTTTTATACTTACCGCGAATCAATTTCGCTACTTTGGTGGCTAATCTACCGAGAGTTTGTCCCTCTGCATCTACTACAACCCACTCTTTCTTAGCGGTTGCCTTATTAGCCGAAACGGTTTTATAACTAAGTGTATCCACTGTCTTTAAGCTATTTAGCTAGATTACTCCCCTAAAATGGGGCTGCGAAGATAAGATGTTTTTCTTTACTCACAAAGGGCCAACTACACTTTCTTTCACCAAGGTATTGAACAGCCCTATCTGACCCCACCTCAAAAAAAATGTCGGGCAAAATTAAACCATTTCGGTTACCCGCATTCAAAAGAGCGTAAAACCAGCTCGGATAGGATTGATCACCCTGTTCGATTTCAAAATCAATAAGAAGATGAAAAAGATAAAAATTATGATTGCTTCCCTTTTACTACTGGGCGCAACGGCATGCAATGAAGAAGCGGAAGATCCGACTTATACTCCTACCAATGAAGATGCCGCCAAAATTATGGAAGAATCCCTGGCGAGCAGCTCAGGCGGCATGACTGAAGAAATGGCATCACTGGGGGGATTCTTAGAAGCCAAAAGTGGCGAAATAGAATTGGAGTGTGGTGTGCCGTTTGACACCACCTTTGCCTTTTCGATTACGGGAGACGTAAATGGAGAGTTTACCAGAGATTGGAGTTTACTATTGAATTGCCCGGAAGGCGAAAATCCTTTCCTCGATGTGAACACGTCATACTTCGGATCATTCGTGGGACCTTACAGAACTCACGAACGAGACGGCAGTAGAGATTGGACTTGGACAGAAATCGGTCCGCTCGGCGAACTGCGCTACATGAACGGAACCGGCGACCACAATGGAACAAGAACATTTAATGCCAATGAGGTCACCTTCTCTTGGGACTACGATGCGGAATGGACAAATGTGGCTGTTCTCAAAGAAACGAACCAAATAGAGTCGGGCTCAGGAGTTTTCACACTGACCTTAACCGGCCCCGAAGGCAATACCTTTAGCTTTGAAGGAAGCGTAGCTTTTAACGGAGACCAAACTGCCACGGTGACGGTAAACGGCGAGATTTACGAGTTGGATCTGGGATAAACGCCGCCAACAGCAAAAAAAAAGGCCGATGTTCTCATCGGCCTTTTTATATTCTTTCCGGAAAGGATTAAGCCATTTCTTTCACGACCCCCATTTCCTTTCCTACTTTCTCGAAGGCCGCGATGGCTTTGTCCAAGTGCTCTTTTTCGTGTCCCGCAGATAGCTGAACCCGAATACGCGCCTTTTCTTTTGGCACGACCGGATAGTAAAATCCAATCACATAAATACCTTCTTTGAGAAGCTGATCTGCCATCACTTGCGATTGCTTAGCATCGTAGAGCATTACCGGAACGATGGCTGAATCTCCATCGATAATATCGAAACCGAGCTTTGACATTCCCTTTTTAAAGTAGTTTACATTGTCTTCCAGCTTATCGCGAAGATGCGTGCTATTCGAGAGAACGTCAAAAACTTTAATCGAAGCCCCGACAATGGATGGAGCAAGAGAATTACTGAAAAGATAAGGGCGAGACCGCTGACGCAGCAATTCGATGATTTCTTTCTTTCCCGTGGTGTAGCCACCCATTGCCCCACCGAGTGCTTTTCCGAGAGTTCCTGTTATGATGTCGACTCGATCCATCACACCGTGAAGCTCTACCGATCCGCGTCCTGTCTTTCCGATAAAGCCCGCCGAGTGACATTCATCCACCATCACCAAAGCATCATATTTATCAGCCAGGTCGCAAATACCTTTCATATTTGCCACGATGCCGTCCATGCTGAAAACGCCATCGGTTACGATAATTTTGAAGCGGGCGCCATTTTCATTTGCCGCTTTCAGCTGTTCCTCGAGATCGGCCATATCGTTATTTGCGTAGCGGTATCGCGCCGCTTTGCATAAACGCACTCCATCTATAATAGATGCGTGATTAAGGCTGTCGCTGATGATGGCATCTTCTTTTGTAAAAAGCGGTTCGAAGATTCCGCCATTGGCATCAAAACAGGCAGCATATAATATGGTGTCTTCCATGTGATGGAAATCAGCAATTTTCTGCTCGAGCTCTTTGTGAATATCCTGAGTTCCGCAGATGAATCGAACGGAAGACATTCCGAATCCACGAGTGTCCAAGGTTTCCTTGGCGGCTTTCACCACGTCAGGGTGAGAAGAAAGTCCGAGGTAATTATTGGAGCAAAAGTTCAAAACCTTCTCTCCCGTGCTCAAGGTGATTTCAGCTCCTTGCTCGGAAGTGATGATTCGTTCCTTTTTATATAGACCTGCTTCTTTGGTTTCTTCTATTTCTTTTTGCAGGTGTTCTTTGAGTTTTCCGTACATGTGAATGGATTTTTTACAAAGGTAATAGTTCGTTGGTATTGGGTATTGGGAGCACGATATGTAATTCTTACTTTACCGCCGAAAAACTGCACTATTCTAATTGATGAAAAAGAAAGTAATCTTCCCGATGGCACTACTCTGCCTGTTCATCGCACTAGCTGCATTTAAAGAAAACCCCAAAAAACCGCTCAAGCTAAAAAAGGTGTTTACTAATTCCTTTAGTTATGTTCCCAACGGAACGGTTTCTGTCGATGAGGCAAGCACCAAAGTTTCTGCATTCTTCATGTCAAAAACCGAAGTGAGTAATGCTGAGTACCGGGAGTTTCTCAATTCCCTTGTTGATGAAAATCTCAAGGAGCGGTATTCCGTCAAAACAGAGGAGTGGTTGGAAGCATTTAAGAGTGGTGAACCCTTGGCCGAGCATTATTTTAGCCATGAGACCTATTCTTCATACCCCGTAATGAATATTACCAAAGAATCTGCTGAGGCCTATTGCAATTGGCTCACTGAAAGATACGCATCGATGGATATCGGGCTTGAAGAAGATATGAGAATTGTTTTCAGACTTCCCACGCGAGCGGAGTGGGTGCGTGCTGCCATGGGAGAAAAAGCTGCGCCATATTCTTGGGGTACCAAATACCTGCGCAACACCAAGGGAATATACCTTGCAAATTTCAATGCCATTGGTTCTGAGCATATTCACAAAAATCAAGAAACGGGAGAATTTGAAATAGTCAGTTCTGCTTTAACAAGCGACACTGCTTCAATAATACAGAATGACATGGCAATTTATACTGCCCCTGTGAATGATTATGCTGCTCACTCCTACGGATTGATGCAAATGAATGGAAACGTGGCAGAAATGCTGGCAGATTCAGATCAAGCAGCTGGCGGTTCTTGGCGAAGCCCCGGTTACGATATTCGCAATGAAAGTTTAATACCTTTTGAAGAGGCATCACTCGAAGTGGGCTTCAGGCCTATTGGTATTCTGACTGAGAAACAGTAGTGACAAAAGCGAATTAACATTCCTTCACTCCGTTTGTCCCTTTCTAAGATCGCTTATCCCAAATTCCTGTACAGCGCACTGGTAAGACCGTATGTTCGTGTTGGCTAAATACTTAAACAAACTAAACACAAACTATTATGAAAGCTCTCATTGCGGCCTTTACATTGGCTCTAATGCTCGGAGGGCAAAGCTTTGCCTCCGCAATCCCTTCAGAAGAAGGAAAAACCAAAAAGAAAGCGATTGAAAAACGAGAAGTGCTCAATTCTGAGCAAGAAAAACTTTTCAAAGACGGTAAGCTGGCAGATACCGTGGTTAAACCCATGTATACAAAAACGGAACAGCTTGTAAATACCGAAATGCTAAAAAAAGCTACTAAGCAATAAGACTGATTTTTTCGCAACCATCAGTTTACAGGAAAGCCCCGCTCAGAATTTTGAGCGGGGCTTTCTTTTTTAGCTATACAAGACGAATATTTAATCGACTACCTGCCGATTATCGGTTTGAACGAATGAAAGTCAATTAAGGTGAAGCGCACCCCTCGGTTGCTCTATCATGCTTTTGGTCAACCTTAACTAATCAAACGGAGACACAAGGTCCTGAGCATCAGAACAAATCTCAACACTTACGAATAAGAAGAGGTGAGCTCAAGAGTTGAATCGCATCACATTCCATTTGAAGCGGGCAGGGTGAATTTGTAGCAGCTTGGAAATACTCATTCATCACTATTTACATTTAAATTCCATTTTGATATCTTGCAGACCCTTAATAACCAAGAATAACCACATTCCTCGCATGAGATTTTGCCTGACCACCGGGATTTTTTCGGTGCTTCTAACTTTTTGTTTGTTCAATAACGGAGCTTATTCGCAGGCTGTGCCCGTCTGTGAGGAAGAAGAATTCGATCTCGAAGTATACGTGTTGCAAGCTTTTCCAGATTGCGATGCGGACTCTATCCAGATCACGGCCTCCACGGCATCGGGGATTGCAGTCGGAGAATACACCAATCCTTTTACCGTGACTTCCGATGGCACCATAACCGTGGAAATATTTGAAACCGATAGCTTGACCGCCTGCACTATCGAAAACATCGATATCGATTTGGTGGAAGCCAATTTTACTGCCACTGCTGTTCAGGGTTCGTGTCTTCTGGTTGATATTACACCTCCCACGAATACCGCGAATTGCACCTACACTTATTTTATAGAAAATGACACCATTCCGGGACCTATTTCGCAATACCAGTTTTCCAATGGTGGATTGCAGGATATTTTGTTGGAAGTTCAATGCGGGTCTTGCTTTGAGAATCAGTTATTACAAGTTGATGTAGACGGTCCGATTGTCGATTTGGATTTGGCTGCTGCAGGATTATTTTTCGATTCTGATTTCGGAAGTTATGTGCTATGTACCGACGAAACCTCTACAATAGTCACTCTGAGTGACCTTTCTCAACAAATAAATTCGGGCACAACCAGCTTTACCGCCACGATTACCTTTCCCGACGGCTCTGAAGTTTCGGGACCAACCTTTCCGACTCCTTATGAATTCGTAGCGACACAAGCAGGCCTTTACACCATCAATTACTTAATAAATGACGGAGGTTGCATCGCCGAAAACAACTTTGAGCTTTTTGTTTCGAACCCCAACGTTTCCACCCAGCTTGATGTCCCCGTGACAGTGGAGCCTTTTACTTGCGAGGATGAAGTGTATGAAGTAAATGTTTGCCCAAACGGGTGTACCACCAACCCTCCCGGAACGGTGTACGAAGTTATTCTTGAATGTACTGACTTCTTTTATTCGACCACTACAGTTCCCGCCGTAGTCAATGTCCCTTTGAATATAGCATCTTGCGGCTCATCATGCGTTAGTGGTGGCGGAAGTATTGCTTGTAGCTGCGACTTGGTGGTCAGAGCCATCAGGCCTTGCGCAAACGCCGTGTCAAATACCATATGCCCTTTTCAAATTCAACCCGTTCCAAATGCCAATTTCACTATTTCGCCTTTTGATCAAAACAATACCTATTGTGAAGGAACAACCCTTTTTTTCGATCCAACTTGGCAAGCAGAAGACTGCAACGGAGCCAATCCCGCACTGAGTATTTGTGAAATCCAAAACCCTGAATGGTCAATTAGTCCTTCCACAGGCTGGTCGGTGCCGGGAAATGATTTAAATCAGAACGACCTCTCGGCTGAATTCACTGATCCCGGAGAATACACTATCACATTTGAATGGTCAAATTCATGCGGTATTTCGACTCGCACGCAAACGGTCTGCATCGTTCCGCTGGGCGATCCGCCGGTGAATTGGATTGATTCTCCGATCTATTGCGTTGGCGAAATCATTGATCCTACTGTTGATTTACCTGCCGTGCCTTGCATCGATGCCAATATTCTTTGGTCGGGTTCAGACCTCTCCATAGCCAATCCTACAAGTACCGACCCGACGATTGAATTCACCGAAACGGGATCCGTCGAACTCGAACTGGAAATTGACGGTCTTTGCAACTTTTTTGAAGAGTCGGTTACCTACACCGTCTGCGATGAGCCCGAAATCTCCTTGAGTCAAACCGATCTTGAGCTATGTGTGGGACAAGAATTCTGTTTCGATGAGTTATTGTCACTAAGCTGGAATAACTGTTTAGGAGAGGTTACTTGGACTTTTGACTCTTTGCCGGGTTCTCCGATTATCAACCCCGTCGATCTCGATCTTTGCTTTACTTGGGATGAAGCCGAAGAACTTGAATTTTACATCGAGGTTCAGAACGATTGCGGATTTGCCTACGATACGATTTCAGTCACCGTAACTGAGGCACCCTCCTGCCCGATCGTAGAACCCGGCGATTTTTGCATCGGCGATCTAATTGATATTTCCGCACCTTCAGGCGCAGACCCCTCCACTATCAATTGGTTTTTCTCTACCGACAACGGGTTTAGTTTTGATGAATTGCCCGGGGGTATGCCCGATAGCCCTACAGTTACTACGCAATACTACGTTACTTCATCGGTCAACGAATGTTTTTGCATCAGCGATACGGTAGAGGCAAGTTTGGTGCCCGAGCCCGATTTTGTCATTGAGGTCAGCAACTCAAACCCTTGCCCCGGAGATGAAATTTACCTCACCACTCAACCGGCCTTCGGCGATTTGACTTGGGACGACGGAACGGATCTGATCACGGCTGATACACTTTTTACGATGGCCCCGGGCTCTGCTATTTCCTACATAGCAACGCTGACCTATGGAACTGCAGAGGTGGACTGTGCCGTAAGTGAAAATAGCACGGTGAATCCCGTCAATAATCCGCTTTCTATTGGCTGCAACTTACCTTCTTTGATATGCGAAGGAGATATGGCACTGCCAATACCGAGCGTTTCGCCGGTCGGAGGCGTAAATTTCATCAAGGATAGTAACGGCGATATCGTGGCAACGGACGTAAATCTTATAGACCCTTCTACCCTCCCCCCGGGGTCATATCACTTCGTGTACGAAATCATTGAGTCCAACTGTATCTTCAGCGATTCCTGTGCTTTTGATATCACCTCTCCACAAGCACCTGACATCAGTCCGCCGACCGATACGCTTTGCTACAATCAGACGGTTAGCTTTGATGACTTCAATAACTTAGGGGGTACATGGTCATCTTCTTGTTCTTCTTCCATCAGTCCGAGCGGATTCTTTGATCCCTCAGGTGCTTCCTGTTCTCCCGGCTCTGTAGTCGAAATTTACTACACGGGAAATTGCATCCTAAACGATACCCTTGAGATTTATTTAATAGACATTCCTTCGGTATCCATCCTCCAAAGCAATGAATTTCCGTGTCCGGGAGATGTGGTCACTTTTACCATTGATCCCCCTGAAGAACTAACCACCTGGACGGATGACAATGGGAATCCGCTCGGGACAGGGCTCACTGTTGATGTACCAATTGACATGCCCATGACGATTATCGCAGATGTGGATGTAGGAGTGACTACTCTAAGCTGTTTCACACAAGCTGAGATAGGTATAGCCCCGCAGATAAATCCCATCGAAATTGATTGCTCAGTATTTCCCCAAATTTGGTGTACGGGCGATGATCCGATAGCGATTCCTGATGTTTTACCGGGCGGCGGAACGACCTTCGTCACCGATAGCCAAGGAGATGTCATTCTCACCAACCCAACAATCATTCAAACCGAAGACCTCGGAGCAGGTGTCTACTACTTCGCATACGAGATCTCGGACTGGGGACCGGGTCTTTGTACTTTTCGCGATAGCTGCGAGTTCGCCATCTCCGAGCCTGCTATTCCTGTTTTCGAGGCCATTCCTGATAGTATTTGCTACAATTCCGTATTTAATTTTAATGAGGTTTCAGGACTCTTGGGTCAATGGTCTTCCTCTTGTTTAGGAAGTATAGACCCGACTTCGGGTGTGTTTGATCCGTCGGCCGCTGCGTGCCTTCCAGGCAGCGATATCGAACTGGTTTATTCCGGAAATTGCATTGAAAATGACACTCTTTCCGTGTATTTAATTCCTTTGCCTGAAGCCTCTGTTGATTTACCACAAAATGAGCTCTGTGCCAATGAATGCTTGCCTTTTTCCAAAACCATCACCGGCGATTACGATTATTACGAATGGGTAATTAGCTGGGCCGATCAAGAGCTGACTTTTGTCAATGAAGACCCTGTTTTTTGTCCCGATGAGGTAGGTCTTAATAGCGGCATTACCGTCTCTATAGTGCTTTCGGTGTTTACCAGTTCCAATCCTCAATGCCTTGTTAGCGAAGCAACCGCTATTGAGGTGATTCGAATTCCCGATGAAGCCTTTCCATTGACCTCCCCACAATGTATTGAAGCGGCCATTGAACTTCCCGATTGCGAAGAGTGCGATTCCTACAACATCTTTTTTTCAAATGAACTCAACGATTTTTCTTGTTCTTTCCCGGGTGATCAATGTGCACCTCCTGATACGGGGTTATACGACTACGAATTGGTCTACGATTTCGGAGCTTGCCTGAGCGACACGCTCGAAGGAGCCATTCAGATAGTTGATGTCCCTTTTCTTGCGATTCTCGAGGCAGAATATGATACCTGTTCGCCGATAGTAGATTATTCCTTAGCCTATGGTGGCTACGAAATATCCGTGAATTGGGAAACATCGGGAGCGATACAACAAACCAATCAAACGGATATTGACCTCTATCAAACGATAATAAATCACACCGAAGAAGTAGAGGTTGATACCTTTTTCACCGATGTGATTACGGTGCAAAATATTTGTGGTTCCGTCGAAGCGACTAATGTAATTTTCCACTCGGCCGATCCTGACTTCACCTTGGATCCTGATAGTTCTATTTATTGCCAAGGTCAAACGGTATTTTTGGACTTGGGATTCGCTCAACCCATGCAGGTAGACAGTATCAGAATTGACTATTCTACAAATCAAGGTTCAGGAGGAATTACCTTAGATGAAATCCCCTTGGCTGATGTACCCTTTGTTTTTGACAATGAGTCAGATACACTGGTGATTTCTTTTCAAGTTACTTCATATAATTCATGTGATTTCGTTACCAAAATGCTTACGGCCTTTCTCCTTCCCACGGATGTGAGTGCCGATTTTGACATCCCTTTTTCTCCACCTGTTTGTGTCGGAGATTCCATTCCGATTGAATTCAATAGCTCGGGGAATGTCGATTTAAGCATGAGGGAAATTGAAACGAACGATCCGAATGTCGAGGTACTTCAAGTTTTGGGTGATTGGTATCTGCTTCCGCAGGAGGGTTTTAATGACGGTGAGCTTACGGTTAGCTTGACGGAATTTGGCTTTTGCGGATTGGATTTCGATGAAGAAGTAATTGTCCTCGGGCCATCTCTAAGTCCCTCCATAAGCAGCAATGATGCCTGTCGTGGTGGGTTAGTAACCCTTATTCCTGTGCTGGAACAAGAGGCCGATTTGATTTGGCAACTTACGCCCGACAGTTCTCTCGCTATCGATTTTCCACCACCGTTTATCTATTCACAACCGGGTATTTACTTCCCATCTCTTACTGCTTCTGCACCGGGTTTTTGCAGTGGAACATACGTGGATACCGTGGAGATCTTTGATCCGATCAGGCCAATACTATTATGTGATGCAGATTGTGACGGAGGGCGAGGTTGCAAGGTGTCTTTTGACGCAGTCTCCATATGTGTAGGGCTGGAAAATCCTGAAAGCTTCCATTCAATGGAATGGTTTGTAAGAAGGCAGTTCTTCCCCGGCCAAGGGCCGGAGATAGAAATAGCGGTTGACGACCTGATTCCCTGCGAAGAGAACTTGGTGAGAATGGTTGGGATCGACAGTAATGGATGCCTGGTGGAGGCGAAAGAGAATATTGAATTTACGGATGTTCTGCTCTACGCTCCTAATGCCTTTACGCCCAATGCAGATGGAATCAATGATGTGTTCAGGCCCGTCATTTCAGGAGATCCGGTGGATTATTCCATGCGAATATTCGATCGATGGGGTAATTTGGTTTTTGAATCCTTCGACCCTGAAGAGCCTTGGTTGGGCAATGTAGAAGGTGAAGAATTCTACAATGACCCTGAAATCTATTCGTACATCGTTCAGTTCCTGCCCTGTCAGCCCGAAGAGGAAGAAGAAGAGATGGTGGTCACGGGAATGATTACCCTTATTCGATAGACGATGAGTTTGGTCGGTAACTGGTAAACAGTTTCTTCAAGGATACTTAGATAACCTGACACGGCTAGCTATTGTTTTTCTGCGAATAATCTGAACTCCCGTCGTGCTTTAAATCCCTGTTCTTCTGCATATGCCTGCAGAGAGTGTCCTCCCTGCGTATACTAAAGAAGAGTTCATCGGTTGGTTGGGCGTTGGTTTTTCTTTAATTCACCAAGGCGATTTATTCTTGACGCTTGGTGAGATCATAATCCTAAAAGGCGACATAGTTCTTTTCGCAGGCGCAGTCTTAAAAGAAAATCCGCTACAGGACAACTATGCATTAATTAGCGTTCATCTAATGTTTTTGGATGGCCGAAAGCCAATAAATATCAGCGAAATTAAGAAGCGAGGTTCTATCTGCCAGCTAATTGGCAGAATATTTTAAGTAGGTCTTTTAAAAAAGCCCCACTCAATGTGTGAGCAGGGCTGTAAAAAATTCGATCGGCGAAACAAGAAAATCGTTTTCCGAATATTTCAAACATCAAAGCGCTTTACTTTAGACATAAAGCGAATCTTGTTTTTACTCCTCATTAATCTTTCTGATGCAGTAATCAACCCAATCCTCGTTGCTTGGATCACTATACAAAACAGGATCATCGCCGTAATAGCCAACATAAGGTAATCCTACATTCTCGCATGCCTCAATTAATTCTCTCACATGAAAAACGTGGTGATTGTATTGAGAGTAGCTCACGGGCTCTTGATCCCCGCCATATCGATTGGAAACGAAGAGCTCAGGATCATCTGCCGATATATGGCGTAAAATATCCAGTACCGCCCTTTGTTGGGTAGCCTGGAGACTAAAAATTTCATCTATAGAATCCAGCTCATATAATAGCTCCATTGCAGTAGCAAAATCTTCATCAGCCAACAGCTGACCCATAGAAATTTCATAGTCTATAAAAACATCATCTACCCATCGTTTCAAATCGTAGCTGCACTGACTCCGTCTGGAAACAGCCCCCCTGACTCTCGTAGATTGATGCTTAATGATATCCTCAGAATTCGGTCGACTCAAATCTTCAATGGTAGCGACCCAAAGAGCCATGCCTCCACCGGCAGAATTTCCTGCTAAAACGATTCTGTCAGGATCAATATTGAACTCGTCCTTATTATGCTTAAAATATTGAACGGCATATGATGCATCCAAGAAACACTTTAATCCGCCGGGGCTAGCCTGAGTCATGAAGGTATAGTTTATGGAAGCAAATGCTATTTTTTCAGTCAAAATCTCCTTAATATCCTCAGGAAAATCCCAGTCACCATCTCTTTGAACCTCATAAACAAATGACTTATCTCCTGATTGAAATCCGCCGCCGTGCATGTAAATAACCAATCCTGTAGGAGTTTCGCTCTCGGGTATGAATATGTCAAACTTTGTTCGCGCCTTTGAGTTATAACTTTGATTCTCCAAAAAAGTGGCTTGAACATCTCCCATCTCGAAAGGAAAGTTCGGCTCATTGTCAGGTGGATCAGGTTCGTCTTTGTTACACGACGATAACAATATGATTATGCAACCGCCAAGAAATGACAACCAATTAATTTTCTGTCTGACGTGATTTTTACTTAGTCCGTTTGTCTGCGTTGACATTTTAATGTTTTTAATTAGATCAATTTCTCCCGTTTACCAGATAATAGAGAGCGTAAATTCATTAGCTGCTAAGCGTACTGTACCGGCATAATGGCGCTTTATTTCAGCTTGAATAATATTCAAAATTAGAGCATTAAGCCATTGGAGGCAATAAAAATCTACAAAATAATTTTACGGTATTGAATACCTAACAGGCTCGTATACCTTTTTACCTGACGAATGAAAATTGGAAAAGATGCCAGAAACGAAGTTAACAAAGCGCTGCTAAGTCAGAGGGATTAGAAATCTACCTATGAAATCAGTGCATAGATAGTCGAGAACTGTTCCCAGGCAGTAATCAGCCGGTGCTTCGAAAGATGGTGACATTTAAAAAGCGCATCTTTTAAATTCAAATACGGCCTTCGGCTTGTACGGTCTTGTTTCTGATCATTGTCGGAAAACGAAAAGTCCGAATCCAATTTTGAGATCGACCGTAGTTTTTGGTAAAATCCACCAGTCGGTTAGCAGCATGCGTGAGTTTTGCGGCAGTATCAAGACCCTAATTGGACCAAAAAAAAGCCCCGCATCTCTGCGGGGCTTCGTTGTCCGACTAGGGCTCGAACCTAGACTCTTCTGGACCAAAACCAGACGTGTTGCCAGTTACACCATCGGACAATTTTAAATTTGGAGTGCAAATGTAATAATTCTCTTAATTACATCCAGTCATTCTACAAAAAAACACAAATATACCTTCCACTTCTTAATCGATCTAAACGACCAAACGAGGGCAGGGTTATTTTCTTATTTTCGCAGCCATAATTGACCATTCAATGGACTTTAGAAAGCTGAATCTGATTACCGGCTGGGGCGTGTTTCTCGCTGCCACCATCGTATATGTACTCACCATCGAACCAACGACCAGTTTTTGGGATACGGGTGAGTTTATAACTACTGCCTACAAACTCGAAATTGGTCACCCTCCCGGGGCACCGCTTTTCATGCTATTGGCACGACTTTTTTCCATGTTCGTATCAACGGAAAGTGTACCAATGGCTATCAATATCCTTTCTGCCGTTAGTAGTAGTTTGACCATTCTCTTCTTGTTTTGGACCATTACCCACTTCGGGAGAAAGATGGCTCTCAAAGGCGAAGATGCAGCAAACAACACGGGAAAGGTGATCGCTACCATGGCCGCCGGAGTGGTTGGAGCACTCGCCTATACCTTCTCAGATTCTTTCTGGTTTTCAGCCGTTGAAGGCGAGGTTTACGCCATGTCTTCTCTCTTTACTGCCGCAGTTTTCTGGGCCATCCTTCGTTGGGAAAGCCTTTCAAATGGGAAAAACGAAATGCGCTGGATCATCGCCATCGCCTATCTCATGGGACTTTCCATCGGAGTTCACTTACTTAACCTGCTTGCCATTCCGGCGATTTGTTTTGTGGTGTATTTCAAGCGGAATAAGCCGACGACCAAGGGTTTGATTTTCACCGGTGTGGTATCACTCATCATCTTGGGTGTTATACAAGCGGGAATTATACCGGGGGTGGTATCACTCGCAGGCGATTTCGAACTCTTTTTCGTTAACTCGCTGGGATTGCCCTTTAATACAGGGGTGATCGTCTATGCGCTTATAGCCATCGCTGCGCTTACTTACGGACTTTACTACACACACCAAAAGAACAAACCCGTTTGGAATACGGTAATCTTGTCTGTCGTGGTGATCATTTTGGGGTATTCAACATTTGCCACCATCGTTATACGCTCTTCGGCGAATCCGCCTTTGGACGAAAACAATCCCGAGAATGTTTTCACCCTCCTCTCCTACCTAAATCGAGAGCAGTACGGAGACCGACCTTTACTTTACGGACATTTCTTCAATTCGCCTACCGATGCTCAAAATCCACGTAGCGACGGGGACCCTGTTTACGCAAAAGCATGGACCGTAAAAGCCAAGACGGGAAGAATCGTTGAATGGTTCTCTGAAAAATTTGATGCGGAAAAATACATCTCACGAGCAGATCAGTCCTACGACCTTTCACATGAATACGTTGTTTCAGATGATCGAAAAGCCTCGGTCGTAAATTACGATCCGCAGTTCGAATCAATTTTTCCGAGGATGTACAGTTCGCAAGCAAACCACGTGCAGTCCTACAAAAACTGGTCTGATTTTAAAGGGAAACCCATCCGCACCGTGGGTCAAGATGGTCAGCCGACTATTGTCAATAAACCCACTTTTGTGGAAAATATGCGGTTCTTCTTTCGGTATCAGTTCAACTTCATGTACTGGCGCTACTTTATGTGGAATTTTGCCGGAAGGCAAAACGACGTTCAAGGCCATGGCGACCTACTTAGCGGAAACTGGCTGAGCGGCGTTGACTTTATTGATCAAGAGCGTTTAGGTAATCAAAAGAATTTACCCGGTAGCATCACCAATAACTTTGCCTACAATCGATTCTACCTTCTGCCTTTGATTCTTGGTTTGGTAGGTCTGCTCTATCAGCTATACCGCCGTCCCGATGATTGGTTCGTCACCTTGTTGCTCTTTCTCCTTACGGGAATTGCCATTGTGGTGTACCTGAATCAAACTCCCTTTCAACCGCGAGAGCGTGACTATGCCTATGCGGGATCATTTTATGCCTTTGCCATATGGATAGGCTTGGGAGTTTACGCACTTTTTGACGCGGCTTACAACATTAAGAAGAAGCAATTGATCAACACGGCCGGAGCCGTCCTCGGAGCCGGAGGTGTCATTTACCTCTTGGAAAGCCTTCAAGACAATAGCCACTTCTTTTCATACTCCATTTTATATATGGGAATCATTGGAGTCGGAGCTATTGCGCTGTTTTACTTTTTAGGAAAATCGCTCAACTCTGCCACACCGATTGCTGTTATCGCAGCTTTGATCACCTTGCCCGTACCCATCCTGATGGGAGCTGATGGCTGGGATGATCACGATCGGTCGAATCGATACACGGCGCGCGATTTTGCAGCGAATTATCTGTACTCTACCGATGAAAATGCCATTCTTTTCACCAACGGTGACAACGACACCTTCCCATTGTGGTACGCGCAAGAGGTAGAAGGTATTCGCACGGATGTACGTGTGGTAAATCTCAGCTTATTGAATACCGATTGGTACATCAATCAGATGAAGCGCAAGGCTTACGAGTCAGATCCGGTGCCATTCTCACTTACGGAAACAAAGTATCGGCAGGGAACACGCGATGTAGTCCTTATGGATGAATCGTCCAATCCACAAAAAGTACCTGTGGATGTGGATAAAGCGATTGCTTTTATTGCTAAAGATGAGAACCTCAGAAGTATGGGAGGAGGAGCCAAATTGGCCGTTATTCCTACCAAAAGCTTTTACATTGATGTCGATGTAGATGATTTGTTGAGCCGAGGTGTTATAAGCCCTGAGGATACTGCAAACGTCTCTAACCGTGTAGAATGGAGAATAGACCGAAGCTACTTGCTCAAGAACAACTTGATGCAACTTGATCTTTTGGCGACGAATAACTGGGAAAGACCGATTTACTTTGCCGTGACAACGGGCCCTGACAGCTACATCAATCTGGAAAACTACTTCAAATTGGAAGGACTTGCTTACAAGCTCACGCCTGTGAAAAGTCCCGACAACCGCAATCCGAACCTATACGGAAAAGTGGATACGGAGAAGATGTATGAGAATGTGATGGAGAAATTCAGATGGGGAGGAATGGACAGCGACAATCAAATTTACATGGATGAGAATAACCTGCGAATGACAAATAACCTTCGACTGCAATTCTCAAACCTCGCCGAGCAACTGATATTAGAGCAGAAGGAAGACAAAGCCTTAGAAGTGCTGGATCGAAGCTTGGAAGTAATGCCTGATCACAATGTGCCCTTCGATAAATTAATGGTTCCCATTGCTGAGAATTTCTACGAACTCGGAGAAAACGAGAAAGCCAATGAGATCACGAAAATTGTCTTTGATCGATATGCTGAGGATTTCGAATACTATCTGTCACTCGACCCCAAGTTTGCCATTCAACTGCAGCAGGATCTTCAAATCGCTTATTCAGTAATGAGAAGGTTGAGAGATGACGTGAGTCAACGCTATCCTCAAGAGGGATTGAGCGATGAATTGAATGAACGATTTGAGCGTCTCGACAAGGCGTTTGACGAGAAAATCAAGGAACTTGAAATGTATCGTTCTCAACCTCTCATGAGATTTTAAAACGTGTATCTGGTAAAAACCCCTGATCTTCTAAAGCCCTTTGCGGGCGATATGCTCTGGAACGAAAGCAGAGATCAGCGGGTCGTTTACCTCACCTTCGATGACGGACCCTCCGAATCGATCACCTTCGAGATTATCGATATTCTAAAGGAATACGATGCATTGGCAACTTTCTTTTGTATTGGTGGGAATGTGGTAAGATATCCTAGAGCTTATCAAGCGCTTATTAATTCGGGACACAAAACTGCCAACCATACGTGGAATCATATGAACGGATGGAAATTTTCTGATTTCTCTTACTATAAAAATGTACTGGAGTGCAGAAAAGTAGTCGATTCAAACCTCTTTCGACCACCTTATGGCCGCATTACCCGAAGCCAGTCACAGGGCTTGAAGCGCAAATTTAAAATCGTAATGTGGGATGTACTTTCAGCCGATTGGCGAAGCGATGTATCACCTGAGAAATGCCTTTCGAATGTGTTGCTAAACACCAAACCCGGAAGTATTGTCGTTTTTCACGACAGTGACAAGGCCTATAGAAATATGATCTACGCGCTTCCAAGAAGTTTGAAAAGACTAAAGGAAAAGGGATATTCCTTCTTAGCGCTGTCTTGACTAATAGTTGTTTTCCAGGGCTCTTAATAACTCGCTCTTCGGCATTGCGCCTGACTGCCTCCATACTGACTTCCCGTTTTTAAATATCATAAAGGTCGGCACCCCTCTGACTTGAAAAGCATGGGCAGCTTGCGGGTTTTTGTCTATATCGACTTTCAGAATAGTAGCTTTGCCTTTAATGTCCGAAGACAAATCTTTTAAAACGGGCGCCATGGTTTGGCACGGACCGCACCATTCGGCAAAAAAATCTACCAAAACCGGCTTATCGCCACTAATTATTTCTTTAAAACTTGCCATGTCATTTTTTTACTAAGGATTTTCCTGCCTCTTGCCATGCAATAATCCCGCCACCTAAGTCATACACTAAGTCGAACCCATTGTCAGCTAAATATTTCGCCGCCTTTTGAGATCTTCCTCCTACTTTGCAGTATACCATTACAGGTGCGGTTTTATCCAATTCCTCCACACCTGATGTAAAAGCTTCCCAATCGAAAATATCGAGATTCTCAGCACCTTCAATGAAGCCTTGACTTACTTCCTCAGATGTTCTAACATCTAAAATCAAAATATCGCCCTTGGCCATTAGATCGGCTGCTTCATTGACTTCGACGATCTTAGGAGCGGACGCAGATTCTCGCTCCTGGGCTGACGTTGAGCAGGATTGAAAACCAAAAAGGAGAATCAGCACTGAAAATTTAAGCAGATGGTTCATGGCGGTTCAATTTTTTTTCAATTGCAAAGGTAAAGGAAGAAAGGGATATGAATCAGTGAGGCAGGTCACAAAAAAATGCCCCGTCAGAAGACGAGGCAATCAGTTTTAAACTTCTTTTACACGTTTAGAAGTATCTGGGATTCCGTGTTTTCACTTCATCCTTAAAGAAATCGTAGGTCAGCATAATCTCATGCGAACCATTGTGATAGGTGTTCAAATCGCTTGTTCCAAAGTCGTAAGAATATCCTGCCTGCAGGTGTTCCGTAAAATTGAAAGCAACCATGGCCGCCACGGCATCTTGGTAGCGATACGCAGCTCCGAGCCAAAGCTTTTGTTTGATCAGAAAGTTGGCCGAAATGTCAAAACTCACCGGAGCACCATTCACAGCGCGTATAACTGTTGAAGGTTTAAACATAACCGATCCACTGTCAGCACTGATATTAAAGACGTATCCTGCCAAGAGGTAATAGTGCCTGTTGTTTAAATCAATCGCATCTCGGCCGGTGATATTATTTCCATTGTTAAGCTCATTTTCAATAATGCTCGGAGAAGATACACCGAGATACCCTCTGTCAAAGTAATAGTATGCTCCAAAACCAAAATTCGGAAGAAAGTTATTATCCACATTATTCAGAAATGCGTCATCCCCATCTTCACCGGTTTCTATATTCCTTAAATCCGCCTGATGTATGGCAAAGCCTGCACGCATTGCCAAGGACAGCCTGGCCTTTTCAGAAACTTTTAACCTGTAGGCAAAATCACCCCAGATTCCCGTATTGTTTACAGGACCTACGTTGTCATTCTGCACGGTGAAACCTAAACCAATGTTGTCATTAGTTAGCGGACTATGCACACTCAAAACCTGTGTGGAGGGCGCACCATCCAAACCGACCCATTGCTCTCGCAAAACAGCCGAAGCAGTTAGAGCGTCACGACTCCCTGCATAGGCAGGGTTGATCACCAATTGATTCCACATATACATGGTGTACAATGGTGTTTGTTGAGCGAAGGCATCAGCGGTCATAAAAACCACTGCCAAACCAAGTATTATTTTTTTCAAATCAGAATAGCTCATAGCCATTTATTTTAAAGTTCTTTATTATCGATTCAAATAGATATAATCCATAATCGGCTCTCTGCCATCACCCAAATCGAGAATGTACCAATAAGTAGCTACAGGTAGAGGTTCTCCCGAGTTAAGTCCTGATTGAGCCGTTCCGTCCCAATCGTTGTTGTAAGGAGAAGCACTCAATACTTCAGCTCCCCATCTATTAAAGACTTGCAAGGAATTATCAGGGTACAATTCGTTCAATCCTTGAATGATAAATTGATCATTTCTACCATCTCCATTAGGCGAAAAGCCCTCAGGAATGCTAAAGTCATCCGTACAGAAGTCTTGTGAAACCTCTATAAAAATCGTGGTGGATATATCTCCACATTCCACGCTAGTGACAGTGTAGGTGAATTCATATTCACCTTCTGATTGAGGATCGAATAAGTCTATCACCGTGTTGCCATCCTCATCAGTCCATTCACCGCCAAAATCTGCATCCTCTAAAAAGTTGAAGAGACTTTGCACACCTTCAAGATCACATAGCTCTACCGGATCGCTAACCGGCGTTCCGGAAAATATACCCTCAACAATGTTGAATGTTACTTCGGTAGTGTCAGGCTCACAAGCCGCTCTTTCGATGGTATAGATGAATGAAGCATCACCCAACTCGAGAACGGAAACGAATTCCGAAACTTCATTACCATCTTCATCCGTCCAAAAACCGTCATCATCAGCCTCAATCAGTAAACTGTTTAAATCAATCGTTTCACCCTGACAGAACACCTCATTAGGCATTTGCATGCCTGCATCGGGAACAGCAATAACTGAGATTGCAACGGTAATGGATCGCTCTCCACACGTTTCATTTGAAACCGTATAGGTAAGATCAAAATCACCTGAACCGGGAAAAACAAATGTTTCATCGATGACGGTCCCATCACTCTCGGTCCAAACTCCATCTGCATCCGCGTCTTCCAGCAATGTTTCAAGCGCTACTTCAGATTCGTCAACACAAAAGACTGTATTCTCAGATGGTACTCCCGGTTCCGGTGCAGCAATTACGTTGAGTGTAACATCAGCAGATTCTGCGGGGCAAGGTTCACTTACAATTGTATAAGTAAATACATTGGTGCCTGTGGCAGTTGGCTCAAAAGTGTTTCCAACTTCGTTGCCGTCAGCGTCTGTCCACGTACCACCTTCATCTTCACCTTCCAGAATTTCACCCAAATCTACAGGCTCAGATTCTACACAAATATCTGAGCTAGTGTCATCACCTGAAGCAGGAGTAGCAACAATGGTCACATCAGTAGTTGTCTCTGTGGGGCATCTGCCTTCAACAGTAAATGTTACGGTATAGGTCCCTGCCTCGCTCTCTTGAGGAGTTATATCACCTGTTTGCGGATCAATGGCCAATCCTTCAATGTCAGTTGTGAACAAGCCACTGCTCACTCCCTCAAGTGTTATAGATTGAACTTCATCGCTGGCGCAAAAGCTTTCTTCAGCGTATTCGAATGTATTCGGGAAGAAGCAGGTCAATGTGGGATCGTTTTCTCCTTCCTCATTCGGTTCTCCGTTTCCATTGGGATCAGGGTTACTGCCTTCGTGAGAGAAATCCTGGCCGTTAAAAGGACCGGTAATTCCATCATTTACACCTTCATTGATACTTGTAACCGTCACCTGGTTGAAATACCCATCCTGTTCGGCATTATTCATATCAACCCGAATGGTTATATCAATTGCATCGGCCGAAGAACCCGGCAAATTACCAACACCCGGCAGTAGCCGTCTGTCCGCTATTCCGTCAAAGTCAGGATTGAGCCCTCCGGATAAAATTCCAAAAGCTAAGGATGGAGAACCGATGAGCTCAGCAGTAGCCCCAACCGGAAGTCCTCCCTGAATATTTTCAATTACCTGAATATTCTGACTTGCACTTTCGGCCAGGTTTTCAATAAAAATTCGGTAAGTAACGTCAAATATTCTCGATCCCGGCGATGTTTCTTCTACTACTTGGACCTCCTTGGCTGCCCCCAATGTTGAAGGACAGTAGGGAATGTTGAATGGGTTGGAAGGGAATCGAAATCCACAAGCGATATCAATTCCTTCAACGCTGTATTGTCCGGCAAATTCAGGAGTTAATGAATTCGAAGTCTCGCCTACTATTTCTTCTCCTTCGAAATACCATTGGTAGGTATCAAAACCGAAAACTTGCAGTACGGCATTTCCGGGAATACAGGGTGTTGTACCACTTATACCGGCGCTTAATCCTACTACCGGTTCTAACGTGAATCCGGAGAAATATCCTGCTGAGCCCACTACACCGTCGCGCGTGAGCAGAGCCACGTTCATTACTGAATCACTAACTATATTCACATTATCCGATGGTGGATCAAAAGCATAAGTTACCCACTCAGAGTTACCTGTTACAATTTGAGATCCGGTAAGGGGTGTAGTGTCATCGTTTATAAAAATAGAAGTTCCTGTCTTGGTAATAATGTTTATTCGGCCTTCTCCGTTTCCTCCTGCCAGACTGTTCACAAATGGCAAGTTCACCTCTTTCGCACCTACACAGTTCAGGGGTGGAATAAAGTTCAGGCCTACAGTAGGGCCTATGTTTGTTGATGAACCTGATACTGTCTGAAATACATATACCTTCTCAGTGGCCAGAATATACAGGTTGTCGTTTGCCGTGAACTTCTCCGTTTCGATGAAATAGAATTCACCCTCATCCAGAACTGCAATGGGTGTCGTTTCATCATTTACGAATACCTCAGTGCCATCCTCGATAGCTACAACCATTGGGCGTTCAGTAGTTTCATCACCGAGGCCTTTTACCAAAATATACTCTTGTCCCGTGACATCGGCAGTCACCAGCTGATCGGCTCCGATACACTGACCGCTCTCATTTCCTGAAAGCCATGAACCTGAGTTGCAAACAATGGGCTTGTCAGATGTAACACGTGTTCCATTAGCCAGATTAATAGTTAAATCATCAAAATCGGCGTGGTCAACGCCAATCACATAAGATTCAAACGCATCAAGAGTAACCGTAATTGGCTCTCCCGGAGTTTGGTCAATATAGCTGATCGGATCTTTAATCATGTCAAAAGTCACTGTCGTATTGTCTTCTGTTGCCATCACTGACACGAAATGAGAACGACGATCATTGTTCCATTCATTATCTCCTCCGTTTCCACCATTATACGTTGTGTAAATATGACCGGTAAAGAATTTTGTTCCCAAACCTACCTGACCTTTTGATGTCAAGGAAAATCCTTGAGAACCTGCCTTGTGTCGCATATTCACGAAAAATGGCTGAAAACTCTCAAAATAGAGCCCTTGCGATCTTATCGGTAAGTTGAGACTGTCTCTTGGAATAACGTTGAATGGGTAAACAGAGGTCGCGGGATCACCCGTCGCATTTCCCTGAGGACCAAACGTATATTCCTGAGGCATTGCCTTTGAAATAAATACAGTATCGATCAGTTGCCCGAATCCATCTCTGATGACTACCGGAATGGTATCTTCAGCAGGAGTGGATAATGCCACAAAGTGATCTCGAATATTGGATGTACCGGACTGATCTTCAACCTTCGCAAAGAAAGGAGGAATCCAGTGCTTAGTATCCAATTGGGCTGCCAGCTCAAAGCTGAAAAAGTACAGCAGCAGAGGTAATAGTAAGTATTTGGTTTTCATAGGGGAAATTATTGTTCCTGTTCAATCATTTTTGCTTTTCCGAATCGAACACCTAAAAATATTTCATGTGTCCCATTCGAGTAATTCCTCAACTCAGACGTTGTAAAATCTAAAGAGTAGCCTAAAGTGAGGTAATCCATAATTTCATACCCTGCAAATATAGCAGCAGCATCGCTAGTCCGATACGAGCCTCCCAGCCAAAGGTTTCCTTTATAGAGAATTCTCGTACTTATATCTATTTGAGGTTCAAGGGGAGCCACGTATTTCACAAGCACAAATGGCTCAATTTCAAACACTTCACTAACCTTGAACTTATAACCTCCTGTAAGGAAGTAATGAAGAGCCATTCGGCCCTCTGTATCACCCTGAAAGAGATCGAGTTCGTTATTGAATAGTTGAGTGGCGGAAATTCCCAGATGAAAATTTTCACCATACCACAATGCTCCAAAAGATGCATCGGGCTTTAATTCAGCTTGCATGGAGTTGGTCAATGCCTGATCATTGTCTTCTCTCAAAGTAATCTGAGTGCCATCAATGGCAAATTGGGTCAAGCCGAAGGAAGCTCCTAAGGAGACTTTTGATTGTTCTGATACCTTCAATTGATATGAGTACGCCCCCTGAATACCGGTGCGTCTTGTAGGACCTGCCACGTCGGTAAATAGTGAACCTCCAAACCCCATCTTTCCACTCTTATCCGGCGCGTGAAGTCCCAGAAAGTAGGTACGTGGCGCATCAGTGATGCCCGACCACTGACTTCTATGCGACGCCAAGGCTTCAAAGTTTTCCTCGCTTCCGGCAAATGCAGGATTGAACGCAAACCCTGACAGGAAGTACTGCGTGAACTGCTGTACCTGCTGCGCTTCAGCGATCTGAAGGCAAAAGAATGAGACCAATATGATCGATAATCTCTTCATTATCTGTGTAGGGTTAATGGCCCTGTAATGGGATCAGGAAATCTCCTGTCATTTAGTTCAATCGTATAATAATACGTTCCGCTGGGTAAAATGGATCCTTCGTAAGTTCCATCCCAAGCCACATCAGCATTGTATCCTTGTGATTCAAATACTTCCGCACCCCAGCGATTGTACACATGTACGACCATCGAAGGGAAAAGTTCAATATTATCTATGATCCATTGGTCATTTACCCCGTCGCCGTTTGGCGTAAAGCCCGAGGTAACTTCAATATCAGGCAAGACTTCTACAAATACAGTATCGACAGATTCACATCCATTTGCATCAGTTACAGTCACCATGAACTCTTCGCTTCCCAGCAAAAACCCGGATGGGTTGGCCGCTGTACTATCAAATGCTGACAGTGGATTTGGCATCCATAAGTATCCTATGGCATCGCCGGAGGTAGGATTTCCGCCCAAGGTGAATATCTCTTCGACAAAGACGCGAAGATCTTCACCTGCATCAACATCAGGACTTTCTAAGATCTCAATCAATGTTGTGTCTGTCTCTGAACAAGCCCCGTTAGAACCGATCAAAACAAGTTCGAAGGTTCCTTCAAATGAACGGTCAATGGTAATTCCTGCTACGGATGAAAGGGTATCTCCCTCAAAGGTCCAATAAAATTGATCGCCACCTGCTTGTGAACCGTTCAAGAGCACCGGGAGATCTGAAGGACAAAGTGACGTATCGGCTCCTGCTTCAACATCCAGGTCAAAAAGGGAATTGATCAATGTAGAGTCTGCCAGCTCGCACCCATTGACATCCGTCACGTTCAGGAAATATTCCCCCGGTAAAAGGGCCGTAATTTCTGAAAGGTCTGAATCAAAATCATCAGGACCGCTCCATTGATATGTGTAATCAGAGGTTCCGCCTGTTGTTACCGCATCAATGGAACCATCTGCTACATTTACGCAAGTGGCATCTATCGAGTTCAAGCTCAAGTTGAGCGGTTCAGGCTGAGTTAATAGAATTGTTTCTCCTAATTCGCAACTCACTGAATCAACTACGGTTAAACTATATTCTCCCGCAACTAAATTCATTAAGGTGTCAACTGAAGCTGAAAATCCGTCGGGGCCTGTCCAAGTTATTTCGTAGGGAGCCAAACCACCTGAAATTTCCGTCTCGATACTTCCCGTTTCTCCACCGAAACACAGTGGTTCAGTGGGTGTGAATATAAGCTCTAAAGGCTCAACGGAATTGATCTCAATCGAATCAGTCAAGGTACATCCCGCCTGATCTGAAACGGAGTACGAGTATAAGCCGGGAGTAAGATTCAGAATGTCGAACTGACCCGAACTAAATCCGTCAGGCCCTGTCCATGTCACCGTGTATCCGCCTTGTCCCCCTTCCGGGAAAAGTGAAATCGAACCGGAATTCGGTTCATCCGAACACCCCGAAGCTGTTATATCTTCAACTACAACCAGCTCCTCAGGTTGAGTAATGGTAATGGTTTCTTGTACCGCACAACCATTGCCATCGGTCACGGTCAGCGCATATTCACCGTTCGATAAATCACTCAAATCTTCGAGATTTGAGACAAATCCATCGGGTCCCGTCCATTCTATCGTAAGTGGATCGACTCCTCCGGAAAGCGTCAAGTCGATCGCTCCGTTCGACTCACCAAAACAAACCACGTTTTGGAGATTGACTTCCGTCACAATTTCAGGACTCTCACTGATTGTATAAATTTCATTGAACTCACATCCGGCATTGTCAATAATCTGAAGAGTATACTCTCCGGGTTCCAAAGCTGAAATGATCAATTCCGAGGAGGTAAAAGCATTTGGTCCGCTCCAATTTATGGTAAAAGGCGCTTCGCCTCCCGTGGGATCAATTTCAATTTGACCGTTGTTCTCACCGAAACAAGTGTTCATCGTCAATGCAGTGACCAGTATCGTATCAGGTGCCGAAACCTCAAGAGACTCGGTAAAGTCACAGCCATCGGCACCCACTAACGTGTAAACGTAGGTTCCCTGGGAGAGATTAAAAATATCTTCGTCGATGGATGTAAAGCCATCAGGTCCTGACCAATTAACCGTATATGGTTCTGCTACATCGGCGATTTCCAAAATTATGGCTCCGTCTGAATTGCCATTGCAGCTTTCCGGAGTAATGGTAGACGTAATGTCTCCTCCCGGATTACTCAAAGAAACATCTTCTTGATAGGCACAACCATTATCGTCGACCACGGTCAAACTATAAACTCCAGGGGCCAGGTTCTCAACCAAAGAAGTATTGGAAACAAGCGTACCTGAGTCATCTTCCCAGGCAATGAGGTAATCGGTTGCCACCGTACCACCTGTGATAATTGCTTCCAGAGTACCGTCTGACTGATTGCAATTTGGCTCTGTAACGACTATGTCAACGAGAATTGAATCAGGTTCTGTAATGGTATAAGTTTGGCTTGCCACACACGTAGACTGATCCGTAACTTCAAGCGAATAATCTCCGGGGATTAAGTTCGTGATATCTTCATCTGAAGAAGAAAATCCCGAAGGTCCGGTCCATGAAAATTGCAGAGGCGGAACACCACCGGAAGCTTCAATGAAGATTTCTCCTTCGGCATTACCTGCACATGCGATATTCGTAATGGAATCTATCAGCGAGATGGTAGGTACTGCACTGAGTGAAATGGTTCCGTTGGCTTCACACCCCAATGCATCGGCTATTGCATAATTGTAATCACCGGGTGCCAAATTCACCAGAGAAGTTCCGACAGCTACAAATCCATCCGGTCCCGTCCAGTCAATCGTTTCAGGTGAGTTACTATCTTCAACAGTAATCGTAATTGATCCGTCTCCACCCGCACAAGTCACGTCTTGAAATTCAACCACCACATTTATAGGTGCAGGGTCAACTACTTCAAAAGTTTCAGTAAAAACACAATTATTGGCATCGGTAACGGTCAGGAAGTATGTTCCTGCTGCTATGCCGATTATGTCTTCTTGATTAGCACTAAATCCATTTCCATCAGACCAGTCAAAGATGTAGGGAGAAGTTCCTCCGACAATTTCAGCGTCGATGGCTCCGTCATTTCCTCCCGAACAAATTGGATTAGTCACGGTACCTGATAGAGTACCGTTAGTATCGGAAATGACTGCGGTGCTTTGAACCGAACAGCCCAAATCATCAGTCACGGTCAATACATATGTGCCTGCAAAGACGTCGATGAGACTATCATTTTGGGTAAGTTCAATTCCTTCTTGATCTTCCCATGAATACGTCAAAACTCCCGTCCCACCCGAAGCTACTGCCACGGCTAAACCGTCTGCCTGTCCGCAATTGGAATCAAATATATCGACAGAGAGGGTCAATTCCGGACTTTCGGTAATCGTAACCAAATCGGTTGCAAAACAGCCGTTGGCATCCTGCACGATCAGGTCGTAATCTCCGGGCTCGAGACTCGAAATATCAGCGTCGGATGAGCCAAATCCATTCGGCCCCGTCCATGCAAAGCTATAAGGCGAGCTTCCGCCTGAAGTCAATACCGAAATGGAACCATCCATATTTCCAAAACAGTCAATATTGGTAGCTGTAATGTTTAATACAATTTCAGTAGGTTCAATAATTTCTACCTGAGCGGACTCGGTGCACCCGTTCCCGTCGGTAACTATAACATCGTAAATACCTGCTTCCAATCCTGTAATATCCTGAGCAGCTGAAGTGAAACCGTTAGGGCCTGTCCATTCAAAAGTGAAAGGCGGAATGCCTCCGGAAGCACCAAGATTTATTTCGCCATCATCAGCGCCGAAACACGAAATATTCATCGAAGAAGTAGTCAAACTGACCTCAAATTGCTCTTGAATGAGAAAGTTGGCCGTAGCCGTGCATCCATTGGCATCGGTCAAATTGATTACATAAGTTCCGGCCTCTATGTCTGAGATATCTTCGGTGTTAGCTATAAAGCCGTTCGGTCCTGTCCAATCATACGTAAAGTTTGGCGTTCCGCCATTTACCGAAAGGTCAATCCCACCCGTAGATTCTCCCGCGCAAACCACCTCAGTAATAGCTCCGATGAGTTCAATTTCTGCGGCTTCTCCAAGGACGTAATCAAAATTGTAAGTACAATTATTTCCATCGGTAACCACCAAGGAATAATCACCTGCCAAAAGACCTGAAATATTTTGATTTGAAGACGTGAAACCTGCGGGACCGGTCCACGCAAAACTATAAGTGGCTGTACCTCCGGATAAAGAAATGTCGATAGCACCCGTGGCTTCACCAAAACACAGAACATCAGTAATGATTGCATTAACGGTCAAATCTTCGGGTTGGTCTATCGTTAAATCAAACGTCTGCGAGCAACCATTTAAATCTGTTAGTACTAAGGTGTAGTCTCCCGCTTCAAGTGCAGAAATATTTTGATTGGTAGATACGAACCCATTAGGCCCGGTCCAAGCAAATTCATAGGGTGCTACCCCACCGGAAGCCGAGCTTGTTATAGAACCATTATTCCCGCCGAAACAATTTACCTCAGTAACGTCAAAGGTTGCAGCCAAAATTGTTGGCTCATTGACCGTATAAGTATCGGAATCCGTGCAGTTTCCGGCATCGGTTACCACGACGGTATAATCGCCTACCTGCAAACCGGTAAGATCTTCATCAGTGGAAGTGAAACCATCAGGTCCTGACCAGCTCACGTCATACGGTGGAGTCCCATTGCTGATCGTCAAATCAATTTCACCATTGGCCTGGGAGGCACAATCGGGATCCGTTAGGGAAGCCGATAAGGAAATAGGCAAGGGTTCGCTTAAATCGTAATTTCCGGAAACGGTGCAGTTATTAGCATCCGTGACCAAAACGCTGTAGAGACCGGTTGACAATCCTGCTATATCTTCATTGCCGGAAGTAAAACCTGCAGGACCCGACCACGCAAATGTAAATGGCGGGGTTCCGCCCGAAACGGTCAAGTCAATTTCGCCATCAGAATCGCCATTACATGAAATCGGAGATTCGACAAAGTCGAGCACCAATTCATCGGGCTCAACTAATTCAACGTCTTCGTTGTATTCACATCCGTTGTTATCAGTCAGCGTTAAGCTATACGTTCCTGATGGTAACGCTATGATGGTAGGACCCGATGCAAAAAAGCCATTCGGCCCCGACCATGAATAGTTGTAGCCGGGCGTTCCGCCTTGAGCTGTAGCCGTAATCTGACCTGAATTGTTTTCAAAGCATTGTAAGCTCGACGGGGTTATCGTAGCTGTAAGTGCAGCCGGTTGATTGACCGTTTCTTGAACTACCACGACGCAATTTGCTGCATCGGTTACAGTCACTTCGTAGACACCTGCTAACAAATCCTCAATGTCTTGAACACTCGATGAAAAACCTGCCGGACCGGTCCAAGACACGGAATACGGAGGCAGACCGCCATTTATAGTCAGATCGATAGATCCGGTATCGTCACCATTGCAAAGATTATCCGAAGAATTGGCAGAGACCAAAAGTACCGGGTTTTCGATCACGGTAAACGTTTCGCTCACTACACAGCCGTTATCGTCGGTTACATCAACGGTGTAGTCTCCCGGTTGCAGATTCGAAATATCTTCAGAAACGGAATTGAATCCGCTTGGACCCATCCAGTCATAACCCAAAATTCCGGTGCCCCCTGAAGCGGAAATATCAATTGATCCATCATCAGAACCAAAACAAGTGACATCAGTCACCACTTCATCGATTACTATCGGATCGGGTAAATTCGTAAAGGTCACCGTTGTATCAGCGGTACAGCCTTCAGAATCTTCAATATTTAATGTATAGGTCGAGCATAGTGCCGTGGCGTTTAATCCCGTTTCACCACTCGACCACGTGAGCGAGTAGCCGCCATTTCCACCGATAACGATTGGAGCTGCCTGCCCGTTGCACGCGTCTGCACAAGTCGGTGCAGTTTCATTCAAAGAGAAAACCGTTAGGGGACCCGGCTCATTCACGAATACATCGATATTACAAGGAATTCCACCTTGGCCTTGATCAAATACAATCACCGTGTAAGTTCCGGCTCCTACGTTCGGCCATTCTCTCGTATTGGGCCCACCAATCCACTGGTAGGAGTAGGGTCCTACACCGGTAGTAGGTTCCAAGACGGCTGCAATCCCGTCATTAAAATCGTTACAGGTCGGGGGAGTTGGATCCGGAATTAAATCGAAAAAAGGGCAGGAGCCTCTGGTTCCGCCGGCTTCCGGAATTCTTTCATACCGGTCGGAGATGAGTTGCAAATGGCTTTCCATCGCCGCGGGTATGGCAAGGGTTGGATTTGCGAAGCCATCACCCGAAAGCTGTAAATTAATTCCATCGGATAAGCCCACCCGGTCGTTCAAATTCAAACTACCCGATACAATGATATCAGTTTGACCTGCTGAGGTGAAACTGAGTTGGGCTGAATTAAGGGTCGTCAGAGATGCGATGCGAACCTCATCAATCGGAAGATTGACCGTTCCCTTTGACTCAGGTTTAAAAATAACATGCGTATTCGTATCGGGAAGGCTTCGGGCATAATCGCCGTTTGCATCCACCCAACTAGCCGGGTCATCCCAATCACCGGAGCCCTGCCAATAGAGAACTTGGGCCGAACCGATTAAAGGAATCAACGTCGCTAAGAGTAAGGTAAGCGACATTCTAATACAAGGGGCTACTTTCATTTTAAGTACTAGTCGTATGCATTACAGGGCACAAAGCCTACTTTCTGGTTTCGCGGACAAGCACTGATTCCTAAGATTATCTCGTGACTATTTGACGAGCCGAGTCTGACTTTGGAATAAGTAACGTCGTATGCGTACGCTACGGTGAAGTAGTCTAAAAAGCTGAATTTCAGCATTCCTGCCACAGCGTCTTCAGACCTGAAGGCTACACCGAGAGCTACCACATCGTCGTAGTCTGCCCAGAAGTTTACGTCAAATGAGGGTGTAGAGTTACCTGTAAATTTTAATTGAGCTGCCGGTATGTAGCTCATCTTATTTCCTCCGGGAAAAATTCGGCCTGCCATCAGGTTAAAATTAGGCTGCATTTGCACGTCCTCACCGATGTTATCAAAGGTGGGATTTGTCAAATGATGACCCGCAAGACCCGCAAACCAATACTTTCCGTAGAGCCAAATACCCGCCTTGATATCGGGAAGGGCAAATTCTGATTCGGAATTACCTAAAATCGGATCAGGACCGTTGTTTGGCCCCAGTACTCTGACTTGTGATGCATCAAACCTGTACTGAAGTGCTCCGATACCGACACCGAATGAAATACGTGTTTTACGACTGAGCGGTAAGTGAATGGCATAGACTGCATGCAAGGATGTCCTTCCGGTAAAACCGGTATTATCTCCCTCGATGATCAAACCTACACCGTGGATGACTCCCTTTTCTTTGCTAATCTTATCTAACCGCTGATGCGCTGATATGAAAAGGGTCTGTGGGTTATTCTCAAATCCTACCCACTGATTGCGGTAGCCTACCCTTGCATCTAAGCACTTCTGCAAGCCTGCCTGAGCGGGCTGTAGCGCAAAGGAATTGAAAAGAAAATTCGTGAACTGTGCATTTTGCTGTGCTTTTGCCAATGAGCAAGAGACCAATAAAACAGATAGTAGAAAAAGTTTCCTCATCATCTAAGTATTGTAATAGAGCCGGTTATCGGATCGGCGGCAAAATCAACCGGGTTTAACTCGATCACGTAATAGTACGTCGCGGCAGGTAGGTCATCTCCGCCCCAATCGTTTTCGTAATTGGTAGCTTGAAAAACTTTGTTTCCCCAGCGCGAATACACGAAGATTTGTGCATTTGGCCAATCGTCAATTCCTTCAATGAACCAGACATCGTTAAATCCGTCACCATTTGGTGTAAAGGTGTTTGATGCAACAATGGGTGGTATCACCTGCACGTCGATTTCATCAAAAAAGGTGCAGCCATCAATCTCAGCAGTAACGATATATGTTGATATTCCCTCTCCTTCGGGATCTGCGGTAACCTCACTTCCCGAAGTTTGGTTTAACTGCGGACCACTCCAATTTAAAACTCCGAAATCGTCCTCTGCAGTTAGTACCACTGTTTCGCCTTCAAATATTTCAGGAGAGGATGACGAATTAGAGGGGTCACTTCCACTTTGATAGCCCATCGGATTTAGATCATACTCCAAGGCCGGGCCTGAAACGTTTACGCTGAAACTGCATTCTGCAGGATCGCCACCGGCGCCATCGCTGAGGCCGGCGACCATAACCGTATAAGTGGTCGACGGTAAAAGTCCGGTCAAGAATATTTGCCCTCCTCCCATGGAATCAATTGCACAAAACTCGGGTGAACTGAAAGTGGCGGCATCGCAAAGGTCAGTAGTAGTAAAAACAGCAATTCCCAGAGCGGTATCTGCCAGACAGGAGTCGACGCTCAGATTTACTGTTGCTGTGCTATCACTGTAATCGATAAATGGGAATTGATCGATGTCCTGCGTGCTGAATGAATAGAAAACCGCATTCAGTGCTTCAGAAAAGCAAAAGTCGCTGCCAACCCCTGAAGAATCTCCGTCGGCAAATGAAAGTGCCGGTGAGCCTTCTCCGGGACAAAGCGATTCCGGGTTTGAGCAGTCTTGGGCCGATAGTTGGCTGCCAAATAAAAGCAGAGGTAATAAGAGTAAAGCCTCCGCTATCAGGAAGTTTCTGGTCATCAAGGGGAATTGATAATTATTCTTTTTAAAGATACGTTTCTGACCGGGTTGAAAGTTTCGAGGATTCATAGTTTTTCACAGTAAAATGTTTAAGACCGGTATGGCGATTTTCAAATCAAGACGGCGGCTATGCAAGCCATGAGGCAAGAAAAGGCAGAGGCCAAAAAATTGGTGGTGCCATTGGTTATCCATCGATAGCCACGAATAGGCTTCTCGTCCCTATCCACGGAATATTCGCGTATAGCTCCATCCTCATCTCGATACTTGGCTTGAAGCCAATCTCCGATCAAACTATCGGCAATATTGCCCGAAACTCCGGCCACGGCAATGATAAAACAGTGAACAAGGCTGAATTCGAAAATGGGCAGTAAAGCGACGGCAGCAATGAAACAAGCAAAGAATAAACCCGTTAGCGAGCCCGAAAGCGTAACGGCCCCGCTCAAGCCGGGATCAACTTTTCTCCCTCCGATGATTCTAAAGTGTTGTCCGCCCATCCGTATTCCGATTTCTGAGGCCGCCGTATCACTCAGAGCAAAGGCAAATCCTGAGATGCCGGCCACCATAAAAACGGGATCTTGCCAAACGAAGTATGCCATGAAAAACAGTGCGGGAATTCCGCCATTGGCAAATACTTGATTGGCATTTCGATCTGACGCTTCTTCTGAATGTCCCGGAAGTTTAGAGAGAATGCTGCCAATGAGGAAAAACAAGATTGGGAAAACCATAAACTCAGGATTCGGATTGATAAGAAAGATCCACCCCAATAGCGTCGCTGCCGTGGCACCGCCGGAGGTCAGCCAATTTTGCCGAAAGGCGAAAAAGGCTAAAACAGGGATGGCGAGTGAATAAACCAAGGTCTCATCTATCGAGGAAAGTAAAAGCCAATATGCAACTGCTCCGGGCACCCAAATATTATCGAAGCTTTTTATGGACAATGCTTCCAAAAGGGCCAAAAACGCTGAAACGTAAAGTGCGAACTGCCAACTGATTTTCAGGTCATAAAGCGGATGTACATATTTTCCGAAAAACAAAACGATAAAAGCGACCAAAAAGAAGGTACATGTTCCTTCCACTGTTTTCCCTTCAGGAGAAAAATCGAGTTTGGTCTTTCCGAATTTATAACCCACAACGGTGGCCAAGCCATCGGCCCAAGCCAAAATAAACATTGGATAAAAGACCAACTCGGGTTGAGCCTCTCCAAAAAAGAAGACCAAAGCAAAGAATGACAAGGCGAAAAATAAAATGCCGTAACTCTTTCGACCCGACTTCTCGTCTTTGAAGAATCCGCTGAATACTGCAAAGGCCAAAATCGGAATAGCGATTCCAATGATCAAAAGCAGCTCGTTTCTGTTAAAGAATAAAACTGATATGGCCGAAATCGATATTGCGCCGATGTGAAGTATCTTTCTCGCGGATATGGGACTGACCAATCTATTGCGACGAAGCATTTCAGCCAGCAAAACGAAAAACAAGACTAAACCCGAGAGGAAAAATTCCAACTGATAACTTTTGACTGACGGCAAAAATAAGAGAAAGAAGTGGCGCCCCGCCGAATTGGAAGATCAGCCTTGGTTTCCCGATTGGCTGAGAGGCTATCAAATGACTTTTCTGGCTACTTTGGATCGACTTTCAAATCTATATGGACCCGTTGCTCGGATGATTGAAGACGAAAACCCGAGAACCATTATTGACCTCGCCTCGGGCTCAGGTCAATCTGCAATTAAAGCCACCACCACTGCAAGGAGTCGAGGCACCTCGCTCACACTTACCGATAAATTTCCCAATGAATCTTTGGTAAAAAGCGGTTTATTCCAACTATCGCGACTAGACCTTTTGACAGATGAACTTCCACCTACAGAAATGTATACTATTTTCAATGCCTTCCATCATTTTGATGCCAAACAGCGAAAAGAAATTGCACTAAAAGCCGTAAAAAGCGGAGGATCTTTTCTAGTAATAGAACCATTGCGGCCTCGAATTGACATTTTTTTTAAAGTATTCTTCGCTACTTTCATCGGCCCATTTTTGTTGGCTCCTTTTATGCGCCCTTTTTCATTTAAATGGATTCTATTGACCTATCTCTTTCCCATTGGAGTTTTAACCACTTGTTATGACGGGCTCGCCTCGGTAATTAAATCCTTGAGCTTTGCTGAATGGAATGATCTGGAGAGCGAACTTAGCCGGCACGGAAGAAAGGTGGAGCACGGACTGCTTCCGTCTCGATTTGCCAAACTCAAATATTTCTTGGTGAAATGAAGGCTTTGAAAACCATGTGGGAATTTACCCGGCCGCATACGATTATCGGCTCAGCGGTAAGCGTTACAGCACTCTACTTAATAGCCATTCGACAGTGGGAATTTTCCATATTCTTTCTTTGGAGTCTTCTTTCTGCCCTGCTTTGCAATGTGTTCATTACAGGTTATAACCAATTGGTAGACATCGACCTTGATCGAGTAAACAAACCCGAGCTGCCTTTGCCCGCAGGGGATTTGAGTATGCGAAACGCGCAGATCATCGTGTACGGATCACTATCAATTTCTTTGCTGATTGCTGCGATTACCTCTTGGTTGCTACTGGGTTTGATTACCATCATTGCCGCTCTGGGATTTGTCTATTCTTGGAAACGGGTATATCTGAAAAAAAGGCATCAAACCGCGGCATTTGCCATTATAATTGTGCGTGGGGTCCTTATCAATCTTGGTTTCTACGCCTTGTATTCGGGTGGATTCTTCTTTCCTGTCGAAATTTGGACACTTACGATTTTCGTGATTCTTTTCAGCGCGGGCATCGCTTGGTTCAAAGACATTCCCGATATCGAAGGAGATGCACAAATAGAAATTGGAAGCCTCGCCATTCAAAAAGGAGCGGCACGTGCTTTCTCTGCCGGCGTATGGCTGTTGGGCTTTGCCTATACCATAGCCGCTTTTGCACCTTTCTTCTCTGATTTTTCTATTGCCTCGGGCTCCGTAATCACCATCGGTCATGCCATTCTGGGAACTGTATTTTTGAGTTTAGCATCCAAGACCGATCCTTTGGATAAAAAATTGATGAAGCGCTTCTACCTTAGTTTTTGGGTTCTATTCTTCTTGGAATATTTGCTCTGGGTGGGAGCGGTATTTGCAAGAAGCTGAACCGACAGGTTTTTCTAATTTTGCGTTTTCAGGCTCCGTAGTTCAATGGCTACCCCGATATGCATAAGTGGCCTCATAGTTCAATGGATACTCCGACATCAGAAAATGGCTCCGTAGTTCAATGGATAGAATAGAAGTTTCCTAAACTTTAGATCCAGGTTCGATTCCTGGCGGGGCTATTTTCTGAGATCGGAGCTAAACTCTAGATCCAAGTTCGATTCTTGGTGAGGCCACTTACATGCATCGGGGCTAAACTTTAGATCCAGGCTCGATTCCCGGCGGGGCTATTTTCTGAGATCGGAGCTAAACTCTAGATCCAAGTTCGATTCTTGGTGAGGCCACTTACATGCATCGGGGCTAAACTTTAGATCCAGGTTCGATTCCCGGCGGGGCTATTTTTTTCTGAGTGCTGAAGTGTGCCAATCACAGTTCATAAGGGTGAATCTGATTGGTAGAGTTTCTCAGCCTTATCTACTTCGATTCGAATAACTCCTCATACAACATCCTCTATGAAAACAAGGATTTAAAGTTTAATCCATTTTACAGGTTTCACTAAATCCTTACTCTCGAAATGCAAGAAATACAAACCTGATGGGTAGTTGGATACGTTAATCCGCATATTATTCAATCCACTGGAAATTCTCAGTGACTCAACTTTTCTGCCTCCTACATCAAATACTTCAATGTATTCAACTGTCGCCTTTTCAGACCAATTGATGGATAATGTATTTTGAACCGGGTTGGGATATACACCTGCTTCAAGCTGAATATCAGACACGGATGTAGTGTGTTCTACAATTGTTGTCACGGTGTTTGTGATTCTCGGGACACTGTAGGCGAAGGTGCGTCTTGCCATATTAGTAATAACATCGCCCGGTAGCAAGTTGCCGTTTGGTTTAACTTCAAATCTTATGAAACCCTGCTGTTCTTCACCAAGGTCAGAAACCCTGACGACGAGGTAGCTATTTCCGATAATTTTTAAATCCAAATTGGGATGTGAAGAATCAGTGATAACTAAAGACGAAATATCAAGGTTTTCGCTGATAGCATCTCCGATATGCGCATAACTAACAGGAGGAAAACTAGTTTCTTCTCGCTTGAAACGAATGGTGTACTTTAACGGTCGTCCATCTTCAATAAAATTCTGGTCAATTGTACTATGACTGACTTGCTTGCTATTCAGCCTTAGAGTATTCACCACTTCTTCAGTCGTTACGGCCAAATTATCATTGGCATTCTCATCGACGCCTTCATGCGAAACGGCAGCAGTAGAGCTTAATATGGTGTTCAAAGGAACTAATTCATCCAACGATGCAGAAATTTCTATGATTCCAAACTGATTGGGACATAGTTCGTCGATCGACAGATTGAGCGTGTTGTTGGAATAAACGGCCAAATCATCAGATACCTCGACAATTTCGAGCAATGCATCCAGAGAAACCGCAATATCAATATCTGAAATACACTGCGTTCCGACATTCGTATATTTTACCCGGTAGATATTGGTATCCCCCGGAATATCGGCACCGAGGGTAAACATATCAATCTTTAGATCTTCTACATCAGCCGTTGGTATTAAGTTAAAATTCAATTGGTTAAAAACCTGTCCTTCGTTTAAAACTCCCGTAATGGGCTCTGAGCTATAGTAATTCGGAGTGTTCTCCAAAGTTAATTGTCCTGAGCCAAGCGAACTGCAATCTGAATACAAACCATCAATTTCGGTTTTCAGATAGCTATTGCTAAGACTGTTGTATACAAGGGGAACCAGATAAGTATCTTCGCCCTCATCTTGAGTGCCATCGGCATTGAGGTCAAAATAGGCCTTACCGGAGATATTGGTTATACGTGGCGTTTGGTTGAATACTAAATCGAGGCCGCCCAAATACCCGTCGTCTGCGAATGAATACATGGTTACTTCCACAGTCCAAGTTCCGGTAGGATCTTCCCCGAAAAAAGTCGAAAACGATTCAGCAGGACGGAAAATACCTCTTACTTTTCCGCGCTCATCACCGCTAAATTCATACGGACTACCATCGTGAAAAATGGCACTTATACCTTGGCCTCGAGCAAAGTTGAGGGGATCAACCAGATTAATGGATGTGCCTGCAGGGCTGGTCAGAGTAAGAAAAAACACACTGGCGTTATCCGACTGCCCAATATCTGCAAACAGATAGATATCTTGGATAACATCGATTCCTGAATTCGGGGAAACTTCTATCTCTGTCGAATAACCCGTTGGAAATGAAGCATAAGGAAGATACTGTAGAGGTTCTACAAAATTCTCACTTACCTCAAAACAAGAAAGGTTGAGCAGGGAGTGGGGACTGAAGTAAAATTCAGTTTGTTCAGTGACTTGACCGCCGGAACAAACTATTTGTAATTCACCTTGGTAATAGAATCTATCGCGTTCATAATTATTGGAATCAAAAATTTCGGAAATATCGAAGAAAATACTGTTCATTCCTGCAGTGGCCTCCCCTTCAAACGTGAG
>JGI12048J13642_10071948_pt1 | contig 49394 bp, 40 predicted proteins | sample ElkSlonscriptome_16_FD_13642 | JGI IMG/M metagenome (IMG submission 13642)
CCGTCGGGCAAAAGCGGCATTGCGCGAACGGGCCTGCAAGCGCCTTGAGCGCCGCGATCCCGCCAGCGGCCTGTGCCGGAAAGAACTTGAAGTGCGACAGCCCCAGATCGAGCCCGCGCATGATGTCCCCCGCGCTTGCGATGCCGGGCAGGAAGGGGATGCCGGATGCGAGCGCAGCTTCGCCAAGCGACCGGGTAAGACCGGGCGAAACGATGAACTCTGCGCCCGCTGCAAGCGCTGCTTCAAGCTGGAGGGCATTCGTCACGGTCCCTGCACCCACTATCGCACCGGGCACGAGGTTCATGCGCTTGATGGCCTCAATCGCGTCAGGCGTGCGCAGCGTGACCTCGAGTACCTTGAGACCGCCTTCGATCAGCGCCTCAGCCTGCTCGCGTGCGCGCGTGACATCATCGATAACCAGCACCGGAATGACCGGCGAGGTTTTCATCACCCGTTCGATTTCGCCGGTATCGTAGGCTGTTATATCGCTCATGAGTGGTCTCCTTGCATCTGGCGGTGAGCAGCCGCTGCGCCTAGCAGGCCAGGCTCGGGATGGGTGATCAGCTTGACCGGGATTGTCTCCATGAGTGAGGCAAACCGGCCCTTTGCGCAGAACCGCGCAGCAAAACCCGAGCGCGGCAGGACCTGTCGCAAACGAAAGCCAAGGCCGCCCGCGATCACCACGCCGAAAGACCCGTGGGCCAGGGCCATGTCACCGGCAACCGAGCCGAACATCCGGCAAAACCGTTCGATCGCTGCCGCAGCGAGGCTATCGTGCGCGCTGAGTCCGTCGGTCCACAGCTCGACCGCGCCGCAATCAGACAATGCGCTTCCCTCAAACCCGGCGAGGGTCTGGTGGATATCGATAATCGCGGGCCCAGAGACAACGCGTTCGACCGAGACCCTTCCATGTCGCTCGCGCAACCGGGCCAGGAGCGCATCCTCGAACGGATCGAGCGGGGCAAATCCGATATGTCCGCCTTCGGTCGGCGAAACATGGTAGGTGCCACCCGCCCCGCGATGAAGGTGCGCCACGCCGAGGCCCGTCCCGGGGCCGATCACCGTGAGCCGACCTTTGGCGGGAAGCGGTGTTTCGGGGCCGGCCAGATGCTCCAATGCGCCTTGCGGCGCGTGCGCCACTCCATGCGCTATCGCTTCGAAATCATTGACGATGGTCAACCGAGCAAGGCCCAGCTTGCGCTCCAGCAGATTGCGCTCGATGATCCATGGATTGTTCGTAAACCTGATGATTTCGCGATCGGCCTGACCGGCGATTGCCATGCTCGCTGCTTGCGGCAAGGGTTGTTTGACGCTGGTGCGGAAGGCAGCCCATGCGCTCTCGAAGCCATCGTGGTCCGCTGTCTTGAAGGTGAGCGGGTCGCTCAATGAGATACTGCCTTGCGCGCTCAATTCGGCGATCGCGAAGCGTGCATGCGTGCCGCCGATGTCGATCGTGACGACGCGGTCTGCCGCGCCGCTCACAGACCGGCCGATGCGAGCATGGCGCTGCCGCCCCGTTCCGCTTCATCGGCATGCGCGCGCAACATGGCGAAAAGTTCGCGCCCGGTTCCGTTCTCGGGGGTCGGATCGGGAGCGGGAGCGCGCGCGGCAAGATCGGCGGTGGTCGAAAGCTCAGCTGTTGTCGCGCAGACCTTGACGGTGTCTCCATCGCGCAGGCGTGCGAGCGGTCCGCCGCCCAGCGCTTCGGGCGAGCAATGAATTGCCGCGGGCACCTTGCCGCTGGCCCCGGACATGCGGCCATCGGTCACCAACGCAACCCGGTACCCCCGATCCTGCAGTACGCCGAGCGGCGGGGTGAGCGAATGCAGCTCGGGCATGCCATTGGCGCGCGGTCCCTGAAAGCGCACGACGACGACGACGTCCTGTTCGAGTTCGCCCGCCTTGAACGCCGCGAGCACCTCCTGCTGGTCAGCAAAGACCCGGCAGGGCGCCTCGATCGTCAGACGATCCTCGGGCACGGCCGAGGATTTGAAGCAGGCGCGCCCCAGATTGCCCTTGACCAGCTTCATGCCCCCGTCTGGCTGGAACGGATCGCTCGCCGCGCGCAGCATGGTCTCATCGCCCGATGGCCCGACTTCGCGCCAGGCAAGCCGATCTTCCTCGAGCCACGGCTCCATCGCATATTGCGCCATCCCGCGTTCCTCGCCGACGCCCAGCACGTCGCCATGAGCAAGCCCTGCACCCAGGAGCTCGCGGATCACGAAGCCCATGCCGCCAGCATCATGGAAATGGTTCACATCGCCCGAACCATTGGGATAGACCCGCGCGAGCAGCGGGATGATGCTGGAAAGCTCGGAGAGGTCATCCCAGTCGATCATCACGCCCGCCGCGCGCGCAAAGGCGGGGATGTGGATTGCATGGTTGGTCGAGCCGCCGGTCGCGAGCAGTCCGACCGCCGCATTGACTATCGCCTTTTCGTCGACGCAGTGCCCGAGGGGGCGATAATCGTTCCCGCCGCGCCCCAGCGCAGCAACGCGATGAACCGCGGCGCGATCGAGCGCCTGGCGCACTTTCGTTCCGGGCTGAAAGAACGCAGCGCCGGGAATGTGCAGCCCCATCATCTCCATCATCATCTGGTTGGAGTTGGCGGTGCCATAAAAGGTGCATGTGCCTGGGGAATGATAGCTGCCAAGCTCGCTCTCGAGCAGCTCGGCGCGTGTCGCTTTGCCCTCGGCATAAAGCTGGCGGACATGTTGCTTCTGCTTGTTCGAAACGCCCGAGGGCATTGGCCCCGAGGGCACGAAGACGGCTGGCAGATGACCAAACCGCAAAGCTCCGATGAGCAGGCCTGGAACAATCTTGTCGCAGATGCCGAGCAGGAGAATGCCATCGTACATGGCATGGGACAGCGCGACCGAGGTGCTGAGCGCAATGATGTCGCGGCTGAACAGGCTGAGCTCCATGCCGGTCTCGCCCTGCGTCACCCCGTCGCACATCGCCGGAGTTCCGCCTGCCACCTGCGCGGTGGCGCCGACTTCGCGCGCATAGATCTTGAGCCGCTCGGGATAGCGGCCATAGGGCTGATGCGCCGAGAGCATGTCGTTATAGGCCGTGACGACGGCTATGTTGGGCCCCGCCATCCGCTTGAGCGCGTCCTGATCTTCGAGCGCACCGGCAAAGGCATGGGCGAGATTGGAACATGAGACCTGCGAGCGCTCGGGCTGATTGTCTGCTTCGCGCGCGATCAGATCGAGATAGGCGCGGCGGCTCTCCCGCGAATTGGCAATGATGCGCGCGGTGACACGCTCGATTACCGGGTGAAGCTCATTCATGCCAGGTCACTCCATCGCGTTCAGCCAGCGCGATCGCGGCGCTCGGTCCCCACGTGCCGGCAGTGTAGGTGCGCGGGCGCTTGCCCGTATCGCTCCAGCCCGTGCGGATCGCATCGATCCAGTGCCACTGCGCTTCGACCTCGTCGCGCCGCACGAACAGCGTCTGATCGCCATGGATCAGATCGAGCAGCAGACGCTCATAGGCGATCCGCTTGAACTTGCCGGTAAACGCATCGGGCATCGAGATATCCAGCGGCATTTCGCGCAGCGTCATTCCCTTGTGTTCGATCCCGGGCACCTTGGCCATCATCGAGAGGGTCACATTCTCCTCTGGCTGGATGCTAATTACCATGCGGTTTGAATGGAGCCGGGCATCGGAAAAGATCGAATGGGGCACCGGGCGAAACTGCACGATGATCTCGGTCGTTCGCTGGTGGAGCCGTTTGCCCGTGCGCAGGTAGAATGGCACGCCTCGCCAGCGCCAATTGTCGATATGCGCCTTGATCGCCACGAAGGTCTCGGTGTCGCTTTCCCGGCCAAGATCTTCTTCATAGCCCGAGACGATATTGCTTCCGATGGCCCCGGCGCGGTACTGGCCGGTCACGCTTTCGTCCTCATTCACCCCGCGCAGCGCGCGAAGGACCTTGACCTTCTCATCGCGCACCGCAGTCGGATCGAAGCTCGTCGGCGGCTCCATCGCGACCAGCGCAAGAAGCTGGAGCATGTGGTTTTGCACCATGTCGCGAAGCGCCCCGGTTCCGTCATAGAAATCCGCGCGCGATTCGAGCCCGACCGTCTCGGCGACGGTGATCTGGACATGCTCGATCGACTGCGCGTTCCACAGCGGCTCGAACAGGATGTTTCCGAAGCGCAGCGCGATCAGGTTCTGGACGGTTTCCTTGCCGAGATAGTGATCGATCCGGAAGATCCGCTCTTCGGCAAAGGCGGCAGCAACGGCATCGTTGATTGCGGCAGAACTGGAAAAATCGGTGCCGAGCGGTTTTTCAAGGCAAATGCGCGAGCGTGCATCAGCCAGCCCGACCGCGGCGAGCCCCTCGATGGTAGGCTGGAAAAGGCTGGGCGCCGTCGAGAGGAAGATGGCCGTCTTGCGGTCCTTGCCGATATGGCCGGCGAGCTCGCGGTAGCCTTCAGGCGTTGTAACATCGAGTGGCTGATAGCTCAGCCGGCCAAAGAATTCGGCCATCGAGCCGCGGCGCTCGGCGGGCAGATAGCGCTCGATCGCCTCACGCGCGAATTCGCGAAAGGCCGCATCATCGAGCTCTGATCGTGCAGTACCCACGATCTGAAGATCATCGGGCAGCAGTCCTTCGGCCGCCAGCGCGCTCAGGCTTGGCAGCAACATGCGCTGCGAAAGATCGCCGGTCGCTCCGAACAGGATCAGCGATTGAACCCTCGATTGCACCAGTGTCTCCCAAGATCGTTTGCAAGGTGGCAGGCAAGGCCCGAACGCTCGAAAGCCCGTGCCTGCGTATCGCCATCAGCATAGAAGCATAGGGACTTGAGCCAACCCCTGCCGGGCGCCAATGATCCAGATTGGTCCAGGCGTGCGATTATTGCTGAGAGGCAGTCTTCAGCGATCCGGCCTTGTCTGCGCGCATCTCGAGCAATGTCGTCTCATCGAGCCGATAGCTCCAGAGCGGCCAAAGCGCGGCAAGGCAGAATAGGGCCGGCACGATCGAGACGCCCCATTGCACCGCTTCGAGCACGTCTGGTGGCTGAGGGGTTGCTGGATCGCGCGAGGCGATCAGCCCCGCTGTCTGCAACAGGAGGCCGATCACGAACGGCCCGAGCGCGCCGGCGAAATTCTCAACGAAGGTGAAGACCCCGCTCATGATCCCCTCGCGTCCTTCGCCTGAAGCGAGCCGGTCATATTCCATCGTATCAGGGAGCATGGCGAGCGCACACAGCAGCGTTCCGGTCGAAAACGAGCCGATCACGATCGCGCGCGCAAAGAAGGCCCATTGCGGCTCGCCTGGCACCCAGACAAACCAGGAGGCAAGCCCGAGCGCATAAAGCACGAGCAACGCCGCGAAGGTTTCGCGTTTGTCGAACCGCGCGATGACAAAGCGATACAATGGGACGCTGGCAATCCCGGCGATGCTGAAGACGAAAAGATACTGGCTGAGCTCCACATTGCCGAGCTTGAGGACGAAAGTGAAGAAATAGGGGCTGCAGGTGAGCACGGTGTAAAGCACGGTCAACTGTAACAGCTTGACCAGTGTAAGCGCGCGAAACGGGGCATTGCTGAAGACCTTGATCGTATCGGCGAACGGGCTGGCGAGCATCTGCAGCGCATCAACCGGCGCCTTGCGCTGCGCGCGCGGCGGATGGGGCAGCCAGGCGGCACCGACGAAGACGAGCGCGCAGGTCAGGGCCGCGGCGATGCCCAGGATCGCGCTCATCGCCCTGAAGCCTTCCGCTGGTGCCCCCATCGCCTCGACCAGCAGCGGAGCCCCTGCCGAACCCACCATCACGCCTGTAAGCAGAAAGAACACGCGAAGGCTCATCAGGCGCGTGCGCGCATCATAATCGGGCGCGATATCGGGCGGCATGGCAAGATAAGGGATCGAAAAGATCGAATAGGCTGTCGAAAAGAGCAGCAGCGCGAGCGTTGCTGCGAGGCCCGCGCTGGTCCCTTCCACGCCGAGCAGCGAAAGGTTGAAGAAGGCCATGAACGTAAGGCCCATCGAAATAGCACCCACCAGAAGATAGATCCGCCGGGGCCCCCAGCGGTGCTGGGTCCGGTCGCTGATCGCGCCGATAAGCGGATCGATGATCCCGTCGTAGATCCGCACGATCAGGATGATCGTGCCCGCAAGCGCCGGGGCAATGCCAAGGATAGTGGTCATGAAGAACAGCGCATAAAGCGCCATGATGTTGAACAGTGCGCCGGTCGCGAACGAGCCTGAAGCCCATGCGATCTGCGCCGGCAAGGCGATCGGGAGGGTCTGTCCGGGCTTTGCAGGCGGATCGAGCGGCGCTGCTCCCGGAACGCTCACGCGAAATCGACCGATTTGCCGGGCGTGTGCTTGCGATTCATGACGTACACTCCGCCCATGCTGCCGAAATTGATCCGCATGTCATCATCGCAATAGACGACATCGGAATGCAGCGTCGGGGGTTTGAGTTCGCGTCTCAGATCGCTGCCCGGCTCAAGCCCAAACTGCGCGCGCAATTCATCTGCACTTACCCCCTCGGGAGCCACGAGTTCGACCGCGAAGAACTCGACCGAATAGCGCTGCGGATTGTCTTCGGGGATCGAATACCGCCCCCACACGATCAGCGTTGCCTGATGCGCGCCATCGGGCGTCGTGATCGAGACGACGTTGTTGTAATGATGACCTTCGACGCGGATTTCCTGATCGATCTCGTGAACTTTGATGGGCACATCGGGAAAGGTGTTGAAACTCTGGAGCTTCATCGAGGTCTCGTGCCTGATCGGCTTGCCCGCAGTATGCCGGGGGCCGAACTGGGCGAAATGAGAGCCCCATGGCGCTTCGACGAATTGCTGCGCATCGAGCGGGCGGGGCGTTGGTGTCAGCGGGACAAGCTGCTTAACGAGCGCGTGAATGCGCTCGAAGGTCGCATCGTCATAGGTGCCGTCGGGCTGGCAGCTATCGATCGCTTCGCGCAGTTGTGCCTTGATCATTTCTGTCTGGCTCATCCTTGCTCCTTTGTGGCTCTTTTGCGGGCGCATGCGGGCCAAGCTATACGGCTCTCGTCATCTCTCGCGAAATCAGGGCTTGCCGGGGCTTTGCACCATTGCAATCTCTTCGCCTATCCACTGAGCGATCACGCTGCCCGCCTCCGCAGACGCGCGGTGGTTCGAGGCGCAGACATGGAAAGCATGAATGACATGAGCCCATCTTCGCCCACTGCACATTTCGACCTGCCCGCCGCAGCGGCGGATCTCACCCTGCCGAGACCTGCGCAGCCGTGCGCCGATGGCGAGGGACAGACGCTCGTCGATGCAGCGAGCGGCAGACCTTTCGCCTTCGTTCCTCATACCTCGCCCGAGGAGGCCGAGGCGATCGTTGCTGCAGGGCGCGAGACGTTCGAAGAGGGTGCCTGGCGCACCATGCCGGTGGGCGAACGGGCCGCGATCATGCGACAGGTGAGCGCATTGATCCTCGAACACGCCGAGGAACTGGCCCGGCTACAAACGCTCGAGACCTCGATTGTCATCGCGCAATCGCGCGGCATGCATGTCGCTCGAACGGCTGAGAACTTCACCTTCTTCGCCGATCTTCTTGCAGGCCATTCGGGCGAAACCTACGAGCAATCGGGGCGCTATCTCTCGATCGTAACCCGTGAGCCAGTTGGTCTTGCGGTCCTGATCGCGCCGTGGAACGCGCCGCTCGTGCTCGCTTCGATGAAGCTTGCTGCAGCGATCTCGCTGGGCAACAGCGTTATCCTGAAGCCATCGGAATATGCCCCCCTCGCGATCCTGCGCCTGGTCGAACTGATCCATGAAGCAGGCGTCCCGCGCGGGGTCGTCCAAGTGGCTTGTGGAACGGGCCCGGGGATCGGCGATGCGCTGGTCGGGCATGTCGGAGTTGATGTGGTCGGCTTTATCGGGGGTACGCATACCGGCAAGAAGATCATGGCGCGCGCGGCCGGCTCGCTCAAGAAGGTCGGGCTGGAACTGGGCGGAAAGTCTGCCAATATCGTTCTGGCATCGGCTGATCTCGAACGCGCGGTCGATGGTTCGCTGATGGCGATCTATGCCGGCAATGGCGAGCAGTGTCTCGCGGGCTCGCGCATCCTTGTCGAGGAGAGCATCGCGGATGCTTTCATCGCTCGCTTCGTGGAGCGCACGAGGGCGCTGCGGATCGGTGATCCGTTCGACCCAGAAAGCGAGATCGGGCCGATGGCCTTTGCCGCGCACTACGAGAAGCTGATGGCCTTCGCTGATCTGGCGCACGAAGATCCCGCCTACAAGGTTCTGACGGGCGCAGCGCGGGCCGCGGGGATGGAGGACGGCTACTATTTCGCGCCAACCGTCGTCGAGACATCCGACAATGCCACCCGGCTTTGCCAGGAGGAATTGTTCGGCCCTTTCGCGATGGTTCAGCGCGTTGCCGATCTGGACGAAGCGCTCAGCATCGCCAATGACAGCGAGTTCGGGCTCGCTTCCTATATCTGGTCGAATGATCTGCCCTCGGTGATGCGCGCGCGCCGGGAGCTTCGCGCGGGGACGGTCTGGGTCAACACGCCGATGGCGCGCGATCTGCGCTCGCCGTTTGGTGGATACAAGCAATCGGGCATCGGGCGCGACGGTCTGCCCGGTTCGATCGAGCTCTTCACCGAGGAAAAGACGACGCTCATCCCTCAGGACCCGCTGACGCTTCCCAAAATGGGAATGCACTAGGCGCGAGGCTCGCATTGGATCAGCACTCTGCTTGGCGGGCCAGGCATGGTTTCGACAACCAAGTGATCGGCTGCCGAACAGCAAAGCGGCTTTGCACCGCCGATCCTTGGGCCTAGGGTAGAGTGGTCGCAAGCACAGTTCGCGATAGCAAGAGGCACGGCATCATGGGCAAGGAGCAGGCAATCAAAGCGGATTCGGCCAAGGCCAAGGGCTTTGGCTTCGCGCCCGATCATGATGAGACAGCGCGGCTGGCCTTCGTCGGGGCATTCAAGAAGTTCGTGAACTTCGACATCGAAGGCCGCGTGGCGAAGTTGTTTGAAGACACGCTTGTTCCCGGCTGCCTCGCCGAGGGAAAGCGCGAGCCTGAAACGCGCGACGAAGCGGCCGCCCTCCTGGAGCCGCACCCCCTCTACAAGCTTTGGTCCTCGATGACCTATCACAGCCAGAACCTGATGTGGGACGCCGTTCAGCAGACGACAGACCGCACGATCGAGGATCAGGTGGCGCAGTATCAGGCGCTCGTTGCAAGCGGCGCGGCGCAAGGCTCGATCGCGCTGTCGGATGAGCTCCTCGTCAAGGCCCCTGTCGCGACGACAGAAATTCACCGCCAGCCTGGCGGCTACTGGCGCGAGCGGCGCGAGGACGATCTGGAAGCCGCGCTCAATTATTCGGGCACGGTCGAGCTCTATCGCATCGCCAAGGGCATGTCCGCTGGTGAAAGCCCGCCTGATGACGCCTTTGGCCGGTTCGTCAGCGCGATCGCCCGCAAATACGCGCCGGATCTCGAGCCCCGGTCGATTCTCGATATCGGCTGCGGGACAGGCGAGCAGACGCTTGCCTACAAACGCGAATTTCCCGAAGCCGAGGTCCACGGCATCGATTGCGCGCGGCCCTTCATCCGCTTTGCCCATGCCTATGCCGAAGATGCCGGTGTCCCGATGCATTTTGCCGAGATGGATGCGGGCGCGACCCATTTCGCGGATGATAGCTTCGATCTCATCGTCTCGATCATAATGTTCCACGAAACGAGCAAGGCGCAGGCGCAGGCCATACTCAAGGAGTGCCACCGTCTGCTGAGACCCGGCGGCCTCGCGCTGCATCTCGACGTACCCTATCAGCCCGGCCAGACACCGCTCGTCAGGCAGGTCACGAATCACTGGCAGGTCCGCCACAATGGTGAACCCTTCTGGACCGGCTTTGCCGAACTGGACATGAAGCAGGAGGCGATCGCAGCGGGCTTCGATCCCGCTGCCGCATTCGCAACCTATGAGAGCGTCGGTCAGGCGACCTATCACTTCTTCGGCGGTCGCAAGAATTCATGAGCAAGGAGCTTCCCTCGGGCCCGCGTGCCGGCGATCGACACACGACCTTTTTCGACGATCCGGTGAAGGAACACCTGCTGCGCGGGCTTGTCACGGTTTCGATGGAGCTCTCTGTCAGCCGCGAACGGGTGGCGACGCTCGAGGCGCTGCTCATCGAGGCGGGCGTGATCGAAAGCGGGGCGGCCGACGCCTACAAACCCGCTGGCGAGGACGCTGCACATCGCGCGCAGCAACGCCAGAAGCTGGTCGAAGGTGTGCTCGGGCCGCTGGTCGAGAGCCTCGCCGAACACGGCTAACGCGCCAATGGCGCCTCAGGCGCTCAGATGGGCCCACTTGCGATCGAGTTCATAAATCTCGTCGAAGCCGATCAGGCTGCACATTTCGGCAAAGCTGAAAAGCTCGACATCCTCGTGGATGCTGGTGCCGCTCTCCTTCAGACGCTTGAGTGCGTGCAGGCTGGCCGCCGCCGAGGCGAGCGCAGTGGTTGCCGGAAACAGGGCGCCGGCATAGCCCATTTGTGCAAGCGTTGCGGCGGGCAGGATGCGGGTGTCGCCGCCATCTGCCATGTTGACGATGGCCGGGATCGGCAGACGCTGGGCGACGAAGGCCATTTCTTCCTCATCGCTCAAGGCTTCCGGAAAAAGCAGGTCTGCGCCGGCCTTCGCATAGACTTCGAGGCGGCGCAGCATCGCATCGAGCCCTTCGGGCTGGCGCGCATCGGAGCGGGCGATGATGAGCGGAGCATTGTCGCCTTCGCGCGCCTCGCTGGCAACGGTTATGCGGGCGACCATCTCCTGCGTGGGCACGACCTTCTTGCCCTTCGAATGGCCGCACCGCTTTGGGAACTCCTGGTCCTCGAGTTGGATTGCCGCCACGCCAGCGTCCTGATAGCCGCGTACCGTGTGGCGGACATTGAGCAGCCCGCCATAGCCGGTATCGGCATCCGCGATGATGGCCATCCCGCTCGCGCTGCGAACCAGCGTCGAGATCCGTTCGAGCATCTGGGTGTAGGTCGCAATCCCCACATCGGGCAGACCATGCGCAGAAGCGGTCAGCCAATAACCACTTGCGAATCCGATCTCGAAGCCTGCGAGCCTAGCAAGCTTTGCCGCGATCATGTCATGCATGCCCGGCGCGACGAAAAAGTCCCCCTTGGCAAGCGCGTTTCTGAGGGCCCGTGGGGCTGGCATTGCGGCATCTCCTGTCTTTTTTGAGTGGATTGGGCCCTGGCGAAGACAAGGCGCAGGCGCGAGCGGTGGAAGCGCGCCCTTTCGCCATGCGGATAGTCTGGCACGTCGCGGTGCAGGGCCCCTTCATCTTGCTGCAAGAGGCAATGTATTGTTATCCGAGCGAGGCCCCTTGCGCATCTCCGACGTCATCTTCGCCCCTGCCCGCGGCGGTTTCTTCTACGATGACCAGGCTGCGATCCGGGCAGGGCGCGAGCAGGACGGGGTGGCCTATCTTGGCGATCCGGTGACCCCCGGCTTCACCAGCGTGCGCCAACCCGCCAGCGCGGTTGGCATCGGCCTCGTGCTCGAGGATGGTGCGGTCGTCTGGGGCGATATGGTTAGCGTTCAGTATTCCGGCGCTGCAGGCCGCGATCCGCTGTTCGATCCAGCTACCATACAAGACATCTGCCGCAGCCGCATTATCGAGCGTTTGATCGGGATGGAAGCGGGGGGCGGTGCTGGCAATTGCGAGCAAGCCTTTGCGCATGGCGAAGAAGGCCGCTTGCCGCTCGCGATCGAATATGGGGTCAGCCAGGCGCTGCTGCGCGCCGCAAGCCATGCGCGCGCGATCACGATTGCCGAAGTGGTTGCAGAGGCGCTTGGCCTCGCCGTCCCCGCCGAGCCGATACCTTTGTTCGCGCAGAGCGGGGATGATCGCAATGATGCGGTCGATGCGATGATCCTCAAGGGCGTCGATGTCCTGCCGCATGGGCTCATCAACTCGGCCGATAAATTCGGTCCAGATGGCGAAGTCCTGCGCGAATATGTTGAGTGGGTTGCCGCACGCACGCAGGCTCTGGGACGACCCGGCTATTTCCCGATCCTGCATTTTGATGTTTATGGCTGGATCGGGCTCGGCATCTCGATGGAGCCGCGCCGGATCGCAGAATTCATCGCCAGCCTTGCCGAGGAGGTGCCCGGTCACACACTCCATATCGAGTGCCCGGTCGATTACGGATCGCGCGCGGCAACGATCGAAAACTATGCCGAGATCGCCGAGCAGCTCGATCGGCTCGCACCGAGTGCCCGGATCGTGGCAGACGAGCATTGCAACACGCTTGAGGATATCGAGGCCTTCATTGCCGCGCGCGCTGCACATATCATCCAGATAAAGACGCCCGATGTCGGCGATCTGATGGATACAGCCCGCGCCGTCCGTGCAGCGCGCGAGGCTGGAATTGGTGCCTATTGCGGCGGCACCAGCGCTGAAACCGATCTCTCGGCGCGCGCCTGTATCCATGTCGCGCTCGCCGCGCGTGCGAGCATGATGCTCGCCAAGCCGGGCATGGGCGTCAATGAAGGGCTGATGATTGTCGGCAACGAGCAGGCGCGTGCCCTGGCCGAGATTGCTCGGCGCTGATACTCGCTATTGCAGCACAGCTGTTCGACAGGCGGTTAAAACCCTTCCCCTTTTCGCCGACATGCTCTAGGCTTGTTTTCGCGCGTGAGCGGGATCGCACGCCATAAGTCACCGGATTGAAGGGCTAGGTTCCAGAAAGGACATGGCCCGGAAATGAGAGCGAATTATGGAACGAGGCGTACCAATCAGAGCCATCAGTCGCGGCCTTGCCGTTCTGGCATCGGTCAACCGTGACGGGCCTATCTCGATGATGGGCATCGCAAGGGCTGCGCAAATCCCTTATCCTACCGCCTGCCGGATCGTTCAGACATTGCTGCATGAAGGTTTGATTGAAAAGGAGCCGGCGCGCAAACGCTACCGTGTAACCTCGCTGGTGCAGACCCTCTCGACCGGATTTCAGAGCGAGGATCAGCTGGTCGCTGCGAGCAGGAGCCACATCGAGGCGTTGTGTCAGGAGGTCGGCTGGCCGATCTCGATCGCGACACGCGTTGGCACGCGCATGATGGTGCGCGATTCGACCCACAACATGACCTCGCTGACCTTTTCGCACTATTTCCCAGGATACACCCTCCCGATCGCAGAATGTGCCACCGGCAAGGTCCATCTCGCCTTTTGTGACGAAGACGAACGCGCAGCGATTGTGGATGGCTGGAAGGCGATCGAGACGGATGCAGCCAATATGGGCATGCTGCTACTGAGCGATGATTTCATGCTGCAGAAGATCCGGCGCGATGGCTATGCGCTTCAGGTCCGCAATGTCTACAATGCCGATCCCGGCAAGACGTCGAGTATCGCTGTGCCCTTGTTCGGGGAAGACGATGCGCTGATTGGAGCGCTCGCGCTGATCTATTTCGCCAGCGCCATGTCCTCGGCAGAAGCCGTCGAGAAATATCTTGCGCCTCTGCAGGCGAGTGCGCGCGCGATCCACGAGAGCCTCGTCGAGATCAGCGGGTCCGAGCCTTACAGCATCGAAGCCGCCGAATAGGGCGCGGCGTCTGGTCCTCTCGGAATCCCGGAATTATGCGGGAGCGTCCTGTTTGGCCGTGCGCGCCGCATGCTCACCCGCGAGCCGCCCCAGCGTAGTTGCCGTCAACAGGCCGTTGCCTGCGAGATAGCCATCGGCGCCTGGTCCTGAAATGCCTCGCGCTGCGCCGCCGCCTGCATACAGATTGGGGAAGGGCGAGCCTGCCGCGCGCAACACGCGGGCATGCTGGTCCACTTCCAGCCCGCCCTGTGTGTGAAACAGCGCCCCTGTCACCTTGACGCTGTAGAACGGGGCTTCGAGCGGTTCCTTGCCCGCAAACGAGCGACCAAAGGCATCGCGCTCGCCGGTCTCGATCAGGCTATGGGTCTCGGCGACGCTCTGCGCAAGACCGGCAGGATCGATGCCTGTCGCTTCGGCAAGTTCGCCGAGCGTTCCGGCCGAGACCAGGCAGCCCGCCGACATCGCCTGCTGATAATCGTCGAACTGGGTCATGATCGCATGGCGCTTCTCGTCATAGACGCTCCAGGCGACGTGTCCCTCTTGGCGCAGGACTTCGACAGCCTGCTCGGAATAGCCCGAGGCTTCGTTTGCAAAGCGCCTGCCCGCCTGGTTGACCTGAATGCCGCCTTCCGCAATCAGCGGCCACAGGATCGGTATGCCATAGCCCGCAGCCAGTCCCGCATGCCCCTGATAGGCCGAGAGATCCGCCATCGCCGCTCCCAGCTTTCGGCCCCAGGCGATCGCATCGCCTTTGTTTCCGGGATGGCCATGAAACGTGGCGTGCTCAAGCTCAGGGATCAGCTGCGCGACCATCTCCTGATTGCCGGCAAACCCGCAGCACGCCAGGATCAGCGCATCGCAGCCGATCACATCGCGGGCCCCATCCGGGCGCGTGGCAGCGATCGCGATAACGCGGTCCTCACCATTGACGTACAGCGTATCGACGAGGCTGTCGGTCAGCACATCGACATCCGCATCCGCGCAGGCATTGGCGAGCGCCCCCATCAATTCGCTTCCCGATCGGCTGGGCATGCCGTGCATCCGCAGTGCGCTGTGACCAGGATAGGTGAAACCTTCGACCAAGCTGAGATCGAGCCCGTGCGCCTCGCACAGCCAGTCGACCGTTTGCGCCGATTGCCGGGCAAGATGGGCGACCAGTTCTTGATCGACCGCGCCTTTGGTCTTGGCGATGATGTCGGATGCGAATTGCTCGGGGCTGTCAACGATGCCCTTGGCGCACTGGATAGAGCTTCCCGCCGCCGGAATCAGCCCGGTCGACATCGCGGTCGTGCCCATCGGCTGGCCATCGCGCTCGACGACGAGAACCTCGATATCCGCATCGCGCACGGCGAGCGCGGCGGTAAGTCCCGTCCCTCCGCCGCCCACCACGATCACCGGGATATGCATGATGGTATCGACTGTTTCTGCCTTGATTATTTGGGCCTTGCTCATGAATGCTCGTCCTTGAAAGTCAGCACCGGCTTGATGGAGGCTCCGGTCGCCGCATCGTCAAACGCGGCGGCGATATCGGCGAAGCGATAGGTCTTGATCAGGCTGGCCAATGGAAGATCGCCGGATCGGTAGTGCTCGATGAGACGGGGAAGTATTTCGGCAGGGATGCCATCGCCTTCCACCACTCCGACGATTGATTTGGCAAGAAAATCCATTCCGCCCGGATGGCGCACCGGCTCATCAAACTCGCCGGGCAGGGTGAGCACGCCCAGCGTCCCGCCGGGATGGAGCGCGCCGAGAGCCCCCTCGAAGGTTTCCTGCAGGCCTGCGGTATCGAGCGCGGCGCTGGCCCCGCCGCCGGTCAATTCGCGGATCGCTTGCGGCCAGTCTTCAGCCGCGCCGTCCAATCCGTGCGCGGCCCCCAGTTCCAGCGCAAGCTCGCGCCGTCCAGCTTGTGGCTCGACAACAACGATCGGGCAGCAGCCCATGATACGCCCCGCCATGACCGCGGCCAGACCGACCGCGCCCGCGCCGATCACGATCAGCGCGCGGCCCGCCTTCGCGCCAAGCTGCTGAAACACCGCACCCGCGCCTGTCTGGATCGAGCAGCCCAGCGGAGCGGCGATCTCGGGCGGGATATCATCGGCGAGGCGCACGCAATTCGTAGCCCTCACAAGAGCGTAAGTCGCAAAGCAGCTTTGCTGAAAGAACGCAGCACCAATTGCGCTGCCATCCGGGCGCATGACCGATGGCCCGGGCACGCTTCGCTGGCCTTCGAAATTGAGCTCTGCGCCCGCGAAGCAATAGGCGGGGCGATCATCGGCGCAATTGGGACAACTGCCGCAGGATGCAAAGCTGGCCATGACACGATCGCCCTGCTTGAGCCCGCGAACCGCGTGCCCCGTTTCCACAACCGTGCCTGTGCCTTCATGGCCCAGCACGCGGGGCACCGGTGTCCACCGGGCAACCTCGAGATCGGTGCGGCAGATGCCCGCTGCCTCGATCCTGAGCACGACTTCGTCAGGGGCCGGATCGGCAAGGATCAGCGGCTCGATGATCGGTGGCGCGCCCTTGCCGGGGCTTATCGCGCCTCGGATCGGGCGCGGCATCAGGACTTACTCGCCTTGCTGGCAGAGGCGATCATGCGAACAGGCTCTCGATCTCGCGCAGCACGGCAGGGTCTTCGATCGTCGGCGGAAGCTTTGCAGGCAGGCCATCGGCGATCTCGCGCATTGTCTTGCGAAGGATCTTGCCAGATCTGGTCTTGGGAAGGCGCGAAAGCACGTGGACACGCTTGAATGCGGCGACCGGCCCGATACGGCTGCGCATTAAGGCAATCAGTTCTTGCACGAGGCGATCTTCGTCGCACTCGGCGCCGGCCTTGAGAACCACAAAGCCAACCGGCACTTGCCCCTTGAGCGCATCGGCCATTCCGATCACGGCACACTCGGCGATATCGGCATGGGCGCTCAATACCTCTTCCATCGCGGAGGACGAGAGCCGGTGCCCGGCGACATTCATGACGTCGTCGATCCGGGCCATGATGTGGACGTAGCCGTCTTCATCGATGAAGCCGCTGTCGCCAGTGAGGTAATGGCCGGGAAAAGGGGCGAAATACGCTTCTTCGAACCGGTCGGGTGCCTCCCACAATGTCGGGCTGAAACCGGGTGGGAGAGGGAGCCGCGCGGTGATCGCACCGCTCTTGCCAGCGGCGACTTCGTTGCCTGATTCGTCGAGACAGGCAAGATCCCACCCCGGCATCGGGACGGTGGAAGCGCCTGGCTTGATCGGGAGGCGCTCGATTCCCAATGGATTGGCCGTGATCGCGCTGCCGGTCTCGGTCTGCCACCAATGATCGATCACCGGCCGATCAAGGAGCGTGGCTGCCCATTCTAGAGTATCGGGATCGGTTCGCTCGCCTGCGAGGAACACCGCTTTCAAATGGGAAAGGTCAGCATCCGACAGGAGCGTGCCGTGCGGATCAATCTGCTTGATCGCGCGAAGAGCGGTCGGCGCGGTGAAGAAGCTGCGCACGCGGTGCTTGGCGATGATCCGCCAGAAGATCCCTGCATCGGGCGTGCCGACGGGCTTGCCTTCAAAGATCACGCTCGCATTGCGATTGAGCAGCGGAGCATAGCAGATATAGCTGTGGCCTACGACCCAGCCGACATCGCTGGCGGCCCAGAAGGTTTCCCCCGGCGGGCAATCGTAGATCGCGGTCATGCTCCAGAGCAATGTTGCAAGATGACCGCCGGTATCGCGGACAATTCCTTTAGGGCTGCCGGTCGTACCGGATGTGTAGAGAATATACAGCGGATCGGTCGCCGCTACGGGCACGCATTCGGCCGGGTCTGCGGCAGCGATGATCTCGCTCCAATCGTGCGTTTGTGAACTCACTGCAACGGCGCGGTGTTCTTCGCGCTGCCAGTAGATCGTGCGCGCCGGGCGGTGGCGGGCAAGGCGGTAGGCTTCCTCGAGGATCGGCTGATAGGGCAGCACCTTGGTTCCCTCGATCCCGCAGCTTGCCGCGATCAAAATTGTTGGGCGCGCATCATCGATCCGGCTGGCGAGTTCGGGCGCGGCAAAGCCGCCGAAGACGACTGAATGCACCGCTCCGATCCGGGCGCAGGCAAGCATCGCAATGACCGCTTCGCGCGAATTGGGCATGTATATGAGGACCCGCTCGCCCTTCGCAGCGCCCAGCGCGCGCAAGGCGCCGCCGAGCCGCGCGGTCAGTTCTTGTAATTCGCCGAAACTCAGCTGCGCGCTGCGCCCCGTCACCGGGCTTTCATAGATCAGCGCGGTCGCATCCCCATGCCCAGCTTCGACATGGCGATCGACACAATTGTGACAGGCATTGAGCATGCCGCCCGCAAACCATCGCGGCAGCGGCTTGGCATCGCGATCGAGCACCTCGCTCCAGGCCTCATGCCAATCAAGCCTCGCGGCCTGCTCGGCCCAGAAGCCTTCAGGATCGTCAATCGATCGGTGATAGACCCGGTGATAGCTCGCCCCTGAATTCATTTGCGCACTTCTAAAGGGCTTTGCCTATGCGATGCTGGCAGCGCAATATATTATCCAAAGAGCGGATAGTCTTGCCGGGTGCGTCCGGCAGGGCGATGCTGCGCGATATAGTCAGGGTATGAGCGAGGACAGGATGGATTCGAAAGCACCGGGCGAAGTTCCTGCGGATATCGGCGAAGAGATCGGCGGGCCCGGCAGGGCCTATTTCGACGATGTTGTGATCGACAACATTCTCGATGCACTGCTCGAACTGTCTGCCGCCGTGTGGACCTATCATGACCGGGTCAATGTGCTTGAAAGCGTGCTCGCACAACAGGGCATCGAAGTGAGCGATGCGATTGAAGCGCATCTGCCCGATGAGGCGGAGATCGCTCGCCGAGCGCAAGAGCGTTCCGCATTGGTTGATCGGGTGTTCGGCTCTTTCCTTCGCCGCCCGACCCCTCGCATGAACCTCGCCGGCCAGACCAACGCAAACGGAGATGAAGCATGAACCGCGGTTCTATCGGTATCACCCCGCGCCCTACGCGCCTTGCAGACGAGAGCTATCTCGAATTCATCACGAGCTTCCGCCGCCTGGCGATCCAGGAGATGTTCCCCAAGGTTGCCGAGCATGGCGAGGCAGCGCTTGCGCAGGCGATCGAGGCGGGCGAGGTTGAGCCGCCAGCCGAGGGCAAGAGCCTCGATCTTGCGCAAATCCAGCGCGTGTTCGCGAGGAATCCCGTCACGCCGACCTTCCAGCGGTTCGTGCGCACTCAGCAGGAGATGATGTGGCGCCGGACACGTGAGAGCTTCTTTCAGGATGCCGATGGGCTGATGGCGGCGATGGCGCATGCCGAAGAACAGCATCCCGAGCGCATCCACATCGATCCCGATTTCGTCGAGCCTGAATACACTCGCTGCGAGATCCACTGCCAGCCGGGCGGATACACCGACGATCCGATCGGCGGGATCGTCTATCACTATGGCACCAAGGTCTTCTATGAAGGCTTCAACGACCAGGACGAGCTCCATATCGAACTTGCGCAGAAGGCGACCAAGCCCGCCGATCGCCAGATCGAACGCGTGCTCGATATCGGCTGTTCGGTCGGCCAGGCGACGACTGTTCTCAAGGACCTGTATCCGCAAGCCGAGGTCTGGGGCCTCGATGTCGGCAAGCCGATGGTGCGCTATGCTCATGCGCGTGCGGTCGACCTCGGCAAGGAAGTGCATTTCAAGCAGGCGCTCGCCGAGGATACAGGTTATCCCGATGCCAATTTCGACATGGTCCTGAGCTACATCCTGTTCCACGAAGTGCCGGTTGCGAAGATGAAGGACATCATCGCCGAAACTTATCGCGTGCTGCGCCCAGGCGGGGTCTTTTCGATCTATGAGTTCCCCAGCAACGACAAGGGCCAGGTAAGCGCTTCGAACCAGTTCCTGATTGATTATGACAGCCGCAACAATTGCGAGCCCTATTCGCCGGCATTCGTCGCCGCCGATTTCCGCGGGATTATCGAGCAGGCCGGGTTCATTGTCGAGGATGGGCCGCTTCTGACCAATCCGTTTCTCCAGTCGATTATCGCGCGCAAGCCCCAATAAGGTCAACGACGCTTCATGAAGTGCGCGCGCCTTCTCAGGCGAGGACGGCGCGCGAAGGATCGTAGGCGAAGATCCCGAGGGCGTCTTCGTTCTTGGGGGGATTGTCGCGCAGGACATAGGGATCGAGCGCCTGCAGCCGATCCCCTCCGGCATTGCTCTCGGCCTGAAGCAGGGCGCAGCGTTCGACGCGCGCGCGTTCATACACGGCGAGGGCCTCGCGCGGATCGTCACATTCAGCAAAGCACCGGCCAAGCACAACGCCATCCTCGATCGCCGAGCTTGCACCTTGGCCCATGTAGGGCAGCATCGGGTGGGCTGCATCGCCAAGCAGCGCGGCGCGACCTTTGACCCATCGCTCAAGCGGAGCGCGGATGAACAGTCCCCAGCGATAAAGCGCATCTTCATCGATCGCCCCGATCGCCTCCTGGACATAGTCCGTCCAGCCCTCGAACAGCGCCGCAAGCTCGCTTGGTGCGGCCTTCGCGTTCCAGCTTTCCTCAGTCCAGCCTGCCGCCCTCGTCAGCGCCACGATATTGACCAGCCCGGTGCCGCGCACGGGATAGGTGACGAGATTCTGACCCGGGCCGATATGGTTGATATTGCTGCGCTCGACCGCGCGCGGACCCAGAGCGGCGGCGGGGACGAGCGCGCGCCAGGCGATATGGCCGCTGAATTGCGGCGCAGGCGTATCGAACAAAAGATCGCGCACGACCGAGCGCAGCCCATCTGCGGCGATCACGATATCGGCAGCCTCGTTTCGATCCGCATCAAAGTGCAGCCTCACCTCCGTCTTGCTCTGCTCAAGGCCGTGGAGGCTGCGGCCCATGCGGCAATTCTCAGCGCCAAACTGCGCGACAAGACCCGCAAGCAGATCGGCCCGGTGCATCTGGTAATAAGCAGCACCATAAGTCTCCCGGCAGGTTCGGCGATCATACCTGAGCAGTAATTCGCCGGTGAGCCCGTGCAACAGGAACTGGTCGAGCGGCTCGTTGGCATGGGTCTTGAGGAATTCGCCAAAGCCGAGCATTTCGAGGCCCTTGACCGCATTGGGGCTGAGCGAAATCCCGGCGCCGACTTCGCCGAACTGGTCTGCGCGCTCAAAGATAATGGGAGTGTACCCGGCGCCCTGCAGGGCGATTCCGGCGGTAAGCCCGCCAATTCCGCCTCCGATAATCGCAATCCTCGTCAAAGGCCGAGCGCTCCGGGGTTTAGGATGCCGGCGGGATCGAGCCGCGCTTTGAGGTCTCTCAGCAGCTGGCCTGCCTCGCCTTCGCGCGTGCTTGCATAGGGATATAGCCGCCCGATCTGGAAATGCGTGCTGCCATGTGACCGCATCAGCGCAACAATTGCGCCGACCATCTCGCGCACGAGCTCGCGCGCCTTAAGGTTTGCCGCATAGGATTGCGCCACGCCATCGAGATAGGCGGGCGTGCGGCGCTCATGATAGAGCATCTGGCTGTCGGGCCAATAGAAGACGGGCTCGTACAAGGTGCCTGCGCCCGCAATGCCTGCGAAGAATTCCGCCAGGGTGACGCCGAGCGCGTCCATCCGCTCTCGGTAATCCGCCTTGAGGGCGAGATAGTCCGCATGGAAAGCCTTGATCTGGCTGTCTGCCATGACGCCGTGGATCGGGAGCAGGCGACGCCCGTCGGGATGGGTGACCGGCAATTCGGGGAAGGGCGCAGCGCGGGTTGCGAGCGGCACGGTGTTGACGATTTCCGCGCCGCCCTTGGCGAGCGCCTTGATTGCGGCAAGCCGACTGCGCATCTCATGCCGATCGCGCCCCTCGACCATGAAATGCGCCGTGAAAGCCGCCCTGTCGAGAAATCGCCGCCCGCCAGCGGCAACCCGCGCCATGCGCAAAGCAGCGCCAGTGATCGATCCCGCTGCAAGGCCGATGCGCCACATCGCCTTGGCATCCTCGATCAGGTCGGGCGGGCCCGCATTCTGCCGCGCCACATCGGCATCCATGGCGAGAAACTCGCTCGCCAGCCGGCGCAGACGGACCTCGCGCAGCATATCGGCCATCGGCGCAAACTGGTCGAACGCAAAGGAGAGCCCGTTGACAAGGGCAGGGCGCGGCTCGATTTCGAGCACGGCGGCGGTCTTGATCCCGAGTGCGCCAGCATCATTGCTGAAGATGCCGGTAAGATCAGGACCATAATTGCGATTGAAGGCGCTCGTGCCGGTTGACCCATCAGAGCCGGTCTTGATGAGGGCGCCTGTCCCTGTAACGATTTCATAGCTCTTGACCGCATTGGCAGAGGCGCCCGCTTCGCCCGAGCCGAAGGTGACCGATCCCTGGCTCAGCGAGCCGCCGATCGTTGCCGTGCGGCCAGACATCGGACCCCAGAACCGGGCGCGCATGCCATGCCCGGCAAGCTCATCATCGAGCCGCGCCCAGGTGCAGCCGGCCTCGACTGTCACGTTGCCATCCTCGACATTGACTTCGCGGATCGCGGCAAGCCTCGAGAAATCGAGGATTATCGAGCGCGCGCCTTGCGGCTGGAAGGCCTCGGTGTAGGACATGCCCCCGCCGCGTGGGAATATCGCGATCCGCCGCTCGCTGCACCACCTGGCGATGGCTGCTACATCGTTCGCGCATTGAGGAGAGACAATTGCGAGCGGCAGCGCGCCCTCGAAAAACAGATCCTGGCTGGCAAAGCGCCGCTCGGTCTCATCCATCTCGAGCGCAGCTTTGCCGACGAGCCTTTCAAGCTCGCTTGTCAACTGGCTCGCGCCGGTCTGGTCGAGATCCATCGGAATATTCATCCCGAACAAGACTACCCGAGATCAAAGCCCCAGCGATGAAAGCGGCCTGCCTGTTCGCCCAGCGAACAGATCGGCGCGCCAGTGTGCGCCCGGTCACAGCTGCGCTAGGCGGGTTGGGCTATGACCCAAGCGGCGATCCCGGATGCAAATGGCGCCAAGCCCCCGGCGGCCAGCGGACCTGCGGATAGCGCTCCTGCGCCCGCCCTGATGACCGCGATGCCTTCTGCGCTGAGAGCGTGGACGGTGGTCGCCATCCTCAGCCTGGCTGGCATAGTGAGCTATATCGACCGGCAGATCCTCAATCTGCTGGTCGAACCGATCAAGGCGGATCTCGGGCTGAGCGATGTCCAGATCAGCCTGCTGCAGGGCTTTTCCTTCGCGCTGCTCTATGCGTTCATGGCGATCCCGCTTGCTTGGCTGGCCGACAATTCGAGCCGCAAATGGGTGATTGTGGGCGGGCTGCTGTGCTGGTCGGGGGCGACCTTCATGAGCGGCTTTGCTGCCGGGTTCATGGTGCTGTTTGCCGCCAGGATGCTGGTCGGGATCGGCGAGGCGACCCTCAGCCCGGCGGGGTTTTCGATGATTTCGGATCACTTCACCAAGGCCCGCCTGCCCGCAGCGCTCGGCGTGTTCACAGGCTCAGGGTTCATCGGCTCGGGCCTCGCGCTGGTGATCGGCGGGGCCCTGTATGCTGCGCTCGAGGCCGAAGGGGTCGTGCGCAGTTCCTGGGGCACTTTCCAGCCCTGGCAATTGACCTTCTTCGCCGTCGCGCTGCTCAGCGTGCCAATCTTCATTCTCCTGTTGCTGATCCGCGAGCCGGCACGACAGCCCGATCAGTCCGCCGCCGCGCAGAGCGAAAACCCGCCTGCGCTCGAGATCCTCGGCTTCCTCGCCCGCCATGCACGGGTCTATTTCCCGCTGTTCTTCGGCTTTTCCTGTTTTGCTGCGGCGCAATTCGGCGTGGGGGCATGGGCGCCGAGCTTTTTCATCCGCACCCATGGTTGGAGCCAGCTCGAGGTCGGCAATGCGCTGGGGCCGGTGGTCATGATCACTGGCCCGCTCGGTGTCATCGGCGGCGGCTTTGTTGCGGAGCGTTTGCTGCTTGCCGGGATGCGCGACGCAACGCTCAAGCTGTCGATGGCGGCGATCGCATGCGCCGTGCCGTTCGCGATCGCCTTTCCGCTGGTCGGCGATGCCAGGTTGGCGCTCGCGCTGCTCGGCGCCGTGCTCGCATTCGGTACGATACCCTTTGGCGCAGGCGTCTCGACCTTCCCGCTGATCACGCCCAACCGGATGCGCGCGCAGGTGATCGCGGTTTACCTGCTGATCGCCAATCTCGTGGGCTATTCGGCCGGTCCGATCCTGATCGCCGGGCTCACCGACGAGGTGTTTGCCGATCCCGCCGCCATCAATGTCAGCCTCGCCATCGCCGCCCCCGCGATCATGGTGATCGGCATCTTGCTGCTCGCGCTTGCTCTCAAACCCTATCGGTCGATGCTGGCCGAAACCGATCCCGAGGAACACTGAACCATGCCCGTTATCGAGCTCGCCCCCCAAACCCGCGCCTTCATCGGCGGCGACAAGAAAATGCTGATCGGCGGCAATTGGCTCGATCCTTCGGCTGATGCTGCTATCCCGGTGATCAATCCTGCCGATGGCGATGCGATGGGCCGGATCGCAGAGGCCGCCGCCGCCGATGTCGACCAGGCGGTGCGCGCGGCGCGCAAGGCATTCGATGAAGGGCCCTGGCCGGCCATGAAGCCGGGCGAGCGCGCGCTGCTGCTCAACCGGATCGCTCAGGAAATGGAAGCCAATGCCGAGCAACTCGCCCAGCTCGAAACGCTCGACAACGGCAAGCCGATCGCCTTTGCGCGCGGCGATGTGTTCGCAGCGATCGGGGCGATCCGCTATTACGCGGGCTGGGCAGACAAGATCCACGGTTCGACCCATTCGATCAACATGCCCGGCGAACACCACGTTTATACAATCAAGGAGCCGGTCGGCGTCGCGGCACTGATCGTGCCCTGGAATTATCCGCTGGTGATGGCGGCGATGAAGCTGGGACCATGCCTTGCTGCGGGCTGTACCGCAGTGCTGAAGCCAGCCGAAGACACCTCCCTGAGCGCGCTGCGGCTTGGCGAGATCTGCCAGGAGGCAGGACTGCCCGAAGGCGTGCTCAACATCGTCACCGGCTATGGCCACACCGTCGGAAGCGCGCTCATCAACCATCCCGGCATCGACAAGATCGCTTTCACCGGCTCGACCGCCACCGGCAAGATCATCGCCCATGCGGCCGCAGAAGGGCTCAAGAAGGTGAGCCTGGAGCTGGGCGGCAAATCGCCCAACATCATCATGCCCGACGCTGATCTCGAAGCCGCGATCCCGGCTTCCGCGCTCGGCATCTTCTACAATAGCGGCCAGACCTGCACCGCGCCTTCGCGGCTTTATGTTCACGCCGACGTGGCCGACGCCGTCGTCAAGGGCATCGCCGAATTCGGTAAGTCGATGAAGATCGCGCCCGGCCTCGATGAGGAAAGCCAGATCGGACCGCTCGTCAGCCAGAAGCAGTTCGACCGGGTGACGGGCTATATCGAGCAGGGCGCGGGCGAAGGCGCCGAGATCGCAAGCGGGGGCGCGCGCCATGGCAAAAGAGGCTATTTCCTCGAGCCGACCGTGATCGCGAACACCACCAACGACATGGCGATCGTGCGCGAGGAGATTTTCGGCCCGGTGCTGGTCACTCAGACCTTTACCAGCGAAGACGAGGTCGTCGCGCTCGCCAATGACAGCGATTATGGCCTTGCCGGTTGTGTGTGGACCAGGGACGTCACCACAGCGCATACGATGGCGCGCAAGATCAAGGCGGGGATGATCGGGGTCAACACGGCGATGGGCGCGGATTGGGATGTGCCGCTGGGCGGCTACAAGCAATCGGGCATCGGGCGCGAGAACAGCCGTGACGGGCTCGAGCTTTATCTCACCACCAAATCTGTCTTCACCCAGCTCAAGGCGGGGTGGTGAGCGAAGAGCCGATCCCCACCGAGGTCCGCCGCGTCGATGTCGGCGATGCCGAGATTCACACCGAGATCACGGGCAAGGGGCCTGACCTGCTCCTGGTCGCGGGGCTGGGCGGGCGCGGCGCGTTCTGGCACCGTCAGGTTCAGACTTTCGCCAAGGCGTTTCGAGTCATCACCTTCGATCATCGCGGCTGCGGCGAGAGCACGCCCGATAGGGTCGTCTATGGGGCCGAGCACATGGCGCGCGACGTGCTCGCGCTGATGGACGGGCTCGGGATCAAGGCGGCGCATTATGTCGGCCATTCGACGGGCGGTGCGATCGGTCAGCATATTGCGCTCAGCGCGCCCGAGCGGCTCATCAGGATGGTGCTTTCGTGCAGTTGGGCAGGGCCGGACACCTATCTTACGGAGTTATTCCGCACCCGCCGCGAGATCCTCATCAGCTGCGGCCCGCTCGCCTATCTCACGATGGGGACCTATCTCGCCATGCCCAGCCGCCACTTGCAACCGCAGATGACAAGCGCGCGCGCCTTCATGGAAGAGCGGCTTGCGGCTTTCCCGGGGCTTGAGGTCGAACTCTCTCGGATCAATGCAGTTTACACGCACGATCTGCGCAGCCGTCTCCATGAGATCAACGTGCCTACGCTGTGTATCGGCGCGATGGACGATCAGATCACGCCGCCCGGCTTCACCGAGGAAATGGCCGATCTGATCCCTGATGCAGCGCGCCATTTGCTCGATCATGGCGGACATTTCTGCCCCATGATCGTCACCGACGATTATAACCCTATCGTGCTCGATTTCCTCAACGGTTGAAAGGAGGCAAGCCATGGCCAAGGAGCCATCCCCCTATCCACCCGTCGGCCACGTAACGAAGGGCCATTCGGTCATCGTCGGCCCGGATGAAGGCCGCTCGCTCTGGCAGCCCATGCCGAGCCGCGGCTATGTCAACGTGAACCTCACAGCCGACAACATGCCCTATGATACTTGGTCTTCCGGCATTCAGGTGATGCCGCCCGGCTGCATGGTGCGCGAACACGGGCACAAGCAGAACCACGAGCTCGTCTTTGTCTATGAAGGCTCGGGCGAGGTCGATATCGACGGTGAGGTGACCCAGTTCGGGCCGGGCACGACCATCCTGTTTGCGCGCAATTGCACGCACTGGATCAAGAATACCGGCGAGACCGACATGAAGATGTTCTGGGTGTTCTTTCCGCCCGGACTTGAAGACTGGTTCTATGCGATCGGGCGCGAGCGCACGCCGGGCGAGCCCATGCCCGAACCGTTCGATCGGCCCGATAATGTCGCCGAAGTGATGGCGAAGATGCGGTTCCTGCCCCCGCGCGGGACGTCCTGATGCGTATCATCACCCGCAGCGAGGTCGAGCGCCTCTTGCCGGTCGGCGCGTGCGTGCCGGTAATGCGCGAGGCGATGATGGCGGTCTCGCGCGGCGATGTCTCGCTGCCGATCCGCCAGTTCATGCCCGTACCCGGCGCCGCCGGCAAGCTTGCGCTGATGCCGGGTTCGCTCGGCACGGCTGGCGGGCCGCAGGATGCCAGTTTCGGGATCAAGCTCGTGTGCAAGTATGAGCGTCCACACGATGATCCGCTTGGCACGCATGTCGGCATGGTGCTGCTGTTCGACAGCGCAAATGGCGTGCCGCTGGCAATGGTCGAGGGCTCATCGCTAACCGCGATCCGCACCTCGGCGGTGAGCGCGCTCGCGACCGATCTGCTCGCGCGGGAGGATGCGACCCGGCTTGCGATCATCGGCAACGGCGAACAAGCAATGCGCCATATCGCGGCAATGATGGAGGTGCGCGCGATCGGGCATGTGACGGTCTGGGGGAGAGACCCTGCTCGCGCGGGTGGCTTCGCGCAGCAGGCAAGCGCGCGCTTTGGCATCGCCGTCGAGATCACGAGCTCGGCGGGTGAGGCCGTGGCCAACGCGGATATCATCTGCACCACGACCAGCGCCAGGGAGGCAGTTTTGAGCGGCGCGGATCTGAGGCCCGGCCAGCATCTTAACCTTGTCGGCTCGGCCATCCCCAGCACCGCCGAAGTTGATCACGAGGCGGTGCGCCGCAGCCGGTTCTATGTCGATTATCGCCCGGCCGCGATGGCGGCTGCAGGCGAGCTGCTGCAGGCGATCGAAGCGGGAATTGTCAGCGAAGCGCATATCGTGGGCGAAATCGGCGAGGTTGCAGCAGGCACCCTCGAAGGCCGATCATCGCGCGACGAGATCACGTGCTACAAGTCCTTGGGCGTTGCCGCGCAGGATCTTGCTGCAGCGCACGGCGTCTGGCGCGCTGCCGCGAAGGAAGGGCTGGGTCAAGAAATCGATCTGATGGCCTAGCAAAGAGGCGCCCGGCCGATCAGAACAGGGCCACCTCATCGCGCCCGAATTCTCCGCACCTGATCCGTTCGAGAATATAGGCCGCGACATCGGCGCGTGCGATCATCTGGCTGCCCTTGTGGCTTTCGCCCGCGCGCAGCTCGGTCCATTCGCCGCGAGCGGGCTTATCAGTCAGCCCGCCCGGTCGCACGATTAGATAATCGAGCGAACTGGCCCGGATCACGTCCTCCTGCCGATCCTTGTCAGCCCAGATTTCCTTCGCGAGCGTCTTGATCAAGAGCCGCATCAGCCGGCTGTTGACCTGAGTGCGCGATGATCCGCAGCCCAGCGAGGTGATCGCAGCGAACCGGACGCCTCCCTGCGCCTGCATTGCCTGGACAATGCGCCCGGTCGCATCCGAGAGCACGGTGTTGGGCTTGCGATCCACCGTCCCGAGTGCGCTCACGACTGCATCTGCGCCCGCGATAGCGCGGGCAATTGCCGGGCCGTCATCGAGCTGACCGGTGACGATGTCGACCCTCCCGGCAAGACCGCCAAGTTTCGCCGGTTCGCGCACAAAGGCTGTCACCGCGTGGCTCTGCGCCAGCGCGCCTTCGCACAACAGGCGGCCAGTCTTGCCGGTTGCACCGAAGATGGTGAGCTTTGCCATACGTTTCTCGTTCCTTGCTCGAAGGAGCGGCATCCCCGATTGGAGATACCGCTCCCCTTGCGCCACACGCGGCTTCAATCGGAGCTGAAGGGGACGGCCCTTGTCCCGGTCATGCTCCGGACGCCGGAGGGCTGACCAAGGCCTCGAGCCGGCAGCCTTTTTCCGGAGTGTGAAGTTGTGCCTTGCGGATTTGCCGGCTCAATGCGCCTTTGCGAGATTTCTCCGCATGCCGAGCAAATCCCTCGGGCCCTGCTCGGGCGGCATCGATCCGCCGATGCCGCCCGTTCCTGTTTCAGGCCGCGCCCGTCTTCAGAAGTCGGCCTCAACCGTTGCGCCGAAGGTGCGCCGCTCGCCAAAGAACTGGCCGAAAGTGTTGCCAAACGGCAAGACTACGATGAAAGCGTTCGAGGTATACCCTTCATCAAGCAGATTGCGGGCCCAGATCCGGATCGAATAGCGATCATTGAAGGTCAGCCCGGCGCTCGCATTGACGAGGAATCGGTCCGGAATGATCGAGAGGTTCGCGCTTTCGCCGAAGAACTCGCTCTGCCAGCTCGCATCGGCGCGCAGGAAGTAGCTTTCATCGTCGCCGAATTGGCCGTCCCACTGCGCCCCGAACGAAGCCTGGGTGGGGGGCGTGCGCTCGACCTCGTTGCCGCCGATATTGCCGTTCGCGTTGCAGACCACGTCATCGCACGGCACGTTCGCCCCGGGAGGTCCGACCCCGCGGCTGAACCGGCTGTCCACCGTGCCATCGCCATAGGTTGCATCGGTGTGGCTGAAGGTCGCATCGAGGCTGAAGTTTGGCGTGGCCTGCCAGCGGGTCGCCAATTCGATCCCGTAAACTTCCGCATCGCCCAGGTTGACGGTAATGTTGGGCACGTTGGGGTTGGTCGGATTTTCCGGATCCTGATCCGCCGCGTTGATCTGGATGTCGGTCCAGTCGGTGTAGAAGACCGACGCATTGAAGATCAGATCGCCATTGAGAAGTGCACTCTTGATGCCGGCTTCATAGGTCCAGTTGTATTCCGGATCGAAGGTGCGATCCTCGATATTGCGCGCGGTAACGTTGAAGCCGCCCGCCTTCGCCCCGCGCGCGGCAGTGGCAAACAGCAGGACATCGGGGTTGAATTCGTATTCGACCGTGAAGCGCGGCGTGAATTCGTCGAAGGTCTCGTTGAGCGTTGCGTCCCGGCGGTTGTCGATCGCGGTGATCTCGGTTTCCGAATACCGCGCTTCCGCGCCCAGTGTCAGACGCCCGTCAGCCGAAGTCCAGTAGAGCTCGCCGAACACCGAGACGACCTCGGTCCGGGTGAATTCGTCGGCCAGCAGGATGTTGAGCGGACCCGGAGGCGCGCTCGGCACGGGTGTGCCGTTCAAAGGCATGAAGTCGTCGGCATCGGTGATTGGTGCAAGGTTGATGCTCGTGAACCGGTTGGTATCGGTCCCGTCCGAGATGAACCCGCCGACCGAGGCGCGGATCTGGCTGTTGTCGAAGGTCAGCCGCGCTTCGTGGGTGTCGTAGTCGATCCCGCCGACCGGGGTCTGTTGGAAATTGCAGAACCCTGGGACCAACGTGCCGCAATTGATCGGGTCGGGCTCGCCGCTGGTGCCGATGTTCACATCGCCGTTCACGTTGCCGAAGATGTAGTTGAAGGTGAGATCGTCGGTAATCTCGGCATTGAACTCGGCCCGGAAAATGCCGGTCTCGGACTGGTTGGCGAAGCTGCGCGGATCGACCACGACGACGTCGGCGGGATCGGGAAATTCGCCGACAAGCAGCGGAAAGAAGCCGCCGCGAATCCTTCCGGCATTGGTTATGAGTTCGAGGTCAAGGCTGCGCTCGGGATCGAGAATGCCGCCGGTATCGTCCGCAAAATAGCGCGAGGCGCGCGCTTCCTGGCTGATGTCGAAATAATTGTACGACGCGTTGAGCGTGATCCCCGGCACGATCTCTGCAACCGCGCTGACCGAGATCGTCTCGTTCTCCCAGCCGCCGACATTGCCGGTTGTGCTCGGTCCGTCGGCATTGAGCGTATCGGCGAAGGGGTGGGCGTTCTCCCAGCTCCCGTCGAAGCTCGAATAATTGTAGCTTGCGGCGAGCGCGAAGTTCTCGATCGGGGAGAGATTGACGAAGACGCCGCCATCATAGCGCTCGTCCGAGCCGATCGTAGCGGTGAGTTCACCATTGATCTCGCCGGTCAGCTCGGCCTTTTTCGGGATGTAGTTGATCGCACCTGAAAAGGCGTTGCGGCCATAGCGGGCGCTTTGCGGGCCCTTGACGATCTCGATCCGGCCAAGGTTGACAGTGCCGATGTCCACCGCCCACGAACGCGGGATGTAGATCCCGTCGAAGAAGGTCGAGACGTTCGATTCGAGCGCGGTCACGCGGGTTGTCGCTTGGCCGCGAATGACCGGCTGGGCAAAACCGCCCGAGAAATCCTCGAAGCTGAAGCCGGGGGTGAAGCGGGCGACGTCGTCAAGCTCCTGCAAGGAGCGCCGATCGATATCCTCCTCGCTGAAGGCGGTGATCGCGATTGGAACGCTCTGGATATCCTCGGCACGGCTGCGCGCGGTGACGATGATGGTATTCGGGGTGCGCGCGGTCTCGGCCTCAGCCTCCTCGCTCTCCTGCGCGAGGGCCGCCTGCGGCGCCGCCAGCGCCAATGCCGTGGCGATTGCCCCGATGCTCGCCTGCTGACTGCTCCTACGCCGTTTGATGCACGCCATGATTGTTCCCCAACTTCGTTGTGTTTTTTGCGACACTGGTTGCAAGGATGACGTTCGCTGTAACAATGTGTCGCCGTGATGCGTCGCAATTCTCCGCCTGTCGATCAAATCGGGGCATGAGCCTGAAGGCGGGCGGGCATCCGCCTAGGTTTTGCTTCAATGTTCGAAAGGCACCGGCCCAGCACCATGAAACAAGTATTGCTTTCCCCGATCCCTCGTCTGCTTGGCGCCGCAGCCGGGGTTGCGCTTGCGGTCGGAGCCGTCGCACAAGACGTCGGGGTTGAGGACAGCGAAACGCAGGCGATCGCAGCGCCCGCCCCGGCCCCGGCCGCGATGGCTGACGCGGACAGCCGCACCGTCTTCCCGCCCGAAGACGAGGCGCTCTACATGGAGCGGTACAATCAGCTGCTCGAAGCTGCCCGCGCCGGGGCGGGGCTTGATTCCTATGACCCGCTCGAGCCTGTTGCGGGTGCGAGCGATCCCGCGCCGCTGCCTCTGGCCGCTGATCCTGCGCTTTCGCGCGCTGCCATCGAAGAGGCCAAGGCCTATGCCATGGCACGCAACAGCTCGGCCTTCATCATCATGGTCGATGGGAAGATCGCGGCGCACGAATATGGCGAGGGGTTTGATCGCACCACGCCGATCGTCTCCAAGTCGCTTGCCAAGCCGGTGACAGCGCTGCTCGTCGGGCGGGCGATCAAGCAGGGGCATATCCGCTCGCTCGATCAGCCGGTCGCCGATTTCATCACCGAATGGCAGGGCGATCCGGCACGCGAAAAGATCCTTGTGCGCCATCTGCTCGACATGCGCACCGGGCTTCTGCCGCAGGGCTTCTCGCGCGAACCCGAGGACATCCTCAACCGCGCCTATCTCCACCCGCGCCATGACGAGGTGATTATTCACGATTATCCCGTCACTCACGAGGCGGGCACGCGCTATGAGTATTCAAACGCCAATTCCGAGCTCGTCGCCCCGCTGATCGAGCGAGCGACGGGAATGCGCTATGGCGATTATCTGACCGAGGCGCTGCTCGAACCGATCGGAGCGATGGGCGGATCGGTGTGGACCAATCGCGAAGGCGGGACGGCGCATTCGGGCTGCTGCCTGCTGCTCCCGGCGGAAAGCTGGGTGCGCATGGCGATGCTCGTGATGGCGGATGGCGTGTGGGACGGCGAGGCGCTTCTGCCCGAAGGCTATACTGATGCGATGCGCACTGGCACGCAGGAAAATCCCTATTATGGTATGGGCCTGTGGCTGGCGGATGAATATATCCCCGAGCGCGGCTTTGCGCATCCCAGCGTGCCTTTCGGCAAGGTCGCTCACAAGGAGCCTTATCTCGACAAGGATCTTGTGCTGTTCGACGGCAATTCCAACCAGGTCGTCTACATGATCCCGTCGCAGGACATAATCATCCTTCGCACCGGCAGCACTCCGCCCAAGGACATGCCGTGGGACAACACCGTGCTACCCAATATCCTGATCCGGGACGCCGCGCGCCAGGCGGGCAAGCCCTTGCCCGAACCGCAGCCCGTTCCCGCGGGCGAGGGAGCCTCTGACTGATGGCAACGACCGCCGATGATATCGCGCCGGTCGCGCCCGCCAGCGCTGGCGAGGACAAGCTCCCGGTCGGCCTCAAGCTCGGCTGGGCCTCGGGCGCGTTCGGCATATCGCTGCTGATGAACGGGATTGCGGGCGTGCTCCTGCTATTCGCGGTGAGCATGCTCGGCATCGATCCCTGGCTCGCGGGCGCCATCATCACGGTGAGCAAGCTGTTTGATGCCATCACCGATCCGATCGTCGGCCTGTGGAGCGATAGGCTGCGCTCTGCCCGGGGCCGTCGCCGCCCGTTTCTCACATGGGGGGCTGTGCTGAGCGCGGCGAGTTTCGCGATCATCTTCGCGACGCCCTCTTTCGCCAATCAGTATGCGACCGCCGCCTATCTCTTCCTTGCGCTGTGCCTCTATGCATTCGGCTACACGCTTTTCAACATCCCCTATATGTCGATGCCCGCCGAGATGACCGACAACTATCACGAACGGTCCTCGATCCATGCCTACCGGATGGTATTCGTTGCGCTCGGATCGATGGTTGCAGGCGCTGGCATCAAGTTTGCGCTCGATCTGTTGGGGAGCACGGACAAGTCGAGCTGGGCGCTCGTGGGCTCGGCCTGCGCCGTGCTCATCTTCGTGAGCCTTATCATCGCCTATCTCTCGACCGCGAAAGCGCGCTTTACCGATCCGGCCGAGGACGCTGGCGAAAGCAAGTTTGAACAATTGCGCAGCGAAGCGGGCGCGGTGGCGGGCAATCGCCATTTCGTGCGGTTGATCGGGGTCAAGTTCTCGCAGCTCATGGGGGTTCAGACAACCGGCGCTGCAATGGCCTATTTCTTTGTGCAATATCTCCAGCAAAGCTTTTCGGTGCTCGCGATTTTCTTCCTCATCGTCACCGCTTCGACGATCATCTGCTCGCCGCTGCTCGTCGCGTTCTCCAAGGCCTATGGCAAGAAGGCGGCCTACTATGTCGCGGCGGCGGCCAATATCGCCTATGCGCTGAGCTGGACGGTCTCGGGGCCGGACGATCCGCTCGGGCTCATCCTTGCGCGTGCGGGCCTCGTTGGGATCGCCTTTTCGGGCAATGTCATCATGGCGATGTCGATGCTGACCGATATCATCAACGAGGATGCCGGGCGCACCGGCGTGCGGCGCGAAGGGGCGTTTACGGCGCTTTACAGCTTCGTCGAGAAGGTGACCGGCGCGTTCGGCCCGCTGATCGTCGGGATCGCGCTGAGCTTTGTCGGCTTCAACAAGGATCTGCCCTTCGATGTGCCGCAGGGCGATGATGTGAACTTCGCGCTGCTGCTTGCAGTTTCATGGCTGCCCGCCATCTTCTACTCAATCGCGGTGCTGCTGCTGACCGGATACAGCCTCACCGAAGACGATGTTACAAAAGGCAATCTGGAGAAGGAATTCTCATGAGCACCCCGGCATTTCAGAACCCGCAGCTGCGCCAGCGCGGGCGCGCATCGGTGGATTTCCTCGCGCAGATGGCGATTGCCTCGCGGCCGATCGGCGCCGAAGTTGACGAAGCGATCGCCGAGCGGGTGAGCGATCCTCAAGCCTTGCCCGAAGACCTCGACGAGCGGCTTGCACATATGGAAGCGCAGCTGGCCGATGTGCCGGGATACACCGTCCAGAAACTGATGGGCGACTGGCACGGCCGCATGCATGGGCGCCTCTCGGCGCAGGCCTTCGAGGAAATCGAGGACGATCTCGCCGAGGCCTTCGCCGCTGCCGAGAAAGGGCCTGCTAGTCTCACCCTCAATCCCGAGCTCGATCCGCCCGCCTATTGGGACGGCGTGCATTTTCACCGCACGACCGGGGGCTGGGAAGGCCATCCGCATATGGGCTATATTCACGGCGAGATCATCCACAAGAAGATCGTCGGACGGTTCTTCCCGGGAGGAATATTTCAGCAGCGCCGCGATGTGGCCGCGATGGCGCCGCGCGAGGACTATGCCCGCATCCTCGACATGGGATGCTCGTCGGGCCATTATACCACGGCTCTTGCCGAGACCTATCCTTCCGCGCAGATCTACGGCGTCGACCTGTCCGCACGCATGCTCGAACACGCCTGGCGCACCGCCAATGCCAATGGCTGGAACTGGATTCTCTCGCAGCAGGCCGCCGAAGCGACCAATTTCGAGGATGGCGCGTTCAATCTGGTGACGAGCTACATCATCCTCCATGAAATGCCCGCCGAGGCGATCACGCGGCTGTTTGCGGAGGCCTATCGCCTACTCGAGCCGGGCGGCGACATGCTCATGAGCGATGTCACGCGCTATGCCGATCTGGACAAGCTCGCGGTTTGGAAAGCCGATCGCGGGGCGATGTTCGGCGGCGAGCCGCACTGGCGCGAGAGCGCGAGCCTCGATCTTGCGCAGATCGCGCGCGATGCGGGCTTCGTCGATGTTGCCACCAGCGGGCCCTACCCCTACGTGATTCAGGGCCGCAAGGAATGAGACCCACCGATCCGCGCGATTACAACACCCCCGATGGCCAGATCATGGATGCGCGCCATGTCGATAATCTTGCGCGCGCAGTGCTCACGCTGACCCGCGAAGTCGCCGTTCTCACCGACCGGGTGATGGTACTTGAGACGCTGCTCGAGGAGCAAGGCGTGGTCACCAGCGAGGCGATCGACACCTATCAGCCCGACGCGGCCTTCCAGAAGCGCGCCGATGCTGCAATTGCGGCGGTCTCGGGCGGGGTTGTCGCCGCGCTCCAGGGCGCCGACCGGGATTGATCCGCCTGCCCTAGCGCAGCGCCAGCGCCGCTGCACCCGCCGCGAGCGCCAGGGCTCCCAGACCCAAGCCCTTGATGCGCCCATTGGTTGTCTCGATTGCGCGGCGCATCTCGCCGAAGCTGAGATCGGGGTCCTGTGTCAGGAAGAAACCGGGCCGCGCGAAGATCTGCGGCAGCGCGGCATTGAGGCCACGGCGCAGGAAGAACCCCGCAATCCAGCGCCGCATCGCCCATGGGCGATGGTTGTATTGCTCGGGAAAGACATGGGTCACGAGCCAGATGAGGTCGCGCGCTTCGGGCAGGCGCTCGGCAGCATAGACGTTCAGCGCCTCCGCGAGGCTTTCGGCGCTTTCCAGCTGATCGGCGAGCTTGTCGATATCCTGCAGCGCTGCGTTGACGCCCAGGCCAAGGTCGGGCGGGAAGGCATGCGCGGCATCGCCAATCAGCAGCGCATGATTGAGCGCTCCTCTGCTGCGATCATCCGTGCCGAAGCTCGCCAGCAAGGTTCGCGCATATTGCGGGGCGGGAAAGGCGCCCGCTTCGAGCGCGACGAAATCCTCCGCTTCCTGCGGGCTCACAAGCGCGCGGATATCAAGCTGCGGAAAGGCGTCATCGAGAAACGCATAGAGCGCACCGGCGGTCCTGAGCGTCCACAATTCGTGATCGGGCTCGCGGATCAGATTGACGCTGCGCGGATGGGTCGGATCGCTGACGGGAAAAGCGAACAGCGCGCAGGCCTTGCGTTGGTCCGTGTGGCGCGAGGGGATGATATAGCTCATCGAGGGATCATCCACCCCGGCCCCGCCGATTGCCTCGAACCGCGCGGGCAGGTTGAGCACCTTGTAGCGCAGGCCGGTCGAGAGCGAGGGGGTTGCGATCATGTCGAAGGCATCGGGAGCGATTTCGGGCTGCTCGGCGAGCCCCTTGCGCACCGCCGAACCGAGCCCGTCGCAGGCGAGCACAAGGTCGGGCGTGATCGTTCGCGTTTCGTTTCTTGCTGCACTGACGATCACGCTCAGCCGCCCATCGCCGCTGCGCGCCACATCGCTGACGCTGTGGCCATAGAGAACGCTGATGCGGGGGCTGGCGCGTGTTTCGATCGCTTCGTAAAGCATTGTCAGCAGCGCGCGGCGCGTCGTCCAGTAGCAGACCGGGCGATTGGGATCGATGATCGGGACACTTTGCGTTTTTGCCGACCCATCGGGCGCAATCGTGGTGGCGCTGAAATCGCGCGTGGGGACGCCGACATCGGGCAGTTTTTCAAGGATGCCGAGCCGCTCGAGCAGGCGCTGCGAACGCTTGTCGATGAGATAGTTGAAGCTCTTGTTCTTCTCGAAATCTGCCGGGCCCAGACGGCGCTCGGCGAGAATGATCTCATCCCAGCCCAATTGGTCGAACAGCAGCGCCGCAGCCAGCCCTGCCGGGCCGCCCCCGCTGATAAAGACCGAACGCTTCGCCATGACGTGACGGCCTATCAGATCGGCTTTGTCCGGCGCGCGGTTGATCGCTCCTGTCCGACTGGCGAACAAGCACGCTGCGCGCAATGGGGCGCCGCTTTGCTCCGTGGCATTTTGCGCAGCATGAACAGGATCGTCCTCTTTGCGCTGGCGACAAGCGGCCTCGTGCTCGCCGCGCCGGCGCTGCCCCATTCCGGCGATCGGCCGATGTGCGCGGATCGTCTTGCCGGTCAGGCACGCCAATTCACGATCGCTGCCAGCGGGGCGGAAAGCCGCCCGATCCCGCTGACGGTCTATGCGCCCGAGGCGCCGGGCCGCTATCCGCTGATTGCCTTCTCGCACGGGGCGTTTGCGGCGCCTGATCGCTATTCCGCCATGCTGGAGCCACTGGCGGCTGCGGGCTACATCGTGCTGGCGCCAATGCATATCGATTCCGAGGATTATCCGCGCCAGAGCGGTGATCCCGAACGCCCGCCCCATCCGATCACCTGGTCGACCCGCAATGAGGATTTCGAGCTTGCGCTCGATCCCGATCAGCGCATCCTCGAAGGCCTCGCGCGCGAGGGTCTCGCGCCCGATCGTGAGCGCCGCATCGCGCTGGGCCATTCCTATGGCGCGCTGATCGCGCAATTGCCGGGCGGTGCGATGGCGAGCGAACCCGATGGGACGCAAGTGCGCCGCGCTGATCCGGGGCTTGATGCCGTAATCGGGTGGTCGCCGCCAGGGGCGATGCCGGGCCTCATGACAAACGAGGGCTGGGCGAGCCTTGCTGCACCCACGCTCACGATCACCGGGACAGCCGACATCCTGCCCGGCTTCATCGCCGACTGGGAGGCGCACAAGGCAAGCTATGTTCACGCGCCCAAGGGCGCGCGCGCGCTCTGGGTGGGCGAGGGCATCGATCATTATTTCGGCGGCATGTTCGGGCGCGAGAAGCCGGCGAGCGAGCGCGAGCGCGCGCTGTTTGGTCGGGCCCTTGCCACCACGCTTCATTTCATCGAGACCCGCACCGGGCTATCGCGGCCATGCCGGTTGGGCGATGCGGCCGCCGGTGAGCTGTATGAAGAGGATTGAGAACGCCATGGTTCACGCGCCCCCGATCCTGCGCAAGGCGGCCCTCGCGCCGCTCATGGCGGCCGTTCTCCTGAGCGGATGCGCGGGCACACTCGCCGAGGCGGCGCCCGCTTCAGTCCGGGGCGAGAATGCGCCGGTCGCAGCCGAGCCAAACGAAGCGCGCATTTCCGGGCTCGATGATCCAACGACCCCTGCCGATCTGCCGCAGACCGCCAGCGTGCTCGAGGTCGAACGCTATCGCCCGAGTTACCGGCTTGAGGGATGCGAGCGCGCGCTCTTGCCGAAGGCCGAGCCCGGCGCTGAGCTGGCGAGTGCCATCGCTGCGGCGCAGGCCTATTCCGATGAACAACGCGGGCTTGGCCTCATCATCATGCACAAGGGCGCGATCGTCCATGAAGGCTTCGCGGCGGGCGTAACCCGGCGAACGCCGAGCGCTTCGGCCTCGATGATGAAATCGGTGATTGCGCTGCTCTATGGCATCGCGCTGGATGATGGCGTGATCGGTTCGATCGACGATCCCGTTGGTCAGTATCTCCCAGAATGGCGCGATGATCCGCGCGGCGCCATCACCCTTCGCCAGCTTATGACCATGTCAGCCGGGCTCGGCCAGTCGGATTTCATGGAAATCCTGCTTTCGCCCGATATCGGCAAGGCTGCGCTCGCGATCGAGAAGGTCGCCGAGCCTGACACGGTGTTCTCGTACAACAACGCGATCACCAAGCTGCTCACGCTCGTGCTCGACCGGCAGTTGGCAGCACAGGGCAAGGGCACGGCGCTGACTTATCTCGAAGACCAATTGTGGTGTCCGCTGGGCAATGGCGATGCGCGGGTGTGGATCGATATGCAACGCGCTGCGCGCGGCTATGCCGGGCTTCATGCTGGGCTGATCGATTATGCGCGGATCGGCGAGATGATCCGCAATGACGGCATGGTGGGCGAGGCGCAGGTCGTGCCGCCGAGCTGGATCGCGCAGATGGCAACGCCCTCGGCCGTCAATCCGCAATATGGCCTGCAGATCTGGCTGGGGCGCGAATACACGCCGCAGCGCGCCTACAGCGCATCAAACCCGATCAAAGTGCCTCATTCCGAGCCGTTTGCAGCCCAGGACATCATCTATTTCGACGGGTTTGGCGGGCAGCGTGTCTATATCGTTCCCTCAAAGGAGTTGGTGATCGCCCGGATCGGAGAGGTCAATCTGCAATATGACGATGCGATCATTCCCAATCTCTTGATCCGCGCACTCGACTGACGCGGCGCTTGTCTGCGCCTAATCAGCGGGCGCAGCGGCGCGGTTTGAGAGTTCGCCGCGGTCTTCCTTGTCCTTCATCCGCTTGAAGGTCTCATATTCGTTGACCGTGCCCATGTCGCGCTTGGGCCAGCGGGTCGCAAAGCCGCGCGGATATTCGCGATCATCCTCGCGCCGGCCATCTTCGGACCAGAGCAACGGAAAAAGCGGGCCTTCGGGCTTTTCACCCTCGAGCATCTCGTCAAAGCTGCAACCTGCGATGTTGAGGCAATCGGGGCGCGGGGCCCAGCGGATATCATCGCCGAAGACGCGCTCGGAAATGGCGACGCGCCAGTCGTCGGTCGGATTGCCGGCGGAATAATGCAGCACCCAGGGATGCACGATGAGCATGTCGCCCGGATCCATCTCCCACTTGAGAAACCGCAGCCCGGGCTCTCCCCGGCGGCTCTCGATATCGGGATGCGGCACGCGGTCGTCAGGCTTGATCATCTTGCGCGCATTGGGGCTGAACAGCCAGTAGGGCACATCGTCATGCTGCGTGCCCGCGAGCACTTCGAGGCAGTTTTCCTCGACGATCGGCGTGAGCGGGATCCACAAGGAGGGGACCATCTTGCCCTCGACCGGGAAGGCCATGCGGTCACAGTGCCACAGGGTCGCGGCATCCGATTGCGGGGGCTTGGCGAAAAACTCGTCGAAGAAGAAGCGGATTTCCTTCGATTGCAGCACGCGCCCGGCAGCCTCGGCGATCGGCCCCTCGAAGACAAGCTTGCGATACTCGGGCATGCAGCGCGCCATGTAGCGCCCCGGGATCGTCGGCAGGAGGCCCACATCCTTCTTCTCGACGATCACTTCGCGCGCCTGCTCGAGCAGGATATCGACCCACTCCTGGCTCAGCACCTTGCGCAGACACACCGCGCCATCTCGCTTGTAGGTGTCGATATCCGCCTGAGTTATCTCGCAAAGGGGGCTGGTGTTGAGGGCCATGGCCGGATGTCCTCTCGATGGGCTTGATTGGCTGATTGCCGGGCGGATAGCATCCGCGCGCAAGGGTCCGGGGCGATGCGGCGGGCGTGTTCGCACCTCGGATAGTCTGGCCTGTCCCGCTCGTTTTACAGTCCGACATGTTCGCATGGCGAGAAACCCGAGACGCAGCCATTTCCACCCCCCATTGGCCTGTGCCCTCATTTGTCGCGCCTGTATGGGGTGCACGATTTTGACACGCTTGCCAATGGAGCCGCGAGCATAATGCAGACACTTCGAACAAAGGTGGTCGTTGCGGGCGCAGGTCCGGTGGGCACCGTGGCGGCATACTATCTTGCCTCGTGCGGCGTGGATGTCGTGCTGCTGGAAGGCGGCGCGGATTGCGCGCTCGATCTGCGCGCCTCGACCTTCCATCCGCCCACACTGGAAATGCTCGAGCGGTTCGACATTACCCGCTATCTCATCGACAAGGGGTTGAAGGCGCCGGTTTATCATTTTCGCGAACGGCGCACGGGCGAGGTGATCGATTTCGATCTCACCGAAATCGGCGATGCGACGCGCCATCCCTATCGCATCCAGTGCGAGCAATATCATCTCTCGCGCAAGCTCTCGCAGGGGGTGCAAGGCCAGGATTGCGCCGAGGTGCTGTTCAATCACCGGGTGGCCGCGATCGAGCAGAACACGAGCGGGGTGACGGTCTTCGCCGAGACGCCCTATGGCATTCTCAAGATCGAGGCCGATTACCTGATCGGCGCGGATGGCTCCAATTCGACCGTGCGCAAATGGCTTGGCACCGAGTTTCACGGCTTCACATATCCCGAAAAGTTCCTGTGTTTCACAACGACAGAGCCGCTCGAAGAGCACATCGAGGGGCTGTGCCATGTGAACTATGTGTCCGATCCGAAGGAATGGATGGTGCTGCTGCGCGTGCCATCGCTGTGGCGGGTGCTGGTGCCCGCCGATATGGATACGCCCGACGAAGTGCTGCTCGCTGATGCCAAGAAGAACGAGGTGTTCGAGCGGCTGATCGGGCGGGGCGAAGCGGTGCAGACGCATCACCGCACGATCTACCGGGTTCATCAGCGGGTCGCGAACAGCTTCCTGACGGGCCGCACCGCGCTGATTGGCGATGCGGCGCATCTCAACAATCCGATCGGAGGTTTCGGCATGAACAGCGGCATCCACGATGCCTTCAATCTGGCCGAGCGGCTGGTGCGCATCTTCAATCAGGGCGCTGACGCCGATGCCGAGCTTGCCGCCTTCGAAGAGCAGCGGCGCACGACGACGCATGATTTCATTCAGGCGCAGACGATCCGCAACATGGAATATCTCAAGGAGGGCGAAGCGCAGATGCATGCCCGGCGCAAGGCCGAGATGAAGGCGATCCGGGCCGATCCCGTGCGACGGCGCGAATTCCTCCTGCGCCAGTCGATGATCGATTGTGTCCAGAAGGAAAGGATGCCGGCCTGATGCCGCTGAAGCCCCGGCCCGATCCCGACGTCCGCGGCTACCGGCGCCTGTTCGGCGTGCTGGGCCCCTCGACGAACACGATCGTTCAGCCCGATTTCGACGATCTGCGCGTGCCCGGCATCACCAACCATTACAGCCGCATCGTGGTCGACGATGCGCAGGCGATCTCGGACGAGACCTTTATGGCGGGCACTCTCGAGATCAGCCGCAACACGATTGATGCAGTGCGCGGCGTGCTGACCTGCAATCCCGACTACCTTGTAATGGGGATGAGTGCGGTGACCTTCTATGGCGGTGCGCAAGGCGCGGCCAAGTGGCGCGAGAACATCGAAAAGGAAGCAGGACTCAGCCTGTGCACCGGCTCGCAATCGCTGATCGAGGCCTTCAAGGCCTATGGCGGGATCCGGAAGATCGCGGTGATCTCCCCCTATTATCCCAGCGCCAACGCGCAGGTCGCGCAGTTCATGGCCGATCACGGGATCGAGGTCGTGCGCGACACCTGCCTGCGCTGCCCCAGCTGGACCGCGATCGCGCAGGTGCCGGCCTCGACCCTGCGCGAGGAGCTGAAAAAGCTCGACGGCGATGATATCGATGCTCTGGTGCAGGTCGGCACAAATCTCTCGATGGTGAAATTCGCGGCAGCAGCTGAGCTGTGGCTCGGCAAACCCGTGATCGCGATCAACACCGCGACCTATTGGAACGCCTTGCGCCAGAATGGCATCACCGATCGCAAAGAGGGCTTCGGGCGTCTCATGGCCGAATTCTAGGGAAAGCTGCGCTGATGTTCGAATATGATTATGTCCCGTTGCCCGAACGCAGCCCGCTGAAATGGCCGGGCGGGGCGAAGGTGGCGCTGATGTTCACCTTCAATCTGGAAACCTGGGATCTCATCAAGGATACCGACCAGCCCTATTATGCGGGCGGTCCGGCGCTCCTGCCCAATGCGCTCGCCGGGCGCATCCCCGACTATCCGAATTATTCCTGGCGCGAATACGGGCAGCGAGTGGGCGTGTGGCGGATGTTCGAGATGTTCGACCAGATGGGGGCGAAAGCGGGCTGCACAGTCAACGCTGTCACTTTCGAGCGCCGCCGCGCAATGGCGGATGCCTGTCTGGAACGCGGCTGGGAGCTGATCGCCCACAATTACGAACAGGGCGAACTGCTCACCGATTTCCATGACGATATCGACGCCGAACGCGACATCATCCGCCGCTCGGTCGAGATGTACGAACGCCATGCCGGAAAGAAACCGAAGGTGTGGCTCTCCAGCTCGCTGCGCGGCACGCTCAACACGCCCACCATCCTCGTCGAGGAAGGGTTCAAGGCCTATTGCGACATCATGAACGATGATCAGCCCTACATGATCCGCACCGATGCCGGGCCGATCGTCGCGACGCCCTATTCCAACGTGATCAACGATTTCACCATTCTCACACGTAACAACCGCACAACCGATGAATATCGCGATCTCCTGATCGAGGAGCTCAGCGTGCTTCACAAGGAAGGCGAGACAACCGGGCGGATCATGAATGTGGGTCTGCACCCCCATGTCTCGGGCCGGGCCTACACGATCCGGGCGCTGCGTGAATTCATCGAATATGCCCAGGGGTTGGATGGCATCTGGTGGGCGACCCGCGAGGAGATCGCCGACTGGTATGCAAGCCATCACGCATCCCATTTCCCCGGCCAGCTCGGGCCGAGCGAGGCATGAGCGCGCACGAGCAAGGCTTGGCTGGCGAGCGCCGCGACAGCCGGATCGTCGGCTGGATCTTCAGCCTCGCGCTAGTCGCGCACAGCCTGCTGATTGTTGTCCTGCCGCGGCTCGACAAGGAGTCGGCGATCCGCGATCTGGCGCGCAGCTGGCACTATGCGATCGGCATTGCGCTGCTTGTCTTCGGGCTGTGGCGGCTGTGGCTCTGGGTGCGCGATCGCGGCGCGATTTCGCCCGCCGTGCTCCCGTCTGCCGCGCGCTTCTGGCATAATGCGCTTGCCTTGACGATCCTCCTGCTGGTCGTGCTGAGTGCGCCGCTCGGCTTCTTCTATGGCTGGGCCGAGGGCCGCGCAATCAATCCAGCCGGTATCGTGACCCTGCCCGCACTGATCGGCAAGGATCATGCGGTCTGGCAGTTCTCCGGCTATTTCCATTCCGCTCTTGCCAATGCGACCGTGCTGCTCGCCATGCTGGCTGTCGTGAGCGCGGGTTACACCTATGCGCGCTATGGCAAGGGTCTGCTGAGCGCGTTTCCGGCCGGGTTTGGCGTCCTGTTCCTGCTGCGCGCGGGCCTGTTCGTCTATGCAATCAACAGCTTCAAGGAGCGCCCGCCCGGATACAGAGCCGCGGCGATCTTCTTCGGCATTGTGCTGGTTTACTGGCTCGCGGTGCGCTTCCTGCGCAAATCCGAGAGCACGATTCCCACGGAGCGTCCGCGCGGGGCGATTGCCTGGAACGGCGCGGCGCTCAGTGTGATCGCAGGCATTGTCGCGCTCGGGCTGACGATGCCTTATCTGCTATTCCGGGTGCAGCCCTTCGCGCATGGGGTGATCGTGCGCGCCGATCCCGCGATCACCTGGCATGTCGCACGCGCCGCGCAGGTCGAGTGGACCAAGCCCACGCCCTTCGAGCTGACGACGGGCCGGGAGACCTACAAATGGTGCAAGTTCTGCCACACGATGGAGCCGGGCGCGGCGCATCTTGTCGGGCCCAACCTCACCAATATCTTCGGCCAGCGCGCCGGCACTGTGCCCAATTTTCACTATTCGCCCGCGCTCGCCAATGCGGGTGAGGAGGGGCTCGTCTGGAACGAGGAGACGATCCGGCAATATATCGCCGGCCCCGACGACATGATCCCGGGCACCTCGATGATGATTTCGAGCGGCCCGGTCACCGATCCCGCGCTCCAGGATGCGGTCATCGCCTCGCTCAAGCGCGATACGATGTTCGCCGAGGGCGAGCGACCCGACAAGAGCCCGGCACCCTGATCGCGCAGGATTGTCCGACAGTCGATCAAAAGACCCGGTTCGAGCGCGAAAGCCCGGCGGCATGATACCTTGGCCGCACAAGCCAAGGAGATGAGCAAATGCAACGCAGAGATGTGCTTCTGGGAGCTGGGGCTGCCGCTGCCGCCGGTCTGACGATGACGCCGGGCATGGCGCGGGCCAAGGCTCAGATGGAAAAGGCGGGCGGCATGGATCGTTCGCTCGAAGGCGATTTCCTCGATCTGACCACGCCCGCAGGCAATCGCGAGGCCTGGGCGCGCCTGCTCGGAAACACCGATACGCAATCGACCAAATACGGCTTTGCCGAGGGTATCGTGCAGGGCGCGCGACCGGGCGAGGCGCTGCGCGATCTGGTCGGTTTCACGATGGTTTCATGCGCCCGCCTCCTGCCCCATGAAGATGGGGTGGGCTATCGCAAGATCCTGCGCGAGATCGGCTTTTACACCGATATAAAGACTGGCAAGATCCTCACCGAATGGCGCAACCCGTATCTGGACGAGATGGTCAAGGTCGTGCCGATCGCGAATGATCCGTTCAACCACACGATCACCAATTTCTATCCCGAGCCGCCCAATTATGGCGGGCTCAATCAGGACAAGCCGCCCAAGATTCCGCTGATGCTCGATTTCCGCCGGCGCGGGGACATGCTGAATCTGTTCAGCCACATCAACCTGTTCTACCCGTCCGCGCTCCAGCCCGACAAATGGCCGCGCGAGAGCAGCGGGCCGTTCAACCGGGTGACCGAGACGTTCCTCTATTTCATCGATTGGAACGACATGCAGGACCCCTCGCAGACGAGCGTCGAATATAATGGCGTGTGGTCGCGCGTGACGCCGTGGCTGCCCTGGATGCTTATGGGGCCGAGCGAAGGTAATTGCATCTATCAGACCTTCATGGGTGCGGTCGATTCGATGGACAAGCTGCCCAATCCTGCGACGGTCGAATATATCAGGGCAAACCATCCCAAATATCTCGAAGCACCCGAGAAGTGGGAAGAGCCCTCGCTGTCCTCGCTCGAATGGTATGCGCGCGAGCAGGAGCCTGCTCCGCTGCCCGCCGATGGCACGATCCCGACCGCGCCGTCGCCCGAGCTTCCCGGCTGGTTTCAACAGATGATGAAGGCGCGCTCGGCCAATGCGGGATGATCTACTCACTGTGCGATCAAACCATGGCACGGACATGGCTTTGGCGTGGTGAAGTAACAGAATTGTAATCGGGGTAAAAATCAGGGGAACACATTATGGTCGATTACTCAAAACGTGTCGCTGCCCTCCGCCTTGCAGGTGTCGCATCGGTTTCGGCTCTCGCGCTGTCGGGTTCGCTTGCGCTGGCGCAGGATGGCCCTGACGCCGAGATGGCCGACGAAAGCACCGCAGAGGTTTCAGGCCGCGGTGGCAACGCGATCATCGTGACCGCGCGTACATTCGAGGAAGATCTACAGGATGTTCCGATCGCCGTGAGCGCGATCAGTGGCGAGACGTTGCTCAAACGCGGCGCTGACGATCTGGGCGATATCGCCGATAACATCGTGGGCTTCGCGTTCGAGGAATTCACCGGCATCCTTGCTCAGCCCTCGATCCGCGGCCAGACCAACCTGCGCGTTACTTCGCCGGTGCAGAACGTTGCGACCTATCTCGATGGGGTCTACATCCAGCGCAATTATCTGATCGATCAGGGCCTGCTCGCGCTCGACCGGGTCGAGGTCATCAAGGGGCCGCAATCGGCGCTGTATGGGCGAAACTCGTTCGCCGGTGTGATTAATCTTGTCAGCCGCAAGCCCGATCTCGATGATTTCACCGGCTCGGCGCGGGTCGGCGCAGGCACGGATGAATTCTTCGAGGCAAGCGGCACGCTGAGCATTCCGGTCATTCCCGGCAGTCTCGCGATCATGGGGCATGTCGCCTATCAGGAATTCGACGGCACGATCGAGAACAGCCACCCGCTCGCCGATGCCGAAGGCTGCATCACCTGCGGCAATCTCCAGGGCTTCGAGCGCGAGACCTATCAGGTGACTGCGCTCGCCAATCTGACCGATTCCCTGACCCTTCAGGCGAGCTATATCCACACCGATCGCTTCCAGGAGCACGTTGCCAATTTCAGCTTCGGCACGTCCGGCCTGACCGATCCGTACAACTATCTCAATGCGAGCCCGGTGGCCGCGCCACCCTCGATGTTCAATCCGAATCCGGTGGCGGAAAACCGCCTGTTCGTCGGCGAGCTTCCGAACGATCCCAATTTCGTGACCGGCGCGCAATCGAGCCCTGTGCTCGGCCCGGTTCCAGATCCGCGGCCCGATGGCTTCATCATCGATCCGCGCGGCTTTGGCCTGCGCGGGCCGACCGATGTCATTACCGCCAAGGTCGAATTCGCGCCGGCGGAACCGCTTTCGATGACCTATCAGTTCGGCTACACCTTCGGGAATGTCGATGGCCGAGGATCGACCGCACGCAACCCGCTTCAACCGCTCCTTTTCGCAGGTCAGGATTTTGGCGCCCTGTTCGACAGCTCGGGCACGGGCAGCGAGTTCGAAAGCTACAGCCACGATCTGCGCGTGACCTATGAGAGCGACGTGCTGTTCGCCTTTGTCGGCGCGAATTATTCGAACACGAGCGACATCGAGTCGAATGCGAGCGAAACCTATCCGATCGGCACCAATGCAACGCCCGGCCAGGATCAGATTCTGTTCGACGTAGGCCCGGGCCTGCCGTTCCCCGGCGCCGTTTTTCAGCGTCGCACCTTCCTCGAGCGCGACGAGGACATCCTGAGCATCTATGCCTTCGCCGAGATCCAGGCCACCGACCAGCTGAGCCTGACGATTGAAGGGCGCTACACGATCGAGGATCGCACCACGATCGACCGACTGACACGCGAGCCGACCAATCCCGCGATCCAGGCGCTTGATCCGCCGCGCGACGATATCACTGAGGAATTCTTCACGCCGCGCTTCTCGCTTACCTATGAAATGACGCCCGACAATCTGCTCTACGCCTCGGCGGCGCGGGGCGTGAAGGCGGGCGGCTCGAACGGATTTGTGCCGTTCGAACCGCAGCAGCAATATGATCGCGAGACCAACTGGACCTATGAAATCGGTTCGAAGAACTATTTCGCCGATCTCGGCCTGACGCTCAACGGCGCCATCTACTACACCGATTGGCAGGATCTCCAGACGACCGAGGCGCGCCGGCTTGCTGATGGCACGGTGCCCACGACCTTCTTCGTGCTCTCGACGGTGACCGGCAATGTCGGCAGCGTGGAGATCTTCGGCGGGGAAATCGAAGGCTCCTGGCAGCTGACGCCCAATGTCACCTTCGACTTTGGCGCCTCGTACAACGATGCGCGCTATGTCGATGGCTCGACCTCGCAGCGTTTCGAGCTGGCGGGCAATTGCGATGGCGTCGTGTGTCCTGATGGGGTCGTCCCGATCGGCGGCAACCAGCTTGAACGCACGCCGGCCTTCGATGCCTATGCGGGGCTCGGCTATCAGGGCGAAATCAACGCGAGCACCGATTTCTATGTCCGTGTCGATGGCTCCTATCAGACGAAGCAATTCGTCGATGAGGCAAACCTTGCCTTCGTGCCAGATCGGTTCCTCCTCAACGCACAGGCCGGCGTCAATTTCGGCAATTTCTCGCTCCAGGCGGTCGTCCAGAACGCGCTTGACGAGATCTATGTCTCGAATGCGCTGTTCCTGATCGGCACGGGCGGGGCGCTCTCTTCGAGCTATGTCCCGATCTTCGGACTGGGCCGGACAGCGCGCGTCTCGCTGGGCTACAGTTTCTAGGGAGGGAGCTTCGCGCAACCTGACTTGATGACGGCGCATGCCGGGATGAAGAGGGCGATCGAGAAGGCCTATGCGAGCATTGCGGAGGGCCAGCTCCATCTGCGCCGGCGCCGGGGCAATGAGGGCGCAGCCTCGCTCTGCCTGCTCCACGCATCGCCCTCGTCCTCGCGCTCGCTCGTTCCCCTGATGGAACGCTTCGGGCCGGAATTGGCGGTCTATGCCTTTGATACGCCGTGCAACGGGCAATCCCCTTCGCCCGTTTGCACGGCACCCGAGGTGGCCGATTTTGCCGACATGATGGCGCGCGGCGCGCAAGCGCTGGGGCTTTCGCGCCTCGCGCTTTATGGCACGCATACCGGCGCGCATATTGCGGTCGAATGGGCGCTGGCGCAGCCCCGCGCGATCGGCGCGCTCGTGATCGATGGCGCTGCGCTGCTCGATGAGGCGATGCGCGCGGAGTTTCTCGAGCACTATGCACCGCGCCGGACGCCCGATGAGACCGGCGCGCAGTTTCACTGGGCGTGGAATTTCATCCGTGACCAGATGCTGTTCTTCCCGCATTATCGCAAGGATGAGGCGCATCTGCGCCGCGGCGGCTCGCTCGATCCGCACCTGCTGCATGAATTGACGCTCGACGTGCTGGGCAATCTGGAGACCTATCATTTGCCCTATGAGGCGGTATTCCGGCACGATCTGCGCGCGCGGCTTGCGCAGCTTGCGCTGCCGGTGCTGGTGCTCGGCGATGCGGCAAGCGCGCTCGATCCGGCCACCGAGGTGATCGCGCGGCTTGTGCCAGGCGCGAAGGTGGCGCGCGATTGCGCCGACCCGGCGGCCAAGGCAGCCGCGATCACAGCATTTCTTGAGGAGACAAGGCTTGGGTGAGCCCGTTTTTCTGGTGGCCGGAGCAAGCTCGGGCATGGGCCGCGAGA
>JGI12048J13642_10041137_pt1 | contig 48553 bp, 38 predicted proteins | sample ElkSlonscriptome_16_FD_13642 | JGI IMG/M metagenome (IMG submission 13642)
CCCCGCTTCCCCGATCGCCACTGCGCCGCTCGACGACGTTCACACCACAGGATTCCCGGAGCCCCTCATGTCCCGTCGACGCGCCTTCGCGGCGCTCATCGTCGTAGCCTGGATCTACATGATCGGCGCGCACGTACGCCGTGAGTACTTCCAGCCGGAGCTTCAACGGCTGGCCGCGGCGACGATGTCCCTGGCGCCCGGCACGAACTTCTACACGCTGACGATGGGCGATCGCGCCATCGGTCAGGCGAGTTCGGTGCTGGACACCATTCCCGGCGGATTCCGCCTCTCCGACCTCATGTCGCTGGAGTTGCCCGCGCTCGGTCAGACGGGGACCGCGGTGGCCCGTACGTCGGTCACCCTCGACGAGGCTCTCATGATGCAGAGTTTCCGCTTCTCGCTCGACTCGGAGGTCGGCCGGTTCGAGGCGGAGGGGGAGGTCGAGGCCGACACGCTCCTCCGGGTCAGCATCCGCTCCGAGGGATCGAGCCAGGATGTGGAATTCCGGCTCGAGCAGCCCCCCGTATTCTCGGCCATCGTGCCCATCCGGCTGGCGATGTCCGGAGAGCTGGAGGTCGGAAGCCGCGTGCAGTTTCCGGTCTTCGACCCCTCCTCGATGGCCACCCGCTCCGTCGAGGTCCGGGTGCTGGCGCGCGATACGCTGATCTTCCCGGACAGCGTCGAGATACAGCCGGACGGTCGATTCCGGGCGGCCAGCTTCGACACCATCCCGGCGTGGCGCATCGCCGAGGCGTTCGGCGGCGTGTCCGTCGAGAGCTGGATCGACGACGACGGTCGGACGCTGAGGGCGTCGAGCCCGCTCGGGTTCTCGATGGAGAAGACGGAGTACGAGCTCGCGCAGCAGGCGCAGGTGGACGCTCGTGGGATCGATTCGCGCGCCGTGGACGACGACGTCATCCTGGCCACCGCGATCCAGAGCAACGTCGACCTGTCCGATGCGGATCAGTACGAAGAGGTGCGCTTTCTCCTCAGCGGTGTGGACCTCGACGGCTTCGACCTCGACGGTGGTCGCCAGGAGCTTCGCGGCGACACCCTGATCGTGCGGAGGGAGAACCTCGACGGCATCGATCCCGACTGGGTGCTGCCGTATCCGAACATGGACCTGGCCGACGCCCTCCAGCCCGAACCGCTGATCCAGAGCTCGCACCCCGACATCATCGAGAAGGCCGAGGACTTCGCCAACCCACGGCGCTTCCGGCGTCAGGATCCCCTGGACGCCGCCCTCGATCTGAACGCGGGCGTGTACGGAATGCTGGACAAGCGGATCACCTTCTCCGTTCCGAGCGCGCTGCAGGTGCTGGAGACGGAGCAGGGCGACTGCAACGAGCACACCGTGCTGTACGTCGCCATGGCGAGGGCGCTCGGGCTTCCGGCGCGCACCGCCGTCGGGCTCGTCTACACGAATGGGGCGTTCTTCTACCACGCGTGGCCCGAGGTCTGGCTGGACGGGTGGGTGGCGATGGATCCCACCTTCGGCCAGGCGCCGGCGGACGCCGCCCACATCCGATTCGTCATCGGCGGGCTCGCGCAGCAGGTCGAGATCATCCGGCTGATCGGCAATCTGAACATCGAGGTCCTCTCGGTATCGTGATGACGATCCGCAGCTTCACGACCTCCCTCACCGACCCTTCGGACCCGACCTCATGAGCGACAACGACCCGATCCTCGAACTCCGCAGCGTCGTCAAACGATACGGCGACTTCACCGCGGTGAAGGGGCTGGACCTCGAGGTGAAGCGCGGCGAGGTCTTCGGTTTCCTCGGTCCGAACGGGGCCGGGAAGACGACCACCATTCGCATGGTCGCCGGAGTCCTCCAGCCGACGGCGGGTCGGGTGCTGCTGGGCGGGGACGACCTGCACATGGATCCGGAACGCGCCAAACAGCGCATCGGGTACATCCCCGATCGCCCCTACCTCTACGAGAAGCTCTCGGGTGGGGAGTTCCTCCGCTTCGTTGCCGGCCTCTGGGGCCAGCACGGTCCGGAGACGGAGGCGCAGGCGGATCGGCTGCTGCGGCTCTTCAGCCTGTCGGAGTGGAAGGACGAGCTCATCGAGAGCTACTCCCACGGGATGCGGCAGAAGCTGCTGATCAGCTCGGCACTTCTGCACCGACCCGAGCTGATCGTCGTGGACGAGCCGATGGTGGGGCTCGACCCACGCTCCGCTCGCATTCTGAAGGACCTCTTCCGGGCCTACACGGAGAAGGGGGGGACGATCTTCCTCTCCACACACACGCTCGAGGTGGCCGAGGCGCTCTGCGATCGCATCGCCATCATCCAGCACGGCGAGGTCATCGCCTTCGGCACGATGGACGAGCTTCGTGCGGATGTCGCCGACGGCGGCGAGCACCTCGAGGAAATCTTCCTGAAGCTCACGGGGGGCGACGACATGGCCGAGATCGTCCGCGGCCTGCAGGAGGCTCTCGAGCGGTGAGTGCGTCGGCAGGGCGCGGCCCCGGCTTTCTCTGGCTGCTTCGGCCCAAGCTCGCGATCAAGCTGAACCGCGCACGTGAGGGCGAGGGACGCCTCTTCAAGGCGCTCCTGCTCGGCTTCGTCGGGGCCTTCTTCTGGGCGCTGATCTTCGCCGTCATCCACCAGATGCTCCTCTACTTCCGCAACACTCAGGGGGTGGGGGACCTGCTGGCGTCGAAGCTGCTCGGGCTCGCGTTTCTGACCTTCATGTCGATCCTGCTGCTCTCCAACGTGATCACGGCGCTCTCCACATTCTTCCTGTCGGAGGATCTGGAGCTGCTGGTCGCGGCCCCCATCGACCGTGTCCAGATCTACGGTGCACGGCTCATCGAGACGATGGTCGACTCCAGCTGGATGGTCGTGCTGCTCTGCATTCCGCTGCTGATGGCCTACGGCGTCGTCTACTCGGCGGGACCGACGTACTACCTGCTCGCGGTCGCGGTACTCGTCCCCCTGCTGGTGATCCCAGCCGTCCTCGGGATCGCATTCACCCTGGCGCTCGTCAACATCTTCCCGGCTCGTCGCACCCGCGACCTGCTCGCGCTCATCGGGCTGTTCGCCGCCGCCGGGGTCGTGGCGCTCTTCCGGTTCCTGCGTCCGGAGCGGCTCGTGCGGCCCGAGGAGTTCCGGGACCTGGTCGATTTCATGGCGGTCCTCAGAACGCCGAGTTCCCCGTGGCTGCCCAACGAGTGGGCGGCGGCCGCGCTCATGAGCCACCTCGACGGGTTCTTCGACTGGCACCCCCTGCTGCTGCTGGCCACCACGGCCGCGGCGGCGGTCGTGTTCGGTGCGTGGCTTCACCAGACGTACTTCCCGTCGGGATTCTCGAAGTCCCAGGAGGGCGCGGAGAAGCGTGCCGGCCGGTCCCGCTCGCGCATGCTCGACCGCTTCTTCGGGAATGCGACGCCGACCACCCGCGAGCTGGTGGAGAAGGAGATCCGGGTCTTCTTCCGGGACGCCACGCAGTGGTCCCAGCTGATTCTGCTGGCCGTGCTGGTGGTCGTGTACGTCTACAACATCCAGCAGCTGCCGCTCCGCTCGGGGGAGGAGATCTCCTTCTTCCTCATCAATGTCGTCTCCTTTCTGAACCTCGGGCTCGCCGGGTTCGTGGTCGCGGCGATCGCGGCTCGATTCGTCTTCCCGGCGATGTCGATCGAGGGGCGGATGATGTGGCTGCTGCGCTCGTCCCCGCTCGATGTACGGACTCTGTTCTGGGCGAAGTACTGGGTGGGAACGATCCCGCTCCTGCTGGTGGCGATCCCGCTGATCGTCCTGACCAACGTCTTCATGCAGTCCGACCCTCTGGTCTTCTGGCTGACCACCGGGACGATGATCGCGGCGACCTTCGCGATCACCTCCCTGGCTCTGGGGCTGGGTGCGCTCTTCCCGAACTACGACACGGAGAACGTCGCCGAGATTCCGACGTCGTTCGGGGGGCTGCTCTTCATGATGGTCGCCGTGATCTACCTCGGGCTCGTGGTGCTGCTCGAGGCGTGGCCGGTATACCTGTTCCTGCAGGCGGGACTGCGCGGGGAGACGGGCACGAGTCCGATTCCGCTCGTGCTGAGCGTCGCGGGGGCCGCCGTCCTGACGGCGCTCGCCATCGTTCTGCCTCTCCGGGCCGGTATACGCCGGGTCCGATCCATCGACTTCTGATCCGCCGACCTCCGCTACGCCCCACGGGTGACCCACATGCTCGATTCGATCCGCGATTTCTTCCGTACCTCGATGCAGCCTCGGTCGGACCGCGACCCGGCCGACGCCCCGGGCGTCCGCGGGCCCGATGCCCGGAATCCCGACGTCCGGCTGGCGGCGTGCGCCCTCATGCTGGAGCTGGCCTGGGCGGACGACGAGTTCACGGGCGAGGAACGGGAGCACGTCGAGTCGGCCGTCCGACGTCACTGGGGCCTGGACGAGGAGCGCGCGGACGAGCTCATCCGCGTAGCCGAGGGGGCCCGTCGAAACGCCACCGATCTGTTCCAGTTCACACGTCTGATCCGGGAGCACTACTCTCTCGGGCAGAAGATGGTGCTGGCGGAGATCCTCTGGGGCCTGGTGTACGCGGATGGGGAGCTGTCGAGCCACGAGGACTATCTGATGCGGAAGATCAGCGGCCTGCTCGACCTCAAGGTGGCGTACCTTTCGGAGGCCAGGAACCGGGCGCGGGACGGTGACGCGGCACCTGACGGCCCCTTCGTGGTAGACTGAGCACGACACGGCGCGCATCGGCGCTGGACGGTCGCGGGAAAGGGTGAGATATTCCCCCGGTCGGACACGGGCAAACACACCGAAACGAGGCGATCATGGGCGACATGGTTCCGGGCGGATATCTCTTCACCCACATCATCTTCTGGACCGTCGTCGCGATGGTCGCGGTCGGCACGAACGCCGCCGCCATCATTCTCTCCATCGGCCTCGGTATCCTCGCCTTCGAGTCGATCAAGAGCTGACGGAGCGGACGTTCCGCTCCGGAGTTCCGACACCCCCCGAGGCGTCGATCTGCGGCGATCCGGCGCCTGCCATCGGGCGGAACCCGAGGCCGGCGCCGGTTTTTGATACCGCATGATCCTCTACATCATCGGCGGCGTGGCCGCCCTCGGCCTCGGTATCTGGCTCGGGCTTCCCGGGCGCTACGAACGCGACATCGACGAGATCGATCGCGTGCTGGACGAGGGGGGAGCCCGCAGAAAGAAGGTGAAGCGGCACTTCACTCCGATGGCGTGGATGAAGCGGAACGTGAGCGTGAACACGCCCAGCCGGGCGGGTCGTCGCTTCGAGATCCGCGACCCCGAGGACCGGGACTGAGTCTCGATGCACCCGGCGGCGTCGGTCGCCGCTACCGCAGAATGAGGTCGATGCCCACCAGCAGTCCCCCGATGCCTGCACCCAGCAGGTAGCCGAGGCGCACGATCAGCCGCAGCTCCCGGTCGGTCACCCTGCGGACCAGATCCTCGAGCTTGGGCACCGGGAATTCGTTCACCTTGTCCTCTACCCGTCTCCCGACATCCAGCTTCTGCACCACGTCGGGTACCTGGCCCTGCAGCCAGCTCCATACCACCGGCCCCAGGCCCGCCTCGACGCGCTGCGCCGCGTCCTCGGGCAGCCAACGTGCCGGTCGCCCGATCGGGCGATCGAGTGCGGTGTCGGCAAGCCGGCGTCCCACATCCCGCGTGGCCCGGGCCGCGGCATCGCTGCGCCCCGCCTCGACCAGCCATCCGGAGACTCGTTCGGACGGCACGTTCTCGAGCACGTCGCCCCAGGTGCGTCCGCCCACCTTCATCAGCCCTTCCTGGAGCTTCTCCACGAGGAATCCGCGGGTCTGAGGGTCCCGCGCCATTCCGACGATCCAGGCGGCGAGAGTCTCCCGAGCATCGACGACGGACGCGGACCCCGGTTCTCCGAGCACGCTCCGAACCGGGCGACGGAGAAACTCCACGATGGCCTCGTTGACGCTCTTGGCCATCGCCTCCTGCATCGCGGGCTCCGTGAGAAGCCCCGAGAGCCGCTCCGCGCCCTCCTTCTCGATGGTGTCGAGGACGCGGTCCACGGTATCCTCGTTCACGACCAGCTTCGCGACGATGCGCTGGTGGAACTTCAGGTCGCCGAGAAATCGGTGAAACAGATCGCGCAGAGTCGCCTCGAACTTGGCGCGCGTGTCGTCATCCTCCAGCAGGCTGCCCAGCCGCTCGATCGCGAGCGGGAGGTATCCCTGGATGGCGTGCTCCAGCGAACTGACCAGGCCGAGGGGAAGGATCTCCTCGAAGGTCTTCTCGGGAGCGAGGAGGCGGTCGGACGAGCGGTCGAGGTAGTCGGTGACGGCACCCTCGAAGTCGTCGCTCGCGACGATGCCGGCGAGCCATTCGTCCACCGCCTCGGCCACCACGGCCTCCCTCGCGGGGGTGAGCAACTCTCCGACCGGGCGATCCGAGATGGCCGCGACGAGTCGATCGGTCCGGTCCTCGACGGCACGCTCGAACGCGTCCGAATCCACCCACGTACGGAGCCGTTCGGCCCCGTGGGACAGAAGTCGCTCCACGAATCCCTCGATGGCGGGACGGGCGTCGTCGGGGAGGATCTCGCGGAGGCTGCCCCGTTCCTTCTCGAGCACGTCGTGGAGAAAGCTCGCAAGCCGTGCGTCGAAGGCGGCCCGGAACTCGGGTGTGGACAGAATCTGCGTGAGGTCGTCTTCGGTGAGAAGCCGATTTCCGACGGTGCGCCCGATGGCCGCCGCGAGCCGCTTCTGGTTCTTCGGCACCGCGCCCTGGAGCCAGTTCCAGCGTCGCCCGAGGATGCGCGGAGGCTGATAGGGGTGAAAGATCATCCAGATCGCCACCGTGTTGGTGACTCCGCCGGCCAATGCGCCGAACACGATCGTCACGACGGCTCGCACCCATTCGGCACTCATCCCTGATCTCCCTGCCGGTGGCGCAGGACCCCCTCGACCTCGCGCTCGACCCCTTCGAGCGTGACGACGCCGACGACCTCGAACAGACCGTCGACCGGGAGGAGCGGCCCTTCGCCCTCTCCGGGGCGCAGGCGTACCGCCCGGACCTGCAGGCTTCCCGTCAGCTCGCCGTCCGGATCGGTCAGGCTCCATGCGATCGGTACGTCTCGCCGCGCCTCGTCGTAGGCCCTCGTGCCGGTCCAGAGGAGCGAGAGCCGGGGCAGCAGGATCTCCCGGTCACCCCGCAGGACCCATCCCTGGAAGGCGTTCTCCTCGCGCGTCCGTCCGGGCGCCTGCAGGACGATCGCGATCGAGTCTCCGGATGTCAGGAAGGCCCAGTCGCCGCCGGGCTCCTCCTCCGGTCGCCGGGCGCGCGAGAGATCGACCACCTGGCCGCTCAGCGCCCGATCGCCCAGCGTGACCACGGCGTCCTCGACCGCGAAGCTGCCGCCGCGTGACCCCGTCCACGCCGCCCCGTCACCGCGAAACTCGAGGTCCAGCAGCCGGTCGCCCTGTTCGTAGATGACCCTCTCCACCCGATCCCCATCTCCCACCACCAGCCGAAGCGGGCCGGAGGGGGCGATTCGCCAGGGGCTCTCCGACGCAGGGTCGTCGGACCGGTCCTCGAGGAATTCGTCCCAGGTACCGCCGCGGAGCAGAAGACCCCGGGCACGGCGGCGCACGCTCACGCTCATGTCGTCGTTCTCGAAGAGCCAGACGACGGCGAGTGTCGAGTCGGTCCCGGTGGCGCGGAAGGCGATGGCCCGCTCGTACGATGCCTCCACAGTCTGCGGCGCCTCGACCTCGGTCCGCTCCGGGATCTCCGCGACCTCGGGTTCCGGCGGCGGCTCGTTCCCGCAGGCGACGCCGGCGAGCGCGGCGAGGAGCAGGACGATCCGTGCGTCGGCGTGGAGACGGCTGCGTTCGTCCGCGCCGGAGGCCCGATCGATCGCCTCCAGCAGTCTCCGCGCTCGTCGCCCCGTTCGCCCGAGATCCCAGCCGTCCAGCAGATGCGCCTCCACATCCACGCGCGTCTGCCCATTCTCGTCGAGCGTGACACGGAGTTCGACCGACCAGCGATGTCGCGGGAATCCGCTCTCGCCCGACGCCCGGAGGACGCCGGCCGTGTCGTCGGAGTGGTCGATGCTCGCACCCTTGGCTTCGACCTCGTCCTCGACCGCGCTCAGCGCCGCTCCCCATACCCGATCGAAGGGGATCGCATACACGCGGGAGGGGAGATCGGCGCGGTCGCCGCTCGCGACCGTACGGCGCGGATCGGGTCGCTCGGACGTCGGTTCGCTCAACGCGCGAGAAGCTGGATCTCGAGACGGACCGAGGCGTTGATGCCCTGATCTCCGGGCTCGATCGGGGTCGCGGCCATCGCCATGCCCTCGGCCATCACGCGGGACACCGGCTGGCCCGAGCGGGTCGACTGCAGGGAGACGACCCGACCCAGTGTGCCCCCGGCCGCGGTCGCCATGACCTCGGCCTCGGCGCGCGCGCGCTCGACGGCTCGGCCCAGCGCGTCGAGGAAGGCGCTCCGCGAATCGGCCGCGTAGAATTCCAGCCCGTCGACCCGATTGGCACCCGCACCGACCGCCGCGTCGATCACGGCGCCGACCAGCTCGATGTCGGTGAGCGTCACCACGAGTGCGTTGGTGGTCTGGTAGCCGGTCACGCGGCGATCGCCGTCGCGCGAGTAGATCGGGTTGACCGAGAACCCGGTCGTGGAGACGTCGTCGTCGTCACTCGTCACCGCCCGGACCGCGGAAAGGGCGGCGGCCGTCAGGTCGGCGTTCAGCCGCGTGGCCCAGGCCGCGGAGTCGGCCTCCGTTTCCACGGCGAACCGGAGTCTCGCGCGGTCCGGGGTCACCGAGCTCGAGGCCTGTGCCGACACCATGATCGTGGCGGTATCGGCCGGGGCCGGGGCCACCACCGATGCCGGACTCGACATGGTCGTCGACGCGGAGGGGGCCGCGCACGCAGGTGCCGCGATCAACAGTGCGAACCCCGCACGGATCACCCCGGAACTGCGGGGTCCACGGATCAATCCATCGGTCATGCGTGTCCTCTCCGTTGTCGTTATCCTGATGCCTGCGGCCACGATCGGCGCCCTGGACCGTATCGCGTCTCATCGGTCGTGGCATCTCAATTTCGCAACCCGGACCCGGCACATGAAGGCCATCATCCCGCTCGCTGGACGCGGTACTCGTCTCCGCCCCCTCACTCATCATACGCCGAAACCCCTCGTGAAGGTCGGGGGCAGACCGGTCCTGAGCTACCTCCTCGACGATGTGAAGGCGCTGGGGGTCGAGGAGATGATCTTCATCGTCGGCTATCTCGGGGACGCGGTTCGCGACTTCGTGCGGACCGAGTATCCGGAGATCCGGGCCCACTTCGTCGTCCAGGAGGTTCAGGACGGGACCGCCGGCGCCGTGAAGCTCGCCGAGCCGTGGGCCGACGACGAGTTGCTGATCCTCTTCGCCGACACGCTGTTCGACGCGGACCTCTCCCTCGCGCAGACCCTCCCCGCGGGGGACGCCGGCATTCTCTGGGCGAAGGAGGTCGAGGACTACCAGCGCTTCGGGGTCATCGTTTCGCGGGAGGACGGGACGATGGAGCGCATCGTCGAGAAGCCGTCGACTCCGGTCTCGAAGCTGGCGAATATCGGCGTCTACTTCATTCGCGACTATGCGCTGCTGTTCGAAGGAATTCGTGACGTGCTTCATGGGGAATCGGGGAAGGGGGGCGAGTTCTTCCTGACGGACGCCTTCCAGTACATGGTCGACCACGGTGCCCGGCTGAAGACGGCCCCGGTCGAAGGGTGGTACGACTGCGGAAAGGTCGAGACGGTGATCCAGACCAATCGGCACCTGCTCGAAACGATGCGCGGCGGCGTGGACGCGGATGCGGAGGTGAGCGGCGCGGAGATCGTCGAGCCGGTCCGGATCGAGGAGGGTGTGCGCATCTCGGGCGGCCGGATCGGCCCGAATGTGACCGTGGAGAGCGGCGCGAGGCTGGAGAACGCGGTTCTCGAGGACACACTCGTCGGGGCCGACTCGACGCTCACCGACGTGCGCCTGTCCTCGAGCCTCGTCGGAGATCGTGCCGAGGTACACGGGATCTCGGGGACGGTGAATCTGGCCGCCGACTCGGTGGTGCGCGCCGACTGATCCGTCAGTCGGCGGCTTCGCCTCGTGCCAGGCGGGTCTCCGAGACGGCCTCGTCCCAGATCAGCAGGGTGAGGAGGGCGCGGACCACGCCTTCGGGCCCCAACGTGTTGCGGTACCACTCGGCGAGGGTGTGCGCACCCTGCGCCTCTCCGCCGCCCCCGATCGTGATGGCAGGAATGCCGAGCGACATCGGGATGTTGGCGTCGGTCGAAGACGTCGCGAGTTCCACCGGCAGATCGAGGGCCCGGGTCGCCGAGACGGCGGCCCGCACGAGAAGCGACGCCGGCGGGGTCAGTCCCGCGGGTCGGTCGCCGATCGACTCGATGTCCAGCTCCGCCGCCCGTTCCGGGTTGTTCGTGTCGACCCCGGAGCGGTGAGAGGTCCGATTCGCGTCGACCACGGCCCGCTCGAACGCCTTCCTCACCCGCACGTCCGCCCGCTCCAGGTCGCGCGATCGCTCCGCCCGCACCTCCACCTCGACCCAGGCCTCCTCGGGGATGGCGTTGATGCTGGTGCCGCCTCCGATCCGTCCCGCGGACCAGGTCGTGGCGCGGGGCATTTCGTCCGAATGCGGGAGCGTAGCGAGTGCCCGGCTCAGAATCTCGATGGGGTTGGGCCGGCCCCAGTCCACCCACGAGTGTCCCCCCGGCCCTCGCACCCGGTAGCGACACCGACGTGAGCCGATCCCGGAGTTCACGATCCGCGTCACACCCGCTCCATCGAGCGAGATGAAGGCGGCGGCGTCGCTCGCAGCCCCTCGCTCGAAGAGCCCGCGGACCCCCCGGAGGTCCCCGATCCCCTCCTCCCCGACGGTGGCGGCGATCAGCACGGGCGACCTCGTGCGGACCGGCCCGGAGGAGAGGACACGCGTGAGCGTGAGCAGCGCGGCGAGGCCGCGGCCGTCGTCGGAGATTCCCGGTGCCGAGATGCGGTCACCCTCTCGCCTGGGTGCCACGTCGGTATCCGCGGGGAACACGGTGTCCAGATGGGCCGAGACCACGATCGCGGCCGCGGTCGGATCGGTCCCGGACAGCCATCCCACCACGTTTCCGGTGTCGTCGAGTCGGACACCGGTCGCGCCGTAGCTCCGCAGCCTCTCGGCCATCCACGACGCGCGCACGGCCTCACCGAAGGGGGGTGCGGGGATCGCCGTGACGGCCATCTGGTCGCGGAGCGTCCGCTCGTCCGTCTCGCGGACGAGCCGGATCAGGCCGGCGTGGGTCGCGAGCAGTCGCCCGCCCGCGCGCTCCAGGTCCGGCGAGGTCGGTGGTTCCGACGGGGGGTGCCCGGCAGGGCGGGAAAGATCGCTCATGCCGCAACATCGCCGCCCTGCCGTCGATGAGGAAAGGACCGCGGGCCGAGCGGCCCGCCCCAGCGCCTGCCCCGGGGCGCTCCACACCTGGGCGCCCGGCACAAGGGTCCGCAGGCACCTCGCACGGCACAGGGGTCCCGCAGGCACCTCGCTCGCCCCTGTAACGGCGCATACCGGCGTTTACCCCTCCGTTACAGGACTGTGGAGTCGGCCGTTACCGCGCCGCGCGATGGTTGTGGCAACCCACCGTCATACTGATGGCGTGTCCGGGCCCCGAGACGTCGTGGCCAGGACCGCCTTCGATCCCGCAATACAGACCATGAAATCGATTCGCACTCTCTGTCTGATCACGGCGCTCTTCGCGGCCTCGGCGTCGCAGCTCGCCGCCCAGCAGAACACCGGCCGCATCATCGGTCGCGTCGTCGACGCCGCCAACGCCCAGCCGCTTCAGGGCGTCCAGGTCGTCGCGAACGACGGCGTCGTCGGGACGCTCAGCGACCTCGACGGCCGCTTCGTGCTCGTCAACGTACCGACGGGGACCGTGACGCTCACCGCGCAGTCGCTGGGCTACGCGACGAAGACCGTGACGGGCCTCGAGGTTTCGGGCGAGGAGATCACCTCCTTCAACATCACGCTCGAGCAGTCCGCGGTCGAGCTCGCGGGCATCACCGTGACGGCCGCCGCCGAGGCCGGCAGCTCGACGGCCCTCCTCGACGAGCGTCGGACGTCGATCGCCTCCGTCGAGGCCATCGGCGCGCAGGAGATCAGCCGGCGGCCGGATGGAGACGCGGCCCAGGTGGCCCAGCGGCTCACCGGCGTGACCGTCTCCGAGGGCAAGTACGTCTTCGTGCGCGGACTCGGTGAGCGGTACTCCCAGACGACGCTCAACGGCTCCTCGCTGCCCAGCCCCGAGCCGGAACGGGAGGTCGTCCCGCTCGACATCTTCCCCTCGGGCTTCCTCGAGAGCCTCTCCACCCAGAAGACCTACACGCCCAACCTCCCGGCCGACTTCTCCGGCGGCTCGGTGCAGATCGAAACCAAGAAGTTTCCCGACCGGTTCACCGTTCGCTTCGGCGCCGGCACATCGTGGAACTCGCTGAGTCAGTTCGAGGACGGCTTCCTCAACTACGGGGGCGGCGACCTCGACTTCCTCGGCATCGACGACGGCACGCGCGGCCAGCCCGACGCCGTGGTGGACATTCTCGGGCCGCTCGACAGCGGCGCGCGCCTCCCGCAGGACCCGCAGCAGCTCGTCGCGATCGGCGAGGCCCTCCGGGGCACCGACCTCGCCTTCGGGCCGGGTAGCGCCACGACGCCGCTGCCCCGCTCCTTCAGCCTCTCGATCGGCGGTCGGTCGGACTGGAGGGACGAGGGAGAGCTCGGCTACTTCCTCGCCGGGACCTACTCCGACAACTACACCATCCGCGGCGGCGGCTGCGACAACTTCGTGCCGGGCACGATCAATCAGATCGACACGGCGGAGTGCCGCGAGTTCGAGCGGAAGTGGCGGACGGACGCGTTCGATCCGGCCATCGCGCCGCTCGCGACGCCCAACGTCGACTATGCCTTCACGACCGGCCTCCGGAACGTCTCCTGGGGATCGGTCGCCAACTTCACGGTGAAGCCGACGCCCACGCAGCAGATCAGCCTCCAGACGACGGTCAATCTCTCGACCGACGACGAGGCCCGCTTCTACCAGGGCGCGAACCGCGAGGACATCGGCGGGCTCGTCCAGTCGGAGCGCGCCCGCTGGGTCGAGCGTCTCCTGCTCTTCAGCCAGCTCTCCGGCGAGCACGAGTTCGTGGCCGACTCCCGACTCGAGTGGAGGCTGTCCGCCTCCCGCGCCAACCGCGACGAGCCGCTCCTGCGCGAGGCGAACTACCTTGAGGAGGACACCGAATTCCTCCTCGTGAACCTCGGGGAGTCGGGACGCTACTTCTCGAGCTCCCTCACCGACGACGACCTCGGCGCCTCGGTCGACTGGGCGGTGCCCTTCGAGTTCGCGGACCGCGACGCCTCCCTCAAGATCGGTGGAGCGTGGCGCGGTCGGACGCGCGACTTCGCGGCCCGACGCCTCCGCTGGCTGTTCGCGGGCGCCGTGATCTCGGACCTCGACCAGGCGGTCGAGCGGGCCACGATCGTGCCCTCGAATCCGCAGGGGCCGAACGAGCTCGCGGTCGGCGAGGTGTTCGACGACGGCGACATCTACGACGTCGACGAGGACCGTTACGCCGCCTACGCGATGCTCGAGATCCCGGTCACGGACGCGCTCCAGGCCATCGGGGGCGTGCGGGTCGAGGACTACCGGCTCGATCTCGGTACGCGCACCACGGAGGCCGACGGGATCGAGTCCACCGACATCGCTCCATCGCTCACGCTGATCTACTCCTTCGACGACGACCTGAAGCTCCGCGCGAGCGGTTCGCGGACGGTCGATCGCCCGGAGTTCCGCGAGCTCCAGCCCTTCCAGTTCACCGAGGCGACCTCGCTCCGGCAGCTGTTCGGGAATCCGGATCTCGACCCGGCGACGGTCACCTCCGGCGACCTCCGGCTCGACTTCTTCCCGGGCGCCGGGGAGATCCTCTCGATCGGCGGTTTCTACAAGCGGATCGAGGATCCGGTGGAGCGGGTGTTCATCGCCGCGGCCTCCTCCGCCTTCTCCTTCCAGAACGCCGTCGAGGCCGAGATCCTCGGCTTCGAGACCGATGCGCAGCTTCGCCTCTCGCGTCTCGGCGACATCCCGATCCTCCGGTCGATCACCGCCCAGGCGAACTACTCCTGGATCGACTCGGAGGTACAGGTCGAGGCCACGGAGGCCTTCGTGCCGACCAACGAACGTCGGCCGCTCGTGGGGCAGGCCCCGTACGTGGTCAACGCCGGGCTGTCCTACGCCGACGTCGCGGGCATCGAGGCGAGCGTGTTCTTCAACCGGTTCGGCGAGCGCGTCGAGTCGGCCGGTGGACTCGGGAACCCCGACATCTACGAACAGCCCCGCAACGTGCTCGACGCCTCCTTCGGCTTCCCGCTCGGGATCCGGGGTGCGCGCGCCCGCATCAACGCCAGCAACCTGCTCGACGCCGAGTACCTGTTCGAGCAGACGCTGAACGGCATCACCCGTCAACAGCGCAGCTACACCGTCGGCCGAACGATTTCGGTCGGTCTTTCGTGGGAGTTCTGACGACTCCCCATGTCACTCTCAGAATCACGCATCGACTCATGATGAATCAGAACTCCTGGATTTCCCGCATCGCGCTCGTCGCGGTGGTCGCCGTGGGCGCGAGCGCCTGCAGCGACGACGACGGCAACGGGCCGGTCGGCCCGTCCGTCCCGACGGCACCGTCGGTAAGCGCGGTCGCCGCCGACGACGGCTTCGAGATCACCGCCAGCTGGGCGGCGGTCGCCGACGCCAACGACTACGTGGCGACGATCACACCGGGCGGTGCCGAGCAGACGCTCTCCGGCACCTCCGTGACCTTCGACGAGCTGCTTCCGGCCACCGACTACAGCGTCGCGGTGGTCGCGCGGAACCCCGCGGGATCGTCGGGCGAGGGCACGGCGACGGCCACCACGGCCGAACTCGAGCCGGTCTTCTTCAACCAGGCGTCCTTCAACAACGTGATCACGGATCCGGGCTTCGATGCTTCGGTCTTCCAGTTCGGCACGAGGATGGCGCCGCCGGACTTCACGCTCGCGGCGATGCCCGGGGGATACTCCGCCGCGACGATCCGCGCGGACGGGATCATCCAGCCGGTGAACGGCCCGGCGCTGCAGCAGACGGACTACGCCGGTGCCGTCGAGCCCGGCACGGCTCCGGGCGCCGCCTGGTACGCGGGCTGGACGGTCTGGGCCGAGGACGGCTCCGACTCGCGCCAGAACCTCGGGCTTCCGATCGTGGACATCGAGGAGGTCAACGCCGATCGCACGCTCTTCGCCGACACGGTCTACCGGCTGACGGCGCTCGTCTTCGTCGGGGACGACTGCGGTCCGAACGGAACCCTTCCGGGCTGCAACCCGGTGGAGCTCACCATCGAGCCGGGCACCACGATCATCGGGGCCACCGAGGCCAACTCGAAGCCCGGAACGCGGACGCCGACCCTCGTGGTCTCGCGCGGGTCGCGGATCGTCGCGGACGCCACGCCGGCCGCTCCGCTCGATGCGCCGGTACGCCCCGATCCGGAAGACGTGATCGTCTTCACCTCCGAGGTCGTGTACAACGGCGGCATCGGGGAGCGCGGGCAGTGGGGCGGACTCGTCATCAACGGTGACGCGCCCAACAACGCGAGCGACAACGCCGAGGGTGAGGGCTTTTCCGGTCAGTACGGCGGCTCCAACGACAACAACGATGCCGGCGTGTACCGGGGCATTCGGGTCGAGTTCGCCGGCGACCAGTTCAACGAGTCGGACGAGCTGAACGGCATCTCGATGCAGAGCGCCGGCGCGGGCACGACGATGTCCTACGTCCAGGTGCACTACAATGCGGACGACGGCGTCGAGCCCTACGGCGGGTCGGCCTCGATCGACCACCTGGTACTCACGGGCATCGGGGACGACTCGGTCGACGGCACCCGCGGCTACAAGGGCTACATGCAGTTCGTCATCATCCAGCAGAATGGAGACGACGCCGACCAGGGGCTCGAGATCTCGAACAACGGCTCCGATCCGGGTGCGTCGCCGCGTGGCTCCGCGGTCGTGGCGAACGTCACGGCGATCGGCGGCAGCTCAGACTTCCTGCCGGCCGGCGCCGCCATCGGTGGAGACGAGTCGGATCGCCTGATCGAGTACCGCGAGGGCTCCTTCTACCAGGTGTACAACTCGATCTTCCAGGGCTTCGGCGACGGCTTCTGCATCGCCGACGGCCAGACCATCGCCAACGCCATCGCCCGCGTGGGCGGAAGCTCGACGCCCGACCAGACGATGTCGGGTGAGGGTCTGATCCTGTGGTCGAACGGGGACGACAACCTGGGCTGCTGAGGACGTGAAGCGGCAGTCCTCCGATTCCAGAGCGGGGGGTGCGGGCCACCAGGCCCGCCCCCTCGCGCTGGTTTCGGCGTCGAAGGCGGCCGAAGTTTCCACCTGTGGAGTTCGACATGCACACCGTAGCAGAGGGAATCGCCATGGAAGCCAGCCGGGACCAGGCCCCGAAGAACCCGCGTGTGCTCGTCGTGGAGGACGAACCCGACATCGCCGCGCTGATCGCGTATCAACTCACGCGGGAGGGCTTCCGCGTCGAGACCGCGGCGAATGGTCCAGAGGCGCTCAAGTCGGTGAACCGTGAGATCCCGGACCTCGTCGTACTCGACCGGATGCTTCCGGGCCTCTCCGGCGACGAGGTTCTCAAGTCGCTGAAGAACGAGGAGGTGACGAAGTCGATCCCCGTTCTCATGCTGACCGCCCGGCGCGAGCAGGAGGACCGGATCGCGGGGTTCGAGCTCGGCGTCGACGACTACCTCACGAAGCCCTTTTCGCCCCGCGAGCTGGTGCTGCGCTGTCGGGCGATCCTGCGCCGGATGTCGGAGACGTCGAGCGCGGGCGGTGGACGGATCCTGAGCGAGGGTCCGATCCGGATGGACCTGGGTGCCCATCAGGTGCGCGTGGACGACGAGGAGCTCAACCTCACACCCACGGAGTTCCGCCTGCTGCAGGCGCTGATGGAGCGCCGAGGCCGGACGCAGAGCCGGCGCCAGCTGCTCGAGAAGGCGTGGGACGTGGAGTCCGACGTGTCGGACCGGATCCAGACACGGACCGTCGACATGCACATCCGGCGGCTGCGGGCGAAGCTCGACGACGTGGGGAACTGGATCGAGACGGTGCGCGGCTTCGGGTACAGGCTGAGGGTGCCGGGAGAGGACGCGTGACGCGAGATTGATCTCGTGCGCATCCACCACCCCCTCTTCCTCGGATACTTCGGCGTCGTCGGGCTCCTCGTCGTGCTCGTCGTGGCCTTCGTCGGCACGTCCCTGCGCGAGGAGCTGGTCGGGCTGACTCGAGCCGAGGTGGGGCGTGAGGTCGCGCTCGCCCGGACGATCGTGGAGCAGGCTGCCACCGGTGCGGATTCGGACTCCCTGGTCGACCTGCTGTCCGCCCGCATCGGGCACCGCGTCACACTCATCGGGCCCGACGGGCGGCTGCTCGGGGATTCCGAGCTGGATGCGTCGGGGCTGTCGGCCGCCGAGAACCACAGCGGCCGTCCGGAGGTCGTCACCGCCCGTCGTGGTGAGACGGGTTCGGCGGAGCGGCTGAGCAGCACGGTCGACGAGCCCTTTCTGTACGTGGCGGAGTCGGTGACGTGGAACGCGGGGGACACCGCCGTCATCCGCATCGCGGCTCCGCTCGACGGGATCGCCGCAACCCTCCAGCGGTCTCGCCGCGCCGTCGCCGGAGCCGGCCTCGTGGCGATGGCGCTGGCGCTCCTCGTCGCCTACGTACTCAGCCGATTCCTCGCGCGGCCCCTCGTCACCCTCGCCGAACGCGCGACGCAGCTGGCCCGGGGTGATCTCGCCGGGCGTGTGTCGGGGGGAATGGGGGTGCTCGAGCTCGACGAGCTGGCGAATGCGTTCAATCGACTGACCGACGAACTGCAGGCGCGCCTCCAGGAGCTGGGGCGCGAGCGCGACGAGATGCAGGCGCTGATCGACTGCATGGCCGAGGGTGTCGTCGCGCTCACCGACGACGCCCGGATCCTTCGCACCAACCGTGCGGCGCGCACGCTACTGCAGTTCTCCGAGCCGCCGATGTTCGCCCCGGTGGGCACCATCATCCGGCAGCCCGAGCTGCGCGAACTCCTCGAGGCGTCGGTCGTCCGTCCGGTGCTGGCGCGCGAGATCCGGATCGGCGACGGTTGGTTCATCGTGTCGGGGCGCCTGCTGGATCAGGGTGGGGCGGTGACCACCTTTCTCGACGTCACCGAGATCAAGCGGCTCGAGCAGGTGCGGCGCGACTTCGTGGCCAATGCGTCGCACGAGCTCAAGACGCCCCTCACGTCGATCCGCGGCTTCGCGGAAACGCTCCTCGAGGGGGATCCGCCGCCGGACCTGCGCGAGACCTTCCTCGAGTCGATCCACTCGAACACCGTCCGTCTGCAGCATCTGGTCGACGACCTCCTCGACCTCTCGCGTCTCGAGTCCGGGGGCTGGATGGCCCGCAGCGAGCCGGTCGAGCTGGCGGAGCGGGCGATGGGTGCATGGGACGACCTGGAGGAGGGCGCGCGGCCGCGACGGGACCTGGTCTTCTCGATCGAGGGCTCGGGCATGGCCATCGCCGACCCTCAGGGCGTCCAGCAGATCTTCCAGAACCTCCTGGACAACGCGCGGCGCTACACCCCCGACGGCGGCTCGGTGTCGGTTCTCATCCGACCGGGCGGAGCCGACGCGCTGGTCGTCGAGATCCGGGACGACGGCGCGGGGATGCCGTCGAAGTCGATTCCCCGGATCTTCGAGCGGTTCTATCGCGCCGACACCTCCCGGGCACGTGAGGTCGGCGGGACCGGGCTCGGGCTCGCCATCGTCCGGCATCTGGTGCAGCAGATGGGGGGGGACGTCTCGGCGGAGTCGGAACTCGGCGTCGGCACGACCATCCGGTTTTCCCTCCCCGCCGCCGAAATGTCGGTCGCGTCGTGAGCCTTCGGACCGGGTGCCGTTGCGCCCCGGGGCGCTCGGGTCCTAGTCTGGCGCGATGACGCCGAACAGCCCCTCCGACCCGGACCACCGCTCCGGGCCCGCCGATTCCCACGGACGCTCCGACGAGGAGGAGTCCGAACGCACCGCGCTCGCCGATGACGCGGCCGCGGTGGAGAGTGCCGTCGAGCAGCTGATCGAGGAGTCGTCGACGCCCGAGACCCAGCCCGCCGCGATCATGGGCTACGGACGCCTGAGGGGGCAGGTCGCCATCGTCACCGGCGCCTCGAGGGGACTTGGACGGGCGATCGCCTTCGATCTGGCGGCGGCGGGCGTCCACATCGCCTTCAACTTTCTCGACGAGGGATCGCGGTCGCGGATCGAGGCTCAGAACACCGCGCGCGAGCTTCGGCAGCTGGAGGTCCGCGTCTTCTGCAGGGAGTGCGACCTGAGAACGTCGGAGGCGGTGGACGAATTCGTCGCCGACGTCCAGACTCAGCTGGGCGGCCTGCACATCCTGGTGAACAACGCCGGGATCGGGGCCGACCGGGCGCACTGGCGAATGGCCGACGACGAGTGGGCGGCGGTACTTCGCACGAATGTGGATGGCACCTTCCACATGATGCGGGCCGTTGCGCCCGTCTTCCGTCGCCACGAGTTCGGCAAGATCGTCAACATCGCCTCGGTCCACGCCGAGCGCGCCACCTTCGGAGTCATGAACTACGCCGCCAGCAAGGCTGCCGTCATCGCGATGACCCGCAACGCGGCCCTCGAACTCGGCAGCCACAACGTGAACGTGAATGCGGTGTCGCCCGGCTATATCCGGACGACGAGCATCACGGACCGGGTCCCCGCCGAGGTCCTCGATCGCGCCCGCGAGCATTCGGCGCTTGAGCGGCTCGGAGACCCGCAGGATGTCGCGAACGTGGTGCTCTTCCTGTGCAGCGAGGCCGCCCGCCACATCACGGGCGCGGTGATTCCGGTCGACGGCGGCTACCAGCTGTGAGGGCTCACCGGCCGGGAGTCTCCGCGTGAGGGCGCTCGCGACGCGGTTCGCCGACGCGGTCGACAGGCTCAACGGGTGGATCGGACGGCTGTCCCGCTGGCTCATCATCGTGATGGTCGCCATCGGTGCCTACAACGCCATCGCCCGGTGGGCCACGCGAGAGGTGGGCATCGCCCTGTCGTCCAATGCGCTGAACGAGATGCAGTGGTACCTCTTCAGCGTCGTCTTCCTTCTGGGCGCGGCCTACTGCCTTCGCGAGGACGTGCACGTGCGTGTGGACGTGCTGTATGAACGGCTGAGCCCGAAGGGTCGTGGCTGGATCGATCTGATGGGCTCGCTGCTGTTCCTGCTGCCGTTCAGCGTCCTGATGATCCAGGTGTCGATTCCGGCGGTTCGCAACTCCTGGAGCATCTTCGAGACCTCCCCCGACCCGGGAGGACTCCCGCGCTATCCGCTCAAGACCCTTCTGATCATGGCGTTCGTGCTGCTCTTCCTTCAGGGGCTCGCGCAGATCGTGCGCGCGATCGAGCGGATCCGGGGCGATGGAGAAGACGGGCCGAAGCACGAACACGGAATCCGCGTGGCCCACCGCGACGCCGACGATGGCCGCGGCGCTCCGACCGCGGAACCGGGAGCCGGGACGTGAACGGCGCACTCTGGGGGCCGCTCATGTTCGGGGGCGCGCTCACGCTGATCTTCACGGGCTATCCCGTGGCGTTCGCGCTCGCGGGGGCCTCCATGTTCTTCGCCTTCGCCGCCGCGGCCACGGGCGCCTTCGATCTGATCCTGCTCACGGCGCTGCCCGAGCGGGCCTTCGGCACGATGTCCAACACCACGCTGCTCGCGGTGCCGTACTTCATCTTCATGGGGTCGGTGCTCGAGAAGTCCAAGCTGGCCGAGGAACTCCTCGAAACGATCGGCGCGCTGTTCGGTCGCTTCCGCGGAGGGCTGGCCATCGGCGTGGTCGTGGTGGGAGCGCTGCTGGCGGCCGCCACCGGCGTGGTCGGCGCCTCGGTCACGGCGATGGGGCTCATCTCGCTTCCGGTGATGCTCCGCAACGGCTACCGGGAGGGGATCGCGCTGGGCACGATCGCGGCGTCCGGGACGCTGGGGCAGATCATCCCGCCGAGCATCGTCCTCATCGTTCTCGGGGACCAGATGGGTGTACCGGTCGGCCAGCTCTTCCAGGCCGCGCTCATCCCCGGGCTCGCGCTCACCGGGATGTACGCGCTCTACATCGGGACGATCGCATGGCTCCGGCCCGAGGTGGCGCCGGCACTTCCGCCCGAACTCCGGAGCGACAGCGCCGGAGAACTCGCGGCCCGCGTCATGAAGTCGCTCATTCCGCCGGTGGCGCTCATCGTGGTCGTGCTGGGGAGCATCTTCACCGGCGTGGCGACCCCCACCGACGCCGGCGCCGTCGGTTCGGTCGGCGCCCTGATCCTCGCCGCGCTCAACCGCACGCTCACCATCGACGTGATCCGGGAGGCGTCCGAGACCACCGCCCGGCTCACCGTGATGGTGGTGTTCCTGCTGATCGGCTCGACCGCCTTCGCGCTGGTCTTCCGTGGGCTGGACGGCGACATCTGGATCGCGGACGTCCTGACGGGGCTGCCCGGTGGCTGGATCGGATTCCTGATCGCCGTGAACGTGCTGGTGTTCGTCCTCGGCTTCTTCATCGACTTCTTCGAGATCGCCTTCATCGTGGTGCCGCTGCTGGTGGCACCTGCCCAGCTGCTGGGAATCGACCTCGTCTGGCTGGGCATCGTGCTGGCGGTGAACCTTCAGACGTCCTTCCTCACGCCGCCCTTCGGGTTCTCACTCTTCTACCTGAGGGGGGTGACGCCGGAGGAGATCCCCACGTCCACGCTCTACCGCGGCGTGATCCCCTTCATCGTGCTCCAGATGATCGTGCTCGCGGCGGTGACCGCGATGGCCGCCCCCTCGGTCAGCTGAAGCCGCCCCCTCGACGAGCTCGAGGCGGCCCCGCGACGAGCTGAAGCCCCCCGGTGAACCGGGGGGTCACATGAGCACGAGGACGATCGCGCCGGCCGGATGCCCCGTGCCCCAGCGGGTGGTGGCCCGTCGAGAGTCGAAGTACTCGATTCTCTCGAGGTCGGCTGCCCGCAGGGAGCGCAGGATCCTGAGGCCACCCGGCTCACGCTGGTCGTTGATGTATACCGCGATATCCGAGTCGTCGAGCGAAACACTCGTGCCGGCGGCCCGGGACCTCAGCCAGCGTGGGTGGATCCGACGGACCACGTCGAAGACCGTCGCCTCGGGCCTCTCCGCGAGCTGCTCGCGGCTGATCTCGTTCCGAGACCCGCTGGTGCTGGACCCCGATCCGGTCGAGGCACAGCCGCCGAGGGCGAGGAGTACGAGGAGCGTGAGGGGAACCGCCGTGCGGCGGGCGAGAGGCGGCGTGGAGCGCAGGGGCGTGCAGGGCATCGTGGTCGTCACCATTCGAGTCCGGGGTCCGATATCCACCGGACAATGTATGGGGTAGACGACTGCGAGGGCGACCGCCGGATGGACGCCCACGGCCTGGTCGGGACGGTTTGCCCCGGCGGATCGCGAACCGGTAGTATGAGCCTTCCGAGGGTGGGCATCCTGGTCGTGCCTCTCGATACGGGGTGACCCGACCTCGCCCGACCGGACGCCTACTGGAGGTATCGTGGCACACCACAGGATCGGTACCCCTCCCCCGGCGACGTTCCCTCCCCCGCCGACGCTCCCTCTCCCGGCGAAGCTCCGTCTCGCGGCGCGGCTCCGGTCGCGATCGGTCGTCCTCACCGTCGCGGCCGCCATGGTGTCCGCGGTGTCCGCGATCGGGCTGGCCCCGCGTGGTGCGGTCGCGCAGGAGCTGGTTGGCGAGGTTCTGCAGCAGGATGGGCGGGCCATTCGGGATGCGTCGGTCGGACTGCTGGATGCAGACGGCGAGCTGATCGCGTTCGCTCGCTCGTCATCTTCGGGCAGGTTCGAGGTCCGCGCACCAGCCACCGGTGAGTTCACCCTCCACGTCACCCGCCTCGGCCACAGGTCGGTGACCGGGGGGCCCTACACCCTGGAGGCCGGCATGGTGCTCGAGGTCCTCGTGTTCATGCATCGCGCTCCCGCCTCGCTCTCGCCCATCGACGTCGAAGTCGAGCCCGGCCGATCCCGGCAGCTCGAAATGCGCGGGTTCTACGACCGGCAGGCCTCGGGCCACGGATACTTCTTCGATCGGGAGACCATCGAGAACCATACGTCCACCTATCTCGCCGAGCTGCTCGACCGGCTCGTGCCTCGCGTCCGGATGGATCGACGCAACCGCCTGTTCGGATCGAGCGTCGTGCGGAATCCCGGAATCACCTTCGATCAGGGCGGACGCTTCTGCTCCCCGGCGCTCTGGGTCGACGGCATGCGGTTGCGGACGGGCACGGGGGGACCGATCCGACTCGACGACTGGGTTGGCCCCGACGAGGCGGAGGCCGTGGAGTTCTATTCCGGCCCCGCGACCGCGCCCCTCGAGTTCTCCGGCGGAACCGAGTGTGCGGTGGTCGTCGTCTGGACTCGGGCAGGACGGTAACAGCCGGTCCGACATCGTGCTCCGATAACTTGACACGATGCCCGCCCCCCCCGAATACTGATCGGCGATGCGAACCCGTCCTCCCCGCAAGTGCGGGGTCGGTGCGGGTTCGCCGTGCTCAACAGTTGTGGTTCCGGAATCGCCCGGGCCGCTCGTCGGGTTTCGACGCGCTCAGCGCGTGGGAGCCGGGCGCCATCTCTTTCAGGCCACGGAGGCTTGGATGCTACTTAGAATGTTCGAAACGAGGGTGCTCACGTCGCTGAGCGCCCGCGTCGTCGCGAGGGCCGCAGTCGGCCTCTTCGCCGTGGCGACGTTGATCGGGGCGCCCGTTGCGGCGCAGCAGACCGGAACGATTTCCGGCACCGTCACCTCTTTCGCCGGCCAGCCGTTGCAGGAGGTCGTGCTTCAGGTTCAGGGCACCGAGCTGACGGCTCTGTCGAATGCCGATGGAAACTACCTCATCCTGAATGTGCCCGTGGGCGAGTACCAGGTTTCGGCCACGTATATCGGCTACGGACAGGGCAACGAGACCGTCACCGTGACGGCCGGATCGGCCGCCACCGCGGACTTCCAGCTTCAGCGCAGTGCGGTGGAGCTCGAAGGTGTCGTCGTGACCGGAACCGCGATCGCGTCGCAGCGTCGCGAGGTCGGGAACTCGATCGACCTGATCACGGCCGAGGACATCGAGGCCGCCGGTGTGACGAGCGTGGAGGAGATTCTCCGCGGTCGCATCCAGGGTCTCACGGTGACCGGGTCGAACGCGACGCCGGGAACCGGTTCCGAGCTCAACATCCGAGGCCTCACCTCGATCAACGGCCGGACGTCCCCGCTCATCTACGTGGACGGTGTTCGCGTGGGTTCGGAGACAGGTGCGTTCGAGGATGCGGGTGGTGACGGTGGTGCCGCGTCGGTGCTGCAGTCGATCAGCCCGCAGGACATCGAGCGAATCGAGGTCATCAAGGGCGCGGCTGCGTCGACGCTGTACGGGTCCGACGCGACCGCCGGCGTGATCCAGATCTTCACCAAGCGGGGAGAGGTCGGTGAGCGCGCCCGCTGGGCCTTCTCGGCACAGAACTCGCTGGTCACCCCGTCCTTCTACGGCCCCGGCGAGGACATCGACCCGACGGGCATGCACATGAACCGGTGCGACATCAACGGTCCGCTGCCGCAGGACACCTTCCCGGGTCCGGATCCGGACTGCCCGGAGAGCGGAAGCTGGTTCAGGAATGCGTACTCGCAGAACTACACGCTGCAGGTTCGTGGCGGAACGGAGGGCTTCTCCTACTTCGCCTCCGGTGGTGTCGAGGACGAGCAGGGGATCATCAACGCGCCGGACAGTCACCCGGGGTCCAACGCCCGGAACGTGTTCCTGCGCGCCAACCTGCAGTTCGACCCCTTCGAGTCGCTGCAGGTCTCGATCAACAACGCGTACACGCAGCGGGACATCAACTTCGTTCCGGACGGCAGTTCGACCAACAGCCTCGCGTACAACGTGACGCGACTGCGCGATGGCGAGACGGAGGACGACCAGGATGCTCAGGTGTTCCTCGCAACGCGCAATCAGCTGATCGACCAGTTCACCATCGGATCGACGGTCAACTGGCAGCCGATGGACAACATGCGTCATCGCGTCAGCGCCGGTCTCGACTGGTCGAACTCCAACCAGCGCCGGAATCTCGAGCGCGGCTTCTTCGGCACGAATCCGCTCAATGGAAACCCGGCTGCCGTCGGTTTCCGCAACGTCGATATCGAGAACAATCGCGTCATCACGCTCGACTACGCCGGTAGCTGGCTGTGGGAAGTTCCCGGCCTCTACAACTTCGACTTCACGACGACGTGGGGTGGTCAGCTGAACGACCGCGAGTCCAGCGGCCTGCGCGCCGACACGGAGAACTTCATCAACCGCGGCGGTGTGGTTGTCGAGCAGGGCGCCGACATCCTGAACGCCAACGAGGACCGGGATGGCTTCATCAACGGTGGTGGCTTCCTCCAGCAGCGTATCGGCTGGAACAACCAGGTATTCCTCACGGCGGGTCTCCGAGTCGATTCGTACAACACGGTCGACCAGTTCCTGAACTCGGTCCCCGAGTATCAGGTCTTCCCGCGCCTGCAGGCGACCTACACCATGTCGGACCACTCCTGGTTCCCGTCCGACATCATCCAGACGTTCCGCCTGCGGAGTGCCTTCGGTACCGCGGGTGACCCGCCGCCGCAGACCACGTCGCGTACGCTGTGGGACACCCGCCTCGCGGGAATCGGCACCAACGGGTTCGTGGTCGACCAGATCGGGAACACCGGTGTCGAGGCCGAGCGGACCACCGAGTTCGAGTTCGGACTGGACGCATCCGCCTTCAACGGTCGGGTGAACCTGACCGGTCAGTACTTCCAGCGGAACACCGATGGTGGACTGATCTTCAACGATCCGATCCCCTCGCTCGGAATCATCGAGCCGACGCCCGCGAATGTGGGTGAGTGGGAGACGTGGGGATACGAGGCCACCCTGGACGTGAACATTCTCCAGCTGGACGGACTCCGCTGGAATCTGAACACCCAGTATCAGTACCAGAACAACGAGATGATCAACATCGGTCTCGATGAGAACAACTCGTTCAACCTCGACTCCGGCTTCGGCCTGAGCCGGTTCGTTCCGGGATTCCCCTTCCCCGGAATCTTCGACAACCGCCCGCTCAACGCCGATGTGCGGGGTGAACTGCCCACGTACAGCGACACGGTGCAGTTCTACGGCGTGAACATTCCGCCGCAGGAAGTTTCGGTGAACACGTCGTTCCAGATCGGAAGCTCGCTCACGCTCGACTTCTTCGGGTACGGCCAGTTCGGCCACTTCCTGCTGGATGGTCAGGCACTCGAGAGCGCGCAGGACGGGCTGTGGCCCGCCTGTGTCCGGGTGAACGAGCTCATGACCGCATGGCGTGACGCCGGAGCCGATCCGGCTGCGGTGCCGCAGGAGCTTACCGCCGGTGAAATCGGACGGTGCGACGCCGGCGGAGACCCCGCCAATGAGGACTGGTACGAGAAGGGAGACTACTTCCGCTTCTCCTCCGCCTCGGCGCGATACCGGATTCCGACGGACTGGCTGCCGGGGGGGATCTCGCAGGCTTCGATCCAGTTCCAGGCTCTCAACCTCAACCTGTTCACAGACTTCAGCGGAACGGATCCGGACGCCATCCGTGGTGCCGGCCGTCAGCAGCGATTCAGGGAGACCGGGTTCATCATCCCGCTTCCGCGGACGTACTCGCTGAACCTTCGCCTGAACTTCTGATCAACTGAATGAGGAATCGAGATATGAGCTTCAATAGCACATGGCGCATGGCGGGGGTTGCGACTCTCGCCGCCGGTCTGGTTCTATCCACCGGTTGCGCAGAAACCCGGCTGATCGGGTCGCTGGACGACTCCGAGCTGCAGGACCCCGACGTGCTCGAATTCGCGGGCATCGGGATCAGCCGTGAGATCAACGACCTGATGTTCGCCAACCTGGGCGAGTACGACGAGTTCGGGATGGGTGGCTTCACCGATCTCGTTCTCCAGGGTGCCGCTGGAGGCGCGGGAGACCGCTCCGCCATCGGGGACACCCGTCAGCGGGACCGTAACGGGTCCTTCGAGCAGACTCAGGAGGCGGTGTGGTCGGCCTACAAGATCGTCGACCTGGCCATCGCCGTCCTGCCCGAGGAGGAGGTCACGGCCTCTCCGATCGTCGCACGAGCGTGGCTCAGCGGCGGACTCATGGAGCGGGTCATGGCGGACTCCTTCTGCGAGGCCATCTATCAGTACGGACCGATGGGCGGCTTCAACCTGGCCAACCTGGAAGCGTTTCAGGAGGCGAATGGGAACGTCCAGGAGTTCACACCCGACGTGATCATGGGGAAGGATTCCATGTACACGCGGGCCGCGTACGCCTTCGAGCAGGCCATCAGCACCGCCGAAGCCGCGCTCGCCGCGGGCTCGGAGGAGCCGACGGCTCCGGACGGCTGGTACGACACCGAGCAGATCCTGACCGCGGCGTACGGAGGGCTCGCACAGGCGCGGGCGGCTCTGGCGTCGCTGGGTGTGGACCCGGAGGCCAACTGGGCCGCCGCGGTCGCAGCGGCTCAGGAAGTGCCGACCGACTTCGAGGAATACTTCTACAACAACGAAGATCTTCGGAACAATCAGGAATGGATCATCATGTGGACCGACAACGAGGCCACACTCTGGAACGACACGATTCTGGGTGAGGTCTGGGGGTCGGCCTTCGGGCGGCACATCGAGCCGGGCGACGAGCGCGGCGAGATCTTCAGGTGCCAGGACTTCGAGGTGAAGACCGGGACCGAGGACGACATCTTCCAGAACTCGAACATCATCGATCTGCCGGCGGCGAATGCGGAGTGCGACGCGCCGTTCGAGCCGGGTGACATCGATATGGAAATCGGGACGATGCCGCGCTGGCTGAACGGCGTGCGGAACGTTCGCTACGCGGACATTCCGGCGGTATCCGGACACGAAGCCCGCCTGATCGAGGCCGAGGCTGCGCTGTTCAACAACGATCTTCCGACCTTCACGCAGCGGATCAACGATGTCCGCTCGGTGCGTGGGGCGTCGCTGATCACGCAGCCGGCCACGGTCGGCGCGATGGAGTTCCCGAACGAGCTCGACGATGGAATGTCGCTTCTCGACCGCGAGTACCTGCTCGAGCAGGATGCGGAGATGCGTCGGATGGCTCACCTCGACAGGTGGAACCACCCCTTCGTCACGGAGAACGCAACGTTGCATCCCTACCATCGGGACCTGATGGCAGAGGCAACGGCCGCGGGCTTCCAGCGTGCCGCATGCTGGCCGCTGCCGTCGAATGAGTGCAGCCTCAATGCCGCGATCGAGTGCCCGGACCTGTAGGACCCGGGTAGTCCGCGCCGACTTCGGTCGGTGCGGCTCCAGCAGGCAGACGGCCGCCCCGTCGGGAGAGATCCCGGCGGGGCGGTTCGTCGTTCCTGGCCCGGGGTGGAGCCAGGGATATGAGGGTGGGGCCCGGAACGGGTCTCTGACGGATACGCGAAGAGGGCGGTGATTCCCCGGGTGGGGGAGTCACCGCCCTCGACGGTGTGCTGCGCGCCCTGCCCCCGCCGGTGTCGTGGCGGAGCGGGTTGGGTCAGCCCATGTAGGGATCGGGCAGCTGCCCGAATGCGAAGTCGGCGTAGCTCTGTTCGTTGCCGTCGAAGAAGGGGAAGGCCTGAGCGCGGAAGTCACGCCACGAGTCGTACACCGTGCGGAATGCCTCGTCGTCGGCGGCCTGCTCCTCCAGGTAGGCGTTGCTCTCGGTCCAGGCAGCCTGAAGGATGTCGTCGGAGAAGCTTCGGAGCGTCACCCCATGTTCGTTGACGAGTCGCCCGAGCGCCCGAGGGTTCTCCACGTCGTAGCGCCCGAGCATGTGGGTGGACGCCTCGGCGGAGACGGTCTTCAGCAGTTCCTGGTAGGAGGGCGGGAGCTCGTCGTAGGCCGCCCTCGAGACCTGGAGGGTGATGTTGGGGCCGGGCTCCCACCACCCGGGCATGTAGTAGTTGGGTGCGATCGCGTGGAATCCGTACGTCTCGTCGTCGTAGGGGCCGACCCACTCCGTCGCGTCGATCGCGCCCCGCTCGAGCGCGGGATAGATGTCGCCGCCCGCCAGCACCTGAACGGAGGCGCCCAGGCGGTTCATGATCTCGCCGCCGACGCCGGGGATGCGCATCCTCAGACCCCCGAGGTCCTCGAGCGAACCGATCGGCTCGCGGAACCAGCCTCCCATCTGCATGCCGGTGTTGCCGGCCGGGAACTGGATGATTCCGAAGTCGGAATAGACGTCCCTCAGCAGCTCGAGCCCGCCACCGTAGTTGACCCACGCCATCTGCTGGCGCGCGGTCAGGCCGAAGGGGACTCCGGCATCGAAAGCCAGCGCCGGGTTCTTGCCCACGTAGTAGTAGCCCGCGGTGAACCCGGCCTGGACGGTGCCCTGCTGTACGGCGTCCATGACCTGGAGGCCCGGGACGATTTCACCTCCGGGATACACACGGATCTGGAAGCGCCCGCCGGTCAGCGCCGAGACGCGGTCGGCGATGAAGTTGGCGGTGCCGTGCAGGATGTCGAGGCGTTCCCCGAAGCTGCTGGCCAGACGCCACCGTATCTCCGGGCCCTGGACCGCGGCATCCGCCGTCGAGACCAGTTCTCCGGTCTCGCCTCCGCACGCGCCGACGAGACCGACGCCTACCGCACCCGCGGTGGCCTTCCCGATGAATTCACGACGGCGCATCGCGCCTCCTCCCTCTTCCATGTGATCTGTCCCGTGAGCGTGCCGGATGCGCCCGTCCCGATCGGACGGGCGACCCGGACAAGAGACGGGACCGGGCGCCGTGCCGCAATCGGGTCGTGTGCGGCGCGGGTCGACGGGGGGCGATCCGCGGGGTAGCTTGCCATCGAGATCGACCCCGCCGACCCGCGTCGGGCGGGATGCCCGGCACCGACCGTACGGAGTAGATCCGACCATGCATCGACACCCGCCGCTCCGCTCCTTCCAGACTCTGCTCGTCGCCGTCGCCGTCGCCGTCGCGGTCCTCGCGGCTCCCGCCTCGCTGCTCGGCCAGCAGCTGCAGGCCCCGGCGCCCTCGACACCGCTCGAGACCGTCGGAGGCATGGTCGTCTCCGAGCATCACCTCGCCTCACGGGTCGGGGCGGAGGTGCTTGCGGCCGGAGGGAATGCGGTGGACGCCGCGATCGCCACCGGCTTCGCGCTGGCCGTGACACACCCCTCCGCGGGGAACATCGGCGGGGGCGGCTTCATGGTGATCCGCTTCCCCGACGGGACGACCAGCGCGCTCGACTTCCGCGAGAAGGCGCCGCTCCGTGCCTTCCCGCAGATGTGGCTCGACGAGGACGGGGAGTATTCGTACGAACGACACCACGACAGCCACCTCGCCGTCGGGGTGCCGGGTACCGTGGCGGGGTTCGACAAGGCGCACCGGCTGTACGGCGATCTCAACTGGGAGCGGCTGGTCTACCCCTCGGTGGCGCTCGCCGACGACGGCTTCGAGGTCCACGCGGGCCTGGCCGGCGGACTCCGGCGTCTCGTGGAGAACACGCCGTACGAGGCCACCCGCCAGGCGTTTTCGAAGGATGGCGTTCCCTATGAGGTGGGCGACACGATCCGTCAGGACGATCTGGCCCGCACGCTCAACCGGATCATGCTGGGCCGGGCGGATGGCTTCTACCGCGGTGAGACCGCACGGCTGCTCGCGGCGGAGATGGAGCGGGGCGGGGGACTCATCACCGAGGAGGACCTGTCTCGGTACCGGGCACGGGAGCGCGCCCCGGTCGTGGGGTCGTACCGCGGGTACGACATCATCTCGATGCCGCCGCCGTCGAGCGGCGGGGTGGCGATGGTCACGATGCTGAACCTGCTCGAGGGCTACGAACTCGGTGCGATGGAGCACAACTCCGCCGAGTACGTGCACCTGCTGGCGGAGTCGATGCGCCGCGCCTACGCCGACCGGGCCCGCTTCCTCGCGGATCCGGATGCCGTGGATGTCCCGATCCACGGACTCACCTCGAAGGCCCACGCCGACTCGCTCCGCACCACGATCGACCGCGATCGCGCCACACCCAGTGACCTCGCCCAGGTCGCGCAGTGGCCGGAAAGCCCCCAGACGACCCACTACTCGGTCGTGGACCAGAACGGCCTGGCCGTTTCGGTCACGTACACGCTCGAACAGGGCTACGGGTCGGAGATCGTGGTACCGGGGGCGGGCTTCCTGCTCAACAACGAGATGGGCGACTTCAACGCGGCGCCCGGCATGACGACGGAGTCGGGTCTGATCGGGACCATCCCCAACCTCGCGCGCCCCGAGCAGCGGATGCTGTCGAGCATGACGCCGTCGATCGTGGCGCGGGAAGGTGAACTCGTGGCGGTCGTGGGCAGTCCGGGAGGCCGGACCATCATCAACACCGTGATGCAGGTCATCCTGAACCGCATCGACCACGACATGTCGCCGGTGGACGCCGTGTCGGCGCCCCGCCTGCACCACCAGTGGTTCCCCGACCGGATCTCGATCGAGGCGGACGGCGTCTCGGACGCGGACGCCGACGTGCTCAGGGCGATGGGCCACACCGTCCGCATCGGCGGCAGGCAGGGCCTCGCGCACTCTATCTTCATCGACCCGGCGACGGGACGCCGGGTCGGCGTGCCGGATCCCCGCAACTCCAACGCCGGCGCCGCCGGGCACTGACCGTGACGAACCGACCCGACCGGACCCTCACCGAGAAGGAGGCCCGCGCCCTGTGGGAGCGCGCGGCCCGGCTCCAGGCGGAGGCGGCCACCCGGCAGCTGCCCGCCCCGGAGGCCGAGGACGAGCAGGACGTCGAGGTCGAGGGGGGCATGTCGCTGGACGTGGTGAGGCGCGCGGCAGTCGAGGCCGGGATCGACCCCGCCTTCGTGGACGACGCCCTCGTCGAACTCGAAGACTCGGGTCCGACGAAGCCCGTCGATGCCCGGGCGGAGCAGTACCTCGACGACGACACCTCGGTGGCGAGGGTCTCGCGCGTGATCGAGGCGTCGCTGGACGACGTCTACCTCGCGCTCCAGCGGGTGATTCCTCGGGCACCGTACGGCCTGACGCTCAAGCGCGTGGACGGACCGGACCCCCTGAAGGGCGGTGTACTCGTCTTCGACGTTCCCTACACCGGCGCCACAAACAACGGACTGCAGGTTTCCGGGCCGATCACCGACATTCGGCACTATGCCGACTTCCGGGAGCTGCGAGTACGCATGCGTGAGCTCGAGCCGGGCTCCGAGGGCAGTCCGCGCACCGAGATCGAGGTCACGGCGTCTCGAGTTCACGCGAAGCGGGTGAACTACTGGGTCGGTGCCACCTTCGGCGGCGTGGCCGCGGCCGGGGCGGGCGCCGCCGGGAGCCTCCTCACCGGAGGCCTCCTGGCGCTCGCGGGGCCGGTCGAGGCGGTGGCGATGCTCGGGGTCGGGGCCGCCGCGGCCATCGCCGGCTGGTTCGGCACCGAACGAGGCTGGCGCCGTGCCTACCGCTGGGGACAGCGGAAGGGGGAGAAGGCGATGGCGGAGATGCTCGACGCGGTCGACCTCGACCTGCGGACGGGTGGCGCCTTCTCCGCCGGCCACCCCTCCGCCCCCCCCTCCGCGACGGACGCGGAAGAGGGCGGGGACGACCCGCTCGGGCTTTCGTCGGGCCTGCTCGGCGGCTGATCGCTCTCCCCCGGCTCTCCCGCCGCTCTACCTCGGCGCTCTGGCGGCTGTCCCTCGAGTCGTCCGCGCCCCTCGGGCGTTCCGGCCTCGTCAGTCCGGGACGATGGTCCTCCACCCGTGCGGATCCTCCGCCTCGCCCCGAACGATCGCGAAGTAGCGCTCCTGGATGGCGAGGCTGACGGGTCCCGCCCTCCCCTCGCCGATCTCGATCCGGTCCACGCTGCGGATCGGGGTCACCTCGGTGGCCGTACCGGTGAAGAACAGCTCGTCGGCGATGTAGAGCGACTCGCGGGGCACGTGCTGTTCGCGCACCTCGTACCCGAGGTCGGCGGCGATCTTCACCACCGCGTCACGCGTGATGCCGCGCAGCGACGACCCGTCGAGGAAGGGCGTGATGAGCATGTTGTCGCGCACCAGGAAGATGTTCTGTCCGCCCCCCTCGCTGATCAGGCCGGATGGCGAGACCGCAACGCCGGCCGCGTACCCGTTGGCCACGGCCTCGGACTTGATCAGCTGGGCGTTGAGGTAGTTGCCCGCCGCCTTGGCCGCGACCGGGAAGGTGTTGGGGTGCGCCCGCATCCACGAGCTCGTGCAGATGTCCACGCCCTGCTGGAGCGCCTCGGGGCCGAGGTATGTGCCCCACGGCCAGCATGCCACCCAGGTCTCGATGGGGGAGGGTCGGGCGTCGAGCCCGATGGCGCCGTACCCCCGCAGCACCATGGGGCGAACGTAGCAGTCCCGCAGTCCGTTCTCCGACACGGTCGCGAGGCAGGCGTCGCGGATTTCCGCCGCCGTCCACTCCGGCTGCATGCGGTAGATCTTGCACGAGTCCAGCAGCCTCCGGATGTGCGCGTCGAGTCGGAAGATCGACGGCCCCTCGGGCGTCTCGTAGCAGCGGATACCCTCGAACATCGAGGTTCCGAACTGAACCGCCGTGGAGAGGAGGTGCACCCGAGCGTCCTCCCATGCGACGAATTCGCCTTCCTTCCAGATCCAGTCCGATCCTTCGAGTGTGCCCGACATCTGTGTGTTCTCCGTGTGGTACCGTGTGGTGCCGTGTTGGCGTGTGCCGTGTCGTTCTCAGAGCAGGGAGCGGATCCAGCCGCCATCCACCGCGATCGACTGCGCGGTGATGTAGCTCGCGCGGTCCGAGGCGAGGAAGGCCGCCAGCGCCGCGAACTCCCGAGGTTCGCCCACCCGCCCGGCGGGTACCTGTGACGCCCACCCCTCGAAGGCGTCCGCCGGCGTGCCGCCGCCACTGTCCGCGATGTGGCCGGCCAGCTCGTCGAGGCGCTCGGTCCTCGTGTAGCCCGGCATGAGGTTGTTCACCGTGATCCCGTCTGCGGCGACCTCGTTGGCCAAGGTGCGCGCGAACCCGGTCACCGCGGCCCGCAGGCTGTTCGAGAGCAGCAGCCCGTCGACCGGCTGCTTCACGGCGATCGACGTGACGTTGAGGATGCGTCCCCAGCCGCGCTCGCGCATTCCCGGAAGGACTCCCCTGGTCAGCCCGATGACGCTCTCGAGCGTGACCGCGGCGCCAGCTCGCCAGGCGTCGAGCCCATGGTCCTCGAGCCCTCCGGGCGGCGGCCCGCCTCCATTGGTCACGAGGACGTCGACCCGCCCGAAGGTCTCGACTGCGAACGCCACGAGCGCGTCGACCTGATCGGCGTCGGCGACGTCGGTGGGTCGAGCCACGACGCGGCGGCCCGTCGCCGCCTCGATGTCCGATCGAGCAGCCTCCAGAGGGTCGGGGGATCTCGCGCACATCACGAGGTCGCAGCCCTCCCGCGCCAGCTCCTCCGCGATCGCGCGTCCCAGGCCGCGCGAGGAGGCGGCGACGAGCGCGACCCTTCCGTCCAGTCCGAGATCCATCAGTCGGTGCGGTGGAAGTACGAGTCGCGTCCATCGAGCCAGTCCGCTCGCGGGGGATCGAACACGTCGAGATCGAGCGTGTCCTCGAGGGCCACCGCCTGGTGGGGGAGGTTGGCCGGAATGTAGAGGACCTCGCCCGCACGGACCGTCACCTCGTGCTCGAGCTCCTCGCCGAGCCTGAAGTGGAGCGCACCCGAGAGGATGTAGGTGATCTGCTCGTTCTCGTGCGCATGCTTCGGCACGATCGCGCCCTCGTCGAGAAACACCTGCGCGATCATCATGCGCGGTCCATGAATCAGCTTCCGACGGATCGAGTCGGTCACATCTTCCCACTCCATGTCGTCCCAGACCCGGTACTGGAGCGCGTCCAGTCCGGAGTTCTCCGTGGCGTCGGATCGTGCCATCGTGTGCGGCCCCATGTTCGCGAAGGAGTCGTTGAGGGAGGCAGCCGGCACCCGCCGGTCCGTTCCCGCGTCGAGAACCGCCAACCTGCGACACCGGCCGTCGACGGGCCAGCCCGTGCGCCGGATCGCCGGGTCGAGATCGATGGTGGAGGCGGGGACCTTTCAGGGGGTTCAGGACTTCAAGGAGGCGAGATCACGCCGGCGGGATGGCACCGGCCGGGATGGGACCGCAGGATGGGACAGAGGGATGAACAAGACGGATCGGGAGTGGCGCGAGGAGTTGGACGACACGGCGTATCGCGTGCTGCGCGAGGCGGCGACCGAGCGTCCCTTCACGGGAGCGTACGTCGACGAGAAGCGCCCCGGCATGTACCGCTGCCGCGGGTGCGGGACGGAGCTCTTCTCGGCCGACACGAAGTACGAGTCCGGCTGCGGCTGGCCGTCGTTCTACGACGCGATCGACTCGGACAACGTCCGCATGCTGCGCGACACGTCCCACGGAATGGTGCGGACCGAGGTGGTCTGTGCGACCTGCGATGGGCACCTGGGTCACATCTTTCCCGACGGTCCGCAGCCCACCGGGCAGCGGTACTGCATCAACTCGGCGGCCCTCGCCTTCGATCCGGAGCGGGATGGCGAGGCGGATGACGACCAGGGCTGACGTGCGGCGCAGTCGCCTCGGTGGCGCTGGTGTCCTCGCGATCGTTCTGGGCGTGGTCGGGTGTGCCTCGGCTCCGGCCGCACCCCCCGATCCCGGCGAGCAGCGGGGCGGACTCCCGATGCTGAGCGGGCAGGAGGCGCTTCTGCTTCCGGTACAGCGTCCCCAGCTGCCCCGCGAGGCGGTCGATCGCGAGCTTCGGTTCGCGCTCGAGGGCCGCGCCGGAGGGATCGACTGGGTGGGCCCCGAGGAGCTCGATCGGCTCATGGGCCGCTCCGTCATGGAGATCCCGATCGACCGACTGCCGATCGACATGTTCTTCCAGGCGGAGGTGACCCGCGTCGGCGACCCGGTGTATGGCATGCTGAGGCGTGTGGCCGCCCTGACGGACGCCACGGTGGCGCTGATTCCGCTCTCCGTCGTTCGCCGGCCGGCCGGAACCGAGGTCGACGCGGGTCTCGAGGCCATGGCTTCGCTGATGGATCTCCGTACGGGCCGCGTGCTCTGGCTCGCGACGGTGGAGGCCGAGGGTGATCCCGACTCGCCCGCGACACTCGCCCGTCTCATGGACAATCTGGCACGTGCCCTGCAGCCGGCATCGGGGGGCGAGGGGGTCGCCACGCTCGATATCTCCACGCTCGACATGTCCACACCCGACACACCGACCCTCGGACTCCCGACCTCCGACCTGCTCGCGCTCGACGCGAAGGATCACGCCCGCACGATGGACGACGCCCGCACGATGGACGACGCACGATGACCGCACACCTCCCGCAGGTACGCTCCGACCGACCGCGTTCACGGTTCGTCCTGCTCCTCGGCCTCGCCGTGGCCATCGCCGCCGGCGCCTGCCAGGGGTCCGAGGACCTGACGCTGCCGACCGATTCCGCCGCCGCGGGCTACTACACCAGCCCATCGGTCCAGAGTGTGGAGATGAACGGGAACGTCGCGGTGGTCACCGTCGTGCAGCGCTCGAACGATCTGCGGCGCGGGGGCTCCCTCTGGGCGAAGATGGGACCGTACATTCACATCTTTTCGCCCGCCACCGAGGAACTCCTCCGGGACCATCCCGGGCTGGCGGGCGTACGCGTCCGCACGGTCACGACATCGGACACCGAGATCGCCTCCGTGCTGCTCGAACGGACGACGCTGAACGACATCACCTGGAAGACCGCGAGGAACCATGTAGGCCACGCGCTGGCCGACGAGGGCGCCGAGCAGGTCCGCTCCATCGAGCGCCTGGTTCAGTACGGAGAGCGACGAACCTCCCACGAGTACAATTCGACGCTCGTTCGCCGTTGATTCGGGGGGTAGCGGTGCGAAGCCGCTTGCCTCAAGATGCGGACGCGTCGCCCCCCGACCCCAGCAGCTCCACCACCCTTCTCACGCAGTCCCCGGATTCCCCCGTATGAGTGGTTTCGAAGGCGTCGACTTCTACGATCTCGACTCGAGCTTCTCCGAAGAGGAGCGCATGATCCGCGATACCGTCCGCCAGTGGGTGGAGGATCGCGTGATGCCCATCATCGGCGACGCGTACATCGAGCGCCGCTTCCCGAGGGAGTTGATTCCCGAAATGGGCGAACTGGGCATGTTCGGTGCGAACCTTCCGGAGGAGTACGGATGCGCCGGGCTGAACAATGTCGCCTACGGACTCATCATGCAGGAGCTGGAACGGGCCGACTCGGGTGTGCGGTCCTTCGCCTCCGTGCAGGGTGCCCTGGTGATGTATCCGATCTTCGCCTTCGGCTCCGAGGAGCATCGAAGGGAGTGGCTGCCGAAGCTGGCGACCGGTGAGAAGATCGGCTGCTTCGGGCTCACGGAGCCGGACTACGGGTCCAACCCGGGCGGCATGATCACCACCGCGAGGAAGACCGACGACGGGTGGCTGCTGAACGGCACCAAGATGTGGATCACGAACGGATCGATGGCGGATGTGGCCGTCGTGTGGGCCCAGACGGGTGAGATCGGGGACACGAAGTCGATCCGCGGCTTCCTGGTGCCCACCGACGCGCCCGGGTTCACCGCCACGGACCAGAAGGGCAAGCTGTCTCTGCTCGCCTCCGACACCTCCGAACTCCACCTCGAGGATGTCGAGGTGCCGGATTCGGCCCTCATGCCCGGGACCGACCGGGGACTCAAGCATCCCCTGCAGTGTCTCACCCAGGCCCGGTACGGAATCGCCTGGGGCACGGTCGGTGCCGCGATGGCGTGCTTCGACGAAGCGCGCTCCTATGCGGGCGAGCGCGTGATGTTCGGCGGGCCCATCGCGGGAAAGCAGATCCAGCAGGTCCGTCTGGCGGAGATGCTGACGAAGATCACCCAGGCCCAGCTGGTGGCGTATCAGCTCGGACGGCTGAAGGACGAGGGGACCATGACGCCCTTCCAGGTCTCCCTGGCCAAGCGGTCCAATGTGGACATGGCCTGCGAGTGCGCGCGCGAGGCTCGGCGGCTGCTGGGCGGAAACGGCATCCTCGTCGAGTACCATTCGATGCGCCACATGGCGAACCTCGAGTCGGTCTACACCTACGAGGGGACGCACGACGTGCACGCGCTCATCCTCGGGCAGACAATCACCGGGATCGCGGCCTACTGATCGCGTCCCGCGTCGGGATATCCTCTATGTGGTGGGAGAGCAGCATGCGAATTCGTACAGTACTCGTCCTCTTGATGCTCGCGCCGCTCGCGGCGTGCGGAACCGGCTACCCGGTCTACGATATCCCGGGTGTCAGCTTCGCCCCGCCGCAGTCCTCCGGTCTCGAGCGGCTCGCCTTCCTGCAGGGGTGCTGGCGCGGCGGGGCGGTGGACGGCCCGACGGCCGAGGAGCACTTCTCGCTCGACGGTGCCGGGACGATGCTGGGCTGGTCACGCACGTCCCGCGGAGGCCAGATCGGATCCTGGGAGTTCCAGCGCATCACCGACGAGGTGGACGAGATCGTGCTGGAGGTGTGGCCCGGGGGTGAACAGTCGCCGGCCCGGTTCGTCCTCACGGATCTTGTCGAGGAGACGCGGGCCGTGTTCGAGGACCCGAGCCACGACTACCCGAAGCGAATCCGATACCAGCGCATTCAGGACGACCTGCTTCAGATCACCGTCGACGGTGGACCGTCCGGCGACGGTGACGTGCTCCAGCTCACCATGGCCCGGGTCGACTGCGCCGCCGACTGAGGTCGAATGGTGTGGACGGCGGCCCCGGTTGACCGATTGGCGGGGTTGGGTAGCTTTGAAGGCTCCCGATGGATGTCGGGAGCGCAGCCCCGCTAGCTCAATTGGCAGAGCAAGCGACTCTTAATCGCTAGGTTCGGGGTTCGAGTCCCTGGCGGGGCACTACGGGCGGGGGTGGCGCGGTCGCGCCGCCCCCGTTCGCTTATCGGCGACGATCCCACCCGACGAATCCCCCCAACCGACGTTGGACTCCACGTTGGCCTCGACGCTGGACTCGACGTTGGACGCGACCCCGGAGCCACCGCTGGATCTGCCCCCTGACTCGGTTCGCGCGGTTCTGATGCCCGCGCTGCGGTGGGACGGCTCCCGCTATCGCGCCGAGGGGACTTCGGACCCTCTCGAGACGCTGGCCGCCTCCGGCGTGGCCGGCTTCATCGTGTTCGGGGGCACCGCGGACGCCGTCGCCGAGCTCACGCACCGACTGCGCGGGGCCGCGAGCCGTCCCCTTCTCTTCGGCGCCGATCTCGAGCGTGGCGCGGGGCAGCAGTTCGCCGGGGCGACGCCACTGCCGCCCGCGGGGGCACTCGGCTCCATCGGCGACCCGGACGTCACACGCGCCGCAGCGGATCTGACCGCGCGCGAGGCACGGGCGCTGGGAATCGACATCGTGTTCGCCCCCGTGGCCGACGTGGCGTCGGTTCCGGACAACCCCATCGTGGGTCCGCGCGCCTTCGCGGCCCACCCCGAAGAGGCGGCTCGACACGTCCGGGCCTGGGTCGAGGGAGCCCTTCAGGGCGGAGCGCTCCCCTGCGTGAAGCACTTCCCGGGCCACGGAAGGACGACGACCGATTCCCACGTCGGGGAGGTGGTCGTATCGGCCGACTCGACCGTGGTGAGCTCTGAACTCGCCCCCTTCGACGCGGCCGTCGACGCCGGAGTCCCCGTCGTGATGCCGGGCCACCTCGCCGTGCCGGCGCTGGACCCGACCGGACGGATCGCGACCGTCTCGCCGGTGATGCTGGGCGAGCTCCTCCGGGGCGACCTCGGCTTCGACGGGGTCATCGTGAGTGATGCGATGCTGATGGCGGGGGCCGGAGATCTGGCCACCACCTCGGTCGAAGCCCTGCTCGCCGGGATGGATCTGCTGATCTACCCGAGGTCGGTGGAGGTCGCCGAGTCGGCCGTCGCGCGTGCGGCGGGGCAGGACCCCGCCGTGCGTGCTCGGCTCCTGGACGCCACCGGCCGGTTGAGGCGACTCGCGGAGGACGCTGTGGCCCGCCGTGAGGCCGGATCGGCCGAAGGGGTCGCGGCGTCCGGGGTGGATGAGGGGGGTGGGGTCGGCCCGGATGTGGGACGCAGGCCGGACCGGATACGGGCTCGGGGGTGGGCGCTGGGCGCGGTCGAACGGGTTCGGGGACGGCTCGATCCTCCCGGACCCGATCACGCGATTCGTGTGGTCGAGGTGGACGACGACGCCGGCGGGCCGTACCCGACGCCCTCGCGGGACCCGTTCCTGAGCAGGATGCAGGGCCCGGGTGGCACGCGGGACGTGGACGGGATGGAGGCGGGCCGGTACGGGGCCGGAGCGGACCGCGGACCGGGAGATCGTGGTGCCGCGACGGTACTCGCACTCTGGGCCGACACGCGGGGGTGGAAGGGACGGGCGGGGTTGTCCGACGACGCGGTCCGTGAGCTCGCGGAGGCGCTCGACGATGCGTCCGGACCCACTCATGTGGTCGTGTTCGGGGGACCGCGGGTGGTCGCGGACATTCCCGATGGCCCGACGGTCTGGCTGGCGTGGGGCGGCGAGGCGCCGATGCAGCGTGCGGCGGCCGAGCGGCTCCTGGGTTCCGCGTCCGGCTCCAGCCCCGACTCCGAGCGCGACCCCGGTCACGACCCCGAGCCCGACCCCGGGTCGGCAGCCGACTCGTCCGCATGACGGGACTCGACTGGGCGGTCGTCGCCATCTACCTCATCGGCACACTCGCCGCGGGGCTCGCCCTCGCGCGCCGGGGCTCCGGGTCGATGGTCGACTTCTTCGTCGGGGGTCGGACCATGCCCTGGTGGCTCGCGGGCACGTCGATGGCCGCCACCACCTTCTCCATCGACACCCCGCTGTACGTGGCGGGAGTGGTCGGCACCCGAGGCATCGCGGGCAACTGGGAGTGGTGGAGTTTCGCGGTTGCTCACCTCCTTCTCCTCTACCTCTTCGCGCGTCTCTGGTCGCGGGCGGAGGTCGTGACCGACAACGAGCTGAGCGAGCTGAGGTACGGCGGCCGGCCGGCCGCCGTCCTGCGGGGCATGAAGGGCTTCCTCTACGCCATCGTGCTGGGCTCGATCGGGATCGGCCTCGCGATGTTGGCCATGGTGAAGGTGATCGAGGCCCTCGAGATCCTCCCGGGACTCGGAATCGAGGCCGGCCCGTCCACGCGGCTGTGGACCGTGGTGGTGGTCGCCGCCTTCGTGCTGATGTACGCGGGGATCGCCGGGCTGTGGGGGGTCGTCGTGACCGACTTCATCCAGTTCGTGCTCGGGCTCCTCGGCGCCATACTGGTGGCGGTGGCGGCCGTGTCCCATCTGGGCGGACTCGGCGCGCTGGTCCGGGGTGTGGAGGCGGTCGAGGGCGTGGACCTGCTCGCCTTCACCCCGCTGTCCTTCGACGGAAGCACGCTGTGGAGCACGGTGGCCGGGATCTCGTCGACCACCTTCCTGGCCTACGTGTTCGTGCAGTGGTGGGCGTTTCGGCGATCGGACGGGGGTGGCGAGTTCGTGCAGAGGCTCGCCGCGGCCCGCTCAGAGGAGGATGCGGAGCGTGCCGCCTGGCTCTTCAACCTCCTGCACTACGTCCTCAGGACGTGGCCATGGGTGATCGTCGCGCTCGCCGCGGTAGTCATCTACCCGGACCTGCCCGATCGGGAGCTCGGGTACCCCCGCCTCATGCTGGACTTCCTCCCGGCCGGACTGCTCGGCCTGGTCGTGGCGTCGCTGATCGCCGCCTTCATGAGCACGGTCAGCACGCTCATCAACTGGAGCGCCTCCTATCTGACGAGCGACGTGTACGTGCGGTTCATGCGCCCCGAGGCGTCCGATCGCGAGCAGGTCCTCGCGGGGCGCGTCGCATCGGTCGTCGTGACGATTCTCGGCGCAGCTGCCGCCTTCCAGGCGGAGAACGTCACGACGCTGTTCCGCCTGATCATCGCCGTCGGAACCGGACCCGGCGCGGTCCTGATGCTGCGATGGTTCTGGTGGCGCGTGAATGCCTGGACCGAGCTCGCGGCGATGCTCGCGGGGTTCGTGATCGGGCTCTCGACCTCCGTGGTTCCGTTGCTTCAGATCGACGACTTCGGCCTGAGGATCAGCGTGACCGCCGCACTCTCGGCCATCGTCTGGATCGTCGTCATGTGGCTCACCCCACCCGAAGACGAGACCACGCTGAACGCCTTCTACCGTCGCGTGCGACCGGGGGGACCGGGCTGGGAACGCCAGCGGCTCGCCACCGGCCTGCCCCCGGCCCACCCGCTCGGCCTCGACCTCGCGCGCTCCGCGGCGGGACTCGCGCTGCTCTTCGGGGCGATGTTCGCCGTCGGCGGCGCCCTGCTGCTCCGGCCGGGGGTCGCCCTGGCCAACACGGCGCTCGCGGTCGTCGGTTGGCTCTGTCTCCGGCGGCTCCGCGTGGCCGGCGAGACGAAATACTGGCGCGCCGGGGAGCCCACCGACCATTAATGGTGCAGGTTCCGCGGGCGCGGAATCGAGAAATTCGGACCGGGAGCCACCATGATCGCACGCCAGTTCACGCTCACCCTCGGGGCGCTGCTCGCCCTCACCTCCTGCGCCGGAGTCGCGGCCGGTGATCGACCGGACGGGATGGTTCAGGGTGCCGACGTCATCACCAGAGAGGATGTCGACAGGTCGGGTGCCCGCGACGCCCTCGAAGCGCTTCAGCGGATCCGGACCCATCTGCTGGTGCAGAACACCGGCTACGGAAACCGTGCCAGGGTCGTCAGCAGAGGGGTCGGCTCGATCATGCTCAACCCGGAGGTCGTGGTCGTCGTGGATGGCGCGCGGGTGTCGAACAGCATCGGGGCGCTCCGCAACATGCCTGCGCACGACATTCAGCTCATGCAGGTCCTGACCGCCCGTCAGGCCACCCCCACGATGGGTGCCGCGGGGGGGAACGGAGCCGTTCTCATCACCACGACGCGCGGATCGGCCGCCGGGGGCTGACGCCCGAGCAAGAAATGTTTGCACTTGTGTAAGGTCCGTCGTACCCTCACTGTCGGATAGCGGAACCGGTACGGTTTCGTGACGGCGTCCGGCGCGCTCTGCGTGTGCGGCCGCACGATTTCACACGACAGGAGGAGACTCATGAGACTGACACGTTCGTCTCTCACGGTCGCCCTGCTGGTCGGGCTCTTCGGCGCATCCGCGCCACTCGAAGCCCAGACCGGCAGCGTGACCGGAACCGTCCGCGACGCCGAGACCGGGCAGCCCCTCACGGGCGCCCAGATGGTCATCGTCGGGACGAATCAGGGCGCGCTCACGAACGCCGACGGTCGGTATCTGATCCCTGGTGTCGCACTCGGTGAACGCAGGGTGCGCGCGATCATCATCGGATATTCCCAGGCGGAGCAGGCGGTCGACGTGCAGGAAGGCGCGCCGGCCGTGGCCGACTTCACGCTTTCGACCTCGGCCATCGGCCTGAGTGGGATCGTCGTGAACGCCGCGACAGGTCGTCAGCAGCGCGCTCGCGAACTGGGTGCCAATGTGGCGCAGATCGACATCGGGGAGCTCAATGCCACCCCGATCACCTCGTTCAGCGATGCACTGAGTGGCCGGACCGCCGGCGTGGTCCTCGGTGACATCAACGGGACGACCGGGACGGGGCAGCGGATTCGGATCCGCGGCGCCAACTCGCTCTCGCTGTCCAACGAGCCGCTGATCTTCCTCGACGGGATCCAGATCTCGACCAACGACTATTCGGAGGGTCTGGGCGGCCAGGAAGCTTCCCGGCTCAACGACATCAACCCCTCCGACATCGAGAACATCGAGGTCGTGAAGGGTCCGGCCGCTGCGGCGCTCTACGGAACGGCTGCCGCGAATGGCGTGATCCTGATCACGACCAAGCGGGGGGCGCCTGGCGAAACCCGATGGGAGTTCTCCGCGGAGACCGGGACCCTCGAGGATCAGACTCCGTATCCGACCAACTTCCGATCGGTCCAGATCGACGATCCGGGTGCTCCGATCTTCACGGCGAACGGCATCTTCAACGGCGATGCCGTGTCGACGTGCGAAAATCGCGCGGCGGCCTCCGGGCTCTGCACACAGGACGAGACCTTCGGGAACCGCCTGGATCAGGGTCCTGCCACCTTTTTCCAGACCGGCCAGCGCCAGCGCTACACGGCAACGGTTCGAGGCGGAAACGAGGGGGTCACCTTCTATGTGTCCGGACAGGTGGACAACGAGGAGGGGATCATCTCCTTCAACAGTCAGGATCGGATCAACGTCCGGGGTAACCTCGACGCGACGCTCGGCGACAATGCCGACCTCGGCCTCTCATTCGGCTACACCGACAACCGGACCCGCTTCAACGGCAACGACAACAACGCCAACAGCCCGATTCTCAATACGCTGTTCGGCTACCCGAACCTGATCACGACCGACGACGGGTCGATTTCTCGTTCGAACTATGGCTTCGGGCGTGGTCCGACGGAGCTCGCGGCGCAGTTCGAAGCGCAGGAGGTCGATCGCGTGATCACGAGCGCCCGCCTCAACTGGCGCCCGACCGAATGGCTCACCCTGAACGGTACGGGTGGTATCGACTTCACGGCGCAGCACGATATCGCCGAGGTTCAGCCGAATGGGCCGCAGGCGATCTTCGGGACGAACAACCGTCTCGGGACGCGTGAATCGGACCGGACCAATTTCCGTGTCTACACGGCGATCGGGTCCGCGACGGCGGCCTTCGAGCTCTCGCCGGAGCTTCAGTCGACCACGACGGTCGGTGCGCAGTACGACCAGCAGACATCGAATCGGACCGAGTGCTTCGGCGTCGCGCTCGTGGCGGGAACCAGCTCCTGCGGAACCACGTCGGAGCAGTTCGGCATCGACGAGGACTTCTTCGAGGTCAAGACGTTCGGCCTCTACGCCACGCAGGAATTCGGCTGGCGCGACCGGGTGTTCCTCACGGCCGCGCTGCGTGCGGACGACAACTCCGCCTTCGGTACCGACTTCGGCCTGGCCTATTTCCCGTCCGCCCAGCTTTCCTGGGTGCTCGGTGAAGAGGAGTTCTTTCCGGAGATCGACTTCCTGAGCCAGTTTCGGGTACGTGGCGCGTGGGGGCAGTCGGGCCTGCGTCCGGACTTCCGTGACGCGGTCACGCTCTTCGAGCCGGCCACGGTGGCCACGGCGGCCGGCGACGAGCCGGGCGTGGTTCTCGATGCCCAGGGGAATCCCTTCCTGGAGCCCGAAACGTCCAGAGAGTACGAATTCGGCTTCGACGCCGGTCTGTTCGACGACCGGCTGGGTGTCGACTTCACCTACTTCAACAAGCGCTCGTCGGACGCGCTCATCGCACGCCGTCTTCCCGGCTCGCTGGGTCTCACGACGACGGTGTTCGACAACCTCGGCGAGATTCGGAACTCCGGTACGGAGCTCACGCTGAACCTCGATGTGTATCAGTCCGACCTCATCGGCTTCAATGTCGGGTTCACCAACGCCTCTCTCAGCAACGAGATCGAGACGCTGGGTGAGGGGATCGACCCGATCATCTTCAACCGCGGTCTCCAGCGACACGAGGAGGGCTTCTCCGCCGGTGGGTTCTGGCAGGAGAGCTACACGTACTCCGACCCGGACGGCGACGGTCTGCTCGAGGTGAGCGATGTCACGGTGTCGGGTGACGGCGACGAGTACATCGGACCGTCGCTCCCGACGTGGAACCGGTCGATCTTCGGCGACCTCCGGATCTCGAACTGGATCACGGTCTCGACGCTGTTCGAGGGTCGTGGCGGCCACTACACCGGTAACGACTCCTTCGCGTTCCGCTGTCAGCAGACATCCGTCTGCGCAGCCCGTAGCGATCCCAACACGTCGCTCGAGAACCAGGCACGGTACATCGCCGACTCCTTCCTCGGTACGGCCTTCGGGTACGTCGAGGAGGCGGATTTCTGGCGGTGGCGTGAGCTTTCGATCGCGTTCGACATGCCGTCGTTCGTGACGCAGAACGCCCCGCAGCTGGAGGGTCTTTCCCTCACGCTCGCGGGTCGCAACCTCGCGACCTTCACGGATTACACCGGGCTCGACCCGGAGACCAACGAGGGCGGCGCGAGCGCGAACTTCTCGCAGAGCGAATTCAATACACAGGCGCCGGTGCGGACGCTTCTGCTTCGCCTCGACTACCGGTTCTGAGGGAGGACTGACCAATGAATTTCATGACCAACCGAATGTCCCGCATCGCGGGCGTCGCGCTGATCGCCGGGTCCGTCCTGCTTTCGGGGTGTGACATCGACGACCTGCTCGAGGTGGAAGACCCGGACCGGGTCAACCCGTCCACGCTGGAGGATCCTGCGCTGCTCGGGGCGATCATCAACGGTGCGCGCAGCGAGTTCATCAACGCGTTTTCCGCCGGTGAGTCGTTCGTCTCGGTGACTGCGCTGTACTCGGACGAGTACCGGGCCGCGGGGAGCTTCTCCACGCGGAACCGTACCGACCGTCGCGACAACTTCGCCATCTCGCAGGGCAACACCTCGGATGGCACCTATATCAACATTCACCAGGCGCGGTGGGCACTCATCGAGGCCTCGGACGCGATCGTGGAATTCGAGAGCTCGTCGGATCCGCGCTATGCGGAGATGAAGGGCCTCGAAGCCTATACTCTGGTGATGCTCGGGGAGGCGTATTGCGCCTCGGCCCCCGTGTCGTTCGTCAACGAGGACGGCACCTTCGAGTTCGGCCAGCCGCAGAGTTCGGCGGCCACCCTCCAGCAGGCGATCGCGGTTGCCGGCGAGGCGGCTGGGAGTAACCTCTCCGCGCTGGCAGAGGGTCGGGCGCTGCTCAACCTCGGGCAGTACGCCGAGGCGGCGGCGGCGGTCTCCGGTGTGCCGGACGACTACGTCTATTACTCGCGTCACTCCGTGAACGGCGCCAACAACGGAGTCTGGGGTCTGGCGGACGCTCGCCGGTACTCGATTCCCGAGTCCGAGGGGGCGAACGGGCTTCCGTACCGTTCCGCCGGGACGATCTACGCCTCCGCCGCAGGATCGGAGGGTGCCGCCGGCAACGAGATCATTCAGGATGGTGACCCGCGACTGCCGCTGTACGACGATTCGCGCGGTGGGTTCGTCGCGGACTTCGATGCGTTCAACTCCCTTCGCTACGTGACCAGGGAGTCGAATCTTCCGCTCGCGACGGGGATCGAGGCGCGTCTGATCGAGGCCGAGGCTGCTCTGGAGTCGAACCCCGGTGAGATGATCAGCATCCTGAACGGGCTCCGGGCGAATCTGGCGGCCAACATGGCCATTCTCGCGCCGGAGTACACACTTCCCGACGGTGCGTCGCTCGCGCCGCTCACGGATCCGGGTACACCGGATGCTCGCCGTGATCTCCTGTTCACGGAGCGGGCCTACTGGCTGTTCCTCACGGGGCACCGTATGGGTGATCTTCGTCGGCTCGTGGCCAACTACGGGCTGCCGCAGGATCAGGTGTATCCGACCGGCGTCTACTACAAGGACGACGGGTCCGGGTCGGACGTCTACGGGGACGACGTGGTGTTCCCGGTGGACTTCGACGAGCTGAACAACCCGAACTACACGGACGAGAGCCTGTGCAACTTCGAGTCGGCTTCGTTCAACTGATGTAGTTCGTACGGAAGTATGTCCCTCGCAGGGACAGCCACGGGGGCGTCCGGCTTCGGCCGGCGCCCCCGTCGGCATTTCGCGGAGGTCCGGTTCTGGCGAGTACCCCCGGAAAGCGGGCCCCGGTGTATATTGCTGGAGGCTCGCGAGTGAGGGTCGCCGGCGCCGCTTCGTGCGGTGCGGGAGGAAAGTCCGAGCTCCGCAGGGCAGAACGCCGGGTAACGCCCGGGCGCCGTGAGGCGATGGAGAGTGCCACAGAGAGCAGACCGCCGATGGCCCGACCGGCAACGGGACGGCACAGGCAAGGGTGAAAGGGTGCGGTAAGAGCGCACCGGGCCCCCGGTAACGGTGGGTCGCACGGTAAACCCCGTTCGGAGCAAGACCACATAGGGGACGAGGAGCGGCCCGCTCCGCCTGAGTCCCGGGTAGGTCGCTGGAGGGCGGTCGTGAGGCCGTCCGTAGAGGAATGACCCCCTCTGCCACCGTAAGGAGGTGGAGACAGAACTCGGCTTATTCGTGAGCCGCCCGGGTGGCGCCCGTCGGAATCGACCGGCGGGCGCCGCGCCGTTCGGGCGTCGCCCGGGGCTGTACACGGCCCTCGCGGCGGCGGCGGGCGACTTGACCACGCGCCAGAATCCCCGACATTTAGCGTCCTGACACAGTACCATGCGAAGTTCGATGCACAGCACCACGCGCCCGTAGCTCAGCTGGATAGAGCGCTGCCCTCCGGAGGCAGAGGCCGCAGGTTCGAATCCTGCCGGGCGCA
>JGI12048J13642_10002365_pt1 | contig 48341 bp, 46 predicted proteins | sample ElkSlonscriptome_16_FD_13642 | JGI IMG/M metagenome (IMG submission 13642)
GCACCGCCATCGGAGGCCCGATCGGCGGGGCAATCGGCGCTTTCGTAGGCCAGCAGGCCGACAGAGCCATCTTCGGCTCCGGCTCACGCGAGGGGCCAAGGCTCAAAGAACTGGCTGTCACAACGTCCAGCTATGGCCAGCCCATCCCGCGGAACTTTGGTCGGCTTCGCGTCGCGGGCACGGTCATCTGGGCGACCGATCTGGCAGAAAGCTCATCATCACAGGGAGGTAAGGGTCAGCCCAAGACCACGACCTACAGCTATTCGGCAAATTTCGCTGTCGCACTTTCAAGTACGCCGATCGCGGGCGTTGGACGAATCTGGGCTGATGGAAACCTGCTGCGCGGGGCTAGCGGCGATTTGAAGGTAGAAGGCACGATGCGACTGTATGACGGTGCCGGGGACGCCGCGATTGACCCGCTCATAGCCGCAGATAAAGGACCGAGCGCACCGGCGTTTCGCGACACCGCCTACGTCGTATTCGAAGGCCTGCAACTGGCAGATTTCGGCAACCGGATACCGGCGCTGACTTTTGAGGTCTTTGCCGAAAACGATGATGAGGTATCCCTTTCGCAATTGGTCCCGGATTCTGTCGAAATGGCGGGGGACCTTGTGCTCTCCAATACGCGCGGGTTTGCAGATGAGGGAGGCAGGTTGGGGTCCACTTTGTCTGCGCTCAGCCGCGTGTATCCTCTGACATGCGCGACCACCGCGTCAGGTCTGCGGCTGTCATCGGCGGTCGCAATGCCGCAAGCACCCATTACGTTGCCGGAACAACTCTCTCCCGCTGACAGTAGCGATGGCGCAGATCGTCACAAACGTCGAGCCGGTGCAGTTGGCCAAGAGCCCATGGCGCTGCGGTATTATGATGAGGAGCGCGATTATCAACCGGGCGTTCAACGCGCGATCGGAAGCCGTCCGAACGGCCGGGAAGCGGTCATTGATCTTCCGGCGACCATGACGGCGGCCGGAGCGAAGACCCTCGCGAACGCCAACGCTCACCGTTCGCGGTGGTATCACGAGACAATCACGTGGCGCATAGGCGAGCTTGACCCGGCGATCGAGCTTGGCGGTATTGTAAAGCTACCCGATGCGAGCGGCCTTTGGCGCGTGACAAGCTGGGAATGGTATGATCGCGGCATCGAACTGCGACTGGAGCGATTGGCACCGGGCGGCGCTATCACAAGCAACGGCGACGCCGGTGCGGCGCTCGGCGCGGCGGACCTCGTTCCAACACCAACTTCGTTGCTAGCATTCGAAGCACCGGCAGATAGCAGTGCAAATCCGGCTGTTCCCCTGCTGTTCGCAGCGGCCAGTTCTGTAGGCAGTGCATGGAAAGGGGCTTCTTTGTACGTCGTGCAAGGGGAAACGCTTGTTCCCATCGGAAGCGCCGGGCCGCAGCGGGCCATAACCGGGCGCCTCACGTCCCCACTGGCACCGTCAAATGCGCTGGCAATCGATCAGGCTGCAGTCCTTGAGCTTGAAATCGTCCCTGAAAACCTGGGTTTCGCGGACACTGATGTCATCGGTCTTTCCGCTGGCACCAATCGTCTGCTGGTTGGAGGCGAGGTTCTCCAGTTCCTGAAGGCCGCGCCTGTTGGCGGACAAAAATGGAAGCTGACAGGGCTGTTACGCGGTCGCGCAGGGACCGAAGACTCTGCCGCTTTCAACCATCCCGCCGGAACACCGGTCGCGTTGCTTGATGATCGTTTGACCGTTCTGGACACCGGAACATTCGGTGCAATCGCTGCAACAAGGATTGCTGCGATAGGTCGGGGCGATTCGGAAGCAGTCTTTGCCGACCTCGCCAATTCAGGTCTCTCGAGACGTCCGCTCGTGCCGATCCATCCAGCGATTCGCAAACACCCTGACCGTTCTTGGGAATTCTGCTGGATCAGACGCGCGAGAGGCCAATGGCAATGGGATACGCAAGGCGAGATCCCGTTGGTTGAGGAAACAGAAGAATACCTTGTGGGATATGGCCCAACCTCTTCACCCTTCGCCGCGTTTTCTGTAGCCGAGCAACGCCTTGTTCTGAGCGAAAGCGAGCGCAATGCGCTGGTCGCCGATCATGGGCCCGCCGCCCTATGGGTCCGGCAGGTCGGGACCTACTCCAGCTCGAACGCTCTCCAACTCGCTCAATTGACATGAATTCAAAGGAATAACGCATGGCAGATCCGATTGTCTTCTCTTCCTCTTCACCGAATTTCGCGCTCCCCCTGCTCTTCACAGGGCAGGCGCAGAAGGAATTCATCCTCAACCAATCCACCCTTGCAATCGACGCACTGCTGCAAAGGGGTGTCGAAGCATCGCAAGAAGCGCCTCCTGCCCAAGCTCGAGACGGGGAGTGTTATCGCGTTGTGGCTCCAGCCTCAGGCGAGTGGCAGGGGCACGACGATGCAATAGCGATCCGGATAAGCGGGTCGTGGAACTTCGCCTCCCCAGCCCACGGTATGGCAGTTTTTGATAGAGCCCAGCAGCAATTGCTCATTTTCAAATCCTCTTGGGAAGCCGCTGCGAGGCCCACTGCCTTGCAAGGCGGCAGCGTGATAGATGTTGAAGCCCGCGCGATGTTGACGGAGCTTGCTCAAGCTCTGAAAATCTATGGGCTCTTGCCTGAGGCGAGCTGACTTGGGTCCCGTGACAAAGAGCACCGACCCAGGGACCAAAGGCAATATAGCCCCAAATTTTTTGATCTCCATTCGCAAAAGCGGCATTCTTGCAACAGTTTGACACGATTGATTGCTTGCCACTCAACGGTGGAAAAGATAGAGGATAGGCAGAGCCTCAAGTTTAAAAAAATAAAGGGGAATATTAGTATGCGCAAACTCGTCATTGGTATGGCGATGGCTTCGACCGCACTTACCGCACCCGCCATGGCCCGTGAAGGTCAATGGTATATTCAGGGTGATGGTGGCGCGATGCTCGTCGAAGACGTTACCTTTGAAGTAGACGGCAATGCTGGCGAAGCCAGTGCCGATTATGACGCCGGATACGATTTCGGTGTCGCAGTAGGTTACGATTTCGGTGCGTTCCGCCTCGAAACGGAAGCCAGCTATAAGGCTGCAAACCTTGATACATTGACCGCTGGTGCTCTTGGTCTTCAGGCGGGCAACCCCGCTGGTGGTCCAGGTACATCTGTCAACACAGTCACGCTGCCCGCATCGGGCGAAGTGAATGCTCTGTCATTCATGCTGAACGGTCTTTTCGACTTCGGTCCGGATGATGGTCTTCAGGCGTTTGCCGGTGGTGGTATCGGCGTCGCACGCGTCGATTTCGATGGCACCGTCGCTCTCAGCGGTCCGGGCGCTTTCAATGATTCGGACACAGGTCTTGCTTGGCAACTGCTCGCAGGCGTCCGCGCACCTCTCAGCGATTCCTGGGACGTGGGCCTCAAATATCGTTACTTCAACGGCGTGGACGTAAACTTCGTCGACACTCGTGGCCTTGATTTTAGCACGGATCCGAGCTCGCACTCGATTCTTGGCTCGATCACGTATAACTTCGGTGGTGCGCCGACGCCACCGCCGCCGCCGCCGCCGCCGCCGCCTCCCCCACCTCCGCCGCCTCCTCCGCCGCCGCCTGCTCCGGCACCTGCGCCGGCGCCTGAGCCGTGCAACACAGGGCCATACACGGTGTATTTCGACTTTGATCAGTCGGACATCACTGATGGGGCAGCAATCATCCTCAATCAGGCGGTTACGTCTTACGCGAATTGCGGCACAGCAAGCGTCATGCTGGCAGGTCACACCGATACTGCGGGTTCCAAGACCTACAACATGGCTCTGGCTGCGCGTCGCAACGACTCGGTCCGTGCATACCTTGCCGGTCGCGGCATCCCTGAAGGCCGGATCACTGGTCAGGCCTTCGGTGAAAGCGATCTTCAGGTCCCGACCGCCGATGGCGTTCGCGAGCAGAAAAACCGTCGCGTTGTGGTTACTTATGGTCCGAATTCGGGCATGTAAGACCTGCAATAAGGCACAATTAAAGGAGGGGTCGGAGAAATCCGGCCCCTTTTTTGTTGCCTGCTCCTCTCTTGGTTGCTGCGATTCTGATGAATTTGGCACTGCTCACAATCGCATAGGCCCTGCGCCTCAGCTATACTGCCAAAGCTCTGTCTGAAGCCGCACCATTTCATATCATTTGTATCTTAATGCGGCGGAGTAATCTGAAGGGTTTGCGTAAGGGCAGCCAAAGCGTCGAATAGCGCTGAATAATTTTTGGGATGGACTATCAGTCCGCCAACCAGCCTTACGCGCCGGTGTGGAGGCGTCCGCATCACCGATGCAGACGCCTCCACAGTCGATGAACCTTAAGCTACCTCAGGACGGATCAGGAAAACGTCGAGTTTTCCTCGATCACCTCGCCCGCCGCTCTCGCCTTGGAAACAAGATTTCTCGACGCCGCGGGCACTAGCTTTACCGCCGCAAGCAACATCGCCAGACCGATAGGCGTTACAATCAGGGTCGATAGAACCCCTGTGCCGAGGTTGTTATTCACGGTTGAAACATACCCGGCCATAAATGGTCCTAGACCAAGCCCGAGCAACGTCGTCGAGAGAAAGAACGTTGCGGTCGCTACACCTCTCATGCGCGGCAGCACGAGTGACTGACTCGACGCTGCCGCGGCCCCCAGCGCCGACGCGGCAAACATGTTAATGATAAAGCTCAGCACATAGAAAACCGGCAGGCTTTCAGTCGTATACGCGAAATAGATGAAGGGCGTCGGGCTCAGCAGTCCGAACATAATCACCCAGATCCGGCCATCTTCCCGCTTTTGCAGCAGCGCATCAGCCAGTCTGCCGCCCAAAATTACACCAAGAAAGCCGGCGAGCGCTCCTGGAGCACCAAGCCAGATTGCGATTTGTGCGCTGGTCGCACCAAGTACGCGCTCCGCGAATGGCGCACCCCAGTACGAATTGGTGTAGGCCATGAACGCAACCATGCCATAGCCGACGATCACAGTGACGAATGCGGGAGAGCCCCAAGTCAGCATGAATGTCGGCAGGTCACGGCTTTTAAGGCCAGAGGCCCAGCTGAACACCGCGTAATATCCCACCGCCAAAAACAGCCACTGATCAGAGACCTTCCAGCTGCCATCCTCGAAACCCTGAATGATGTTAGCCGGTGCCGGCGCCACAATTGTCATCCCCAGCGCGATGGCGGCGAATGCCACTACCCCAAGGAGGTTAAACGCGAGTGGCGCAGGCCCTCGCATCCCTGCGCCGACAATAGTGAGGGGCGGAATGACCTGCAGCAGCTCCTGAAAGAAGCCTTTGAAAGGTGCGGGATCTTCTGGAGTTTCCAGCCCGTCGATTGCGCCGCGTTTTGGCTCCTTGAGCGTAAGCACCCACATCGCGAGCAAAAGACCCGGAATGCCGACTGACAGGAAAGCCGCTTGCCAACCGACGATCCCGTATGGACCGCCATCCGGATAGGCGTCATTCCAACCGTCTTTGATAAGTGCACCGATCAGCAGCGACAGACCCCCGCCAATGTAAAGGCCGGACGAATAGATCGCGAGTGCCGTGGCGCGTAGGCGAGCCGGAAACCAGTCGGAAATCAGCGAATAGGCTGAGGGGCTGGCAGTCGCCTCACCAACGCCCACCCCAATGCGCGCAACAGTTAAAGTGGTAGGATTCTTCGCAAAGCCGGACAGTGCTGTCATCGCGGACCAAAGCGACAGGCCGATGGCGAGCAATCGCACACGCTTCCAACTGTCCGCGAGCTTACCCAGCGGAATCCCGAACAGCGAATAAAACACCGCAAACGCGGTCCCGTACAGGAAGCCAAGATAGGAATCGTCAACGCCGAGATAGGCTTTGATATCTTCGGCTAGGATCGAGAGGATCTGGCGGTCGACGAAGTTCAGGACGTAGACCAGGACCAGCACGCTGAGCGCATACCAAGAGTAAGCCGGGACAGGTTGTTCAACCTGCGGCTCTTTTACCTCAACGTTATCGCTCAAATGAGTTCCCCTGCCCGATCCCTTTAGTGCAACGCGTGATCTGCGCCGCTTTATTATGCGTACGGTGTGCTATCGACAATTCCGGCTTCGGCAAAACCCTTTTTACGCAGGCGGCACGAATCACAAAGACCACAGGCCCGCATGTCAGACGTCGGATCATAGCAAGACCAGCTCCACGATGGATCAAGCCCCAGTCTTGCGCATTCCCGGGCGATGTCTGCCTTGGTCATATGTTGGAGCGGTGCATGGATTGCAAATGGAGCGCCCTCAACTCCAGCCTTCGTTCCCAATCTCGCGGTTTCGGCAAAGCTGGCGATAAATTCTGGCCGACAATCGGGGTAACCCGAATAGTCGAGGGCATTGACGCCGATAAACACATCGCGTGATCCCGCCGCCTCTGCACATGCCGTGGTGAGAGCCAGAAAAACAAGATTACGCGCCGGAACATAGGTCACAGGAATGTCGTCACCGATACCGCCCTTAGGCACATCAATGGTGTCGGTCAGGGCCGATCCGCCAAAGGGCCGCATATCCAGAGAGATTTCAACATGGCTAGCAAGTCCGAGACGATCAGCGATACGCGTTGCCGATTCCAGCTCGGTTCGGTGCCGCTGGCCATAATCGATGCTCAGCGCGCGCACAGCGAAGCCCTGCTCTTGCGCCAAGGCAGCTGTCACCATGGAATCAAGGCCGCCGGACAACAGGACCACTGCGACCGCCTTTACGTCTGATACTTTCAATTCAGTCATAGTCGTGCCGCGCTAGTCTTGCGCGATCACCAACGCAATAATGCTAGAACCATCGGACGGGGTCAGTCGCGTGGTCAAACGCTCAGCACGGGCCTGTTCGGCGCGCCTCGGCCGCGAATTGGAAGTTCCTCCCCGACGCGATGCCCTGGCTTTCAACCTGCACCAGCGATCCGGTCTCGCGGCGGATAGCAGTTCGGCCATAGCCGTTGCCCGGGCAGGTATATTGCACGGCGACTTTCGCCGCTGAGTCTTCGACGACAAAGCGGCTGCAATCCGTCTGGTCATGACGCAACTGAATGAGCTCTTCACCAGTTTTCACGCAAACCTTGCGCTCCGGCGTCCCGTCCCGATACTTGATCGTCCACTCGCCCTTGGAAAGAGCACTGAGCATCCTCAGTCCGTCCGATTGCGCAGCAACCGGTACAGCGACGGCAAGCATCATTGCGCCGGTCAAGAGGCACGTCGTCTTCGACAATCTGAAAGTCCTTGGTTTCATGACATCAACTCCGACAGCTATTCCTTGGCCAGACTTGGACATATTAGCTTAAAGGCGATGAAGCGTGCATTAATGTCGGCGAAGCGTTAAACGTCCAACGAAAAACTCTTCGAACAAAATGCGCAATCCACCTGAATCGCGCCATCATCGTTGCGCATCGCGGCCTGTTCCTCTTGGGGAAAGCGCCTGATCACGGACTCGTAATATGCCGCGCTGCACCGGCAGCCTTTTGACAATTTCGCGCCCTTCTGGATGCGGATTTCCTCTTCCTCATGGAACAACCGCCAGACAATGGCCTCCATTGATAAGGCCGAATCAATCAATTCGTCATGGCTGACAGTGCCAGAAAGGATCGAGACGTGCTCCCAGTCAGGGTGGTCCATACGCACGTGCAGTCTTTCGCGCCCTTCCTCGCCATCCGGCAAATGCTGAACGAGAAAGCCTGCGGCGATCCGCCCCCGGCCTCCCGAACTGCTGGCGACACGAATGAGCGTCGGAACCTGTTCTGACTGGCTGAAATAGTTCTCGCAGGCCTGCGCCAGCGTATCCCCTTCGAGCGGAACAATCCCCTGATACCGTTCGACTACGCCTGTGCCGCTATCGGTTTCAAAGGTGATAGCGAGGTAGCCTGAGCCAAACAGCGCCTTGAGCGAGGGATTCGCCCCCAGACCCTGCAAAGCATCATGATCAAAGTCGGCGTAGCCGCGCATCTGCCCGCCAGTAAAATCGCAAACGAGCAGGTTCACCACGCCGTCTTGGGTTTGTGCCTGTAACGTCATCTGCGCATCCTGCCCCTTCAGGAGCCCGCCCATCAGCGCGCTGAGAACAAGGGCCTCGCTTAAAAGATGCGTGATGGGCGCGGGGTAATCATGCGCCGAAAGCACATCGTCGACGACGCCATCCAGTCGCACGACGCGTCCACGAGCGTTGCGCGCAGGCAGGGTAAATCCGAGCAATGCGTCGGAGAGGGTCTCAGCTTGGGGTGTCATGGCCAGCATATGGGAAGCGACCGCGCCCGCTTTAAGACCCTATTTTCCGGCGATTACGACGGACCGTGATCAGTCGAGCACACCAAAGCACCATAGCAGCACCGATTTTTGCGCATGGATGCGATTTTCCGCTTCATCGAAAACGATCGACTGCGGCCCTTCAAAAACATCTTCGGTGACTTCCTCTCCGACATGCGCCGGGAGGCAGTGGAGAAAAAGCGCGTCCTTCTGCGCTCGCTTCATCAGGGATGCGTTGATCTGGAATGGCTCCATCGCGGCCCGCTTTTCCGCTCCGTCTGGCTGACCCATCGATATCCACGTGTCCGTGACCAACACGTCAGCGCCATCGGCGGCCGTGACTGGATCGTTGGTCAGCGTCACCTGCGCGCCGCCAGCGCGCGCCATCTCCACAAACTCCGCATCGGGCTCAAAACCCGCAGGAGTGGCGACACGCACGTTGAATTTCAACAGGCCCGCTGCCTCAAGGATGGAATGCAGCACATTGTTGCCATCCCCGAACCACGCCATTTCAAGGCCCGGCAGCGCCTTTCCGTGCTCGATTACCGTCAGCAGATCAGCGATGATCTGGCACGGATGGGAACGATTAGTCAGGCCGTTGATAACAGGGATACTGGCATGGCGCGCCATCTCTTCGATCTTGGCATGATCGTCCGTGCGCAGCATGATTGCATCCGCCATCCGGCTGAGCACGCGCGCGGTATCGGCAATCGATTCGCCCCGGCCAAGCTGGCTTGATGACGCGTCGAGGATCAGGGCTGATCCGCCAAGCTGGCGCATGGCGATATCGAAACTCACCCGCGTCCGCGTAGAGCTCTTCTCGAACACCATGGCCAGAACCCGTCCGGCAAGCGGAGCATCCGCGTCGCTTGCACCTTTTGGTGAGCCGGCGCGCGAATCCTTGCGATCCAGCGCGTCCGCGATCATCGCCGCGATCGAATCAGTCCCCGCATCACTTAGATCAAGGAAATGCCGCGCAGGCGAAGAACCTTGTGTCATGCCGGTTCCGGGATTGTGAAGCTCGCCGCACCGGCGGACAGCTTGTCGAAGAATTCGTCGATCTCTGCATCACCAATGATCAGCGGCGGAATCACACGCAGTGTTTGATCACCAGCTGCAACTGTCAGCAGTTGGTGATTATCGCGCAGATGGACAAAGAAGGGGCGGCTCTCGACCTTCATTTTCAGGCCCAGCATCAGCCCCTTGCCCCGGACCAGTTCGAACATCTCGGGATAATTGCCGATAAATTGCTCAAGACGGGTGCGAATGCGCTCTCCCTTTTCGGTGACCTCGGCGAGGAATTCCTCATTGGCGACCGCGTCCATCACGGCGCTTCCGGCAGCCATAGCCAGCGGGTTGCCGCCATACGTCGAGCCATGCGTGCCAAAGGTCATTCCGCGCGCACCCTTTTCTGTCGCAAGGCAAGCACCCAGTGGGAAGCCGCCGCCAAGACCCTTGGCTGTTGCGACGATGTCCGGTTCAATTCCATAATGCTCGTAAGCGTAGAGCTTGCCCGTGCGCGCCATTCCGCACTGCACTTCGTCAAGCACCAGCATGAGGTCATGCTCATCAGCGAGCGCACGAAGGCCGGTCATGAACTCCTGGCTTGCGGGGCGAATGCCCCCCTCTCCCTGAATCGGTTCAACCAGAAAGCCAGCGGTATGCGGACCTATCAGAGCCTTTGCCGCCTCCAGATCATCGAACTCAGCATATTTGAAGCCTTCCAGGAGAGGCGAGAAGCCGTGATGCATCTTCGTCTGGTTGGATGCGCTGATGGTGGCCATTGTGCGCCCGTGAAAGGCATTGGCGAAGGTGATCAGCTCAAACCGGTTCGCATCCCCATGCTCGCCTACATTCTGGTGATAGGCACGCGCCGCCTTGATCGCTGTTTCCACCGCCTCCGCTCCGGAATTGGTGAAGAACACGGTGTCGGCAAACGTGTTATCGACCAATTGTTGCGCCAGCTTTTCGCCCTGGGGGCTACCATACAGATTCGACACATGCATGAGTGTCTCGGCCTGTTTCTGGATCGCCTCTATCAAGCCGCGATGCGAATGACCAAGCAGGTTCACCGCGATCCCACTGGCAAAATCGAGATAGCGCGTGCCATCCTCGTCGATCAAGTGGCAGTTGTCGCCCTTTACAGGACGGACGCCGCAACGCGGGTAGACAGGCATAAGCGGGGTGATCGACATCGGCAAAATCCCAGAAATCAAAATTGGCGCAGCAGCGCAAAACAAAATGGCGACCCTTGGTAGGGCCGCCATCTGCATAGATATAGCCGCTTCACCTGTGGGTCAAACGGCGTAACTGGCGGTTAAAACTTAACTTTGAACTGGGACCAAGTTCACCGCAGAGTGTTTTCCACGTCGGTCCACTTCAAGGTCGAATTCAAAACGCTCGCCTTCGTTGATTGCGGTAAGGCCAGAACGCTCTACAGCGCTGATATGCACAAAAGCATCCGGCTGGCCGTCATCACGCACAAGGAAACCAAAACCCTTCATCGAATTGAAGAACTTGACTGTCCCCGTCGCTTTCTCCCCCGTAAGCTCGCGCTTGGGAGGCCCACCGGCTTGCGGTGCTGCAATCACATCACCGACAACCTGAAGGTCCTGAGCGGAAACCTTGCCGCCGCGATCCACGAGATTGAATTCCAGCTCTTGCCCTTCGGCCAATCCTTCAAGACCGGCACGCTCAACAGCGCTGATATGCACAAAGACATCTTCGCCGCCGGTTTCCTGCTGGATGAAGCCGAAACCCTTCTGGCTGTTGAAGAACTTTACGGTGCCCTTGCCGGTGCCGACAACTTGGGCTGGCATGCGATTACCACCGCCGCCTGCGCCGCTGCGGTCACCACCACCGCCACCAAAGCCGCCGCGGTTTGCACCGCCACCGCCGCCGTAGCCGCCGCGATCACCGCCGCCACCATAGCCACCACGGTCTCCGCCGCCGCCATAGCCGCCGCGGTCACCACCGCCGCCACGATCATTTCCATAGCTGGGAGACGGGAACCCGTCATTGCCGCTGCCAAACGGGTCGAAACCCTCTTCGCCGAATCCGTCGCGCTTGTCCCGGCCGCGCCGACGTCCTCTATCGTAACCCATAACTTCGTACGTACCTTGTCACGCTGCCCGTCCTCCAATGCACTGGCGACGGGAACAGCGAACCGCACCAAGCGCAGATGGCGCACCGGACAAACCGGCTCCATCTCGATACTCTAGTGATAGCGTATAAAGCCTGTCGTGGCGAACGATTTCACCGGCAGGCCCCTTTTCACGCGGAAATGTGACAATTTCGAGCGGTTCAGAGCCCTAAAATTTCACGATGACCTCGAGACATCACCCTGTTGAGGGGCCCAAAAGAACATCTTCGGCTGACCTGACTATGCGAGTCGTCCGGTTGCACAATTCCGCACAGCCGCGCAAAGGAAGCGCCACGAGAGCCACACAGAGAGGGACCCTAATGAGCGATTTTCGCAAACTATCTGACACCGTCTTTGCCAGCCCCCAGATCGATCACACCGATATCGACGAGGCCAAAGCTGCCGGCATAACCATGGTCATCAACAACCGTCCCGATGGGGAAGAACCGTCCGCGCCTCAAGGAGATGAGATCGCTGCAGCAGCAAAGGCGGCTGGCATAGCGTATGTCGCAATCCCGATCGGGCATTCGGGTTTTAGCGAGCCGCAAATCGATCAGATGACCGTAGCGATGGACCAGGCGGAGGGCCAGATCCTGGCCTATTGCCGATCCGGGACGCGCTCGACATTCCTATGGGCGCTGGCCAGCGCTAAATCCGGCGGCGATCCCGATGAAATCACAAACGCGGCGATGGCGGCGGGCTATGACATCAGTCCGATCCGCCCGATGCTGGATATGCTTGCCGCGCGCTGATTACTTACGGTAATCAAGTGGCGGCGGGCGATCGCCCAGAAGGCTCTTGTATTCGTAGTCCTCACCGCGCGCCGCTTCAAATTCGGCACGGGCTGCATCGCGCAGATCGGGATTGGCAAACAACTCGACCGCCATGAGCGTCATCGCCTTGGCAGCCACCTGCGTGCCTTTGTGACCGATCGAATGGCCACTCGCCGCAACAGCCTGCCAGCTATGCGCGCTTGTTCCCGGAACCCAGGTAGCCGTGCGCACGCCAACGGTTGGCGTCGCATAGGACACATCGCCCACATCCGTGGAGCCATAGCCAAGCGACTTGCCGTATTCCTGTATCTCGCCCGCGCTTTCCAGCGGCAGAGCGGCATCGCCTAGCGAGGCCTGAATGGTCTTGGCCCATTCCCGCTCTTCATCAGTGTATTCAACGCCGCCCACCATGCGCAATTTTGCATCCATCACCTTTGCCAGTGTTTCATTGACCAGCAACGGGTTGTTGCCGTGGATCACTTCCCACTCAACTTTGGTGCCCGTACCCATCGCGCCGCCACGAGCAGCGTCTTCCAGCCGTGACCAGATCGCCTCAACGCCATCGGGCGACGGATGCCGCACGTAATAAAACACTTCGGCAAAGTCGGGAACCACGTTGGGCGCGTTGCCGCCGCTGGTGATGACGTAATGCATGCGCGCATCCTGCGGCATATGCTCGTGGAGCATATTGGCCATCATGTTCATCGCCTCGGCACCGTCGAGCGCGGAGCGCCCTCTCTCAGGAGCGCCTGCTGCATGGGCCGAGACACCGGTGAAGCGGAATTTGGCGGAGCGATTCGCAAGGCTTGTCTGAGCGGCTGCACTATTCACATCATCGCCGTGCCAGTGGATCGCAATATCGACATCTTCGAACATTCCGGCGCGCGTCATATAGACCTTGCCCGAGCCACCTTCCTCTGCAGGTGTCCCGTAAAGGCGGATGCGGCCCGGTGTGCCCGTCTTCTCCAGCCACTTCTTCACAGCAATCGCGGCAGTCAGCGACCCCGCACCAAACAGGTTGTGCCCGCAGGCATGCCCCGCGCCCTTGCCTTCAACCGGATCACGCGTCGCCAAGGCTGACTGATTGATACCGGGCAGAGCGTCCATCTCTGCAAGAATCGCAATGACCGGGCCGCCCTCTCCCCATTCTGCCACGAAGGCGGTCGGGATTTCGGCAATGCCCGGAGTGATCGCAAACCCCTGTTCACGCAATTCGCTCTGCAACAGACCGGTTGAGCGTGTTTCAAGATAACCAAGCTCGGCAAAATCCCACAAAGCCTGCGCAACGCGCGATGTGCGCTCCTTTTCTGCGACGACCAGTTGAACCGGATCAGCACCGCTTTCAGTGTGGCCGTCAGCCAACGCAGGCGCGGCGGCCAGCATCAGGGCGGCCAGAGCAGTGGTAGCGGAAATGCGGGCAGATAATTTCATCATGGATCTCCTGTTGCGTCAACAAGCTTGCCGCAATCGAAGGCGCGTGCCAATCCCCGAACGACAAAGGTTTGAGGCGATGGAACTGCACCCCCAACTCATACAATTCGGTGGATCGCTGATCGCTATCCTTGTGCTTGCAGGCATCGCATGGGCCTTAAAGCTGGGCGGCAAGCCCAAGCTGCATGATGATGCCGATGTGGCACGGGTTGCCGACGAGGCTGAAGACGGCTTTGTGGCAGGCCGATTCTCCATCAGCCGTGATGGAGCTGCGGCCCTAGCGAGGGATCAGGCGGGTCGTATTATGGTGATAAAGCGGCACGGCAATCGTTTTGTCGGACGCACCTTGAATAGCCGCGCGCGGTGTCGCGAAGAGGTGGACGGGCTGGTTGTTGATACCGCCGAAGCAGCCTTTGGCAGCGTACGCCTCTCGCTGATTGATGCATCCTATTGGGCCGACGCGATCAATAGGCTATAGGAAGCGGCGCGATGCCTGATTTTTCACCCACCCAATATGCCGTGCCACTGTTTGTGGTCGCGATCCTGATTGAGATGATCTGGTCGCGGCTCCGCTCGCCAGAGGCTTATGAGCCAAAGGATACCTTGGTCAGTCTGGCCTTTGGGCTTGGTTCAACGATGGCCGGTGCGCTGTTAGGGGGCTTTTCGGTCGCCGCTGTGATCGCCGCCTACGAATATCGTCTGTTCGACTTTGGCGAGCAATGGTGGCTGGTGTGGTGGGCGTGGCCGCTGGCCTTTGTGCTGGATGACCTGAAATACTACTGGGTCCACCGCGCGGGCCACCGCATCCGCTGGATGTGGGCGGCGCATGTGAACCATCATTCCAGCCAGCATTACAACCTATCAACCGCACTGCGGCAGACATGGACAGGCAGCTTCACCTTTGGTCTGTTGTTCGCGTTGCCGCTGGTGCTGCTGGGCTTTCATCCGGTGATGCTGGGCATCGTGGGCGGGTTCAACCTGATCTATCAGTTCTGGATTCACACCGAAGCGATAGACCGGATGCCGCGCTGGTTCGAAGCGGTGATGAATACGCCCAGCCATCACCGGGTGCACCATGCCACCAATCCGCGCTATCTGGATCGCAATTATGCCGGTGTTTTCATCATCTGGGACAAGATGTTCGGCACATTTGAGGCCGAGCGGCACGACGAACAGATCCGCTATGGCATCGTCAAACAGCTTGGCAGCTTTAATCTGCTGTGGTCGGTCTTCCACGAATGGATCGGCATGATCACGGATATTGTCCGCGCGCCGTGGCGGCACAAACTGTCTTATCTACTGCGCGAACCCGGCTGGACCCATGATGGCAGCCGCGAGACATCGGACATGATCCGCGCAAAGTGGCAGGAGAGGAGTGGACAGGTCCAATCCCATCCAGACAATCCAGTGGCCAATCGAAACCCGATTGCGCCGCCGCACGAAGCTGCTTAGTCTCCCCTCCCAAGAGGAGAGAGTAATGGAAAGTTTCGACTACATCGTCATTGGCGGTGGCAGCGGCGGCAGTGCGGTTGCAGGACGATTGGCTGTCGATGGCACACGCCGTGTCTGCGTGCTGGAAGCGGGCGGGCGCAACAACAATGTGCTGATCAAGACGCCGGGCTTCATGCCCTTCATCCGTAATTCGTCGAATTACAAATACGACACCGTCCCGCAAAAGGGGCTGAATGGACGCACCGGCTACCAGCCGCGCGGCAAGGGTCTGGGCGGATCGTCCGCGATCAACGCTATGGTCTATATCCGTGGCCATCGCTGGGACTATGATAACTGGGCAGATATGGGCTGCACCGGCTGGGGCTATGACGATGTTCTGCCCTATTTCCGCAAAAGCGAAGCCAACGAACGCGGCGCGGACGATTTTCACGGTGAGAACGGCCCGCTGTTTGTCTCGAACCAGCGCTCACCCAACCCCGTCAGCCACGCCTTTGTCGAGGCCGCGCGCGAACTTCAACTGCGCACGAATGAGGATTTTAACGGGGAGCGGCAGGAAGGCTTTGGCATGTACCAAGTCACCCAGCGCAATGGAGAGCGCTGGTCAGCGGCGCGCGCCTATGTTGAGCCCATCCGCGATCAAGGCAATGTCTCAATCCGCACCAACACGCTGGTTGAGCAATTGGTTGTCGAAGGCGGTCGGGTCACAGGCGTGCTCGTGCGCAAGGGTACGAAACCGGGCAGTGGTTCGGAAATGCTCTATGCCAAACGCGGCGTTATCCTGTGCGCAGGGGCATTTAACAGCCCGCAAATCCTGATGCTTTCGGGGATCGGTCCGGCGGAGCATTTAAAGCAGCACGGCATTAATGTGGTGATGGACAAGCCTGCGGTCGGCTCTCACTTGCAGGACCACATCGATTATGTCTCGGCATGGGAAACCGCCAGCGATGTGCCCATCGGACAGTCGCTGAAAGGCACCGTGAAGATGGCCAATGCGATCCTTGAACACCGCCGGAAACGGACCGGCGCGATGACCACGCCTTATGCAGAGAGCGGCGGCTTTTGGTCCGTCATGCCCGATTCGCCTTGCCCTGATATTCAGTGGCATTTCGTGCCTGCAGTGTTGGAGGATCACGGACGCGAAACCGTGCGCGAGCATGGCTTTTCGCTGCATGCCTGTGTTTTGAGACCTGAAAGCCGAGGCACCGTACGGCTTGGCTCAGCCGATGCGGGCGCGGCGCCGGTGATCGATCCCAACTTTCTTGACAACGAGCGGGACATTGCAACCCTGCGTGCAGGAGTGCGCCTGTCACACAGGATCGCCAGCGCTCCGGCGCTTCAAGCCTATGGCCCAAGCGACCGGCATCCCGTCGATATTGACGACGATGCGCAACTCGACACCTTGATCCGCAACCGCGCGGATACGGTCTATCACCCTGTCGGCACATGCCGCATGGGCGGGGATGCAGACAGCGTGGTTGATCCTCAATTGCGGGTGCGCGGCCTTGATGGCCTGTGGGTCGCCGATGCGAGTGTTATGCCCAAGATCGTGAGCGGCAACACTAACGCGCCCAGCATCATGATCGGCGAGCGGTGCGCAGACTTTATCAAGGCAGAAGAAAAGGCGGCCCAGGCCGCCTGATCTCCATTGGGATGGAAAGAAGCAGGGGAGGCGCAGCTTTGAAGGCTGCTCCTCCCCTCTTTCGTTAGTTGTAGGCGCGCTCACCGTGCTCGGCGATATCGAGGCCGTTAACCTCGTCCTCTTCGCTGACACGAAGACCGATTGTTGCTTTCACAAGGAAACCAGCGGCCAAGGTACCAAGACCGGCCCAGGCGATCGTCACGACGACACTAAAGACCTGAATGCCGAGTTGCTCACCCAATGCGACCGAACCATCGCCCGGCCCGCCGATCCAGGGCTGATAGACAATGGCTGTACCTATCGCGCCAACAATCCCGCCAACGCCGTGAATGCCGAACGCGTCAAGCGCATCATCATAGCCGAGCTTTGCCTTCACCGTCGCGACAAAGACATAACAAACACCCGAAGAGATAATGCCGAGCAGGATCGCGCCGAACGGGCCACTGTTACCAGCCGCCGGAGTGACCGCGACCAAGCCGGCGATCACGCCAGAGCAAAAGCCCAGCGCCGAACCTTTGTTGCCCGCCAGCTTCTCGATCACCATCCATGCAAGACCGCCTGCCGCTGTCGCGACGAACGTATTGATCATGGCAAGACCCGCTGAGCCATCCGCTTCGAGAGCAGAGCCAGCATTAAAGCCGAACCAGCCAACCCACAGCAGGCCTGTGCCGATCATCGTCATGACAAGGCTGTGTGGCGGCATCGGTTCCTGCGGCCATCCGCGACGCTTGCCCAGCAAGTAAGCGAGCACCAGTCCCGAAATACCCGCATTGATATGCACCACAGTGCCACCGGCAAAATCGAGCGCACCGTCTTCAAACAGCAAGCCGCCGCCCGCCCAGACCATATGGGCAATCGGGAAATAGACGATAGTTAGCCAGATCGGCACAAACATCATCACAGCGCTGAACTTCATCCGCTCCGCCGTCGCGCCAAGGATCAGCGCAGCAGTGATCGCAGCAAAGGTCATCTGGAAACTGATGAAGACATATTTGCTGATGACTTCATCGGTGAAAGTCGCCGCTGTGCTGTTCATATCTGTGCCAACGAGGAAATAGCTGCCTCCGCTGATGAACAGGCCCAATGTGCCTTCATAGGTGGTGTCGCCAAAGGCGAGGCTAAAGCCCCACATGACCCATATGATCATCGCGAGCGACGCTGCTGCACCAATTTGGGTAAGCATGGACAGCATGTTCTTGGACCGGGTCAGCCCGCCATAAAATAGCGCAAGACCCGGCAGGATCATGAGCATGACCAGAACGGTCGCAGTCATCATCCAGGCATTGTTACCCGGATTAGGCACAGGCGCGGCGGCCAGAGCAGGCGCCGCAGTAACCAGAGCAAGTGCGGAGAGAGTGAGTTTCTTCATCATGGTGCCCCCATCAAAGCGCGGTTTCGCCGGATTCGCCGGTGCGAATGCGGGTGGCCGAAGCGAGATCGAGGACGAAGATCTTGCCGTCTCCGATCGATTCTGTGTTTGCGGTCTGCTGGATCGTTTCGACCACTTGCGCGGCGACCTCGTCACTCGCGGCAATTTCCAGCTTTACCTTGGGAAGCATGTTCGTTGAGTATTCTGCCCCGCGATAAATTTCGGTCTGGCCCTTCTGTCGGCCAAACCCTTTTACTTCCGACACCGTCATGCCAGCGATCCCGATGCTGCCCAGCGCTTCGCGGACCTCGTCGAGCTTGAATGGTTTGATTATGGCGATGATGAACTTCACAGCCTGCTCCCCTTATGGTTTTGGGCAAAGAAACCCACCAAGTTGAAAGCAAGAGCCGTGCCACACAGCGGAAACCCAGGCTACCGCAGGGTAAGATTGCCTCGGGCGGTCGATTCCAACGAGAGTGCGTGCCCGAATTTTAATCTTTTGCTTAGTTTTTAGGCAATTCCCGGGCTCTACATCCCGGCCTCAAACACCAGCAATATAGCGATCCGTCGCGCGTGTCGGCAGGCCATCAATACTGGTGACGCGATCCGCCATCCTGGCCTCCCATTCGCGGGGATCGGACTGGCGGTGCGCCTTCTTCAAGGTCTCCCGCTCGCCCTCAAGGCTCATAAATGGCACGCCCCAGCCGCAGGATGTCTGAACGCTTTCGACCGCAATATCGAAAATCTGACGGGTGCCCGGAAGCAAGGTGAAGTGCTGCGCCAGTGCCTCCCACCCATCGTCCTGTGGCAGCACCGCATTACCCCGGCCATAAATGCGCAGGATCAGCGCGGGCCGGTCAAAATTGCAGAACATGATCGTGATGCGCCCCCGCCCATTTGTGGCATCAGCGGCAAGATGCGCGTGGGTCTCGTTCCCTGAACCGCCGAGATCAAGATAAGCGACGCGCGTTGGCGAGAGTACCTGAAACGCGTCATAGCCTTTGGGGCTGAGATTGATCCGCGCATCAGCAGCGGCGGTGGCGACAAAGAAGACCGGCTGTCGCTCGATCATCGCGACATGCTTGTCGGTCAGACTGTCGGTAAAATCCGCCATAAATCGTCTCCTCGGTAAAAATCAGAGAAAGTCGCGCAGCACTCCGATAAACTTGTCGAACTGGTCGTGATGCAGCCAGTGTCCCGCCTTTTCAAATTCGATCACTTCGGCAGTTTTGAAATGCTGGAGGCGGCCATCCTTTTCCGGATTGGAAGCCCAACTGTCCGATCCGTAAAGCAACAGAGTCGGACAGGTTATCGCACCCCAGGTCGCTTCGATAAAGTCGTCAGCCACATCCTCTATGCCCCAGACATTGAGGTGCGGGTCAAATTTCCAGCTGTAAGTGCCGTCCTCGTTGCGGTTGACGCCGTGCACGGTCAGATGCCGCGCCTGATCCTCGGTCAGATACGAGTTTTCCTCAATCATCCGCGCAAATGCGGCCTCGATGCTTTCATATTTGCGTGGGGATCGCCCGGCGGCCTTGCGCTTTTTCTCGATCCATTCGGCAAGGCGCTCGGGATAGGGCGTGGCGCGCTGTTTCGCCTTCCACTCCGGGCTTGGGCCAAGCCCTTCAATCGCGACCAGCTTTGTCACCATATCAGGGAACGTCCCCGCATAACGCAGCGCGACATTACCGCCCATCGAATGCGAAACAACCCGCACAGGCCCAACGCCCAGCTGATGGATCAGCTGCGCCAGATCATAGACCATATCGCCTGAGGAATAATTCCCGTCCGACACCCAGTCGCTGTCACCATGCCCGCGATGATCCATCGCGACGACGTGGTAATCCTCGCGCAGGGCCTGCGCCGTCCAATCCCAGCTGCGCGCATGGTCGCGCCCGCCATGGACCAGCACTAGAGGCGGTTTGCCCCTATCGCCCCAATCCTCGTAATTGAGTTTGAGGCGCTGCGAGATGAAGCTTTGCGAAGTTGGTCCTGATCCGTTCATGAATTTGGCTTTGGCGCGAAGTCAGTCCGCTCGCAAGCCTATCGCTCTTTGGTGGCTGAGAATGTCAGCTCGGGGTTCTTTTCGACCTGATAGTTCACATCCCACGGGCTTTTAGCCATGAACACCAGATCCCCGTCGCGATCCCGCGCCAGATTGGGGCGATTGAAGCTCTCGAAATCATTGAGCGCCTTTTGATCGCCTTTCAGCCAGCGCGCGGTGGCAAAAGGAGAGGCCTCCAGCGCGGCCTCAACTTTGTATTCCGCCGACAGCCGAGACACGAGGACATCAAGCTGAAGCTGACCGACCACGCCGACAATATGGTTCGCGCCGATCTCTGGATAGAACACCTGAATGACGCCTTCTTCGGAAAGGTCATCCAGCGCTTTTCGCAATTGCTTGGTCTTGGTCGGGTCTTTCAGCTGCACGCGGCGCAGGATTTCCGGCGCAAAATTCGGCAGGCCGGTAAAGCGCACAACGTCCTTTTCCGACAGCGTATCGCCCACGCGCAAAGTGCCGTGGTTAGGAATGCCGATAATATCGCCTGCCTCGGCGGTGTCCGCAATCTCCCGGTCCTGCGCGAAAAACAGGATGGGTGAATGGATCGCGATGGGCTTACCCAGACCCGATGGCGTCAGCTTCATACCCCGTTTGAACGTGCCGGAAACTTGCCGCATGAAGGCAATCCGGTCGCGATGGTTCGGGTCCATATTCGCCTGCACTTTGAAGATGAAGCCTGTGACCTCGCTATGATCGGGTGTGATTTGCTCTTCGCCAGCAGGCTGTGGACGCGGCGGCGGGGCGTATTTAGCAATAGCCTCGATCAGTTCGGTAACGCCGAAATTCTTGAGCGCCGATCCGAAATAGACCGGCGTCAGATCGCCACTGCGATAGGCGTCTATGTCAAATTCGGGATAGCCGACCTGCGCAAGCTCTGCCTCTTCAGCCCATTCCTCGGGGATTTCGGCATTCGCATCGCGCTTACCCAGAAACTCCTTTGACGGGCCTTCAGGGCGGCTGATCGAGCCATCTTCGAAGTTCAGAATGCCCTGAAACTGCCCGCCCATACCGATAGGCCAGTTTTGCGGACTGACATCCAGCGCCAGCATATCGGCAACCTCGTCCAGTGTCTCAAAGGGGTCGCGGCCCTCGCGGTCCACCTTGTTTACGAAGGTAATGATCGGCACAGAGCGCAACCGGCACACTTCGAACAGTTTGCGGGTCTGCGGCTCGATTCCTTTGGCCGCATCGATCACCATCACAGCGGAATCCACGGCAGTCAATGTGCGATAGGTGTCTTCGGAAAAGTCCTCATGCCCCGGCGTATCCAGGAGGTTGAATGTGACGCCCTCCCGCTCAAAGGTCATCACCGACGACGTAACAGAGATGCCGCGCTGCTGCTCGATCTTCATCCAGTCAGAACGCGCTCGACGCGCTTGCCCACGCGCCTTGACCTGCCCGGCCAAGTGGATCGCGCCGCCCTGCAACAGCAGCTTTTCAGTCAGCGTGGTCTTACCAGCATCAGGGTGCGAAATGATTGCAAAGGTGCGGCGGGAATTTGATGTGTTGGACATGGCGTTTGGCACAGGAGATCACCCGCGCAGCTCTGCCCCCTGCTTGGCCGCAGCTGCGACGATCATGTCGGAGATCGCCTTGAGATCGGCATCCTTGAAGGAAGCATCTTTGGGCTGAAGCGTCACTTCGATGGCGAGAGACTTACGACCTTCGGGCACGCCTTGTCCGGCAAACACATCGAACACGCGCGCGGCGGTGATATTGACCTTGTCCGAGCTGCGCACCGCTTTCAGCAGGTCTTCTGCTGCCAGCGTTTCTGGCACAAGAAACGCAAAGTCCCGCGTCACCGCTTGTAAGACGGGCGGCGTGAAAGAGGCGCGCGCGAACCCGCCGCTGCCGTCCTTCGGCGACTTTTTCTGCGGGATCGCATCAAGGAACAGCTCAACCGCCGCAATCGGACCATCAAGATCGAACGCCTTGAGCGTTGCGGGGTGCAGCATGCCGAAACGGGCCAGAACCTTTTTCGGCCCAAGCCGCAGGGTCGCCGATTGACCCGGGTGGAATTGAGCTCCAGCCTCCCCCATCACCATCAGCTTGTCCGCAGGCGCGCCGGCTTCCGCCAGCAATGCAAGCGCCGTCGCCTTGGCATCGAAAGCGTCGAACCCTTGCGCTTTGCCAGCGATCCAGCCTCGCGGTGTCTTCTCACCCGCGAGGACAACGCCCAGCGTCGGGCGTTCATCGCTCAAACCATCAGAGCCTTTGAAATACCGCCGCCCCAGTTCAAATGCACGCGTTGTGGGTCCGCCGCGATCCGCATTGCGTTTTGCCGCCATCAACAGGCCGGGAAGCACCGAAGGGCGCATGACCTTCATGTCTTCGCTGATCGGATTGGCGAGCGACCACAACTGCGTAGCATCATCAGCGAAATGTATGGCTTCATCCTCGGGCAGGAATGACCACGTGATCGCTTCATCTAGCCCGGTCGCCGCCGCCGCGCGGCGCAATTTGCGCTCCATCATCTGCTGCGGTGTGGCGGTCGGTCGTGCGACACCATCCATACGCGGCAAAGCGACGCTTTTTACTGCGTCGAGCCCGTTCACCCGCACAACTTCCTCAACCAGATCAGCGGGGCCTTCAATGTCATGGCGGCGCAGCGGGCACGTCACCTGCCAGTCATCCGCGACTTCAAAATCAAGGCTTTCAAGTATACGCCGCTGTTCGTCGGCAGGCACATCGACCCCGCCCAGCTTTGCCGTGCGCGCAGTGTCAAAATTCACGACCTTCGCCTCGCTCGGAGGCGATCCGGCATGGACCACCTCGCTTGCGGTGCCGCCCGCCAATTCGACAATCAGCCCGGTGAGCAGGTCCAAACCCTCTTCCAGAAACGCCGGGTCGACACCGCGCTCGAACCGTGTCCGGGCGTCGCTCGCAAGGCCCAGCTTGCGGCCCGTCACGCCAATGCGCGCTGGGTCGAAATAGGCGATCTCCAGAAGCACATCCGTCGTGTCGTCCTGGACGCCCGAATCCTCGCCGCCCATGATACCGGCAATGTCGTGCACCTGCGCATCATCCGCGATCACGACCATGCTTTCATCAAGCGTATAGGTCTTCTCGTTCAGCGCCAGCACCTGCTCGCCCGCTTTCGCACGGCGAGCCACAACTGCGCCCGAAAGCTTCGTCAGATCATAGGCATGTGCCGGGCGGCCAAAGGCCAGCATCAGATAGTTCGTGAGGTCCACCAACAGCGAGATCGGGCGCTGGCCCGCGCTTTTGAGGCGCTGTTGCAACCAGTCGGGAGACGGCTCGTTCTTAACGCCTGAAATCACCCGGCCATAGAATGCCGGGCACCCTTCGGGATCGTCGGTTCGGATTTCAACCGGGCACGCGCCTGCGCTGTCGAACTTCGGAAATGCAATCGGCTTCAGCATGCCCAGACCCGCCGCCGCAAGATCGCGCGCAATGCCATATACGCCCATGCAATCCGGACGGTTGGGCGTGATTGCGACATCAATGATCGGTGAAGACCCCTGATAATCAGCAAAGGAATGGCCCGCGCTTGCATCATCGGGCAACTCGATAATGCCATCGTGATCCTCACCCAGATCAAGCTCGCGCGCGGAGCACATCATGCCCGTGCTTTCGACCCCGCGGATCGCCGCCTTGCGCAGCTCCATTCCGTTGGACGGCACCACCGCGCCCGGCATTCCCAACACACCCTTCATACCGGCGCGCGCATTGGGCGCACCGCATACGACTTGCACCGGATCGCCCTCTCCAGTGTCCACCTTCAGCACTTGCAGCTTGTCAGCGTCGGGGTGTTTTTCCGCGCTCAGGACATGCGCAACGGTAAAGCCCTTGAGCGTCTCGGATGGGTCTTCGACCCCTTCGACCTCAAGCCCGATGGCATTGAGCTTATCGGTGATTTGCTGAAGCGAAGCATCGGTATCGAGATGGTCTTTCAGCCATGTGGTCGAGAACTTCATGCCCCGCCTCCTGTAGATCGTGCTCCCACGCCAGCGGAGAGGGTCGGCTGGTCAAATGGTGAGAAGCCATAATGCCTCAGCCAGCGCGGATCGCCGTCAAAGAAGGCGCGCAAATCGTTCATCCCGTATTTGAGCATGGCGATGCGGTCGATGCCTAGGCCGAAGGCAAAGCCCTGATATTCGTCCGGGTCCACGCCCGCCATTTCGAGCACGCGGGCATTGACCATGCCGCTGCCGCCCAGCTCCATCCAGTCATGGCCCGTATCATCGCCGTGCCCGCCGACGAAGCGGCGGTTACCCTCGTTCGAATAACCCACATCCACTTCCACGCTGGGTTCGGTGAAAGGGAAGTAGGACGGGCGCAGGCGTAGGACGATGTCCTCGCGTTCAAAAAACGCCTTGAAGAACGTCTCCAGCGTCCATTTGAGGTGCCCGAGATGAATATCCTTGTCGACCACTAGCCCTTCGACTTGATGGAACATCGGCGTGTGGGTCGCGTCAGAGTCAGAGCGGTACACCCGGCCCGGGGCGATGACGCGGATCGGCGCGCCCTGATTCTTCATCGAACGGATTTGAACGGGGCTGGTATGCGTTCTCAGCAACATCTGCCCACCGTCCGGCGCCGAATCGGGAAAATAGAACGTATCGTGCATCGCACGCGCCGGATGGCTCTCATCCATGTTGAGAGCCGTGAAATTGTGCCAGTCGTCCTCGATCTCGGGGCCGGTCGCGACTGCGAAGCCAAGGTCCGCGAAGATTTCGGCCAGTTCGTCCATCACCTGACTGACAGGGTGGATCGAACCCTTTGCGACTTCAGGCGCAGGCAGGGTCAGGTCAATCGTCTCGCGCGCCAATTGTGCTTCGAGTTCGGACGCTTCGAGCGCGGCCTTCTTTGCCTCGATTGCATCGGCAATTTCAGCCCTCACAGCCTGGATCGCAGGCGCGGCCTCGCTGCGTTCTTCTGGCGTCATCTTGCCAAGCGTCTTGAGGGCGAGGCTCACCCAGCCCTTTTTGCCCAGCGCCGCCACGCGCTGTTCGTCCAGCGCGTCCAGTGTTTCAGCGGCAGCAATCGCTGCGAGGGTGGCCAGTTTGTCGGCCCCCATTTTTTCCGTAGTCAGATCGGTCATCAAATCGCTTCCAAATGAGCGCATGCCGCTAGCGGCATTCGCGCCCACTTGCAAAGGCTCACATCACTGATGCGCGTCCGGTATATTCAGGCCCGGATCATGCAAACCCTGGACCGCCTCGCCCGCGATCGCCATGCGCGCCTGCGCGGCGGCGACCAGCATAGGCTTTTCCAGCTCCGCATAGGCGCCCGGCGTCATGCCCATAAAGCGTTTGAAGTCGCGCACGAAATGCGCTTGATCGTAGTACTGATAGTCCATCGTTGAAAGCCATTTGAGCGACGGGTCTAGCATGAATTGTGCAAGGCTGCGAAGAAACCGCTGACGCCGCAGCAACAGCTTGGGTGGAAAGCCGAAGGCTCGTCGCGACAGGCGCTCAAGCGACCGCAGGTTCATACCGACGCACTGCGCCAAAGCCGCCGCGCTGGCAATGTCGGGATCAACCAGAGCCGCGTTGATCGCCGTGATCGTATCGGCGTAGGGTATGTTATCTTTCAGCATGCCGGCCAGGTGAGCATCTATCGCGGCCACATCACTGGCAAAATTACGGGTAAGATCGCCCTCGGAACCAACGGGATCGGCAAGCCGCTGCGCCAGCGGACGCATGGTTGCAAAGGCGGGATCGGCATTCCCGTCGGCAAACCGGTCTGCGTAATCGCTGGCATCCACACCAAACAGCATCGCCCAGCCCAGCGGCATCAGGCCAATGCCCCAGCTCTTTCCGCTGCTGACCCGAAAGCGCGTCGCCTGCGTTGTCGTGCCTGTCACCGCAAAAGCAGGCGCTGCACCCAGCGGTGTATTCCCGATTGCAGCCTGCGACCATCCGTCTTTCATGAACCGTAAATTGGGCCATTCGGGGTGGAGATGGTCTTCGATCACCGGCTCGGCATCGGAAGCGCTCACCTGCGTCTGATAATAGGTCGTCACATAGGGACGCAAAGCCGCGCATGGCAAAGCGAAGCGGACCGTGACAGCATTTCCGGTGTCAGCGTGCATCAATCATGTGTTTCTGCCGTTATTGTCGCGCGTTTCTGGCAGGAATTCAGGGTGGTGTCACAACTCTGGCATATGCCTGTGCGGTTGATCCTGTCATCCATTTCGTTATCAGACGCCTCCCGGCCCCTTACTTCGGGGGCGCACCACAGCGCCGGGGGCGTCAAGCGTCTGTGCCGCGCTACCCCATATCCGTGCGCGCGCTTCCATAAAGGAGGCAAGAATCGGATGTTCGAGCGCGCCATATTCACTCGGCAGCATCGTCATGAATTCGCGGAACTCGCGAGTGAACTGCGCTTGATCGTGGTAATCCGCATCCATCGCCTCGGTCCAGCGCGCCCCCTGGTGGAGCATAAAGCTCGACAGGCTGCGCATGAATCGCTGGCGCCGCATCAAAAGCTTGGGCGTGAAGCCGAAATAGCGCCGGCAAACCCGCTCCAGCGTCCGCACACTCATCCCGCAGCGGTCCGCCAGACCGCCGACAGAGCAGCATTCGCCATTAACCAACGCCTCGTGAACGCGGCGGATTTTGGGCTCGTCCCGATTTGGGTTCATCAGGTCTTCAAGCGTCGTCACAATAAAATCGAACTGCTCTTCGACTGGTACAGACATGTCTGTCAGCACCTGTGTCAGGGTATCGAATTTGGCAAAAGCGGGGTGCGCGGCGCCTTCGCAAACAAGATTGGCAAGGCTGAAAGCGTCTGCTTCAATAAAACGTCCCCAACCGATCGGCAAAAACCCGATCCCCCACATCCGCGCGGTCCCCAGTTCGAAACGGCAAGGCCGCGAGCTGGGACCGGTTGCCCCGAACCGGGCGCCGCTGACCTGTGACGCGCCAATGGAAGCTGCGGGCGTGTTGCCTGCGAAAAAGCGGATATTGGCCCATTCGGGTTGCAGGAAATCCGTGACAGTGCCGTCGCCATCCACATCAAGGGAGAGGTGGTAGAATGTGGTGAAGCAGCCGTCGAACTGCTCTGGCGGCGAATAAAACTGGCTGCGCACGGTGTATCGCGCGCCCGCAATTGCGGCGTTTCTGTCTGATACCCCCATGAGTGTCTTCTTGCCAACTCTGGCGCATTCTTACAAGGCCTGTGAATACAATTAGGTCTCTCACTATACAACGCAAACGATCACAGCGATCCGATGGCATTAGCCAAGTCGGTCGCGGCCATCGGCGTCAGGTGTCCGGTGTCATAGTGGATCGGCTTTGCATCAGAGGAAAAATGGCGGCACTGCCGGGGACCGCGCGCCGCGCTGGCTTCCGGAGGGCACTCGAAATCAAGTTGAGAGATGTAGCGCCCGCCCGCTCCCTCCACCGCCTCTTGTAGAACCGGATCGATCGCATCGCGTTCGGCGCGGCGCATCGCCTCCACATAAGCCGGATCGCCGCGCCGCTCTGCAATGGCAAGCACGCGCGGAAAGGACTGCTCATACTCAACCGGCGGGCCTATCACCGTGACATTTACGCCGGCCGCGCGCATCGCCGAGACGGTGTGCGCCAGCGCCGCAGCATCCGTCGCATACCAGCGCGAGGCGAGCACCAGATGCTCAACCTCGCCTCTGCGCGCCATCGCAAAGACTTCAGCATACGCCTCAACACAAGGAATTGAACCTGTGGCATCCAACACCGGATTACAGCCGAGATACGTGGCCTGATGCACCGCCTTGTCGGGATTGGCCTCGTCGAGCGCGCGCCACAGCATCGCGGCATAGCTGCTGCCCATGACAACCACGTCATTATCCCGCGCAGTCGGGCGCACGCAGGTTTCCAGATCAATCGCCGCGCCAAAGCATTTGCCCATCCGGTATTGCTTCACCCGTCGCGTATCCGCCTGCTCCGCCAGTTCCAAAGCCATGCGCGCAGCCGGGCCGGAATTGATCGCGGGGGCGAGCTCACGCGCGGCCAAAGAGAGCACAACCACCCCAGCAACACACGCAATGGCCACGCGGAAAACCGACTGCCAGCGAAGGCCCAACATGATCCGCTGACCCGGACGCTCTATCGCGTAGTAGGAAACCGCTCCGGCGAGGATGGAGGCGATCACAAGCCCCACCCTGCTCCACCGGTCCAGCAGAACGCCATGCTCCAGCCGCCAGAACACCATGATCGGCCAGTGCCACAGATAGGTGGAAAAAGAGATGCGCCCGATCCACCGGACCGGCGAAAGAGACAGCAGAATCCGTGCCGGGCCGTTGGCACCATAAGCGATCACCAGCACCGCGCCGATGCAGGGGAGTAGGGCGCCGGGCGCAGGGAAAGGTCCGAGCGCGTTCACCGTGAACACGCTCACCGCGATCATCGCAAGGCCAGCCAGCGCAAGCGTTCCCCGGATTGCGTCCTGTCTGACTTGTGGAATGGCACCACACGCCAGCAATCCGCCCAGCGCCAATTCCCATGCGCGGCTTGAAAACAGATAGAACGCCGCCTGCTGTGCGCCCTCTTGAGCCGAGTGGGAGAGCACAAGGCAAAGCGTCAGGGAGATGACAGCCAGCGCACCGATGCCCCAGACTTCGCGCCCCGGACACCAGCGCCTTAAACCCACCAGAAAAACCGGAAACAGCAGGTAGAACTGCTCCTCTACCCCCAGCGACCATGTGTGCAGCAACAACGCCGTCTCATGCGTCGCGAAATAGTCGGTCGTCATCCAGTAATACAGGTTCGCCACAAAGCCCGCGGCCCAGATTGCCTCCTGGGAGAGGTCGGGCCAATCGCTGGGCAAAAGCAACCAGAGCCCCGCCAGCAACACAGAGGACAACATCACCCACAGCGCGGGGCCAAGTCGCGCAAAGCGCCGGGCGTAAAAGCGCGTCAGAGAGAAGCGCTCCTGATCCATCTCGGCCAGAATGATGCGTGTGATCAGATAGCCCGAGATGACGAAGAATACGTCCACCCCGACAAAGCCGCCCGCAAATTGCGTAAAACCGGCATGGACCAACAGGACCGGCATAATCGCGATCGCGCGCAGGCCTTCGATCTCTGGCCGGAACGCCAAATGGCGCGCGGCCCTGTCACCGCCAGAGCTGGCATCAGCCATGGATTGCGCCGCGCTGGCCATGTTTGCTGCCACTCCCCCTTCCAGACACGCGCCATTCCTGAACGCAAAAGGGCGACCCCTTTCGAGGCCGCCCTTTTTCAAAGCGTACCCGGCATTCGACGATGGTTTAGCCCAAGGGCCCTAACCTATCGAGTGACCGGTAGGAAAGCTTACGCGGGAAGCGCGTCTTTCGCCTGAGCAATGATCGTCTTGAACGCCGCTTCTTCATTCATGGCCAGATCAGCCATAACCTTGCGGTCCAGCTCAATCCCGGCAAGCTTCACGCCGTGCATGAACTGCGAATAGGTCAGGCCTTCGGCGCGGACAGCTGCATTGATGCGCTGAATCCAGATCGCGCGGAAGCTGCGCTTTTTAACCTTGCGGTCGCGATAGGCGTATTGGCCGGCCTTTTCGACCGCCTGACGTGCGACACGGATCGTGTTCTTGCGACGGCCGCGATAGCCCTTGGCCTGTTCGAGGAGCCGCTTGTGCTTTTGGCGCGTGGTGACGCCGCGTTTAATGCGAGGCATATCTGTATATCCTTTTCTTCAATCGGGGGCCGTGGCCGCCCGGCGATCCCAATCAATCGAGCCCGTAAGGAGCCCACTTTTTGATCGTCGCTGTATCGGCGTCCGAGAGCACCTTGGTGCCGCGGTTCTGGCGGATATACTTCGCATTGTGGTGGGTCAGGCGGTGACGCTTACCAGCGACGCCGTGCTTGACCTTACCGGTTGCGGTGATCTTGAAGCGTTTCTTCACACCGCTTTTGGTCTTCAGCTTGGGCATTTTCATCTCCTAACGTGAGAATGGTGGTCAGAAGACACGTTTGGCCGGCCCTGGCAGCCCTTGTCGCCAGGCCGGTCGGTTGATTCGTGTCATGCAAGAGCGCGCACATAAGGGCGCGAGGCGATAGAGGCAAGCGTTTTGCTGCGCATGCGGCTCGGGGACTGGTTGACACTCATGACGGTTTTTGTCGCACCGGTGCGTCATCAAAACCCGAGCAATTGCGAGAGGTTAAGGCCGCTTTCGCGGCGCACAAGTGTGACCTTAGCTTTCGCAGACCGGAAAATGAGAGGGAGGGTGGGCATGAAGCATGCTTAGCCCAAGGCCCGCCCAGTAGGAAAACGCCTCAAACGCGCGCCCGCGCCAATGCCTCCGGATCACATATCAAAGCTTTCGCCTACCAGCTCCTCGCTCACCTGCCATAGGCGTTTTGCCACGTTGGCATCGAGCGCACGCCGCTCCACATCGCTATCGCCGACCGGTCCGCGCGCATCGAAAAAGCCGGTCGGACCGTAATAGCCTCCGCTCACAGCATCAGTCTCCGCCGCCGCCAGCACCGTTGGCCAGGCCCCTCGCGCCGCGTCCTGCGCGAACACCGCATTTGAAACGGTGTAGGCCAGCTTGAACAGCGGATTGCCGACCTTGCTTTGCAACGGCGTGTCGGAATAGCCGGGATGGCAGGCGATGGATTTGATGTGCGATCCGACCGCCTCCAGCCGCCGGTGCAATTCCAGCGCAAACATCAGATTGGCGAGTTTGGAGCGGTTGTAGGAGAGGTTGGCGTTATAGCCGCGCTCCATCATCAGATTGTCGAAATTGATCCGGCCAAATTTGTGCATGATGCTCGACACAGTCACCACGCGGCCTGCGTCCTGATCGACCTGCGGCATCATCAGCGCAGTCCACAGGAAGTGCCCCAGATGATTAGTGCCCAGCTGCAGCTCGAACCCGTCGGCGGTGGTGCTCTTGGGCGTCTGCATCACGCCTGCATTGTTGATAAGGGCGTGAACGGCGCCGAACCGCTTGCTCGCTTCAGCGGAAGCGGCGCGGATCGAGGCCATGTCGGCAAGGTCCAACACCAGTAGATCGCACCGGCCAGCGCCGACATTGGCGCCCGCATTCACCAGCTTCTCAAGCGCCCGCTTCCCCTTGGCTTCGTTCCGGCACGCAATCACCACATCGGCATTTCGAGCGGCCAGCAAATGCGCCGCCTCGAACCCGATCCCCGAATTGCCGCCGGTTATGATGAAGCGCCTACCGCTTAGATCGGGCAGGCGCTCAGGCGTCCAGTTGGTGATCCCGCTTTCGGTTAGGTGGGGCATGGGTGGTCCTTAAAGCTCTCGTTAACATGGGGCGCAATCGCGTTACGCATCAGGCTCTTGCCCGGGCATGGGAAAGCGAAATGTGTCGGGCGTGAGCGGTTCTGGCCCCGCACCATTGGCTGCACCCATCGTTTCCAGCACTTCATCCAGCCGCGCCGGATCACCCAGCGCGATGACGCGGCCCTGCTCCACGCGCGCGCTGTCGGCGTCGAGCGGGTTGCCCTGCCAGTCGCTCATCGTGCCGCCTGCGCCTTCGACCACGGGGACCAGTGCGGCGTAGTCATAGATTTCCAGCCCCGCCTCGCAGATCACGTCGACATGCCCGCTCGCCAAAAGGCCGTAATTGTAGCAATCTCCGCCATAGACGACCGCGCCCTGCCGCTCATTCCCGCCGATCACCTGCGCCAGCGACATGTAGGCATCTGATTGCTCCGCGTTGAAGTAATGCGGGCTGCTGGTGGCAAGGCTGGCTTCGCGCAGATCCTTGCACGGGCGGGTGACAGCGGGTTTCCCGTTAAAGGTGGTTCCCTCTCCGATCTGCCCGACCCAGCGTTCGCGCGTCACAGGCTGGTCAATCACACCCAGCACCGGCCAGCCGTCCTGCATCAGCGCAATCAAAGTGCCAAAGATCGGGCGGCCCGCCATGAAGCTGATCGTGCCGTCGATCGGATCAAGCACCCATTGCCGCCCTGCGCCTTCATTGCGGGTGCCGTATTCTTCGCCGATGATGCCGTCATCGGGGAAATGCTCTTCAATCAGGGCGCGCATCGCGGCCTCGGCGGCGCGGTCAGCTTCGGTGACGGGGGTTCGGTCGCTTTTGCGATCCTGCGTCCATTCCCCGCGAAACATCGGGCGGATAACAGAGCCAGCCGCATCGGCGAGCGCATTGGCGAGTTTGAGGTCTTCGGGTGTCATTTGTATTGAGCACGCCCATCCGGGCGCGCGATCTCCTCGCTCATGCGGCCATTGGCCGCGTCGCTGCGCACGCGCAGTCGCGTTTGCGACGCCTTCGGCCCCGATGACTCGATCAAAATACAGGTAAGCATCAATTGTCTATTACGGGGTCACCCCAAAAATCGAAAGCCTGTTCCTGATGCAGCGCGACATAGGCCTTCGCCTCGCGCCCCTCCCATTCGAGCGGCCATGTGCCCGGTAATTCATCGGCGAGATGCGACCGACTCACGAACCACCCCTGCCCCGGCAATCCGTCGGACTGACGCACGACCAGCACCGCCAGCCCCGGCTCGCCTGCCACCCGCCCGTCCTCATCCAGCCTGTCCAAAACCGCACAAAGCGCCCGCATCCTGGGCCGGGTAAAGCGGTATCCCAGCAATTGCAGCATCTGCGAATAGGTCAGCGCATTGCGCGCACGAGCAGCCCCGATCAGGATTTCGCGAACTTCTGCGGGATCGAAGATCAATCAAACAGACCTAGTCGAACAGTGAACTCACGCTGCTTTCATCTGCAATCCGGCGGATGGCTTCACCTACGAGCGGGGCGATGGTCATGATGCGGATACGGTCGGAGGCGAGCGCAGCCTCGGTCGGGCGGATTGAATCCGAGATCACCAGCTCCTGCAATTGCGATCCGTTGATCCGCGCCACCGCGCCGCCGGACAGGACGCCATGCGTGATATAGGCCGCGACCGACTTTGCCCCGTTCGCCAGCAGCGCGTCGGCCGCGTTGCACAATGTGCCACCGGAATCGACGATGTCGTCGATCAGGATGCAATGGCGCCCCTCAACCTCGCCGATGATATTCATCACTTCGCTTTCACCGGGGCGATCGCGGCGTTTGTCAACGATGGCGAGCGGGGCATTGTCCAGCCGCTTTGCCAGCGCCCGCGCGCGCACCACGCCGCCAACATCGGGCGAAACGACCATGAGATCCTGATCGCCGTATCGCGCCTGAATATCCGCCGCCATGACGGGCGCGCCGTAAAGGTTATCCGTCGGGATATCGAAAAAGCCCTGAATCTGGCCCGCATGCAAATCAACCGCCAGAACGCGGTCCGCGCCGGCCTCGGTAATCAGGTTCGCCACCAGCTTGGCAGAGATAGGCGTGCGCGGGCCGGGCTTTCGATCCTGACGGGCATAGCCGAAATAGGGCACCACCGCTGTAATCCGCTTGGCCGATGCGCGCCGCAGCGCGTCGATACAGATCAGCAGCTCCATCAGATTGTCGTTCGCAGGGTATCCGGTCGGCTGGACCAGAAACACATCCTGACCGCGCACATTTTCATGGATTTCGACGAAGATTTCCTCGTCGGCAAAGCGCCGCACGCTCGCATCGGTGAGAGGGGTTTCAAGATAGCCGGCAATCGCGCGCGCCAGCGGCAGGTTAGAATTGCCGGACATGATCTTCATGGAATGCGAATCCTCTGCGCACAATGTGTGATGCGCAGTCGCCTAAACCAGCGTCATGGATTTGCAACAGGGGCGAACCGCGTTTGTCCGCAAGTGATCGCGCTCAGTCGTCGTAGACGAAGATCACCTGATCCGCGTCCTGCACCCGCACCCAGACCTGATAATAGCCCGGCTCACGCTCTCCGCGAATGTTCGCAACTGGGCGCGGGGCTCCGGTGGCCGCATCAATCCATTGCAGGCGGACCTCGCCATCAACGACAATGCGCCGGTTGCCCAGCCGCTGCATCATGGTGAACATGTTGAGGTCATCCGCTTTGGCAGAGCGGTGACAGCCCAGCACCTCGATCCGGCCATCGCGCTCGCCTCCTCCGCACGCGCGCGCACGCCGCAACAGGTCCCACAAGGCATCCTCGGTAAAGGCGATGGTGAGTGTACCAAACCGCCCATAACCAAGCTGTGAATTGATAAAGAACAGCTCGCCCAGCTCCCCATGCAAGCTGCGCCCGCCGCCCAGCACATCGAGCAGGAACCGACCCGGCACAGGCTGACCCTCGCCCGCTTCATAAGCAAGCGCAACCGCTTCGGCAGGGGTGACACAGCCGGTCTCACATTCGGGAATGTTGGGGCGGACAGAATTAAGGGTGGTTTCGGTTGCGAGCAATTGCGTGACGCGCTGTTTGATTTCGGGCTGGATGGTGCCTGATGCCGTGTCGGACCGCTCAGCGCAAAGTGCAGAGGGGATCGTGAGCAGGATGAGGGCAGTTATGGCACGGAGCACGATTACGTTCTCGAAAGCGGCGTTGATTTACTATTCCACAAGCACCGCGTGCCATGAATGGTGGCTGAGCGGCGATGTATATTACGTGTTCTCGCCATCCCCCGATTCGCACGTAACCCCAGCGCCAACTGCCTTGTGGGGCTGGGGCCAGAGCAATCAGGCGCAGCGGCCTGACGCCCGAGATCCCAGCCTTTTCTGCAATAACGGGTTTTAGAGTGTACGGCGCAATCCTGTGCGCGCCCTTGATCCAGCGCGTATCTTTGCTCTGTGTGCGAGGACCGTGGCGCCCTCGGCACCCTCACATCATCCCCGGTGCAGAGCAATTCTGTGCGCGCGTCTGATCCAGCGCACACCCATGTTTCGCCGTGCGATGACCTCTGGGCCTTACCGCAACCCTCACATCACCCTCGATGCGGAGCAATCCTATGCGCGCCTTTGATCCATCGCACGGTGCCCGATGATGCGCGCATCACCACACTTTCCGTCGTCATGATCGTCGCGCCGCTTGCCTTCTTACGCTTTTTGACGCCGTCCAGCAGCGATCCGTCGGTGACGCCGGTCGCGGCAAAGATGCAGTCGGAGCTGGCGAGGTCCTCCAGCTTATAGATGCGGTCGAGATCGGTGATGCCCCACTTTTTCGCGCGGGCCTTTTCATCGTCGTTGCGGAACACCAGCCGACCGTTGAACTGTCCGCCGACACAGCGCAAAGCCGCTGCGGCCAGCACGCCTTCGGGAGCGCCGCCCTGGCCCATATACATATCAATCGTGGTGTCCTGATCGGTCACTGCGATCACGCCTGCCACATCGCCATCTCCGATCAGGAACACGCCGCAGCCGATCCCGCGCAGCTCCGCAATCAACTCGGCATGGCGCGGGCGGTCCAGGACGCACACATTGATGTCGGCAGGCGCAACGCCCTTCGCAGCCGCGACCGCTTCAACATTCTGCGTCGGGGTCTTCGCCAGATCGATCACATCGGCGGGCAGGCCGGGTCCAACTGCCAGCTTATCCATGTAGACATCCGGCGCGTTCAGCAGGCCACCCTCTTCCGCCGCCGCCAGCACGGCCAGCGCGTTGGGGCCAGCCTTTGCAGTGATGGTCGTGCCTTCCAGCGGATCAAGCGCGATGTCGATCCTTGGCCCCTTGCCCGGAGCGCCGCCCACTTTCTCTCCGATATAAAGCATGGGCGCTTCATCGCGTTCGCCTTCGCCGATGACGACGGTGCCATCCATATAAAGGTCATCGAACGCGCGGCGCATCGCCTCAACCGCTGCGGCATCGGCGGCCTTTTCATCGCCGCGTCCGATCAATTGCGCAGCGGCAACGGCGGCGGCTTCGGTCACGCGCACCATTTCCAGCACCAGCACCCGGTCGATGGCATTTTCGCTATTGGGTTCCTTTGAAGCGAGAACGTCAGTAGTGTTGGTTGTACTCATGCCGAATTCATTCCCTCAGAGCCCCTAGTGGACCTCGCGTTGTTTGATGCCAAAGCGCGCAGAACGCCCAAACCGCTTAGTCGCAAGGAGACAGACTTGTCGAGCAATCGTGCCCCCTTTGTCAGCCGCTTTGTTGGCAAAGCTGCGAGCGCAGTTGCGTTTCGGCATGTTTGTCTGGGCACCCTCGCGATGGCTGCGCTTGGTGCCACGCCTGTGGCGGCTCAGAATGACCCTTCGGTTACGTCTGACGCGAAATCTGGCACCTCAGTCGAAGCGCCGCCTGATGCATCGGCACCTGTGGCCGAAGAAGAGGTGGAGGAAGAAGAGCCCTATCGCATCAATCTGTCCGTCACCGTTCCGCGCGGCGATGTGAACGAGGCGCAGGCGCAGGAATGCGAGGACCGCGCCGATGCGGGCGAGATCAGCGGAGAGATCATCGTGTGCCGCCGCCTTGGCGAAAAGGGCGAGAACTATTTCAGTGGATCACGCGATGCCGCGCGCAAACGCTATGCTCAGGAAACCGCGTTCAAGGATGATCCGGGCACGCCGGGGCTGTTTGGCATTCCCAACCACGGCAATGGAATCGGCATCGGAGGCGTACCGCCGCCCGCGCTGATTATCGATGTCGGCGCGCTGCCAAAAGCGCCGCCGGGATCGGATGCGGACCGGATCGCGCGCGGCCTGCCACCAATGGGGCAGGATAAGGATCTGTCCGAGGACGAAATCCGCGAGCGGCGCGAGAAACTGGGTCTGCCGCCGCCGACTTTCCCGAAAAAGCCCGACTAGACCCTACGCAGGCAAAATCGGCAGGACCAACGGCGCGTCGGTCAGGCTGTCTGACCCTTCGAGCAGTTCCAGAGCTTTGGCCACGTTGCGCTCTGGTCCTTCATGCGTGACAATCGCCACGAGCACTTCGCCGCCGTCGGTGCGCCGTCCCTGCTGGATAAGGCTTTCGATAGAGACATCGGCATCGCGCATCGCGGCGGTGATCTCTGCCAGAACGCCGGGGCGATCATTGACGGTAAAGCGCAGATATGCGCGCTCCAGCCGGTCACCGGGCTCTGCGGGGCCAAACGGGACAAGCTGCGCCACAGGCATCGAAAACGGCGCACCCACCTCACCACCGTTGCCGAACACGCGGGCAATATCGATGCAATCGGCCACCACCGCGCTGGCGGTTGGCCCGTCGCCCGCGCCCGCGCCCTGAAACAGGAGGCGGCCCGAAAAATTGCCTTCCGCGACCACGGCATTGGTCGGCCCGTCCACCGGGGCAAGCGGATGATCCTTCGCCACAAGGCAGGGGCGCACCCGTTGCAGCAGTGTGGCATTGTCCCCTGTTCCCTGAACGTCCGCCTCCGCGATCAGGCGAATCACAAAGCCCAGCGTATCGGCCTGCGCGATATCAGCCGCGCGCACAGCAACAATGCCGGTGGTGCGCACATTGGCGAAATCGACCTTCGCGCCAAAGCCGATGGCGGCGAGGATCGACAGCTTGTGGGCTGCATCAATGCCCTCAATATCAAAGGTCGGGTCAGCCTCGGCATATCCCAGCCGCTGCGCCTCGGCGAGGGTTTCGGCAAAGTCGGCGCCGGTCGCTTCCATTTCTGACAGGATGTAATTGCAGGTGCCGTTGAGGATGCCGTATACCTTGGTGAGCGCGTTGGCGCTGGTCCCTTCGCGCAGGCCCTTCACCACCGGAATACCGCCGGCCACCGCAGCCTCGAATTTCAGCGGAGCTTCAGCAGCTTCGGCTTGCTGCGCCAGAGCAAGACCGTGATGCGCGATCATCGCCTTGTTGGCCGTTACAAGACCTTTACCCGCAGCCAGAGTGGCGCGCGACAAGGCCAGCGCAGGGCCATCCGATCCGCCCACCAGTTCCAGCACGACATCCACATCATCGCGCGCGGCCAGCGCGGTCATGTCGTCTTCCCAATGGAAGCGGGCGTGGTCTACGCCGCGATCCTTGCTCCGGTCACGCGCGCTCACCGCGGTCACTTCAATCGCCCGGCCTGCACGCGCCGCAATCAGATCGCGGTTCGTATCCAGCAAGCGGATGACGCCGGCGCCCACTGTGCCGAGCCCGGCGATGGCGATGCGCAGAGGGGCGGAACTAGGTGTGGAGTTGGGGGCAGGGTTTGAGGCGGACATGAAGGAGCTTTCTACGGACTGGCGAATATACGTGCCAGCAGCGCTTAGCTCCGCATCATGACCCGTCAAGCGTGCGGCCTTGCTGTGGGGCGCTTTTGGCTCTCACAAAATCGCCAGAGCCAATCCCTCAAACAGGCGGCGTTTGCGTAATCACCCGGTTACACGGGCCAAGCTCGCGGCGGACCATCGCATAGTCCTGAGCCGCCAGCCTGCGCGCCGCCGGATCACGCGCCAGATTGGCGCTGCTGGGCAGGCTATCGGGCAGCGAGCAAGCCAGCCGGTACCAGCGCAGAGTCTCCCGTGCAGGTGCACGGGCCGCCGAATCGATAATCTCACCCCATGATACGCCCCACACCGGGGGCTGCCCCGGTCGGCGCAGCACGGTCAGCGAAACGGGCGAGCGGTCCTGCGTCGCAAGGAATATCTGTGTCTCCGATTCGCCAGTGAGCGTGCCCGGCACCGCCAGCGCATCGTTGATCCCGGTGATGACTGGCGGAACATCACCCGCCACCAGATCGGACAGGATCGGGCGCAGGCGCGCCTCCAGCTCCGGCGTGTAATCCAGCTGGGCCTGATTTGCGGTCAATTGCAATTGCGCCGCGCCCCTGGCGCCTCCATCCCCTGCGCGTCCTGCCAGATTGGCAAACAGCAGCATTTCCCGCTTTTTAAGCTTGGGCACCTTGCCCTTCGCGCCCAGCGGCACGTCCACCAGATAGACCAGCGATTCGCCAATCGCCGCCGAGCCGGAGATCAGCGCGAGCGTCTCTGCCTCTATGTAAAGGCGGGCAAATCCGGGCGCGAGACCAGGCGCGCGTTCCGGCTTGAGGGCGGTCTGGCGGCGAATCTTTGCCTTCACGACAAGCTCGCTTGTGTCGGCCAAAGTGACCAGATCGACATAGGTTGGATCGGTTGAAAGGCCTTCTGAGACGGTCGAAGAGGCCTGAACGAGCGCCGCAGCAGGGGATTGATACACACCCTGTGCAAAAGCGGGACTGGCAATTGCAAGGGCCGCCGCGGCAACTGTCAATGGCGAAGCCATCATCCTGAATTTATTCGTTAAATATTCGTTAATGGTCGCCATCGTCCAAGAATCCCGTCGTGTTCCATGTCGGTTTCATACATTGGATTTCACCTAAGAACGAGTGCGTTGAATCACGCCTGAACCGATAAAGCGTTTGATTGACCAAGGGTTGACCGTTAAAGCTCCAATCGCTTGTGCCGATGCTGGGGACATTATCGGTCATAGGCCCATGCCGCAGCGCGCAAGTAATGGCGTGCGCGGTATTCCGGATGCGAATCGGTTCTGTTGCAGGGCCGTTCCGATGATCCGGTTGGGAGGACAAAATTTGTGGGATTCGCGTCCCGGTTGATCATCGACATTGATCATCGGCCGGGCGTGAAAGTGTGCCAGCCCTTGCGGGGTGGCGAAATTAACGGAGAGAAAGCGACTGGATGGCTTACGCTGACCAAGAGATGAGCGGGAGTAGGGTTACTTCCATCATAATCGTGGCGTTGATCCATGTGCTGGTCGGGTATCTGCTGATTTCCGGACTGGCCATTTCGGCTGTGAAGGAAATTGCCGAGCGGGTTACCACGGTCAACATTGAGGACGAACCCCCGCCCCCCGAAGAGGAACCACCGCCACCACCAGAGACGCCGCAGGAAACAGCGCCGCCGCCTCCGGTTGCGCCGGCGCCTCCGATAAATATCGCTCCGGCTCCGCCGCCAATTGCGACGACGACGACAATCCCACCGCCCGCTCCGCCGGCGTTGACGATTCCGCCGCCTGCGCCGCCGGCTCCGCCGCCCGCGCCGCCTCCGCCGCCGTCACAAGCTCGTGGTGCGTCGCCCAAGGGACTCAGTCGCTGGTCACGCCGGATTTCCGAAAACTATCCGTCGCGTGCCTTGCGTGAAGAGACTGAGGGGAATGTCGGGGTTAGCGTCTCAATCGGTGCCAATGGACGTGTTGCTGGTTGCCGTGTTGTTCGCTCCAGTGGTTCGTCGATCCTCGACGATGCAGCCTGCAAAGGAATGCAACGCTACGCCCGGTTCGATCCGGCGTTGGATGCCGCTGGCAACCCTACTACGGGGTCTTACTCGACAACGATTACGTACCGGTTGAATTGATTTTGGCCGTCTGAATTTTCTTGCCGTTTGAACTGATTTGAATTCCGGTCTGGCTTTTGTGCCCATCACGAAGGCCGGCACCGTGGGGACACTTTAAAAAGGATTTTTCGCAATGCTCATAAACCTGATTGCTACCGCGGCGGAAGCAGCGCCCGAGAACAAGTTCGGCTTTATTCAAGCCATGGAAGAAGGCGGCCCTGTCGCCTGGTCGATCCTCGCCGTGATGGTTATCATGAGCGTCGGTTCGTTCTATATCCTCTTCACCAAATTGTTCGAACAGAACAAGGTGATGAACCAGTACAAGAAGGGTAAAGCGTCTTTCTGGCGTGCAGCCAGCCTGAAGGACGGCACCACCAAGTTCGAAAAGAACAGCGCATGGCGCCAGCTTTCCGACGACGCCGTTCGCGCACAGGAACAGCATTCCAAGATGCACGGCGCAGGCAGCGAAGTTGCCTATGTCGAAGACAGCATCGCGCACAGCCAGGAAACGATCAACGCATCGCTCTCTGGTGGTCTATCGTTCCTCGCATCGGTGGGTGCGACCGCACCATTTATCGGCCTGCTGGGTACGGTGATCGGTATCTACCGCGCCCTGATCAACATCGGTATCGAAGGTTCGGCCTCGATCGATAAGGTTGCCGGCCCGGTTGGTGAAGCTCTCATCATGACCGCCATCGGTTTGCTGGTTGCGGTTCCGGCAGTGCTCGCCTTTAACTGGCTCCAGTCGCGCAACCGTCGCATCGCTGCGATGATGACCGACTTCTCGAATGACATCCTCGCCTTCATCGGTTCGGACGGCAGCGTGAAGCCTTCGGTTTCGGCTGCACCGGCTGCCAAAGCGAAGCCGGCTGCAAAACCTGCCACGACTGCTGGCGGTGCAACTGCCGGACTGAAGAAGTAACGATTGATGGATCAAGGGGGGCGGCCAGATGGTTGCCTCCCGATCCGGCCCTTGCGGCCAAATCGAACCTGATTATCTTGCCGAACTAGGAATTTTCAATGGCAATTTCGATGAGTGGATCGGGCGAAACCCCGATGTCAGACATCAACACCACCCCGCTGGTGGACGTGATGCTGGTTCTCCTGATCATCTTCCTCATCGCCGTTCCGGTGGCGATCCAAACCATCGAGGAGCTGGAAATCCCGGTCTTCGAGATGGAGGAGTCCAAGGACAAGGTTGAAAACCTTCAGCTGACCGTTTCGACGACGGACGCCGAAGGCCGCACCGCAGGCACACAACGTAGTGGTTTTACCGGTGCAACGCGCGGCGGCGAATGCAGGGTGTATTTCAACAACGTCACCCCGGTCACTTCCGAAGAGCTGCGCAATATGGCCTTTGAGCGACTGGACGCCATCGTTGAAGCTGCGGGTGGCCCCGAAGCAATCATGGAAGATCCCGAGCGCATCCCGCAGGTCCACATCCGCGCCGATAAGAACGCGCCGTGGAAATGCGTCGCGGGCACAATCTACAATGTGCAGGCGGCTGGCTATCCGACCGTTGGCTTCATCTCGAACCCGGTTGACCCGAACGGTTGATCCCCGAATGGCTGATCAAATATCGATCAGACCTGACGGCTTCAACCTGCGTAACGAACGACTTAAGGAGTAACTGACATGGGTATGGCAGGAGGCAAGCTCGACGGCGAGCCGATGCTCGACATGAACATGACCCCGCTGATCGACGTGCTGCTCGTGCTGCTGATCATGTTCATTATCACCATCCCGATCGCGACCCATTCGGTCGATATCGATCTTCCGCAGGACAATTCCAACACGCCCCCGCCAGACATCGATCCGGTGAAGAACAAGCTGGTGATCACCGCGAATGATCGCATCCTGTGGAATGGGGAAGATATCAGCGAAGGACGCCTGGTGGAGACGCTGCGTCTGACGACAGAAATGTCGACCGAGCCCGAGCTTCAATATGAGCCGGAAGCGCTGGCAAGCTATGACAAGTCTGCGCGCGTATTGCAGTTCATCAAGGTATCGGGCGTGACGAAGTTCGGCTTCGTCGGCAATGAACAATACCGCGAGTTCGGTAAGGGCGGCTAAGCCGCGCTGATCCATCGCCAACTGATAAAAAAGAGCGCCCCGAAACGTCGGCGGCGCTCTTTTTTTGCTTGCGTCACTCTCGTTTTACGCCCTTTTTCAGATGCTTGCCGGCCGATCAGTCGCAAAACGCATACCAGTACGCGTTGGGCAACTTTTTGGCTGCTGTGTATGCTGCGGGTTCTCAATCCAGGGAGACCCCGCATGACAGCCCTCTGCTCCACCCGCAATTCCGCCCGCTCGTTTTCCAATCCGGGCCGCCGCTTTTCCGGCTCAGCCCTACCGCGTATGCGCCGCAATGCCGCGCCCGTGGGAGAGATGAACGTCACCCCCTTTATCGATGTGCTGCTGGTGCTGCTCATCATGCTGATTCTCGCGATCCCGATAAAGGTGCATCAAACGACGGTTGATCTGCCGGATGAGCTTCCCATTGATCTCAAACCCGTTCTGGCGGTCAACACGATCAGCATTGATGAGAGCGACACCCTGTTTTGGAACGGCGATACAGTCACAGCGACCGAACTGCGTGCCCACGTGAGCGCCGCCAGCGCAGAACCCGCCAAACCGCAACTGCGCTTCGAACCCGCCGCCCTTGCCAGCTACGACCGCGCCGCGCGCACCATCGTCCTGATGAAGGAAGCAGGCGCAGACGGCTTTGCCTTTGTCGGCAACGCGCAGCACCGCGATTTCGGGATTTAGTTCGGATGGTGCGCTGGCCCGCATTCCTGATCGCCGCTCTCGCTGCTTTGATCCCCGCGTGCGCTCCGCACAGCGAGCCGGTCACGGTAGCGGCGAGGGCCAATCCGGACCGCAATGTGCTGGCGATCGCAGCGCAGAACGCGCTCGAGTGGAACGGGCGCAAGATAACGCATGATCAACTCGCGGCGCTGTTAACAGAGACAATATCGCTCCCCAACGAGCCGCTGCTGGAACTCCGGCCAGACATCGGCTCGGACTACAAGGCATCGGCCAAAGCGTTGAAGATCATCAAGAAATCGCGTGTCACCAAACTCGGCTTCGTCGGGAATGAGAAATATGAAGTGCCGAGCGAATGAGTGACATAAATCCCCGCAGGCGCAAAAAGCCGCCACGCTTCGACCATGGTCCGCCCATCAGCCGGATCGACACACGTCCGATGGTGTTCGTCTCTCTCTTCATCGCCCTGATCTTCCTGCTCAAGGCCAGCGAGCCGCATACGCATGCCTTGGTAATTAATCTGCCCGATCATTCCGGCCCGCCTTCCGAAACGGCTCTCATCGCGCGGCAATATCGCATAAGTGTCTCGTCCGACGATGAGATCACCATCGATGACCCGCCCGCAGCCTTTGCCGAGCTTCCAATCAGGCTTGCGGCGATACAAGAAAACACCGATCCCTTCACTGTCACATTCGAGCCAGACGGAATGGCCTCTTATGATACCTTCGTCAAAGTGCTGCGCGAGATCCACCTGGCAGGGTTGAACGATTGGAATTTCCGCATCGACGGGACGGAGCAACATCGTGAGATTAAGACAGACCGGTCGAGTGCCGCGTTCCCGAATCGCTTTCGATCGCCATAGAGCTGAATCCCGACGATTTCGAACAGCCGCAACCGTTATCAACCGAAGGCTTTGAAAGCTGCAATCCGGAAGCTCTCGCACCCCGCGGCAGAGCTGTTAATCCCCCTCCAACGCCCGCGCGCCCTCGCCCGGATCAATCCGCATCGCTTCACCCACCAGACTCTCCGCCTCCAGCAGCAATTCATCATCCACCGCGCCTTGCGGCACCGCTTCACGTCCGATCATTGTCATCACCGGCACGGCCAGCGGCGACACCCGCTCCAGCTCGACATGGATCAGCTCCCGCTCGGATCGCTCCAACAGGTCCGCCAGCCGCTCCACATCCGTCATCCGCGCGCGGGCATCGGCCCATGCCGCCTCCAGCAACACGTGATCGGGCTCGTATTTCTTCAGCACATCATAAATCAGGTCGGTCGAGAAGGTGACCTGCTTGCCGGTCTTGCGCTTGCCGGGATGCTGGCGTTCGACCAGCCCGCTGATCACGGCAACCTCGCGAAAGGCGCGGCGCAGCAGGTGGCTTTCTGTGACCCAATCCACAAATTCATGCGTCAGGATGTCGGGCGATAACAGCGGCGCAGGGTCCGTCACCGGCTTCAACCCCCACACCGCCAGACAGTAATCGTTCGCCACAAATCCGCCCGGCATCAGCCCGCGATCCTCCATCCGGCGGGTGATCAACATGCCAAGGCTCTGGTTCGCGTTCCAGCCCTCGAAGGTGTAATATGTGGTGTAATGCTTGCCGCCATGCGGGAAGCTTTCGACCAGCAATTCTCCCGGCGCGGGCATCCGGCTGCGATAGTCCTGCACTTCGAGCCATTCGCGCACATCATCAGGAAAGCGGCCCCAGCCCGCGCGGTCTGTCAGCATGGCCTGCACTCGCGTCGCCAGATGTGCGGTAATCGGCAGGCGCAGGCCGCCATAGCTCGGAATGGTCGCGGATTTCTTGGCCGCGCGCACGATCACGTCCATATCCTTGACGCTTTCCACCTCCAGCGACATGCCCGCAAAGAAAAACGTGTCTCCGGTAGATAGCTGCGCGGCGAAACGCTCTTCGACCTTGCCCAGTTTGCGCCCGTTCTTGAAGCGGACCACCAGCATTTCTGAATCGACAATGATCCCGGCATTCATCCGGTGGCGGGCTGCCTGTTGCGGATGGGCGAGCCGCCATACGCCCGCCTTGTCGCGCACGATCCGCTTGAACTTGTCATAGGCCTTGAGCGCATATCCGCCATTTTCGACGAAGCGCAGCACCCGCCCGAACACTTCGGCATCGACCCACGCATAAGCGAGGCTGGAGCGGATTTCGGCAAGCAGATCATTCTCGTGAAATGGCGCGGCGCACGCGCACGCCATCACGTGCTGCGCAAGCACATCAAGGCCCCCTGCGCGAAAATCCTCACCGTCGCGCTGTCCTTCATCCACGGCATCCTTGGCCGCCATCGCTTCGAGAAATTCAAACCGGTTGCCCGGCACCAGCATCGCTTTTGACCGCGTATCCAGCTGGTGCCCTGCGCGCCCGATCCGCTGCAACAGGCGAGATGATCCCTTGGGCGCGCCCATCTGCACGACCATATCAATATCGCCCCAATCGACCCCCAGATCGAGGCTGGCCGTACACACCAGCGCACGCAGTTCTCCTGCCGCCATAGCGTCTTCGACCTTGCGCCGCGCTTCCTTCGAAAGGCTGCCATGGTGCACGCCGATGGGTAGGTGATCCTCGTTTATGTCCCACAGGCACTGAAAGATGAACTCCGCCAGAAACCGCGTGTTGGTAAAGACGAGGGTAGTGCGGTTTTCCTTGATCGCCTCATACAGCTGATCCACCGCCCAGCGCCCCGCATGCCCGCCCCACGGCACGCGCTCCTCAATCGGCAGCAGGATATTGAGATCGGGCTCTGCGCCTTTTTCGCCCAGCACGATATCAGCCGCCGATATCTCACCGGTATCATCGGCCACTTGCGGGCTGAGCCATTCCTGAAAGCTCAATGGATTGGCCAACGTCGCCGACAGCGCGACGCGCTGCATATCCGGTGCAAGCTGTTGCAGCCGCGCCAGCGACAGCGCCAGCAGATCGCCGCGCTTGCCCGTTGCGAAAGCGTGAACCTCGTCTATCACCACGCGCTTTAGCGTGCGAAACAGGTCGATACTCTCCGGATAGGACAGCAGCAGCGACAGCGATTCCGGCGTGGTCAACAGGACATGCGGCGGCTTTTCGCGCTGGCGTTTCTTGCGGTCGGAAGACGTATCGCCGCTGCGCGTTTCTACCCGGATGGGCAAGCCAATCTCTTCAATGGGCGTGAGCAGGTTGCGCTTCACATCATGGGCGAGCGCCTTGAGCGGCGAGACATATAGCGTGTGCAGGCCGTCTTCGGGCGGCGCGCCGTTTGAGGATGCAAAGTCGCACAAGGTCGGAAGGAACCCAGCCAGCGTCTTTCCCGCGCCGGTGTCCGCCACCAGTAGAGCATGGCGCCCGGCCAGCGCCTTGGCCAGCATGTCGCTTTGATGGCGGCGGATGCGCCAGCCACGTGCATCAAACCATGCGGTAATCTCGGGCGGAACGGTGGAGGGGCTCGTCATGGATTACAAACCCGCACAACCTCTTCACCGTTCCAGCGGGCAGCACCGCCCCCGATCATGCCTCCTCATAAAGGCTCGCATCTTCCACCGCTTCCTTGTCCGCTTGCGCAGGCTGCAACGCTTCAAGTTCTGAAACCGATTTGCCCAGCAAAGCAGCGGCCCGCTCACGCTCAGCCTCGCTCAGTTCGCCAAACTTGCGCTCTTTGGCAAACTCGGCTTCCAGCTCGGCGAAACCTGCCATCATGTCCGGCATCACTTCGACCATGGCCGGTCCCATTTTCTCCATCACGCCCAGCATCTGCGGATCGTACTGGATTGAGAAAGAGGCGGTGGCGAACTTTCCACCAACGGGTGTTTCGAAGAATTCGAGAAGCGCGTTCATCTCCGCCTCGTCGAAGCGGGTGGTGAGCGCGCGGGCATATCCTTCGCGATAGGCAGGCTCGATCGCGTTGAACATCTCGCCGACCATTTCGACCACCACAGTACCCATTTTCTCGTTCCGCTGAGAGAACTCCGGATCGAAAATGTCGAGCGCTTCCTGCGCCTGCGTATCATCCAGCTCATCGAGATCAGCCGTATCAATCCCGGTCAGGGCACCCAGCCGCAGTCGCGGATCGGACGCAATGCCAGACATCATCGCGTTCATCATCGGCTTCATTGTATCCTGCATCACCAGAGCGAATGTGCCCTCGGGCATGATGACATTCGCCATTTGCTCAGCGAGCGGCAGCAGCGCTTCTTGTTCAGGGCTGAGGGGGTCGACTTTGAAAAGATCACCGAACAGCGAGAAAGCATCCGCCATCTCGCGCTCGAACTCGGCCATGGCCTCTTCGTCCTCGGTCAGGAATTCGGGGGCCTCTTCCTCCGCAGTCTCTGCTGCGCCGCCCTCTTCCTGCGCCATCAGCGGAGCCGAGCACGCGAGGGCGAAAGCGGAAATGGCGGTGGTGGCGAGTGTTTTATTCGGGCGCTTCATGACGGGGGTCCTCATTGCTGGTTGGCCTCTCATGGCGAAAATCGTTTGCGCGCTCAAGGCAGTGGCGAAGCTGGCCGGTGTCTGCACGCAGGGCGTCGCGTCGGACGGAGCACCTCAGCTGAAATAAGCGAGCAGAAAGAACAGGGCGACCACATAATACAAGCCGTATTTCCGGAGGTTGAGCTTTTCGAGGATTTTGTCCCATTCCTCCTGCAGGGTCGGGAGGATGTCCCCTTCGCCGCCGTCTTCAGTGTCTTCACCTTCGTAAGCCTCTTGGGGCAGGCCGAACGGGGCCGGGCTTACATTGACATCGGGCTTGTAGCCGCCACCATATTCCCACTGCTCCCCCGCCTCGAATGCACTTTCTGTCCAAGGCCCATTCCTTGGCTCTGGCTCTGGCTCTGGCGCGGGTTCGGGTTCGGGTTCGGGTTCGGGTTCGGGTTCGGGTTCGGGTTCGGGTTCGGGTTCGGGTTCGGGTGGCAGCGGCGCAGGGGTTGGCAGGTCAAGTGCAGGCGCTTTTGCAACCGGCGTGATCACAACCGGCTTTTCTTCGGGCACATCCTCGCCGCGCGTTATCGCGCTTTCGCGCTCGCGGCGCATTTCCGCGCCAAAGAACAGGGCTTTTTCGCGCGCTTCGGTCAACCCGGCAAAGGCCGAGATGCGCATCGTCTCGCTGTCCAAAGACGCGCGCCGCGCCGCATAAGCTGAATGGATCGCTTCACGGTCGCTTGTGCGCGAAATACCCAGCGCGGACCATGGCCAGGCATTTGTGCTTTCCGTGTCTCCACCCCTGCTATCTGGGGACTTAGTGCCCAACGCTCTCCCCGCGTTCCAGACCGGATAGTTCCAGCTGTTCGTCAATCTGCGCGATCAGCCGCTCCAGCCCCTCTTGCGTATCACTTTCCGCGCGCGCGACCAGCACATCCTGCGTGTTCGAAGCGCGCAGCAGCCACCAGCCGTCCTTTGTGTTGACCCGCACGCCATCGGTCGCGTTGACCTCTTCGACATCGGGGCCGGGGGCGGTGGTCAGGCGCTCGGTCACTTCGGC
>JGI12048J13642_10433776_pt1 | contig 48278 bp, 42 predicted proteins | sample ElkSlonscriptome_16_FD_13642 | JGI IMG/M metagenome (IMG submission 13642)
ATCAGCTCTTGCCGCGACCATTTTGCCTCGTGGCGGGGTGGTAGAGCACCTCTAATGTGTCTTTCTGCCCTGCCGGTACATCTGGCAATAGATTTCCGGCAGTGAAGCGCGTCGCAGACCGGCAATTGTCGCGTCGATATCGTAGGCGATACGGTGATGTCGGACTGTAAGACCATCTGCATCAAGGCGGAGACTGGCACAGGAAGCACTGGGGTTGCCGTCGAACATTCTGCCGACGCTGCCGGGATTGATAAAGTGAACGTTGGAGATACATTTGTAGAAGGGATCATGAGAGTGGCCGCAGACGACGATGTCGGCTGTTGTCTGCCGGGCCAGCTCTGTGAATCTTTCCTCGGCGGTATCGGTGAAGAGAAACTCGTGATTTTTTGCCGGGCTGCCGTGAAATATGCCGATTCTCCAGTCTCTTGGCAGCTTCGCATCCCCGGCTTCAAGCGTGAAGGAGGCCTTTTTATCGAAAGATTTGAGCAGGCGGGAGCTGGGCTGATCGAGTGTCTCAGCGGTCCAGGTATACATAACTCTTTTTTCAGGATTGGAGGGCTTGGCGAAGGTTTTGCCCTTGAGCAGCTTGATGACTTTCTTATCGGTGTTGCCAAGGATAGAAACGTCGGCCTTTGTGGACAGCCAGGCAAGGGTTTCGTTGGGAAAGGGGCCATAGACCACGGAGTCGCCGCAGTTGAAGATCAGATCGGGGCGCTGGTCGCTGAAGAAATGTTCCACCGCCTTCAGGGCAGGGAAGTTGGCATGGATGTCGGAGATTACCAGGATATGTATGGCCATTATCTCTTTTGCGGGAACGGTGGTGGCTCTGCCATAAAAGGAGCGCCAGTGTTTATAGCAGCGGTCCTATGAGCATGGCGACGTTTTCCTTGAACCTGACCGTCAGCGGCCTGGCGGAAAGATCGCTGGGGACCAGATGGTGCGACTGCTGCTGGTAGAGTATCTGTTTTTCCTTGATGCGAGCGGTGAAATCGCTGTCGTATATGATCATGGTCAGTTCGAAATTGAGCCAGAAGCTGCGCATGTCGAGATTGACGGAGCCGAACAGGGAATAGTCGCCATCTACGGTGATGGTCTTGGAATGCAGCAGACCGCCGGTGAAGAGGTAAATATTGACCCCGGACTCCATCATATCTTCGTAATGGGCCTGGCTGGCGAACTGGACGAGTTTGGAATCGTTTTTCCTCGGCAGTATCAACCGCACATCGACACCCCGTTCCGCAGCCGATTTGAAGGCGGTGAGCAGCGTGTCGTCGGGGACGAAATAGGGGGTCGTCAGGATGAGTTCCCTGCGGGCGGCATAGATGGTGGTGAGAAGAAGCTTGTGGATGGCATCGGAGGCCAGACCCGGCCCGGAAGGCACCAGCTGTACAGGAATGGTTCCCGCCGGTTTACAGGGATAGATGTCGGCGATGCGGCGTATATTGGAGATATCTTCCTTGAGGGAGCGTATGCGTGACTGGTCGGCGTCGGTTTCCAAAAACCAGTCGTTGATGAAGGTGCCGCCGAGGCTTTCCACCACCGGTCCTCGGATGCGCACCATCATGTCTATCCACTGGCCTACGCCTTCGCCCTGCTTGAAATAGGTCGGGTCGACCATGTTCTGGCTGCCGGTATAGGCGATCTCACCATCAATGACGACGATTTTGCGGTGGTTGCGGACATCGATGCGGGCGAAAAAAGCCTTTATGATGCCGGCCGGCAGCGATTCCACCACTTTGATGCCGGCCATGCGCAGCCGCCGGGCATTATCGCTTCTCAGAAAGTCGCGGCTGCCTATGGAGTCGACCAGCAGACGACAGGTAACGCCGCGTTCAACGGCACGTATGAGGGCATCTTCGATTTCATCTATCATGCCGCCGCTTTCCCAGATATAGAATAGCAGGTGGCAGGTAGAGCGGGCACGCTCAATGTCGGCCTGAATGGCGCGGATTATTTCTTCCGGCGAGGTAATTATCTCCAGGTCGTTGCCGCTCATGGCAGGCATGCCGATGAGCCTGCTGGCCTGCCTGCTCAGCGGAATCGATTCCGGGTTGACACTGCTCCAGTCTACGGGAGACCGGTCTGAGAGGGACTGCAGCCAGTTTTGATAATGATCGAGCGTCTTCTGGGCTCGTTCCGCCCGTTTATCGGAGATGCGGTTTTCTCCGAAGAGAAGATAGAAGATGGCGCCGATGAACGGCAGCAGCAAAATGACAATGAGCCAGGCGATGGTGACACCATAGGGGCGTTTTTTAAAGACGGCACGGGTTGAAAGTCCAATGCGGATGGTGATATCGGCGACGAAGAGAAATGTGGAGATAACGTGGCTGCTCCAGTGAGATTGTTCCGGATCCATGGGCTGAGTGGCAAGAGGTAGTATTTTCGTTCTGCTCTGACGATGTGATCCTATAATAGTCTCTTTTTTCGATATAGCAAAATATTTCGGGAGCTTCACTCTTAGGCCGCAATCGCTGCCGTATGCTCCCGGCAGAAGGGGAGTACTGCCGGCAGCTACAGATTACCGGGGGCAAAGCGTTTTTTGCAATTATCTCTGGAAAAACAAAGGATAAAGATGGTAGACTGGGAGCCGGTTACAAGAGATTATTTTTCCATCTCTTCGGTTTTTTATGAAAATTGCGGATAGTGAGAGCAGTTTCACGTCCGTACAGAAAGCAACGGTCCTGTTACTTTCATCTTGAGGTTGCTGGTATGAGAATAGAAGGGTTTTCCTCGGCGGCCATAGCCGCAGGAATCAAATACAAAGAACGACTCGATCTGGGCCTCATTTACTCGGAGGAACCGGCGGTGACGGCCGGCGTTTTCACCACCAGCCAGGTAGTCGCCGCTCCCCTGGTGGTGGACATGACCAGACTGAAACAGGGGAGGGCGCAGGCGATCCTGGTCAACAGCGGCTGCGCCAACGCCTGCACCGGTGCGGAGGGTATGAAAAACTGTCTGGCCGTCAGCCGGCTGGCGGCTGAGAGGCTGCAGATAGATGAGGGTATGGTGCAGCTTTCCTCCACCGGCGTCATTGGCGAACAGCTCAATGTCGAGGCCTTCGAAAAGGGGATGCCGCAGCTCGTCGATGGTCTCGGCCCCGAAAACTTTGAAGCCGTCGCTGAAGCGATCATGACCACCGATACCTGCAAAAAAACAGTTTCGCGCAGCCTGGAAATAGGCGGCAAAACCGTTTCTTTCATGGCCATGGCCAAGGGATCTGGCATGATCATGCCCAATATGGCCACCATGCTGGCCTTTGTCATAACCGATGCCCTCATAGGTTTTGTCGAGCTCAATGATGCCCTTAAAAAAGCGGTGGATGCGACCTTTAACCGCATCACCGTCGACGGTGACACCAGCACCAATGACATGGTGCTGATCATGGCCAACGGCAGGGCCGGCAATCCCTGGATAGAAGAGATAGACAGTCCCGACCATGCTCTTTTCCGCTCCTGCCTTGAGGATATGCTCAAGGAACTGGCGATGATGATCGTCGAAGACGGGGAGGGGGCGACCAAGCTGATCACGGTGCGGGTCTGCGGGGCGCGGGAGCAGCAGGAGGCTTTGCAGATAGCCAGAACCGTTGCCAATTCCAGTCTGGTCAAGACCGCCTTTTTCGGCGAAGATGCCAACTGGGGCCGGATAATTGCCGCCATGGGACGTTCCGGCGTCAAGTTCAACCCGGACAAGGTCGACATTTTCTTCGATGAGATACGTATCGTCGAAAATGGTGTCGCCACAACCACGGAGGCGGAGGCTGCCGCCGGGGAGATCCTCAAGAATAAGAAGATCCTGGTGGCCGTTGACTTGAAGGAAGGAAGTGGCTGTGAAGAGGTTTACACCTGCGATTTTTCACTGGATTATGTCCGCATCAATGCCGATTACAGAAGCTGAAACGACTGTGTGCCGATGCGGCTGATGCCGAATCCGATTAAAGATCATGAATCGTACTCGTCGAGATGAATATACTGCGGTGGACGAGCAGCAGGCACGCTCGGCCCTGCAGCAGCTGGAGAATGATTTCGAGGTTAAGGCGGCAGCCGCTATAAACAGCGGTGAAAGCTACTACGACACATTCAACGGCGACTTTTACGCTGGCGGATATCTGCTGAAAAAGAACAAAAAGAAACTGGTGCTCGCTGGTTTTGATGGAGAGATCGTCGCCGCCGGTACGGCGCCGGAGGGTCTGCGCTTTTTTCCAGTCGATATTGTCGAGCCGGAGCTTCGGCAGCAACTATGGGGTGTCGCCGGCATCAGGGCTCTTATTCCGATCTGCAGCCGGAGGATCGCCAGCGAACCCTTCGATCTGCGCAATGGCGACCGGAAAATCGTCGTCCGGGCCCTCTACCAGTACGGCAGTGCGGTTGTAGACGGCCAGGAGGCGGAGCTGCAGCCGCTGGTTCGCATCGACGAGGTTCGTGGCTACGAATCGGATTTTGAAAAAGCCTCGGAGCTGTTGGCCGATGCCGGTCTCGCGCCGACCGAGGGGCGGAACAGCCTCGATCTCGCCCTGGCAGCGCTTGAGGTGCCACGGCCTTCCTACTCTTCAAAATATGCTCTGGCCCTGGGTGATGACATATGCCTGCGGGATGCCGTCGTCACGATCGGCGGGTATCTTCTTGCCAGCATGGAGGTAAACCACAGCGGCGTCATCGAGGATATCGATACCGAATTCCTTCACGATTTCCGTATTGCCGTACGCCGCACCCGTTCCCTGTTGTCGCAGATGAAAAACTACCTTCCCCGGCAGCAACTCGAGTTTTTTCAAAAGGAGTTCAAGTGGCTCGGTTCCGTCACCGGTCCGGTACGCGACCTCGATGTCTATCTGCTGATGAAAGAGGACTATACCGACATGTTGCCCAGGCAGCTGCACCGCGGATTGGAGGAGTTTTTCGTCGAGCTCGGCCGCCAAAGGGCCGAGATGCTGGAGATCATGAATAAGGGTCTGACTTCCGACCGCTACGCCAGGCTCATACGCGAATGGAAGCAGTTCCTCGAGGACGACGGTGAGTCGTTTCCATGGCCCGGTGCACAACAGCGATGCCAGCCCGTGGTCAGAAAGGCCATTCGCCGGCGTTTTCAAAAAATTCTGAAGAAGGGTGCGAGAATTGATGCTCACAGTGCCGACAACGATCTGCACAGCTTGAGAATCCAGGGGAAGAAACTTCGGTATATGCTGGAGTTTTTCCGCTCCTTCTATGCCGAGAAGGAGATCGACTTTTTTCACAGGCAGATGAAGAAGCTGCAAAACAATCTTGGCGATTTCAATGATATAGCTGTACAGCTGGAGATGCTCGAAGAGTACGGCAATGCTTTGCGCCCAGGCAGCAAACGCTCGCTGCGCATCAGTGCCGCCGTCGGCGGGCTGATAACCCATCTGTCTCAAAAACACTCGAAGGTTCGGCAGAAATTTGAAAAGACCTTTTCTGATTTCGCCTCGACGAAAAACCAGAAACGTTTTCAACAAACGCTAGTCTGATACAAAGAGGGTCGTATCGGAGGGGAGAAGAAATGAAGATACTTGCCGTATATTGCAGTAAGGGTGGAGTTGGCAAAACTGCAACGAGCGTCAACCTTGCCTATACGGCTTCCCAAAACGGTCTGGCAACCTTGCTCTGCGATCTCGATCCCCAGGGCGCTTCGTCCTACTATTTTCGGATTCGGCCCAAGAAAAATTTCAATTCGAAAAAACTTCTGGAAGGCAATATCCGCAAATATATCCGCGCTACCGACTTTGACGATCTCGATCTTTTGCCAGCTCATTTCTCCTATCGCAATATGGACCTGAAGCTTGACCGTAAAAAACAGGAGGCGACGGCGCTGCGGGAGGCTCTCGCTCCTCTGGCAGAAGAGTATGACCTGGTCTTTCTCGACTGTCCCCCCAACCTGACCCTGCTCTCGGAGACCATTATCGCCTCAGCCGATATGGTGGTCACTCCGGTGATTCCGACGACGCTTTCCATGCTTTCTCTGGAGCAGCTGCTCAAGCTCTGCAAAAAGATAGGCGTAGATAAGACCAAGATCCATGCCTTTTTCTCTATGGCCGAAAAACGCAAATCAATGCACCTCGATACCATCGGTAAATACAGGAAGTACAAGCTCTTCATGAAGGCCGTTATTCCCTATATGGCCGAGGTGGAAAAAATGGGCATAACCAGAAAACCCGTCGGTGCAGTCAGAAGCAGATCCGTTGCATCACTGGCCTATGAAAGGCTCTGGAAGGAAGTTGAACAGCGGGGCCTGGTGTGATGAAAAGGCTATTTTTGATCCGCCATGCCAAATCGAGCTGGAATGATCCGGAGGCCTCGGATTTCGAGAGGAAACTCAATAAACGCGGAAAAAGAGACGCCCCCTTCATGGCCCGGCAGCTGGCCGGGCGAACCGGAGCTCCGGACATACTCATTGCCAGCCCGGCCTCTCGGGCGAGAAAGACGGCGGAGATCATGGCCGACGGTGTTGGGTATGCCCGCAAGTACATCCGCTTCGAGAAAGATGTCTATGATGCCGGCACCCAGGATCTTCTGCGCATTGTCCGGTCTCTCGACGACGAATGCCGGAGCGCTTTTGTCGTCGGCCACAATTATGCCATAACCGACTTCGCCGAGCGGCTGACCGGTGAGTCGCTGAACAATATCCCCACTTCGGGCATAGTAGCCGTTGACTGCGGCGTCGATCAGTGGCAGCGGCTCGCCTATGGCAACTGTCACCTGCTGTTTTTCGATTTTCCCAAAAATCATGCCGAACTCCGGTAAGGTGCGGCCAGGCTCCGCACCGTTCGCAGGTCATTCCGCAGGCGGCTGCGGCAGGGCGGTGCCGGTGATTCTTTTTCTGGCCTTTCTCTTCTACCTCAACTTTCTTTCGCGGGTGCTGTTTTCACCGATACTGCCGCTGGTACAGGGGGAGTATGATCTGAGCAATATCCAGGCCGGTTCGCTCTTCTTCTTTATTTCCTCCGGGTACTGTCTGTCGGTCTGCTTTTCAGGTTTCGTTTCGGCGAAGATCAATCATGCCAATACCATTCTGCTCTCTTCCTGCTGTGCCGGAGGCATGCTCATCGCCGTGTCCTTCAGTCACACCTTTTTTCTCTTCTGCACGGGACTCTTCTGTCTCGGTCTGGCAGCAGGCCTTCATCTGCCCTCGGCGCTGAGTACAATCTTCCGCATTATGCCTCCCGCCTATCTCGCCCGCGGCATGGCCATGCATGAGCTTGCCCCTAACCTCGGATTTATTACCGCACCGCTTCTCTGGCAGCTGGCCGGAGGGTACTTCTCCTGGCGCCAGTGCCTGCTTGGGATGGGCTGTGTCATTATCGTCGTTGGCGCCGGCTACGGCCTGTCGCCGCTGGCCGTCAGAAGCTCAGGGGTGCGACCTGACGGCATACTGCTGAGGACACTTTTCTGCAGAGCCAGGTTTTGGCTGCTGGTGCTGGTGTTTTCTCTTGCAATAAGCTCCACTCTGGGGATATATGCAATGCTGCCGCTGTTTCTGGTAAACGGCCATTCCATGGAGATGGATCATGCCAACCTCATTGTCTCGCTGTCGAGACTGGTCTCTCTTTTCACCCCCTTTGCCGGGGGATGGCTGGGCGACAGAGTGGGAAACAGCAGGGTAATGGCTGCGGTTCTGCTGACCGGCGGGTTGCTCACCGCGGTCATGGGGATGAGTTCGGGCACATTTCTTATTGCCATCATCGTCATACAGGCTATGGTTGCCGTGTGCTTTTTTCCTTCGGGACTGGCGGTTTTATCCTCCTATTCGGTCCTGGGGCGGGATAACGTGGCCATATCTTTTTGCATTCCCATCGGCTTCGTTATCGGTGGGGGCCTGGTGCCGCTGGGTATCGGCAGGATCGGTGACGGCGCCACCATTGGCACGGGAGTCGCTCTGGCGGGGCTGGTGATATTTGCCGGAGGCCTTGCGGCTTTGGTATTTCTCAAAGATGAGCAGTGATGCGAGCAGCGAACCACAAGAGATGGGAGATGGAGATGGTCCCTCTTTGGCAAAGGACAGGGTAACAGCAGCCGGCGGTGAATCATATGCAGAAGGGCATGCCGAACTGTTATATGTGCACATATTTCTATATTACCCATAAACCCTCGCGTCCCTATGGCTGCCGGGGCATGAAATTCGTCTCGCGACAGCTGCCAGCCAGGGTGGTCTTTCTGTCCTCCGGTGAGCACTGCCGCCTGTTTACAGCCAAAAAAAGGAAACAGTAGTGAAACACCACGATCACGACGAACACCAGGGCGCGGCTCGGAAAGACGTCAGGCAAAGAGCTGAAGCTCTTGTACGGGAGTTGGTTACCGAGACCCTGCATACCAGCTGGGAGCTCATTAAGATTACCATTCCGGTGGTGATTATCACCAAAATACTCGAGGAGCTCGGGCTGATCACGCTCTTAAGCGGTATACTCGAACCGGTTATGGGCATTATCGGCCTTCCGGGCTCCATGGGATTGGTCTGGGCGACGGCCATACTCACCAATCTCTATGGAGCGGTAATCGTCTTCGCCTCGCTGGTGCCGGATCTTGATCTCACTACTGCCCAGGTGACGGTGGTCTGCTCGGTGATGCTGATCGCCCACGCTCTGCCGCTGGAACTGACCATCACCAAAAAAGCAGGAGCGTCCTTTACAGCCATTGCCCTGATACGATTGACGGGAGCCTTTATCTATGGTTTCCTGCTCCACAGTCTGTGCTCGGTCTTCCACATCTGGCAGGAGCCGGCGGCGATGCTTTTTCAGGTGGAAGCGCGGCCTGATACTCTGTGGGCCTGGGCGATGGGGCAATTGCAGAATTTCGCCTTGATTGTTGTCGTTATCTTCTGCATTATCATCATCATGAAGCTCCTTCGCGTTTTCGGCATCCTGGCATTTTTTGAGCGCATGCTCGAACCGGTATTGCCGCTGTTTGGCATGAGTCGCAAGGCGGCGCCGGTGACGGTGGTGGGCATGGTTATGGGGATAAGCTACGGCGGCGCCCTGATCATCCGCGAAACCAATAGCGGCGCCATGGGCAGGCGAGAGGTTTTCTTTTCGCTGGCGCTGATGGGGCTAAGTCATGCGCTGGTGGAGGATACCCTGCTTATGCTGGCTTTAGGGGGGCACTGGGGCGGTATTCTTGTCGGTCGAGTGGTGTTTTCGCTCGTGGTCATTTATCTTCTGGCCCTGGCCACCGGCAGAGGCCTACGCGCCCCCTCGGTGCGGACGCATAAAGGTTTGTAGCCAGTGAAGGGAGTTTGGGCCACGACGACCAAGAGAACAATGGGATCAATCAGAAAAGAAAAGTGGGTGTGACCATCTCAACGCCTGAAATCTCCGGTTTGAGACCGGCATACACTCTGGAAATAACGTGATGACATATTCAAAATTTGGTGAAAAATTTGCCCGGGAGGTCGGTATTCTTTCGCTCATGAAAGATATGGGTGAGGCGCTTGCCTCCGGCAAAGATGAGTTTATCATGATGGGCGGCGGCAACCCCGGCCATATACCGGTGTTCCAGCAGCGAATGCAGCAGCGGCTGCAGAAAATCGCCGCCGATGAAGATCTGTGTCGACGGATGCTGGGGGTCTACTGCGCTCCCCAGGGCGAAAAAGGGTTTCTCGACAGCCTGGCTTCGCTCCTCCGCAACCAGTATGGCTGGAAGGTGGGGCCGGAGAACATCTGCATCACCAACGGCAGCCAGACCGGCTTCTTCCTGTTGCTCAATATCTTTGCCGGCGAATACGACCACGGGCGACGAAAGCACATACGACTGCCGCTGGCGCCTGAATACATCGGCTATGCCGACATTGGTCTCAGCGAGGACTTCTTCATCGCCACCCGTCCGAAAATCGACCGGCTGGAAGAGCATCTCTTCAAGTACCGGGTGGATTTCGACGCCATCGAGGTAAGCGAAGAAACCGGTGCCCTCTGCGTCTCCCGGCCTACCAATCCCACGGGCAACGTCATCACCGATGAGGAGGTACACAGGCTCGACCGGCTGGCCAAGGATGCCGGTGTTCCCCTCATCCTTGACAGCGCCTATGGCCTCCCCTTTCCGGGAATCGTCTTTTCCGAGGCCACCCCTATCTGGAACGACAATATCATCCTCTGCCTGTCGCTTTCCAAGCTCGGCCTGCCGGCCGTTCGTACCGGTATAATCATTGCCGGAGAGGAGCTGATACGCCTGATCTCGGGCATGAACGCTATCATGGCCCTGGCGCCGGCCGGTTTCGGCACCTTTCTGGCCCATGACCTGGTCAAAAGTGCCGAGATCCTCGATGTCAGCAAGGATGTTATCCGTCCCTTTTACGAAAGCAAGGCTATGGCGGCAGTGCGCATGTTCGAGAAAACGCTCGCTGGAACACCCTACACAATCCATCGGCCGGAAGGCGCGATCTTCCTCTGGTTGTGGTTTGAGGATTTACCTATTTCATCGAGAGAACTCTATGAAAGATTGAAGAAAAGAGGCGTGCTGGTGATCAGCGGTCATTTTTTCTTTCCGGGCCTGGAAAATGACGATTGGGCTCATAAAAACGAATGTATTCGGGTAAACTACTCCCAGGATGAGCACCTGGTCGAACGGGGCATAGAAATCATCGCCGAAGAAGTGAAAAAGGCCTATGCGCAGGGGTGAACATGGCGCATTGACCCAAAAGAATCTTTAAATCCGGAGAAAGCTGGTTATGAAAAAATGCTGCATCATACTCCTGCTCCTGCTCTGCACCTCTGCTTCGGTTGTCATGGCGGAGCAATGCCTGGAGGGGGACTGCATCGACGGAACGGGCACGATACTCCACGAGGACGGTAGAAAATACACGGGTGATTTTAAGAACGGCGTCATTCATGGCACCGGCGTTTTTCATTATCCAGACGGCAGCGTCTACGAAGGCGAGTTGGTCGACGGCAAGATGCATGGTCGCGGTGTCCTCACCGGGGCCGATGGCAGGCGCTATGAAGGCGAGTTTCGCGACAATGTCATAGAGGGTAAAGGCGTGCTCGACATGAGAGACGGCAGCAGGTACACGGGCGAATTTACCCTGGGCCGCTTCAACGGCAAGGGCCTGCTGGTGTATCCCGACGGCAGACGCTATCGGGGAGACTTTCGAAACAATATCATCCATGGACAGGGCAAACTGACATATGAGGACGGCACCTGGTTCGAGGGGCAGTTTCGTAACGGCAGGCCGGCGGGTAATGGTATCAGGTTATATGCCGACGGCAGCCGTTATGAGGGCGAATTCCACAATAGTCTCCGCCATGGCCGGGGGGTATATGCCAAAGCCGACGGCCGTGTGTATTCCGGCTCCTTTAAAGACGACGTCTACAACGGCAGCGGCTCGCTTGATTTCGGCGACGGCCGCACCTATACCGGAGAATTCAGCATGGGCGCCATCACCGGTGCCGGCACGATGGAGTATGGCGACGGCAGCAGGTATCGCGGTGATTTCGTCGATGGAGTCCGGCAGGGCCGGGGTGAGATGGATTATAGTGACGGCAGCAGCTACAGCGGCAAGTTTGTCGACGGAGAGCCTCACGGCAAGGGGCGCCTGGTTCGTGCTAACGGCGATATTTATGAAGGAGATTTTCAGCGCGGGGTAATACAGGGGGAGGGGGTCCTTTCCCGTAATGGCAAGGTGGTGCATACCGGCTCCTTCGAAGATGGCGAACCGGCCTCAAGCGATGAACCGCTGGTGACCGAGGTGGAAAAGAGCGAGGCCCCGGTTGAAGAACTCAGCGAAAACACACCTGCTGCCCCCGTCGAGACGGAGGAATTAGTGCTTGTCGACGGTGTGCTGGTCCAGACTTCGGCACCGACGGTTCCCTACAGCGGCGTGGGTTCCTATACCTATGCCAACGGCACACTCTATGAAGGCCAGATACAACAGGGCCGGATCTCCGGAGAAGGCCGTATCGATTACGCCAACGGCGACACCTACAGGGGCGAATTCAGGGACGGCAAACTCCATGGAACGGGCAGATATGTGTACCGGGACGGGCGCAGCTACGAAGGCGATTTTGTGATGGGGGTGAAACAGGGACGGGGGATATTCAGGTATCCGGATTCGAGCCAGTACCATGGAGAATTTGATGAGGATCAGTTCCATGGTCACGGAGAGTACCTCTTTGCCGACGGCAGCAAATACAACGGAAAGTTCCATCGGGGTAGCTTCAGCGGCAGGGGAACATTAGAGTATAGCGACGGTTCCTTCTACGAGGGTATGTTTGCAGGCGACGTTCCGGACGGCGAGGGCGTTTTCAAATCAGTGGACGGCAGTGTCTATGAAGGACATTTCATCAACGGCAGAAGAAACGGACCTGGGAAGCTCATCCTGGCCAACGGAGCGGTGTATGAAGGAATTTTTAAAGATGACGAACTACTCACTTCCCAGTAAAGAAACTCTGCGAAAGAGAAAGCGTGAAGGAGGGAGCAGGTAGATGCGCTGGTGTTATAAAACAGTCCATTATGATCTGAAAAAGGAAGGGTTTCTCGGCAGTTCGTTTCTAGACGAGGCCGAAGTGGAACAGTCTCTCAATGAATACGGTCAATCCGGTTGGGAACTTATCTCCGTCATCGAGACGCAGGACGGTCTGATCGCCGTATTCAAACAGCCGTTGGATCCCGTGGCCGAGCCTGTCACCCTCGGTAGAGCAATTCACGAGAACGAACTCTATGAAGAACTGGACTATGAGATGACCGAGAACGATCTCGTCGAAGAAGAGCCTGCCCAAAAACCGACAACGGAGGAGGCCAGCCCCAAAAAGGATGACGACCTGTACTCAATACGTATCGAGTAGCCATGTTTAAAGAAAACAGCCCTGTTCTTTTCGCTGTAGATGCGCAACTGATTGACTGGATAACCCGGATCCGACGGCACATCCATGCCTATCCCGAGTTGAGTTTTCAGGAGTATGAGACGGCGAGTTTCATTGAGGGCAAATTGCGGGAGCTCGCTGTTCCATTTACACGCGGTGTTGCCGGCACGGGTATTGTTGCCGATATTGGTGCTAGTGAGAAACCGGTGGCGGTGGCCCTGCGCGCCGATATGGACGCCCTGCCGGTGAACGAGGAGACCGGGCTTTCCTTTGCTTCCCGGCGGCCGGGCAGTATGCATGCCTGCGGTCACGACGGCCATGTGGCCATGCTGCTTGGTGCCGCAGCCCTGCTGGTTCGCCAGCAATTGCCAGGCAGGGTCAGGCTGCTTTTCCAGCCGGCGGAAGAGCACGGCAACGGCGGCGAGCGTTTTGTCGATGCCGGTGTGCTTGAGGGAATTGACGAAATATATGCCGGTCACATTGATACCCATTATCCCTTGGGAACCGCAACCATCGACGAGGGCATCATCTGCGCCTGGGCCGATCCTTTTTCCGTAAGAATAAAGGGGAGCAGCGGACATGCCGCCAGACCACACGAGGCCGTGGACGCCGTGGTCGCTGCCGCCAACATGGTTATGTCGGTGCAGACTCTGGTCTCCAGGGAAGTCGATCCCAACCGGGCCGCAGTCATTACCATCGGCAGCATGGAGGCCGGCACGGCTCAGAACATCATCGCCGGCACCGCCCTGCTGAAAGGAACCATTCGCTCCACCCATTGCCAGACACGCAAGAGTACCATAGGGGGCCTGAAACGTATTGCCGAGGCCATTGCCGGGATGTACCGTGTTGAAGTTGATCTGCGTTTCATGGGGGCCATCCCGGCGGTCAGTAATGAGAAGAGGACGGTGGAAAACGCCCGCATAGCCTCTTCGCGCACCCCGGGGTTGCGTGGTGTTGTCAGCCAGGGGGCGCCGAGTCTCGGTGCCGAGGACTTTGCCTTTTATCAACAGAAGATTCCGGGATGCATGGTTCGCTTCGGCAGTGCACCGTCACATGCCGCCGGCGTTGCCCACAGTTCCACCTTCGATTTCAGCGAGGAGGTTCTGGCTCTTGGCGCCTCATGGTATGCCAATGTCGCCTGGCAGGCGTTGAGTCGCCTTGCTGACGGTGATTCCTGAAGGACGGCGATGGGCAAGACAATATGGCCTGGCCTCCTTTGTTGCTTCTGTGAGTGGTATACTTCAGTATAGCCAGTCACAGGTCTTTTCGTCGAGCTTACCATCTCAACCCCCCGCACTGTTCGGGGCAGGTGGTGGAAGACCTTCCCCATGTCATTGACAACATATAATTTTTACCATGAATACACATTACGATAAAGCCGTGGTTGCCTCCGGGCATCGTCTGGTCAGTGAAGCCGGGGCGGAAATACTGGCCGCCGGGGGCAATGCCTTCGACGCTGTAGTCGCAGCCGGCCTGGCTTCGACGGTGGTGGAACAGACCTTGACCAGCCTTGGCGGCGGCGGATTTCTGCTGGGCTACGACGGAGCCCAAAACCGGAGCCTCTGCTTCGACTTTTTCGTCGATACGCCTGGGCGCGGCAGTAGTGAAGCTGGCGGTTCACCGCATTTCTTTCCGGTGACTGTCCACTTCACCGGTGCGCCGCAGGTCTTCAATATCGGCCTGGGAGCAGTCGCCGTTCCCGGTGTAGCCAAGGGCCTGCTCCATATTCACCGGCGCCTTGGCCGCATGCCTCTTGGCGAAGTGGCAGCGCCGGCGATAGACTATGCCCGCGGCCACGAACTCAACAGATTCCAGGCCAGCTTTCTCAGGCTTCTGCACCCCATAGTCACCCAGACGGAGACGGGAAGGAGGCTCTACGGATGCCGGGAAACCTTTGTCGGCGAGGGCGATCGTCTGGAAAACCATGAACTCGCCGTGTTTCTCGAAATGCTGGTCGAAGAGGGGGCCGAGAGTTTCTACCGCGGCGATATTGCCGCGGCCATGGTCAAGGAAATGAAGGAAAACGGGGGACTGCTGACCGCCGAAGATCTCGAAAAATATCGGGTAATCGAGCGTAAGCCCTTGGAGGTGAAGCACCGCAACAGCATTTTCCATACCTGTCCGCCGCCCTCCATGGGCGGGTCCCTTATTGCCCTGTCTCTTGAACTTTATGCCGCCTGCACCACTCCCGGCTTTGATTGGGGCAGCCGTGAGCATCTGCTGCAGACCGTGACCATCATGCAGGAGGTTGAGAGACTGCGCCGGTGCGGTATTCTTTCGCCGGAGCACCTGCAGTCCCACGACGCCGATGAGGTCGCAGCTAGCCTTGCTTCCGTCAGGCTGTTTTCCAGAGGCACTACTCATATAAGCATAGCCGATAAAGAGGGAAGCTGCGCCGCCATGACGTGCTCCAACGGTGAAGGCTGCGGCTGGTATGCCCCTGGCACCGGTGTCATGCTCAACAATATGATGGGTGAAGACGATCTCCATCCCGAGGGGTTCCATACGGGGCCTGCCGGTCAGCGGGTGGGCTCGATGATGGCGCCGTCGATGCTCATGGACGAAGACGGTGTCAAACTGGTACTCGGCAGCGGCGGATCCAAGCGCATCCGTACTGCCATTACCCAGGTGCTCAGTCAGGTGCTGGATTTTGATCGAGGCCTGCAGCAGGCGGTGGTCGCCCCCAGGCTGTATTGGGACGGCGATCGTCTTCAGGTCGAACCGGGCTTCGACAGCACGACCCTGCAATCGATGGGGATAGAGCTGAACGTCTGGCAGGCTGCGGATGTCTATTTCGGCGGCGTGCATGCCGTCATTCCCGGCAGCGAGGGGGCGGGCGACCCGCGCCGTGGCGGCTACGTCGTTGAAGTAAAATAGCATTGAGAATGGTTGTGCAGGCAGAGTACAGAGATGGCAAGATACCAGCGGCCCTGATACGTTAGAGAAAAATCTTCTCGCCACCTCATTGCTCAGGTTGTGTATTTGTGTGTTACTTTATTTCAGGAAGCAGCGGATCGGAAGAGATCTTTTCACGGGACGTCCATGAACAGGAACCTGAATTCCATACGTGATCAGATAGAAAGATGGCCCAGGAAGAAAAGGGGGAATAGTTCATCCCCGGCGGTACTCATAAAGGCAGACGATAGCGAAGGTACCGGGCGATATTGCTTTTGGGAAATACTCAATGAAACGATTTCGACGGGTTGACAAAAAACGGTTCAAGGAGCTTACCTATCCTCACTTAGAGTTTCTCTACAATGTGGCGTTAAAGTACTCCGGTGTTTCCTATGACGCCGAAGATCTGGTGCAGGAAACAATGTATACCGCCTATCGCAAGTTCTCCCAGCTGCGGGAGGAGAGCAAGTGCAGGGCGTGGCTGTTCATGATCCTCCGAAGCCATTTTCTCAAGGAAAGACGGCAGTGGCTCAAACGACCCTATCTCGATGACGGCAGTGGCTACTTAAAAAACGTTACCCTGGGAAAAGATTCGGAAACAGCCAGGATATATGAAAAAAGCGTTGATAAGAAGCAGGTGCGTGAAGTGCTGTCGCGACTCCCGGAAAAATTTCAATCGGTACTTATCCTCTATTACATGGAGGAGATGACCTACCAGCAGATTGCCGATTATCTCGATATTCCCATCGGCACGGTGATGTCCCGTCTTGCCCGTGGAAAGAAATATATGAAAAAGGAATTGATCCAGCGGCTCAAGGGATCGTCTTCGGCCAAGAAGATTGTTCCCATTGCAGGGTTGTTCGGTTGAGGAGGGTGCTATGGATTGTCTGCAATTTTGCCGATGGCTCGAAAGCAGGGACACACATGATGTTTCGGTAGCGGACCAGGCCATGAAACATGCGGCTTCATGTTCGCAGTGCCAGGAAAGACTTCGTTTCGACGAGCATCTCGATGGTCTTATTTCCAAGACGATGGCAAAAGAGGCACCGCCCTCGGGGCTGGAGGCCAAAGTCGATATGATTCTGGAGACAACGGCGGTAAAACGAGCGCCTCGGCTTCTGGGGCTCTATGGGGCTCTGGCAGCGGTGCTGGCGGTGATGGTTATCCTGGTGGTGCCATTCTGGCCCGATACCTCCAAAATCCATTCCATGGATGAGATGGAACAGTACGTTATCGCCGATCACAACGGTCACGGCGATGATCAGCTGATCATTGATCATCCCGGCAATCTCGGCAGTCTCGGCACTCTTGGCGTTGATTATGAGACAATCCGCGGAGAGTTGCCGCCATCCTTCGTCTTTGTCGGGGCCCGTATATGCCCTCTGGGAGAGTGCGAGGCCTTCCATCTGGTTTTCCGTGACGGCGGCAACAGGGTTTCGCTCTATCTCGTCAAAGCAGAGGATGTTGGTTTTCCCTTATCCCTCGACAAGAGGTATAGCATCAGCGCCGGTCACCAGACAGTGCAGCTCTGGCAAAAGGGCGGCTATGTCTATACCCTCATAGCCTGAGACTCGACATCATGATTTTTTTTACCTGATTACCCCTGAAATTCCGCCTAGCCAGCTATGGGAAGACAGGGGTGGTCTTTCCACGGCCGTCTGCAGCCTGGACGGCTGCAGACAAGCCCGCAAGGACGGGTTATGGCGTCCCGTGCAAGGAGCAATCCGGTCCCCCCGACGCGTAGCTGAATTTCATTGGTAATCAGCTAAGGGCTGATCCTACCTGGAAAACCGTCACGGCCAGGACAAAGGCGAAAACGGTATTGAAGATGATGGAAAACGATGCCCATTTCCAGGAAGATTCCCTGGCGATGCAGACAACGGTGACGAAGCACGGAGCATAGAACATGATAAAGAGCAGTGCTGCTATGGCGACGTTTTTGTTCCAGTTCTTGTCTTCCTTCAGCTTCTTGCCCAGCGGTTCGGCCTCTTCCACGTCAATATCCCCCATGGAATAGGCCGTTCCCAGCGTTGAGACTATCACTTCCTTGGCGGCAAAGCCTCCCACCAGAGCGATGTTGGTCTTCCAGTCGAAGCCGGCCAATGAGGTTACCGGTTCGAGGAAGGTGCCGAATCTGCCGGCCAGGGAATAGCGGAGCTCTTCCTCTTTCTGGCGGCGCTCGAGGGCATTGAGGTTCTCTGTGGCATTTTCCGTAGAGGCTGTCTGTAACTGCACCCTTTCCGCCTCGAAAGAGGCAGCCTTCTGCTCGGGCAGTCCCGGAAAGGTCATGAGTGCCCAGAGCAGTATGGAGATGCCCAGAATAACTGTGCCGGCCTTTTTTATATACTGCCAGGTCCTTTCCCAGGTGTGGATGAGCAGACCGCGCAGGGTAGGCAGACGATAGGGCGGCAGTTCCATGACAAAGGGGGTGGAGGTTCCCTTGAGTACCGTTGCCCTGAAGAGACGGGCGGCGAGAAGGGCGACTACCCAGGAGATGAGGGTGAAAATGAACATGTAGCGGGCCTTGTCCTCACTGAAAAAGGCGCCAATCAGAAGGGCCAGCACCGGCAGTTTGGCGCCGCAGTTCATGAAGGGCACGGTCAGCAGCGTGGCCATGCGCTCCTTTGGCGAGCGCAGGGTTCTGGTGGCCATCACCCCGGGGACCGCGCAGCCCCCGGCAATTCCACCGGAGACGATAAAAGGCATGACTGAGGAGCCGTGGAGGCCGAAGATTCTGAAAAGCCTGTCCATCATATAGGCCACTCTTGCCAGATAGCCGGTATCTTCGAGAATGGCGATGCTGAAAAACATGAACATAATAAGCGGGACGAAGCCGAGGACCCCGCCGACGCCGTCGATAACGCCGGAGATCAGCATTGATTTCAGCAGGCCGTCATCAAGGGCTGAATCGATGATGGTACCGAGCCAGCCGAAGACATTTTCCAGCCAGATCACCGGAACTTCACTCCAGGAAAAGGTGAACTGGTATACACCGAAAAGAACAGCCAGCATGATCACCGGCCCCAGAAGTCGGTTGGTGAGAATCATGTCAATTTTGTCGGAGGTGTAGAGGCGGTCGCTCTCATATCTGTGACTGATCACCCCCTCGCGCAGCAGCGACTTGATAAAGCCATAGCGCTGATCGGCGAGAATAGACTCCGGATATACGTCCAGGGTCTGTTGGGTGTGTCGGCTGAGTTGAGCGGCGGTTTCTTCAAGTTCCGCCGCCACTGTGGCGTCGGCCTGCCGGCCTTTGGCCAGAATCTGCTCATCATCTTCGAGGTATTTAATGGCGGTGAACAGAGGGGGGGTGGTGCTTGTCAGAAAGGATTTGTCGCTGATGACCGCCATCATCTGCTGCAGGGTGGCATCGAGATCCTCGCCATAGGAAATTTTCGCCATCGGTTGTGGTGTCGGCTCTGCGGCTACTTCCAGGGCGACCTTCATGAGTTCGTCCACCCCCTTGCCCGAGCGGGCGATGATGCCGACTACGGGTACGCCGAGCAGTTCCTGGAGTTTTTCCGCCTGGACGGTCATGCCGCGGTCCTCGGCCACGTCGATCATATTCAGCGCAATGACCATGGGAACGCCGAGTTCCAGGAGCTGGCAGGTCAGATAGAGGTTGCGCTGCAGGTTCGAGGCATCGACGATATTGATGACGGCCTGCGGCTTTTCCTCGGTGAGATGGTCGCGGGCGACGATTTCCTCCATGGAATAGGCGGTGAGAGAGTAGGTCCCGGGCAGGTCGGTGATGCTCAGTTTCGCGCCGCCGTGCTGCATGTAGCCGACTTTATGGTCGACGGTAATGCCTGGATAGTTGCCGACATGCTGCCTGGCGCCGGTGAGATAGTTAAACAGGGTCGTCTTGCCGGCATTGGGATTGCCGGCCAGGGCCATTGAAATTTCGTTATTCATTATCCTGGAGTGAGGTTAAGTGAGAAAGAGTATGAAATGTTTACTCATTCAGGAAAATATCGATATGATCTGCTTCGTTGTTTCTGAGGGTGAGAACCGAATCCATGATGCGCACGGCCACCGGATCTCTAAGCGGCGCTCTGCCCTGGATTTTGATGGTGGTTCCGGGAACCAGGCCCATTTCTCTCAGCCTGCGGCCCAGTTCGCCGGTTGCCTTGATAGAGGCTATGGTGCCGCTCTGCCCCTTTTTCATCTGTCGCATTGAAATGCTTTTCATGATTCTGCTCGTGATATTTCTTTTCTTAGCGCCCCTATCTGGAGCAGCTCATCTCGCCTCTCTGGAATTGGATATGCTGTATGTTGAGGCTAGTCCGATTTCTTTTTCAGTCCTTTTCCCGATGAACAGCCGGCGCAGTCGCCGCTGCAGTCGAGATCCGGGTTTTTGCCGGCGGCGTTCCGCATTTGTCTGACAAATCGTCGGCCGACGAAGAAGACGCAGAGGACGAGAATAATGATGACCAGTATGTTCTCCCACATTTTTGCTTACCGATATAAAGTTAGAGCAGGCTAACTGAGAGCCGCGAAAAAAACCCGGGTGCCGCTCGGACAACCGGGGACTACAGAGATTCTACCAGTATGTTGTCGCTGATGGCGGCATCGAGGCTTATGGTTGTGTCGGCAATGCGGAAAAGGCATTGCGACCCTTTTTCACCACAGAGCAGAATAATCTCCTCTCCGGGGAAAACGCCCATGGATGCCATTCTGGCACAGAGCTTTCTGTCGCCGGTAATCTTGCAGATTCTTTTTCTGCCGGCTCTGCAGTCCTGTGAAAGAGGTGCAATCGTCTTTTCCGCCGGGGCGGTGCAGAAAGCTGATTGCAGCATGTTTTTGATATGTCTTTTTCTGCATCGTTTCTTCATTATCAACTATCCTTCTCTGTAGTACGGGTGTCATAATTAGGTACACCAAACTCTAGGCCTCGTCAATGAAATTGTAAAGCAGATGGAATAAAGTTAGCACAACCTAACTGAACGGGGCGATGGCTGCCCGGATCCGGCCGGTGATAGACCATAACAACCGGCCCCCTCTCAACCATCTCCCTTTTCCGCAGCAGGGGGAGACAAAGAGATGTGAGGAAGACTCCGGCAGCCCGTCATCGCCGGCTGCCGGAGCAAAATCTGCTATCTGTTGGCCTTGGTCCAGGAATCCCGCAGGGTGACGATACGGTTGAACACTGGTTTTCCGGACTCAGAGTCCTCCGGGTCTATCGAAAAATAGCCCTGCCTCTCGAACTGGAATCGCGATCCCGGCGGGTGGTCGACAATGCCCGGTTCCAGTCTGCAGTTCTCCAGCACGATTTTGGATTCGGGATTGAGGTGATCGATGAACTCGGTGGTTTTATCGCCTTCGGGATTCTCGGTAAGGAAAAGCCTGTCATAGAGTCGAACCGTGCAGGGAATGCAATGGGTGGCGGAGACCCAGTGAATCGTGCCTTTGACTTTACGGCCGTCGGGACTTGAGCCGCCTTTGGATTGTGGATCGTAGGTGCAGTGAATTTCCACGACTTCACCGGTCTGTTCGTCCTTGACCATGGAGGCGAAACGAATGTAGTAGGCGTAGCGCAGCCGTACCTCCCGGCCGGGGCCGAGGCGGAAATATTTTTTCGGCGGATCCTCCATGAAGTCGGAGCGCTCGATGTAGATTTCCCGGGAAAAGGGCACCTTCCTGGTGCCCATCTCCGGTTTCTGAGGATGATTCTTGGCCTCGATCTCTTCACTCTGCTCTTCAGGATAGTTGTCGATGACGACTTTGAGTGGGTCGAGAATGCCCATGACCCGGGGCGCCGATTCGTTGAGATCCTCACGGATGCAGTTTTCCAGCACGCCCATGTCGATCCAACTCTCTTTTTTACCGACGCCGATGGTTTCGCAGAACCTGCGGATAGAGGCCGGGGGGCAGCCTCGACGGCGCAGTCCGGAAATGGTAAGCATGCGCGGGTCGTCCCAGCCGTCGACATACCTGCCTTCAACCAGTTTCAACAGCTTGCGCTTGCTCATGACGGTGTAGGACAAATTGAGCCTGGCAAATTCTATCTGACGGGGATGGCAGTCGGTCTCCAGGGTATCGAGGACCCAGTCGTAGAGCGGACGGTGATCTTCGAACTCCAGGGTGCAGAGCGAGTGGGTAATATTTTCGAGGGCGTCGGAGAGACAGTGGGTATAGTCGTACATTGGATAGATACACCAGGTATCGCCGGTGCGGTGGTGGGGAACTTTCATGATCCGGTAAAGGACGGGATCGCGCATGTTGAGGTTGGGGGAGGCCATGTCGATTTTGGCCCGGAGGACGTGGCTGCCCTCGGTGAATTCCCCATCCTTCATGCGTTTGAAGAGCTCGAGGTTCAGGGCGATGCTGCGGTTGCGGTAGGGGCTGTCTTTCCCCGATTCCTTGAGGGTGCCGCGGTATTGGCGAATCTGTTCGGCGGTGAGTTCACAGACATAGGCCTTGTCCATCTCTATGAGGCGGACGGCAAAGTCGTAGAGCCGGGCAAAATAGTCGGAGGCAAAAAAGAGTTTGTCCCCCCAGTCATATCCCAGCCAGTCCACATCCTTTTTTATGGACTCGACATAGAAATCCTCCTCCTTGGTCGGGTTGGTATCATCGAATCGAAGATGACAGATGCTGTCGTTTTCTTCGGCGATGCCGAAATTGAGACAGATGGACTTGGCGTGGCCGATGTGGAGGAAACCGTTGGGTTCCGGAGGAAAACGGGTAATCGGCTGCTGGTGTTTGCCGCTTGCACGATCGTCGGCGACTATCTGACGGATGAAGTCGAGCGGTTTGTCCTTCTTGATGTCATTAGTATCCATAGTATGCTCAGTCGACGTAGAGTTTTAGCCCGAATATTTCATGAAAAATAGACGGGATGTTGCAGATAACGTTAAATATCGATTTGTTAAAACCAATCCCAAAGTGATATTGGATGGTGCAGTTTGTACAAAGAGAAAACACTCCCGGTTATATCCATTTTCACCTTCGGGAGAGTCGATATGGCCTGCTATCCTTCGTCACTTCTGTGATTGGCATGCTGCAGTATAGCCAATCACAGGTCTCCTCGACTAGCAGACCATCTCAACTCGTGAAATATCCGTGTCTAGGCGTAGAGTGCGGGTACGGCTCGCAGGCGGGCCACGACTTTTTCCCGGCCGAGGGCCATGAGTATATCGAACATCGAGGGGCCGGCAAGCTGTCCCGTCACGGCCGTGCGCATGCCGTTGATGATGACGCCGGGCTTGACCTCTGCTTCGTCGGCCGTCTCTCTGGCGATGCGTTCGGTCTCCAGGGCGGTGAAATCATCGAGCTCCTCGTAGCTATCGGCAAGCAGCGGCAGCCACTTTTGGAGATCCGGGTACTTGTCGAGATTTTTCTTGCGGGCTTTGTCGCAGATGGCAAAGTCATCGGCAAAGTAGGCCCGGCCAAGAGTGACGAAATCCCTGAGGGTATGGTAGCGTGCTCGGATGAGGTCGATGGTATCGACAAACCACTGTCGGCTTTCTTTCTCATATTCCTCTTTCCACAACCCCTCCTTCTGCAACTCGACCTTGACATAGAGTGCAAGCTCCTCAATATCCATGGTGCGCAGGTAATGTTCGTTGATGGCGATGGCCTTGGGGTCGGTGAAAAATTTCGGATCGTTTTTGCGATAATTGAAAATTGCATGCGATGTGTTGATGCGCTCCAGCGAAAAGGCCTCGATGAGTTCCTCGCGGGAGAATATCTCCTGGTCGTTGCCCGGAGCCCAGCCAAGAAGAACCAGAAAATTATTGAAGGCCCAGGGTAGAAAGCCGTTTTCCTTGTAAAACTGGACGGCCACTATTTCCCCATGGCTTCTTTTGGAAATTTTGGCGCGCTTGGTGTCCATGGTCAGGGGCATGTGGGCGAAAACCGGCAGGGGGGCATCGAGTGCCTCGTAGAGGAGGACCTGACGGGTTGTGTTGGTCATATGATCCTGTCCTCTGATGACGTGACTGATGCGGTCGCGGATGTCGTCGACGACATTGCAGAGGAGGTAGAGCGGTTTGGTGTTGGAGCGGACGATGACGAAGTCGTCTACCTCTTTATAATCACATGATATGGTACCAAGAACCTTGTCTTCGTAACTGAGTTTTCCCTGCCGCTCGGGAACCTTGAAGCGGATGACGTAGGGCAGGCCGGCGGATTCCTTGGCGGCTGCCTCTTCGGTGCCCAGGCGGCGGCAGGTGCCGTCGTAGCCAAGGCTGTTTTTGGCGGCCAGGGCTGATTCTCTTTTGGCGTCAAGCTCCTCTTTGGTGCAGAAGCATTTATAGGCCTTGCCCTGCTCGAGAAGCCGGGCTGCGGCGCGTTGGTGATCGTCGCCGAACTCCGTTTGAAAGTAGGGTCCTTCATCCCAGTCTATGCCGAGCCACTGCAGCCCTTCGATGATGCCGTCGATGGACTCTCTGGTCGAACGTTCGATGTCGGTATCTTCGATTCTAAGAATCAGCTTGCCGCCAGTTTTCTTGGCATACAGCCAGTTGTAGAGGGCCGTTCGTGCTCCACCTATGTGCAGATAGCCGGTGGGGCTGGGTGGAAAACGTAGTCTGGTTTCTGTCATTACTGCTCCTTGAAAGATGGTGATGATAGAGTATTGGTCCCCCTGGAGCGGGTCGGAGGATATGTTCCGCTTTGCTTCGACGCGCTCCTGAGGATAATGCAAGGCAACATTACCATGAAATTTTCGGTAAATGTAATCAAGATAAACAGTTTTTAAAGGAATGCTGCATTTTTTCCTCCACCATTCTGTCACTCAGACCTGGAGAAATTGCAGGGCTGGTCGATGAAAACCATCGTATATAGCTTCTTCTCGTATCGACTTCAACTTCTTCTGTGTCGATTTCTTTGGAAAAAGGCGGTTTATCGACACTGGAATCTTTAAGCTCTCCCGCCTGTCCGGGTATATCCTGCTTCTTCTGTTCTGCTTTAAGATCGACAGCTGAGCAGGGCCGGGCGAGGCTGCTCCGTTATGGCGGATCCTGAACAGGTGTATGGTGAAAGGGCGGTATTTTTGTTGTTCTTCCCAGCCAATAGCTGTATATTCGATACTCTCAATTTTTTCCTGGTCTTTCCGCGCTGCGGCCTGCAGGGATATATTGCCGGAAAAGTCTGTTGACCCGGAGGCGTGTTATCTCGTCCTCTCCTGAAAAACCGGTATATGTCATGCTCCGGATTTTGCCTTTGACCAGGGTATGTACAGACTGCATACGTCATGGCGGCGCCCGTCGGTTCGGCGATGTGATCACCTCTAATTATCCCACACCCGAAGACGTTAGTCCGGGTGTGGACGACACGCACGAAAGGAGTAGAGATGAAAGTACTGATTAGCGACAATTTGTCGCCGGTGGGGGCGGAAATACTCGAAAAGGCCGGCATCGAAGTAGATGTAAATACCGGTTTGCCGCCGGAGGAGTTGAAAAAGGTTATAGGAAAATACGACGGTCTCATTATTCGCAGCGCCACGAAAGTAACGCAGGATCTTCTTGAATCCGCCTCCAATCTGAAGGTGGTGGGACGGGCCGGCATCGGTCTGGACAATGTCGATATTCCCGCGGCCAGCCAGAAGGGTATCGTTGTCATGAATGCCCCCGACGGCAATGCCGTGACCACGGCCGAGCATGCCATCACCATGATGATGGCGCTTTCCCGGAACATTCCCCAGGCAACGGCCTCGATGAAAGCCGGCAAGTGGGAGAAGAAGAAATTCATGGGTCGCGAGGTAACCGGCAAGACCCTGGGCGTCATTGGCATCGGACGCATAGGAGGCATTGCCGCCAGCAGGGCTCAGGGGCTGAAAATGAAAACGATCGCCTATGATCCGCACATGCCCAAAGAGATGGCCGAAAAAATAGGCGTCGAACTGGTCAGTCTCGACGAGCTGGCCGAGCGTTCCGACTATATAACTGTCCATGTGCCGATGACCAAGGAAACCAAGGGCATTATTTCCGCAGATTTTTTCAAAAAAATGAAAAAAGACGCTATGTTTATCGACTGTGCCCGGGGAGGGGTCTGTGACGAGGAGGCGCTCAACAACGCGCTGCGCCAGGGTGAGATTGGCGGCGCGGCCCTTGATGTCTTCGCCCTAGAACCGACGAGCAGGGAAAACTGTCCGTTGCTCGAGCTTGACAATTTCATCTGTACCCCCCATCTGGGGGCCTCGACCAGTGAGGCCCAGGAGAATGTCGCCATTATCATCGCCGAACAGATGGCCAATTTTCTGCAGAGAGGGGCTGTCACCAACGCTGTCAATGTCCCCTCGGTCAGCGACGACGTCCTTACCCAGGTGGGACCGTATGTGACCCTGGGAGAAATGCTCGGCAGCCTTCACATGCAGATAGCCAAAGGCGGAGTCGAAGAGGTCACTGTGGAGTACAGCGGCGCTCTGGCTGAGCTCAATACCTCGCCGATCACCATCGCCTTTCTCAAGGGCTTGTTCACGCCAATTCTCAAGGATGCTGTAAACTACGTCAATGCCCCCATAATTGCCAAGGACAGGGGCATCAAAGTCATCGAGTCCAAATGCGAGAGCTCCGATGACTTCATAAATGTCTTATCAGCGCGGGTGCGTACCAGCGAGGGTGAAAATGTACTTGTCGGCACCGTTTTCGGCAAGAATGAACCCCGTCTCGTCCGTCTCAACACCTTCCGCCTTGAAGCCTTGCCTGCCGGCCCCATGCTGCTGGTTTACAATAGAGATGTGCCCGGTGTCATCGGTGCCTTAGGAACGACCATCGGCGCCGGCGGGGTCAATATCTCCCGGATGACGGTGGGCAGAGAGGAGACAAGCCAGCAAAACATCATCCTGCTGTCGACGGATTCCCTCATTCCCAAGGAGCTTTTGACGAAAGTCTGTAGTCTGGACAATATAACCGACGCAGTGGCTCTGGATATGGCTATGTACGGGTAGTCTCGGCGTTGCGGAGACACCCGCACCTGGTCACGCAGGCGTCTGGCAAGCAAGCAACCGGGCCGGCGGCTGGGCTGGGTCGTTGCCGTCCCCGTCCGTGGATGGCCGAAGATTTTGGCAGCTGCGGGGCAATGATAAATTGACAACACGTCTCGAACTCTTATTTTTCACAGTGACTGAAAAATCGGAGCGGTTGCCTGCAGCAACATCGACAGCCGCAATGGACGAGAAAGACCTGTTGTACCGAAACCGGCAGAGAGCAGAGGAGTACGGAAGGGTATACTCAAAAAGGTGCGGTAAAACAGGCCAGACAGAAAAGGTGAGACAAAGATGGCAGATGAGAAAAAAACCGATTGTGCATGTGAAGAAGGAAAGGTGCCGAATAAGGAAGGCAAGTGCGTTATGCCCGAAGTCAACTTTCAGGCTTTCATCATGTCTCTCAATACCTCGGTGCTGTATCATCTTGGCGCAATCAAGGATCCGCAGACAGGAGAAACTACCGTCGATCTCGACCTGGCCAGACACGGCATCGACAGTCTTACACTCATTCAGGAGAAAACCAAAGGCAATCTCGAAAAAGACGAAGAGGAGATGCTCAAGAATATTCTCTATGATCTGAAAATCCGTTTTGTACAGACCGCCAAGAAATAAGCTCACGGCCAGCGGCCGGCAGAGAATGGTGGTCGCATCTGAGAGGTGCCTCGGTGAACTCCTTTGATCTCCGCCTAAAGGCACCGGCAAAAATCAATCTGGTTCTTCGTGTTCTGGCCCGTCGTAGCGACGGCTATCATGAGCTGGAAACCTGGATGCAAAAGGTCGGCCTGTTCGATGTGGTCACTTTGCGATTGCGGAAAAGCCCGGGAATAGAAATGAGCTGCAGTACCGAGGCGCTTCCGCAGGATGAAGGCAATCTGGTCTGGCGGGCGGCGGAGCTTTTCTTCAGGCACAGCGTCAGGTCCCTGGGCTGGGGAATTGCAATTGACTTGCAGAAGAACATTCCCATCGCCGCAGGACTTGGCGGCGGCAGCAGCGACGCCGGTACCGTTCTGAGGGGGTTGAACACTTTTTTTGACAATGAACTGAGTGAGGAGGCGCTTCTGGAGCTGGCGCTGATGCTCGGAGCTGACGTACCCTTTTTCACAGTGGATGCCCAGAGCGTTTTGGCCACCGGCGTAGGTGAGAAGATGGTGCCGGTCAGTCCTCTTTCTCCGTGTTCGTTTTTGCTTGTCAACCCCGGATTCAGTGTTTCTACGGCTGCGGTTTTTGAAAAATTTGCATTGACAGAAGCTGCAAAAAATTCTACTATCTCAGGTTTGCCAAAGTTACGTCCTGAGACACTGACGCTATCCGATCTGGAAAATGATCTGGAAAAGGTGACCCTGGAAATGTTTCCGGTCATCGGCGATATCAAAGACGAACTCAGAGACGCCGGCGCCGATCATGTGCTCATGTCCGGCAGTGGGCCGACGGTTTTTGCTGTATTTACAGGATCTCTTCGGCGAAGACACGAGGCCGTGGAACGAGCAGCCGACCGCATGCGTCGTACACGCGGTGAGATACTATATAGAGTCGAGTAAAGGGTTGGGGTGTAGCCAAGTGGCCAAGGCACCGGGTTTTGATCCCGGCATTCGTAGGTTCGAGTCCTACCACCCCAGCCATTTGTTTTTTTGAGATTGCTCACCTCCACGAAGGGGAACAATGCCGAACATCATCAAAATATTCTCCGGCAACGCCAGTCCGGAAATGGCCGAGCGTATCGCCGGGCATCTCCAGCTGCCGCTTTCGAAAGCGGATGTGAAAAAATTCAGCGACGGCGAAATTTTCGTCGAGGTACGAGAAAATGTCCGCGGCGCAGATGTCTTTGTCGTTCAGCCCACCTGCACGCCGGTAAACGACAACCTTATGGAGCTTGTCATTATGGTGGATGCCCTTCGGCGGGCATCGGCCAGACGCATTACCGCAGTCGTGCCTTACTACGGTTATGCCAGGCAGGACCGGAAAGTCGCTCCTCGAGTCCCCATATCGGCCAAGGTCGTAGCCGAAATGTTTATGGCCGTAGGTGTGCGGAGGGTGCTGTGCATGGATCTGCATGCAGGCCAGATACAGGGTTTTTTCAACATACCGGTGGATCATCTCTATGCCGCACCGGTATTGCTGCGTTACATTGGCGACCGATTTGATGACCCGATCATGGTATCGCCGGATGCTGGCGGCGTGGAAAGAACGCGGGCCTTTGCCAAGAGGCTGAGCTGCGGTTTGGCTATCATCGACAAGAGACGCGACCGTCCCAATGAAAGTGAAGCCATGCACGTCATAGGCGATGTCAAGGGCAAGACAGCCATTCTCCTGGATGATATGGTCGATACTGCCGGCACTCTGTGCAATGGTGCCGAAACACTGATCAAGAACGGGGCCAAAGAGGTGCATGCCTGCTGTTCACACCCGGTGCTGTCCGGTCCCGCCGTTGAACGAATCACCAACTCGGTTATCAAATCACTGGTAGTCACCGACTCGATACCCCTGCGTGGTGACGCCCTGAAATGCAAAAAGATTAAAGTGCTTTCCGTATCAGAGTTGCTCGCGGAAGCCATTAGACGAATACATAATGAAGATTCCGTCAGTTCACTCTTTGTGTAGAGGGATTCTTCTGACCGGATGTCACGTAAAACGCTGTACTGCTGCCGACAGCGGCAACACTCAGGCGAAGGAGAAAGATAATGTTAAAGATAGATATGACCGCCTCCATCAGGAAGGAAACAGGAAAGGGCGCAATGCGGCAGTTGCGGTTAAATGGCATGACCCCAGCCGTAGTCTACGGCGGCGGCGAAGAGGCCCTTCCGCTCAAACTCGAGACACAGGCATTTTTCAAGCGACTTCTTGATATATATAGGAAAAACGCCATTATATCCTTGACTCTCGATGACGGATCAACCAAGCACGTTCTTGTCCATGAGATCCAGACAGATCCCCTCAAGGATACGCTGCTGCATGCCGATTTTATAGAAATCGATGTCGTTAAACCGCGAGTCTTCGAGGTCCCGATAAATTATACCGGCGAAGCCGAGGGCTGTGACCTGGGCGGTATTCTTAACGTCGTTCTCGATACCCTTGCCGTTGAGGCTGCACCACTGGATGTGCCCGATGAGTTTGTGGTTGATATCTCCGCTCTCAATATCGGTGATTCGATCCAGGTGTCCACCATCGATATCCCTGAAAACCTCACGCTGGTTACCGATCCGGAAATGGCCTGTGTCAGCGTTATTTCCCTGCAGCAAGGTCCCCTGGATGATGAGCTCGAGGAAGGAGAGGATGAAGAAGGCGAGGCCGCTGAGGGTGAGGCCGAAGAAGGCGACGAAGAAGAGGCCTCTGCAGAATAAGATCTGCACGAGCGTACATCTCTTAAGGTCTTGCAGTTCGCCAGTGATATCAATCCGGTGGTTTTATACCACCGGATTTTTTTTGGTTTAGCACCGGAATTTCATGAAAAAGGGACAACAAAGTAATAGCTTGATAACAACCGGTTAAATGTGTCATTGGCAAGAGTGTGGAGGTGACATTGCGTACACGAGGAGAAGAACGGTGGGTGTGTCCAGTTTCACCTTCCGAGCAAGTCGAAACGGCCTGCTCTTTTCGTCGCAGATGTGGATGGCATAGGCAGCTATGGCCAGTCCTGGGTCTCCTCGTCGAGCAGAACATCTCAGCTCTTGAATCATTGATGGTAGTGCGGATAACTCCGAGAGGAAAGCGCGTATGGCCGCAGAAAACTATATTTTAGCAGGTTTAGGCAATCCGGGAGAGAAATATGCCGGGAGCCGCCATAATATCGGCTTTGAGGTGATTGACGCTTTTTCTGCTCACCTGAAAGCCGCTGTTGCAACAAGCAAATGGGATGCCCTGTATGCCAAGACTGCCGTTAATGATGCCACGGTTCATCTTGTCAAGCCGATGACCTATATGAACCTCAGCGGCAGAGCGGTGTCGAGATTTGTTGATTTTTATAAAATCCCGATTAACCGGCTGGTGGTGGTTCATGACGACCTGGACATGAAGGTGGGCAGACTGAAGCTGGTTCGTGGCGGTGGAGCCGGAGGACACAACGGCATCCGCTCTCTGGTCGATTCACTGGGCAGCGCTGAGTTCTATCGTCTCAAGATAGGTATTGGCCGACCTGGCAGCGGTTCTGTGCCAGCAGAAATTCCTGTGGAGAGATTTGTCCTCACCAGGTTTTCCGAGGAGGAGAATAGACACATCTCCGATAGATTCGCAACCATGGTCAACGGCTTAAAAACCCTTATCGACGGTGAGCCTCTCCGCGCCATGAACTTCCTCAACAGCTTCAAATAAGAGGTAAGAGCTTCCCGCCCCCTGTACCTCTGTAAGTCCGCCGACCGAATTTTTACTGCAATATGTCGCCCTGCCCGGCTAAAATCGCGGATACTCCTGCGCTCAAGCGAACCATGTCAGTCAATACTACCCGTTGTATTTTCGGAAAACAGGGGCATTTTTCCTCCAATTATGTTATAGTTTGGCTGTTGTCCATTATGGAAGGCTAATTTATTGATCAGAGAACTTTTTGAATCACAGGTAAAGGCATACAGTCCACGCCTATTGAGGTGTTTCCGGTATGCCATGTTTGGATACTACCGGAATGCCCTCTGGTTAAGAAAATGAGGAGATCGCAGTGTTTGCAGAAGGTGATATGGCTGTTTATCCAGCCCACGGTGTTGGTGTAATCAAGGCTATAGAAACGCAGAAAGTAGCAGGAATCGACCAGAAATTTTACGTACTGCAGATTCTCGATAACAACATGACAATTATGATTCCGACAATCAGCAGTGAGAATGTCGGCCTCCGCGCCATTGTCTCTAACAACGAAGCAGATAAGGTTCTTGATATCCTTCGTGACAGGGCAATCGAAATCGATTCGCAAACCTGGAATCGAAGATACCGCGACTACATGGAAAAGATCAAAACCGGCTCCATTCACGAAGTTGCGGCGGTGTTGCGTGACCTGTTCCTGCTCAGTGTGGACAAGGATCTCTCCTATGGAGAGAGAAAAATGCTCGACACGGCCAAGGGACTACTCGTCAAAGAGCTGTCATTGGCACGGAAGGTCGACGAGGGCAATATCAGCAACGAAATCGAGACAATCTTTGCCTAAGCTCCGGTAACGCGCCGGATTTTCCGTATATTCACATCTATCCGTGCTTGTTTGATGGCAACAGAGCAACATCAGTCTGTCCAAAGGGCAGCCGGCGGAACACCTGTAGCCCTCACCATTGATCGGCAAACTGCAGGCCAGCGACTGGACCACTATCTGGTCCTGGCCTTGCCGCAGTTGTCCAGGTCACGGCTGTCGCTTGCAATCAAACATCATCATATCCTGGTCAATGGCAAACCTTCCAAGGCCAGCCGGAAACTCCACTCGGCAGACTCTATTGAGGGCTGTGTTCCCGAGGCGGAAGAGTTGCATGTCGGGCCGCAGAAAATCGCCTTCGATATTGTCTTCGAAGATGACTCCATTATGCTTATCTCCAAGCCGCCGGACCTTGTCGTTCACCCGGCAACCGGTAACGCCGACGGCACGCTGGTAAATGGACTGCTCCACCATTGCCGCTCATTGGGAGATGTGGGCGACTCCCTGCGTCCCGGCATCGTCCATCGGCTCGACAAGGATACCTCCGGAATTATGGTGGTTGCCAAGACACCCGAGATGCACCGACTCCTCGTCGATATCTTCAAGGCCAGAGAGGTAGCGAAAAAATATCACGCTCTTGTCCATGGAGTGATGCCACAATCCAGCGGCAGAATTGTTGCCCCCATCGGCAGGCACCCGGTCAATCGCCAGAAAATGGCGATACGGGAGAGTGGCGGTAAGCATGCGGCCACCAGTTGGGTGGTCGAAAAAGTGTATGCCGGCAGGTTCAGCCTGCTGGAAATCACCATCGAAACAGGTCGCACTCACCAGATTCGCGTGCATATGGCCTCATTGGGCCATCCTGTTGCAGGTGATGAGATCTATGGATCGGTGAAAGGGCAGGTGCAGTTTCCCAGACAGATGCTGCATGCCTCAAGCCTCGGCTTTCGCCATCCGCTGACAGGGAAAAAAATGCTCTTTAGCACCCCTCTGTGGCAGGATATGCATGATATTCTCGAAAAGATGCGCGACCGCGAGGACAACGATTGAACATCGCGGTGACGGGCAACATTGGTTCCGGCAAGAGTGTTGTCGCCCGCGAACTGGCGGTACGGCTGGGAGCCGAGTACTGCAATGCCGATCTGGTGTGCCGGGAACTTCTTGAAAAGGATGCTCCAGGCTGGAAAGCGTTCGTGCACCGCTGGCATTCAAGATACCTCGATGACGAAGGCAATATCGACCGAGTCGCTCTGCGCCGGGCCATTTTTGCCGACGGCCAGCTGCGCAGCGAGCTTGAGAGCATTCTACATCCCTTGGTTCGCCAGCGATTACAGGAACTCATGCGCCAGTGCCGGCACCAGCAAAAACATCTGGTTGCCGAAATCCCCCTTCTGTTCGAGAGCGGCTGGCAGCACGAATTCGACCGTGTCGTTACCGTCTATGCCGGGCCGGAAATCAGTATCCGCAGGGTGGTGGCGAGAGATGGTGTCTCGCGGCAACAGGTGCAGCGGGCGCTGGCAGTGCAAATGGATATCGATGAAAAAGCAAAGAGCTCTGATTATGTCATCGACAACAGTCAGACCCTGGAGCGCACCCTGTCCGCTGTAGATGCTGTGGTAGGCGATCTCCAGACCTAGGCGTCTGGCGGAGAAGGAACTTTTGCCGGCAAACTCCCAGAGTCCGGCCGAATACTTCACCTCTCTGATCTCTGTTGTCCCGTCTGTTATCCAGGAGGAGAGGGTGTACCAGCCAGAGTTCTTTTCACCTCGCAGAGCATCTCAACCCAAACAATATTCGGGCTGACGGCATTATGATAAACAGTCTTTTTTCCGGGAAAAACACTTGACAGGCAAGGAGGGACGACGTATAAGAGAACAACAGCCGGAAAGAGTATCCTGCCCTGGATAATCAATACATTCTATGCCGCAAATATACATCAAAGATCTTGGCCGCCACAAGGCCGATCAAAAGACCTGTACCATATAAAACTCACTCAAAACCAGTCTGAAACAGCATCCAACTCTGCTCGACGCATATATAAATGAGCATATTCTGTCCCGGGGATATGTGCATTATCAATCCTGGCACCACCTGCCGTGATTGCCTGTTGAAACCAATTATACAGTTACTCTACAATCGATGAATTTCATACACCGTAACGAAGTAAAAGGAGAAAGCGATAAATGAATTTAGCTGAGCTAAAGATTAAAAAAATCGGTGACTTAGTTAAGCTTGCGCGCAAATATAAAGTAGAGGGGTACAGTTCCATGCGCAAGCAGGAACTGATCTTCGCCCTTCTGCAGGCCCAGGCCGACAAAGAGGGACAGATGCGCGGCAACGGTGTTCTGGAAATTCTGCCGGACGGCTTCGGCTTTCTGCGGGCTCCTGATTACAACTATCTTCCCGGACCTGACGATATTTACGTTTCGCCATCCCAGATTCGACGGTTGAACCTTCGTACCGGCGATGTCATCGAAGGACAGGTTCGGGCTCCCAAGGAGGGTGAGCGCTATTTTGCCTTGCTCAAGGTGGAAAGCGTCAACTTCGATCCGCCCGAGGCCATCAAACAGAAAACGATCTTCGGCAACCTGACTCCCCTTCATCCTAACGAAAAATTTATTTTAGAGTGGCAGCGCGATAACTACTCGATGCGTCTTATGGACATGTTCTGCCCCATCGGCAAGGGACAGCGTGGACTGCTGGTGGCCCCGCCGCGTACGGGAAAGACGGTTCTGATGCAGAAGATAGCCAACTCCATCGTGCGCAACCATAAAGAGGTTTATCTCATCGTCCTTCTTATCGATGAAAGACCGGAGGAGGTCACGGAGATGTCGCGTTCCGTCAAGGCGGCGGAAGTGGTCAGTTCGACATTTGACGAACCGCCGCAGCGGCATATACAGGTTGCTGAGATGGTTATTGAAAAGGCCAAACGACTGGTGGAACACAAAAAGGACGTGGTCATTCTTCTTGACAGTATTACCAGGCTGGCTCGGGCCTATAATACCGTCACTCCTTCCAGCGGCAAGATACTCTCCGGCGGTGTCGAGGCCAACGCCCTGCACCGGCCGAAGCGGTTTTTCGGGGCGGCCCGTAATATCGAAGAAGGCGGCAGCCTGACTATACTGGCGACGGCATTGGTCGAGACCGGCAGTAAAATGGATGAAGTTATCTTTGAAGAGTTTAAAGGTACCGGCAACATGGAGCTTATTCTCGACCGGAAGATGTCGGACAAGCGCATTTTCCCGGCGATGGATATCAAACGTTCCGGCACCCGAAAAGAAGATCTGTTGATCGACAGTGATGTCATCAACCGCATATGGATTCTGCGGAAGCTTTTGGCTTCCATGAATCCCGCCGATGGCATGGAATTTCTCGTCGACAAGTTGAGACAATCGAAGACCAACAATGATTTTCTCGACTCGATGAACAGTTGATTTTTACTCCCGAATGGCTAGTGTTTTCATGATATGTAAATGTGTTCTTGGCTGTTTTCTGTTGAAAAAAATCTTTGACAGGGTATACTGCTGAATTTGCATTTTGGCTCATTCGCAGGCGCAGAAGGCCCTGTCTCGCTATATGTAAATGATTATCAAGGAGTAAGGAAATATGAAACCCGATATCCATCCGCAATATAACCAAATTAAAGCCGTTTGTGCCTGCGGCAATGAATTTGAACTGGGCAGCGTTAACAAGGAAATGAACGTTGAAATCTGTTCCGGCTGTCATCCGTTCTTCACCGGCAAGCAGAAGCTCATGGACACAGCCGGGAGAATTGAAAAATTCAAAAAGAGATACGCCAAGCATTTCGAAAACAAGAAAGCGTAGCAGTATTCTCCACGTGGGGATTCCCATGCTGGTCGTAATGGTGAAAGTCCACAGCACCTTGTATTGCTGTGGACTTTTTTTATTTACTCACGACCCTTTACATCTTTCCTTGCCGCTATCGTCATGTTTACCAAATTTGAAGACTTAGAAGAGAAGATTTCGGACCTGGAGGGACGGCTCTCTGATCCCTCTCTGATGGACGATCAGCATGAGTATCAAATCGTCGTCCGCGAACACTCGCAGCTGACCAGGCTCAATGAGCTGTATACCAGATTCAGGAATATCGAAGAGAATATCACCGATAACCAGTCGATCATACACGATCCCAAGGAAGACGGCGAACTCAAGGATATGGCCAGGGAGGAAAACGAGGAGCTGCTCAGCGAAAAGAGCAATCTGGAAAGTCAGATCCGTATTTTCCTGCTGCCTAAGGATCCAAACGACGAAAAGAATACTTTTTTGGAAATACGTGCCGGTACTGGCGGCGATGAGGCCGCTCTTTTTGTCGGTGATCTTTTCAGAATGTATTCCCGCTATGCCGAAAATGAAGGATGGCGTGTTGAAGTAATGAGTTCCAGTCCTCAGGGCGTCGGCGGCTTCAAGGAAATCATAGCCCTTATCAGCGGCGACAGCGTCTACTCCATGCTCAAATACGAAAGCGGCGTTCATCGGGTGCAGCGTGTGCCAGAGACCGAAACGCAGGGCAGGATCCACACCTCGGCGGTAACGGTCGCCATCCTGCCGGAAGCCGAGGAGGTCGATCTGAAAATAGATATGAACGAACTGAAGTTCGATGTCTTCAGATCCTCAGGGCCGGGCGGCCAGAGTGTCAATACGACAGACTCCGCCGTGCGCATAACCCATCTTCCCACCGGTCTTGTAGTAACCTGCCAGGACGAGAAGTCCCAACATAAAAACAAAGCCAAGGCGCTGACTGTGCTGCGTGCCAGGCTACTTGACAAGATTGAGCAAGAGCACCATGACAAAATAAGCCAGGATAGAAAAAGCCAGGTCGGCAGTGGAGATCGCAGTGAGCGTATCCGCACCTACAATTTTCCGCAGGGCAGAATGACCGATCATCGCATTAACCTGACACTCTACAAGCTCGAGTTGATAATGAACGGTAAGCTCGACGAGGTGATCCATCCACTCATAGCTCATGATCAGGCGGAAAAGCTTAAGGGTTTAGAGTAATTTGTCGAGTCAGTACCTTCTTCTTTTCAGGTGGCCGACATGGAGATAGCCAGGCTTTTGGAAGAGGGGGGTAAAATTCTGGCGGACAGTGGTGTCGAAGACGCTGCTACCGATGCCCGCCTGCTTCTCGGGCACTGTATGCAAATGTCGAGAACCGAGTTGTATCTGTATGGTCGCAACCGTGTCGGCTCAGCAGACCTTGAGAGATTTTTTGCATATATACGCCGAAGAAGTGCACGAGAGCCGGTGGCCTATATAACTGGGGAGCAGGAGTTCTGGTCGCTGCCATTTGAGGTAAATTCAAGCGTTCTCATTCCCCGACCGGAAACGGAGTTTCTCTTGGAAACGGTGCTTGGCAACGTCTCTGCAGTCGATCGCTCTCAGGGGTGCTGCCTTGACCTCTGCTGCGGCAGCGGGGTCATCGCCGTCGTGCTGGCGCGGGAAATCAATGCGCGGGTGACAGCGGTTGATCAGTCGCCTGAAGCATTGCGGCTTGCACGGAGAAATTGCCGTCGCCATGGCGTGGACGATCTGGTAGCGTTTGTGGGTGCAGATCTTTTCGAGGCGTTTTCGAAGGAGGTGGTGTTTCCGTTGATTGTCACCAATCCCCCCTATGTTTCCAGCGTGGAGATAGATAGCGCCCTGCAGCCTGAAGTTGCCGACTACGAGCCTCATTTGGCTTTAGATGGAGGTAGTGACGGCCTTTCCCTGATACGTCGGATAGCCGACCGGACATTGGCGCATCTCACACCGGGAGGCATGCTGTTCATGGAGTTCGGTTGTACTCAGGGCGAAGCCGTGACAGCGCTGTTCACAGAGACGGTGCAGGGAAAGCGTTTTTTTGAGAATATTGAAATTCTAAAGGATTACAGCGGCAGGGACAGAGTTCTTTGTGGCAAGGCAAATTTTTACCGTGAATGAGATATGGAAAAACTGATAATAGAGGGTGGCGTCCCCTTGAGAGGCGAATTGAAAATTAGCGGTGCCAAGAACGCCGCCTTGCCGCTTATCGCTGCCACCTTGCTGGCTCCGGGAGTGCACAGGTTACGCAATGTTCCTGATTTACGAGATACCAGGACTTTTCTCAAGCTCATGCAGAACCTGGGCGTTGAATGGAAGTATGATGGCTACAATCTGGAGGTTGACAGCACCCGTCTTCTCGTCTCCGAGGCATCCTACGACCTGGTCAAAACCATGCGGGCTTCAGTGCTGGTACTGGGACCGCTTCTGGCCCGTCTCGGCCGGGCCAAGGTTTCCCTGCCGGGAGGCTGCGCCATCGGTGAGCGGCCCATTGATTTCCATATCCGGGGCTTCGAGCAGATGAACGTCGAGGTACGCCTCGAGCAGGGCTATGTGGACGCAGAGGTGCGCGGCACCATGGAAGGCAGCGTCGTCTATTTCGATATCCCCTCGGTTACCGGAACGGAAAACATTCTTATGGCGGCAACCCTTGCCCGCGGCACGACGATTATCAAGAATGCCGCCAAGGAGCCGGAAGTTGGCAATCTCATTGATATGCTGAGAGGGATGGGCGCCGATATAGAGGGCAAGGACAGCGACAGAATAACCATACGCGGCGTCGACAGCCTCAGTCCCGGCAGCTGTGATATCATTCCCGACAGGATCGAAGCCGGAACCTACCTCATAGCCATCGGCGCCACCGGCGGCGAGGCGACCGTTGTTGACTGCATGCCTTCTCATTTGCCGAGTCTTATGGAGAAGCTGCGCAAGGCGGGTTTTCTGATAGAGGAATCGGAACGCGCCATCCATATAGCTTCTCCGCGGCAGGACAACTCTCCCTTCACCATCAACAGTGCCAACATCAAAACCATGCCCTACCCCGGATATCCCACCGATCTGCAGGCCCAGTTCATGGCCTTGATGACGCTTGGCCGGGGAGTTTCGGTCATCAATGAAACCATTTTCGAAAACAGGTTCATGCATGTTGCCGAGCTGCGGCGCCTGGGCGCCGATATTCAAATCGATGGTTCTACGGCGGTAATAAGCGGTCGAGGAGCCACAGGACTGATAGGCGCGCCGGTGATGGCCACTGACCTGCGGGCCAGTTCCTCTCTGGTAATAGCAGGCCTGGCGGCATCGGGACGAACGGAAATCTCCCGGATATACCACCTCGAACGTGGCTATGAGAAACTGGTAGACAAGCTTTCCAACCTCGGAGCGCGGGTCTGGAAGGAGCAGGAGTAGAGCCATAGGCGCTGCCGTCCTGGCTGGCAGCAATGGCTTTTTTTCTATCCGTCTACAACAGTGGCAGGCTGATGGTGAACCTGGCGCCGCCGAGAGGGGAGGAAGCAACGGCGATCGTTCCCTTATGGCTTTCGACTATCTGTCTGACAATGGCCAGTCCCAGACCCGTCCCGTCTGCTCTGCCGGTATAAAAGGGTTCAAAGACTTTTTCGTACATCTCCTTTTTGATGCCGACACCATTGTCTTCGATAATTATGACAATGGCTTCGGTGTTTCCCGATTCTTTTTCTTCAACAGCGGTGATGCTGATGATTTCACGGTCCGGAGGACAATAGACAACGCTGTTCTGGATCAGGTGATTGAGCAGGGTAAAGAACTGTCTTTCATCCGCCCAGAGGTCCGTTCTCGGATCAATGTCGAGCTGTACTGAGCAGGTAGACGGCCAGTCAGGGTCGGCACGGCATACCTGAAGGACTTCCCTGATACAATCGACCAGCGGGAACCATTTGCGTTCGGCTCTATCGGGCCGGGCGAATTTGAGAAAATCGGCGATGGTGACGATCAGCCGATTCGACTCGCGGAGAATGATTCGTGTCAGTTCCAGGTTTTCATCGCTGTTGGCGGATTCGGCCAGACTGAATTCCTCGGCCAGAATCTGGGCCGAACCGGATATCGCCGTCAACGGATTTCTGAAATCGTGGGCAATGCCGGCGCTCATCAGGCCGATAGCGGCCATTTTCTCTCCCTGCCGAATCTTACTCTCGAGTTTTTCTATCTCGCTGATGTCCTGCAAGGTGATCAGTTTGCTATCTTCCGGGTCTAGGGCCTCGTGGCCTGTGTTTTTTGTAGAACTACCGGTATTGAGCGAAGTGAGGGAATAGCCTATGCGAATTTTGCTGCCGTCGAGCTTGGCAAAATCCATGGCCTTGCGTGTCGCTCGGCTGGAGCGCTCAAGGTCGGGAAAAAATTCAATGAGGTTGCGGCCGATCAAAGATTCGATCGGATAGCCGGTGATGGAGTGGGCGGCGTTGTTGGCCGAGGTGATACTGTTTTTGTCGTCGGTGGTGATGATGCCGGTGGCGATATTGTCGAAAATTGTCTTGTAGAGATGCGAGAGCTTATCGAAACTCTGGATGGTATCGGTCAATACCTCTTCGGTCGATACCAGGCGCATGCCGAACATGGCGCTCAACAGTGCCGCCAAAAAGAACGTCAGGCCTTTAACGGCGAAAATGTTAATAAGTTCCGGTGCGTTCTCCATGGCGATAAAGTCGAAGGTACCGAAATATCCTGGGATATAACCAAAATATTCGAGAGAGAGTATGGCACCGTAGAGCAGAGTCGAGGCTGAAGCGGCTATGAGGCCTCCCCGCCGTGGCAGAATGAGACCGCCGGTGATGATGGCGAAAAAGTAGACTGAGGTGAAGATAGAACTGGAGATGCCGGTGAAATAGATGAGTATGCTGGCGAAGACGGTATCGAATATACTTTGTAGGAACCCGAACTTCTGTATGTTTTTTTCAAGGCGCAAAAGGATGAGCGCCGAGATGATCGAGATGGTGTAGACGGCCAGCAGTAGCAGTATCAGGGCGGAGTTGGGAAGGATGATGACGCTGAATTCCAGCTCGCTGATAATGTAGGATATTCCCAAAAGCAGGGTATAGAGAATTATCCGCAGCAACAGCATCCACAATAGCTGTTTCTTGAGGTTAGCGGCGACATCCCTGGTGACGGGAAAGGAGAGACCGAATAACGTGCCGAGGTAAGACATCTATCAGCCGATACCGTATTTTTTGATCTTGTACCGCAGAGATCGAAAACTTACCTGCAGAAGATCGGCGGCCTTCATCTTCGAATTGCTTGTTTTCTCAAGAGCATGTTGTATAAGCCGTTTTTCCAGGCGGGTCATGACGTAATCGAGACCGGTATCGAAGAGCTCCTGTTCGTTATGCACGGCTAAAAAGAGCTCAAGGTCATTGTTTTCGATAGTGTTTTGCTGTCCGCGGGGTTGCGGTGTGAGTGTCAGGCTTTCCGGCAGTATGATGTTGGTGCCAGCCAGGGCGACGCCGCGCTCGATAATGTTTTCAAGCTCTCTGACGTTGCCGGGAAAGTCATAGTTCATCAGCACCTGCAGGGCATAGGAAGAGATCTTCTGCACCTCTTTGCCCAACAGGCGAGAATACTTTTTGAGGAAAAAGTCGACCAGCAGAGGAACGTCGCTTTTTCTTTCACGCAGGGGCGGCACTCTGATGGGAACCACCGCCAGGCGATAAAAAAGATCTTCGCGAAAGCGGCCGGCAACGATTTCTTCTTCGAGAATGCGATTGGTGGCGGCGATAATGCGAACATTGATTGGTTTGATGGTGCTCGAGCCCACCGGTTTGATCTCTCTTTCCTGGAGAACGCGGAGAAGCTTGGTTTGAATGATGGGGGTGAGCTCACCGATTTCATCGAGAAAGGCGGTGCCCTTATCGGCTTCCATGAACAGTCCCGACTTGTCGCCGATGGCACCGGTGAACGAGCCCTTGACATGGCCGAAAAGCTCGCTTTCCATGAGCTCTTCGGGGATGGCGCTGCAGTTGATGGGGATGAAATACTGCGACTCCACCTTGCTGTTCATATGAATGGCTTTGGCTACCAGCTCCTTTCCGGTCCCTGACTCGCCGTAGATAAGAACATTTGCAGGGGTAGGGGCGATGCGTCGGATAAGATCGAATATTTTCAGCATCTCCCGGCTGCGGCCGATAATGCCGGGAAAAGAATCGGATAGCTGCTCGCGGGAGTGGGTTTTTTCCTTTTGGCTGGTGGCCGACTCTATCACGGACTTGATCTCATCGACATTGAAGGGCTTGGAGATATAGTCGAAGGCGCCGTTTTTCATGGCGGTGACGGCATCGTCGGGTGATGCGAAGGCGGTTATCATGATAACGGGCATTTCAGGATAGGACTCTTTGACGTTGCTGAGCAATTCAAGTCCGCTGATGCCGGGCATCCGAATATCACTGATAATAAGGTCGAAACTGTTCTGCTGCAGCTTCAACAGGGCATCGTCGGCGTTACTGCCGGTTTCGACGCTGTATCCTTCTTTCTTGAGAAGGATTTTGAGGAAATCACGCATACTCTTTTCATCGTCAACGACTAGGATAGTGGTCATATCGGTTCCCAAAAGAGTGTATCGTCGGTTCCCAGATAGTTCCGGGAGGAGGTTAGGAATGGACAACTATATCATTTCTTTGCAAAATATTGAGTAGAATTTAGGATATCCTACCATAGAAAGAGTTGCACTCCAATGGTTTTTCAAGCGGTAAGATGATTGAGTGATCAGATATTCAAGAGATCAGCCGAGTTCTTCACAAGGCGGCGTTTGGCTTTGGCGTCCAAACCCTTGATACAGGCTTCCCGTTTGCCAGCGTCCGATCTGGTTGGGTGTTCCTCATAATAGGCCAGTCGCACCGGCTGTCTGCTCCTGGTGTATCTGGCTCCCTTACCATTGCCGTTGTGCTCCTTGAGACGTCGTTCAAGATCCGTGGTTATGCCTGTGTAGAGTGTATCATCGGCGCAGAAAACCATATATACGTACCAGGGAGTATCGGCAACAGTGGGGGCGTGTTCGTTGGTCTTAGCGCTCATTATCAGCACATCCGCTGGTGGGAGGAGAAGGAAGGCGATTTTGAAAAATGCAGCCGTAACGGACATTATACCACTGTTGGCCTCCAGGAGAGAGCTATTTATTGCAATACCTGCTGACAGCTGGTAAACAGGAGCTGAATATTCACGCCGCCAGCCGGCACCAGCATGCACAAAGACATTATGGAAGAATCGAAATCGAACAATCAGTTTGAAAATCAGGCGTTGACCGATCATTTGCGCGAACTGCGGTCCTGCCTCATTGTTTCCTTCACCGCCATCTTCATAGGCTTCTGTATATCCTATGCCTTCATCCGTCCGGTCGGCAGCTGGTTTTTCAAACCGCTGGTAGATGTGCTCCCGCAGGGGACCTCGTTGATCTTCACCTCGTATCAGGAAGGGTTTTTTTTTATCTGAAGCTTGCCGTTGTCTGCGGCATCCTCCTGGCTTCACCGGTTATTTTCTCCCAGATCTGGCGGTTCATAGCGCCGGGACTATTCAAGCATGAAAAGAAGGTGGTGATGCCCTTCACTCTGCTTTCAACCATATGTTTTCTTGGAGGGGCGGCTTTTGGCTATCTGGTGGTCTTTCCTCCGGCCTTCAAGTTTCTGGTGGGCTACAACAATGAGTATCTGACCTCGCTTCCGGCGGTAAGTGAATATTTTTCCCTGTCGCTGAGGTTGCTGATCGCCTTTGGGGTTATCTTCGAAATCCCCATACTCATGGTCTTTCTTGCCAAGGTAGGACTGATCGACGTTTCCTTTCTCAACCGACACCGGAAATATGCCTTTCTCATCAATTTTGTCATCGCTGCCATTCTCACGCCGACGCCCGACATTGTCAATCAGTTGATGATGGCGGGACCGCTCATTATCCTCTATGAGATAAGTGTTGTCGCTGTCTGGATCTTCGGCAAGAGAAAATTCAAAGATTTCGATAGCACCTCTCTGCCTCCCCAGAACCGGTAGGAAACAGCAGCTGATTTGCCTCTTAGACCAACGGTACGGCTGGCACCGCTGCCACAGGCGACGGTATGTATCGGTTCGCGGTTAGCCCCGCCCGGACATTTCATGCCACACGGACGGAGCCCCATCTTGAATGTTTACTCTCAACGCTTTCAACTTTTTTCCGGGAAGAGCGGGTATATTCCAGTGTGTACAGTGAATAAAGAATGATGGGTATGAATTTTCATTTCTGGGCGAGTCGATAGAGTCCGCTCGTATTCATCGCTTCTGTGAGTGCCAGTCACGGCTCTTTTCGTCGAGCAGGTTATCTCAACCGGCGAACTCTGTTGGCTGAGCCTGTCCTGTGAAGCTTTTCGATGACGTTTCACTTTAAAAAGCCCACTGGATTTCTGTCCATGTGTGCATTATAAGGAATACTAGGAGTCTGTCGGAGAAAGCGGACAAAGGATGGAGGGTATGTATTTACACTCTTCGAGCGAACCCAATATGGCCTGTTATCTGGCCTGTTATCCTTCGTCGCTTCTGTGATTGCCAAGCACAGGTATCCTTGTTGGGCAGACTATCTCAACTCGAGAAATATTCGGGCTAACAGGTTTGTCGTCGAAGCCATTGAGTCGATAAATAATCAGGGGATCAAAACCGCAACGTCAAAACGGAGGTCAATATGAGCGACAGCGCTTTTCAGAGGGTACTCGAAATAGGTCGACCGCCTACTATCAAAAAATTGTTTCCGCATTCGCATGCACTCATCGTCAGCGGCAAGGTGATTGACAGGGCGATGATGGAGAAGGGCAAAGCCATCTCCATAGCAGCAAACGGCAGGTCCTATTTCGTGCTGCGGGGCGCGCTCCAGGCTGCGCAGAGGGCCAATTCGGCCATTATCATAGAAATAGCCAAGTCCGAATCGACCTACTGCGCCGTTAATTTCTGGAATATGGCCAGACAGGTGGACGCTGTCTGCAATGAATTGGGCATCACCGTGCCCGTGGCCGTCCACGCCGATCACTATGGCATCAAAAAGCCCGAGGACATTGCCTCGGCCCGCATAGAGATACCATCGATGTTCGAAGCAGGCATTACTTCCATTGCCATCGATGCATCTCATATGCCCGATGACCACAATCTTTTGGCCAATATCGAACTCTATGAAGTGGTACCCGGCTGGGCATCGCTGGAGACAGAGGTAGGGGAGATAAAGGGTGAAGAAGGGCTGTCAACCGTTGACGACGCTTCTTTTTTGATCAAGGGACTCAATGCCCACGACATTTTCGCCGACTGGATAGCGCTGAACAACGGTTCCGTCCACGGCATCGAAGCCAGCGGCCAGGGGATTCAGGTCGAGCTCACGGCAGATATTCACAGGGCCCTTGAGCCCTACGGTGTATCAGGCGCCCAGCATGGTACCTCCGGCAACAGTTCCGACAGGCTGCGTCAGATCGCCGAGACGACGCATACAACCAAGGCTAATGTGGCAACGGCACTGCAGATGGTTTCCTGGGGGGTGGAGGTCAATGATTACGGCAATGCCATCCTGGATGAGGAGGGCAACTTCAAGAAGGTTGAAGGAGAAGGCGTCACCGAGGAGAACTGGCAGAAAATGGTGGATTATGCCGCCAAACAGGGCTGGAAAAGCGGTAACTTCAAAAAGCTTAACCTGCCCTTCGAAAATGTACTGCTCGGGCAGTCCCGTGATGTGCGTGAGCGCATGTGCAAACGAGTGGAGAACTTCGTTTACACCATGATGGTCGACGTCTTCAATTCTGCCGATACAGCCGATATCGCCAAGGAAATCATAGCCAAAAACGGAACTCACGATCTCGGAGCCAAAGCAGAGCGAATTGAGGAGCCAGGTGAGTGGACCGAAGAAAAGATCATCGAACGGGCAAAAAGCCTCGATGTCAATACGGGTCCGGCGGGCGATTTCGACGACTAGATAAATTTCTTTGACGATTCATCTGGGGCAGCCCACGCCTTGAGAGCTGTATCGTGCTTGAACAGCGTTTCAGGGAAAAATGCTGCCCGGCATTTTTTTACGTGATGCCTTGTGTGCGGGAGGGTGTGGGGCCATCCATTGTCCAGGCCTAGCTTTTTCCTGTATCTCATGGTAAGTCAGGCTATAACTATCATTACAGGGTACTTTGAATAATAGGAACTATCGGAGTTGAGGCTCGAATCGGAGAAATCGGAAAAAAAGAGTGTAGCCCGCTCAATTCTGTGCTACAGATTGGCGGATGCCTGGGGCCGGTTCCTCTGCCATGGCATGAGTACCGGCTTGTGCAGTATGTTCTCGATGAGCGTGTCGGAGAATTGCAATTTTTCCTCCAACACGCTCCTGGTCTCAGTTCAATCCCTGTAGGAGAATAATTCCATACTCTTTCCTTTGATAATCATGAAAAAAATTCTCATAACCGGCGCTGCCGGTTTCATAGGAGCGCATTTGGCGCAAAAGCTCATTGGCAATGGTGCAGAAGTTGTCGGACTCGACAATCTCAACGATTATTACGATCCGCAGCTCAAAAAGGACCGTATGGCGGCTCTGGCCGAAGGGCCGCAATTCACCCATGTCAATATTGATCTCGCTGACCGGCAGGCAATGGAAAGCCTGTTTCAGGAACACGCCTTTGACGCCGTTGTCAACCTGGCGGCACAGGCGGGCGTCAGATATTCGCTTATTAATCCCCACTCCTATGTTGATACCAACCTGGTCGGTTTCGTCAACGTTCTTGAAGGATGCCGGCATTCCGGAGTGAAGCACCTGGTCTACGCCTCTTCCAGTTCTGTGTATGGCGCCAATACGGCGATGCCGTTTTCGGTGCACGACAATGTCGATCATCCGGTTTCCCTCTACGCCGCTTCCAAAAAGGCCAACGAACTGATGGCGCATACCTACAGTCATCTCTTCGGGCTGCCGACCACAGGGCTCCGGTTTTTCACGGTTTACGGTCCCTGGGGAAGACCGGACATGGCTCTTTTTCTCTTCACCAGGGCCATTCTTGCCGGAGAGTCTATAGATGTATTCAACAACGGCAATATGGAGCGTGATTTTACCTATATCGATGACATAGTTGAAGGTGTGGCGCGGGTGATAGAAAAAGTTCCTGAGGGTGATTTCAACTGGCGCGGCGACAGCCCAGATCCAGCCACATCCTATTGCCCATACCGGGTGTATAATATCGGCAACAACAACAAGGAGCAACTTCTCCGCTATATCCAGGTACTCGAGGACTGTCTGGGCAAGAAGGCCGACAAGAACTTTCTGCCGCTCCAGCCCGGAGATGTGCCGGCCACCTATGCCGACGTCGACGACCTGGTCAAAGATTTTGACTATAAGCCGGATACGTCCATTGATAAAGGCATTGAACGGTTTGTCAGTTGGTATAAGGAATACAACGCCATTTCCTGAAATGAGGATACGCCGCTTTCAGGGCCTGGTATGACCTCAACTCTTCAGCCATACACGCTGCATGAGCACATCGAAAAAGTCCAGCAAGCGTCAGGGCCTGCGCTTTAGTGGTGGCGGCTTTGGTTTTTCTTACAAAACCGAGTTCGAAGAGGGCAGCGGTGAACTCGCCAACATCTCCGCTGGCGGCTGTGCCGCCAGTCATGTATCCATTCCCCTGGCGTTGCAGGAGAAGATTCTTCTCATCCTGCCCGTGGAAGACGGCGGTGAGGACGTGGAGATCGGTGCCAGGGTAATCAGGATCGACGGCACTATAACAGCCCTCATATTCGAACAAATCGGTGAGGAGAGCAAGGAGCGTATTATTCGGTTCTTTGCCCGACGGCAGCGGGAGAATTGAGGGCAGTCCTTCGAAAATCTCAAGGGCTTGCCGATGGTCGGAAGTTCTGTGCCGAGGCCTCAATAACCGGCGGGCCACCTCGATGTGTGCTATAATACGGCGTTTTGCATAACCGGCATCTATGGACTTTTATATTGCGCGCCAGCCTATACTCACCGCCCATAAGAAACTGTATGCCTACGAGCTTCTCTACCGCGGATATGAAGATCACCTGCTGGGGCAGATAAGCGGCAACCGGGCGACCACCAGCGTGCTCAGCTCGGTTTTTCTCACCGAAGGCGTCGGCATAATATCGGGAAATAAACCATGTTTCGTCAATTTCACCGAAGAACTACTGGAAAAGAGAATCGCCTATTCCTTTCCAAAATCCCAGATTGTTATCGAAATCCTCGAAGATGTCACCCCACGTCAGGCTCTCATCGATGAAATCCGCAATCTCAAGTCCGCGGGATATACCATTGCCCTCGACGATTTCGTTCTCCACAAAAAGCTCGACCCCCTGATCGCTCTCGCCGATATCATCAAGATCGATGTCCGTCTCACCCCGCTGGATACAATCTTGAAAACTCTGCGCTACCTTACCAGGTTCAAGGTCAAGCTGTTGGCCGAGAAAGTGGAGACCAACGAGGAATTCGAACGCGCTAATAAACTGGGGTTTCATTATTACCAGGGGTATTTTTTCAGCAGACCGGAAAAAATACGTGTCAGGGAGCTTGTCTCGACCAAAGTGACTCTTTTCAGCTTGCTGGCTGAGATAGGCAGAAAATCGACAACCCTGGAACGGCTGCATAAGATCATCTCCAAGGACCTGGCTATCAGCTATAAGCTGCTGCGTTTTCTCAACTCTGCCTATTTCTACAGGCTGGAAAAGGTCAAAAACGTCAAGCACGCTATTGCCTATCTTGGGGAAAAAGAGCTGCGTCGCTTCCTGATACTGGTC
>JGI12048J13642_10559859_pt1 | contig 47357 bp, 40 predicted proteins | sample ElkSlonscriptome_16_FD_13642 | JGI IMG/M metagenome (IMG submission 13642)
CTCCGGACGCAGCCACCAGGGCCATGCCCTTTGCTCGCGAGGCTTCATCGGTCGTATCCGCGATGTAGGCGGCTGCGGCAGGATTCACTCCCCCCGCAAACACCCCGTAGACCAGCCGCGCCGCAAGCAAAGCGAAAAACAGCGGTGTTGCGACTACCCAGCCCCAGAGCCCTGCCTGAACGCCGAATGCGAGGCCGGCGTAGCCAACCGCGAAGCCGATCAGGCCGATCACAAAGACGCTGCGCCGACCCAGCCGGTCACTGGCCCGGCCCCAGCGCGGTGAGGAAAAAATCAGCGCGAGATTGGACGCCGAGATCAACACGCCGAACTGGGTTTCACTCAAGCCTACGTCGCGGGCAAGGGGGCCGAAGATGACGTAGAGTAATGACTGGCCGATACCGTAAGTGACGAGACCGAACAGCAGGATGCTTTTGTCCCGGCTACTGCCTGCCTCGATTGAGTTGGTCATTGAATAGTGGTTCCCGGGTTGGCTGAAGTAAGTCGGCAGGCTGACAACCGGACCATTGTACCGACAGCGTGGCAGTTTTCCGCGTGCCAGGGATCAGGCCGCATCGAGCAACGCGTAGAGGTCGATACGCAGACCGGCCGGACTAACCAGCGTGCAGACTTCCGCCCTGCCGAACAGAAAATCGACCCGGCCACCCTCCTCCACCGCGCACCCCGCCGCCAGCGCGCGCGCGCGAAGCGCGGGCAAGTCATGCACCCGGAAACGACACCCGAGGACTCCGACAGCCGGCGGCTTTGCCAGCGGATACAGATTCCTGCCCGCCAGGCCTTCATAGGCAATCAGCTCAACCCGGCCGTACGGCTGGCGGGCATCGCCCAGCAGCCGCATATCGAGCGCTGCGCGAGACGGCAAGCCCACAACCTGCTCGATAGCAGGGCCCGTGATGCGGTGCTGCAGCAACTCGTCCAGACCGAGCACCGACCGATAGAACTGCGCTTCGGCGGCAGTATCCGGAACCGTAGTGACGAACGATGTGACTGCGCCAAATTGACGTGCTGAAAGCGTCAATGGCGAGTCGTGGACCTCAATCAATACGACGTTGACGTCATCGTGCGCCGGCATTTGCACTTCGCGCGCGCGCAGCGCACCAATTTCGTAGTCGCTGATGGCCGAACGAAACCGGCAACCGGCGGCGGCCAGTTCGGCGTGGCGAGCGGGCATGTCTGCACAGTTGACGTCGAGATTTTTGGGGCACAGGTCAGTGGGTACCGCGCCTGCGCGCACGGGCGCCCCCGGTTTAGCGAACTGCACGAAGTGCAGCCAGCCTGCTGTAACGCCGGGTGTGCGCACCAGCAGCTGGTCCGCAATGGCGTCTGCCTGCAGCCGCCAAAAGCTCGCCAGTTCGGGGTCCGCTCCGCTGCGGCCCGCAACCGCCTGCAGGCCGAACCGGCGCAACCACAGCTCGCGGACGGCGCTCATGTCACTGACGCCAACCACCACCTGCGACAGCGAGCGCTGGAGCATCGATCCGTCTGCCTGACTGCTGTGCATAGCGCCTGTGTAGCACAGACGTGCGCCTGACGCTTGCGGTACGATAGCGTTCCGCCCGGAGTATTGCACCGTGACACTCACTAATCGCCAGGTTGTGCTGCGCCACCCCGTTACCGGACTGCCCGCAGCCGAGGATTTCGAGATCGCAACCGCGCCGGTTCCCGAGCCCGCGGCCGGCGAAATTCTGGTGAAGCATCGCTTTATTGCATTGGACCCCTGGCAACGGTCCGCCATTGCAGGCCGGCATTCCGCGGATCAGCAGCCGCTGGCAGCCGGCATGATGCCGCCGGCGGAGACGCTGGGCGAGGTCGTCAAAACGCGCCACCCCGACTTTCAGGAAGGCATGATCGTGCGGGTAGCGGGGGGCTGGCAGGAGTACTCGCTGGCGGACGGCGCAGCCGCAACGTTAATTACAGAAAGGGGGGTGCCGCTGTCGCTCTACCTTGGGGTGCTCGGCATGCCCGGCCTGACCGCATGGGCCAGCATGGAGCGGCTGGCGAGGGTGCAGCGTGACCAGACCGTGCTGGTCTCCGCCGCACTCGGGCCGGTGGGCTCGATGGTCGGGCAACTTGCCAAACTCCGTGACGGCCGGGCGGTCGGTATCGCCGGCGGACCGGAGAAATGCGCACGCGTCGTTGACGAGTTCGGTTTCAGCCAGTGCGTCGACTACCGGGCGCCCGGCTACATCGATGAACTGCGGGCGGCGCTGCCGAACGGCGCGGACATCTATCACGACAATGTGGGCGGCCAGATGCTGATCGACGCTTGTGGCGTGATGAAAGACTACGGCACGGTAGTGTTGTGCGGGCTGATCAGCCAGTACAACGACCCCGCGCTCGCGGTCGACCTGCCGATGGCCATCCCGATCCTCAAGCGGCTGGTGATGAAAGGGCTCGTGGTGTATGACCACAGTGACGCCGAGCCCGAGTTTCTCGACACGGTGGCGCCGCGCATCGCCGACGGTACCATCCGCTACCTGGAGGATCGGGCAAGGGGCATCGAGGCCACCGGTGCGCAGTTCGCCCGGCTGATGGGAGGCAACAACCTCGGGAAGACCCTGGTGGAACTGTAGAGCGGGCCGCGTCGTGAGCGCTTAGACCCGCTCCGCGCCGGCCTCGATGAAATCTGCGATAGCCCGCAGCTTGGCGCGCTCGAGTACCGGCACCGGAGCACCCGCAATTTCGACGTCGGCCACGATGGCCAGGACAGACGGATCGTCGGCCGCCAGCGACGAAGTGGGCACCCCGGCGCGGCGCAGCTCGAGCTTCGGGTGCTCGCCATGCTTGTAGCCTTCAATCAGCACGAGGTCCACGCTGCCCAGGCGGCCGAGCAGCTCATCCAGCGCCGGCTCGGTGCCGGGGTCGAGCTCGCGAACATGAGCGAAGCGCCTGGCTGAGGCGACGATGACCTCCTCGGCGCCCGCCTTACGATGCAGATAGCTGTCCTTCCCGGGATGATCGATATCGAACGCGTGGTGGGCGTGCTTGATCGTTGCCACGCGCAGATCGCGCCGGCGGAACTCCTCGATAAGCTCGACGATCAGCGTCGTCTTGCCAACGTTCTTGTAGCCGGCAATGCCGAAGATTTTCATGCAGTGCTCCGAAGCAACAAGGACAGGATATCGATACTACCGATATCGATACTGCAATGGGTACAGCGGCGCAGCGCTGACCGATCGCCCTGCACGCTGGACACGAATCGCTGCGCTTGGGCCTACAAAAAACCCGCTGCCAGTCGCCTGACAACGGGTTTACGAGCAGTCAGCATGCTGCCCCGGTCAGGGCAGTCGCCAGAAGTCGCTCAGGCCTTGGGTACCCATGAGATACACCAGCCGTCGGCCGAGACCGATTTGCCCACGAACAGCTGACACGGGCGATATTCGTCGCCTTCGTTGCCCTGAATAAAGTTGCAGTTGGCGCAGTTCTGGCCTTCCTGGTAGTTGTCAGCCGTCGCCGTGGCCGCGTCGGGCGTGTACTGCAGCCCCTGCGCCATCGGATCATCCGGGGACAGGACAGGCAGGTCCTGCGCCAGGGCCGGGTCGATCATGAGCAAGGAGCTGGCGGGCCCTGCGATAGCAATGTTGCGCAGAAAACGCCGGCGGCTGAGGTGACTGTTCTTCATGATGATCGCTTCCTTCATTGTGACGACGAGCCGACTGCGCCCGCCAGGTTTAGTGACCCGATTAACGTTCATATGCTCGCGCATTCCGGCCTGAGCCGCAACTGTCGCAGGCTCCGGCAGGGCCACAGTACGCCGATTCGCCCTGAACCGGTTAAACTTGCAGCAAACGCGGTAGGCACATGTACTTATTCGCACCCACAGCGGCACAGGGGACAATTGGCTTCAGTCGGTTAGAGCGCATCACACCGCCTGGAGTTCCCCGCGGGGCGCAAAAAAACACAGGAATTCGGGATGGACAAATCACAGACTTATAACGATGTGGTCGTTCGCCAGTTTGCGGTCATGACCGTCGTCTGGGCGATCGTTGGGATGCTGGTCGGGGTCATTATCGCGGCGCAGCTCTTGTGGCCGCAGCTAAACATGGACATACCCTGGCTGTCTTTTGGCCGCCTGCGCCCCTTGCACACCAACGCCGTGATTTTTGCCTTTGGCGGCTCAGCGCTCTTCGCAACTTCCTACTACGTCGTCCAGCGGACCTGCCATACCCGCCTGTTCAGCGATGGTCTCGCAGCTTTTACATTCTGGGGCTGGCAGCTGATCATCCTGCTGGCAGCCATCTCACTGCCCCTAGGCCTGACCAGTGGCAAGGAATACGCAGAACTCGAATGGCCGATCGACCTGTTGATCACAGTCGTCTGGGTCGGTTATGCCGTCGTTTTCTTCGGCACAATTATGAAACGCCGCGTGAAACATATCTATGTCGCAAACTGGTTCTACGGTTCGTTCATTCTAGCGGTTGCGGTGCTGCACATTGTGAACTCCCTTGCGTTGCCGGTCAGCGCGTTCAAGTCTTACTCGATTTACGCGGGTGTCGTCGACGCGATGGTCCAGTGGTGGTATGGCCACAACGCTGTTGGCTTTTTTTTGACAGCCGGTTTCCTCGGCATGATGTACTACTTTGTGCCCAAACAGGCGGGACGCCCGGTGTTCTCATACCGGCTGTCCGTCGTCCATTTCTGGGCGCTGATTTCGATTTATATGTGGGCCGGGCCGCATCACCTGCACTACACCACGCTGCCCGACTGGGCTCAGTCACTCGGCATGGTGTTTTCGCTGGTGCTATTCGCACCATCATGGGGGGGCATGATAAACGGCATCATGACCCTGTCAGGCGCCTGGCATAAGCTGCGAACCGACCCGATTCTGAAGTTCATGATCGTCAGCCTCTCGTTCTACGGCATGTCTACTTTTGAAGGCCCGATGATGTCGATCAAAACAGTCAACGCACTGTCACACTACACTGACTGGACCATTGGACACGTGCATTCCGGCGCACTTGGCTGGGTTGCGATGATATCGATGGGCAGCATTTACTCGCTGCTGCCCCGCGTCCTCGGCCGCGAATCCATGTACAGCATCAAGTTGATCGACGTGCACTTCTGGACCTCCACCATCGGCACAGTACTCTACATCGCGTCGATGTGGATGGCGGGCGTGATGCAGGGACTGATGTGGCGTGCGGTGAACGCCGACGGCACGCTGACGTACACATTCGTGGAAAGCCTCAAGGCCACTTATCCATTCTACGCTGTGCGCCTGGCTGGCGGCACTTTGTTCCTGCTCGGCTCGATAATCATGGCCTACAACGTCTGGAAGACCATGGCTGACTCGAGAGCCCCGGCCGCTGTGCCGGTCGCGGATCCGGCCTGAGGAGCCCCCAAATGAAGCACGATATTATCGAGAAAAATGTCGGCCTGATGGGCGTGCTGATCATCGTCGCTATAAGCATCGGCGGGCTGGCTGAGCTTGTGCCCCTGATGTTGTCGCGAACCGCTTCGGAGCCTGTCGAAGGTATGCAACCCTATACCCCGCTGGAACTGGAAGGCCGCGATGTCTATATTCGGGAGGGCTGCTACAACTGTCACTCGCAGATGGTCCGGCCGTTCCGAGCTGAGACCGAACGTTATGGGCCCTACTCACAAGCAGGCGAGAGCGTGTGGAATCATCCGTTCCAGTTCGGTTCCAAGCGCACCGGACCCGACCTTGCCCGGGTCGGAGGTCGCTATTCCGACGAATGGCATCGGGTGCACCTGATTAATCCGCGCGATCTGGTGCCTGAATCAAACATGCCGGGTTATCCCTGGCTGGCCGAGGCTGAGATAGACGCCTTGGCAACGGCCAGAAAAGTGGCTGCAATGCGTACCTTGGGTGTGCCGTACAGCGAGGAGGATATCGCTGCGGCAGCCGATCAGGTTCAAGGCAAGACTGAACTCGACGCGCTGGTCGCCTACCTGCAGCATCTCGGCAAGTGGGTTACGGACAACAGGCTACCCTGACGATGGATGCCGGGCTGCTGAGAGGGCTCTACACCCTTTTCATGTTTATCGTCTTTGTCGGCATCGTCTGGTGGGCGTGGAGTTCACGCCGGAAACAGGATTTCGATGAGGCGGCGGCGCTGCCGCTGGAACCCGACCGCGCCAGCCCTCGTCCCCATGGCGAGCAGGTCCGGTCTTCTCAGAACGCGCAGGAAGATGAATAAGCGATGAATACTTTTTGGAGCATCTTCGTCATTGCCTTGACGGTCGGCAGCCTGGTCGGCTGTGTGTGGTTGATACGCTGGACCACGAAAATGGGCGCAGGTACGCCGGACCCACACGACAATTCGACCGGGCACACCTGGGACGGCGACCTTGAGGAACTCAACAATCCTTTGCCACGCTGGTGGCTTAACACGTTTTATCTGTCTATCGCATTCTCGGTAGTCTATCTGATCCTCTACCCCGGCCTCGGCGGTTTTAAGGGCGTGCTCGAGTGGAGCCAGACGGGCCAGTATGAGACCGAGGTCGCAGCCAGTCAGGAAAAATTCGGTGAGGTCTACGCGGCATTCCGTGGCCGCGACATCAGCGAGCTCGCCAACGACCCGGACGCTGTGAGACTCGGCCAGAACACCTACGTCAATAACTGCGCAGCTTGTCACGGAGCCGATGCGCGTGGCGCGACAGGTTTCCCCAATTTGCGCGACGAAGCCTGGCTGTACGGCGGGGATGCGGAAACCGTGCTTTACAGTATCGTCAACGGTCGTCAGGGGGTTATGCCCCCGCTGGGCGCACTGGTTGGCGAGGAAGGTGCGAATCAGCTCGCCAGTTATCTCCTGAGTGAGCCGGGCGACACATCGTCGGAAGCGGCCGCCGGCAAACAGAAGTACATGACGTCGGGCTGCATTGGGTGTCACGGTGTCAACGCCGAGGGCAACGCGATGGTGGGCGGCCCGAACCTCCGTGACGACGTCTGGCTGCACGGAGGCTCGCGCGACACCATCGTCGATATCATTCTCAACGGCAAGGTCAATGTGATGCCGGCGCAGCTAGGTATTATCGGGGAGGATCGCGCACGTCTCGTCGCAGCCTACGTGCTGAGCCTGAGTCGCTGAGCGGTCAGCGTGGCGAACGATGAGCACGGGTATAGGCGAAAACGATGAAGGCCTGCCGGAGGACGCACCGCGCGCCTGGCGACGCTGGAGCCGCAGAACAGAAAATGTGGCGATCGCCGCGTGGTCATCTTTTTTGGCGGCCTGCCTGGCGACAGGCATTTTCTTCGCGCAGATTGACCCGAGAGACATCAGGCTTGTGCTGGCCTCCTCAAGTGAAGTGATACCGCAGGCTGGCTACGCGCTGGGCTTTTTCTTTTTTTGGTTTATATGCGGCGTCTCCAGCCTGATCGCCATTTTCCTGCTGCGCACCGGACCGCGGCGCAGGGAGCGTCGGCGTGCCCGGGCGGCAGCAAACCGTCCCACCTCTGATCCACATGAATAACTCTGCAACGCTCTATGTATCGGAAGCCAAAATCCATCCGCGCGAAGTCGATGGACGTTTCGACAAGCTCCGCACAATATCCACCATCGTGCTGTTGGGTATTTATTACCTGACTCCGTGGCTGCGCTGGGATTCCAGGCAGGCCGTGTTGTTCGATTTGCCGGCGCGACGTTTCTACATTTTCGACCTGACTTTCTGGCCGCAGGACTTCTTTTTCATGGCGTGGCTCCTGGTCATCGCAGGTGTCAGCCTGTTTTTCTTTACCGCACTCGCGGGCCGTGTCTGGTGCGGCTATGCGTGTCCGCAAACCGTATGGACGAATGCATTCGTCTGGATAGAACGGATGGTGGAAGGTAACCGCAGCAAACGCATTAAGCTGGACAAAGCGCCATGGAGCACCACGAAACTGTTGCGTAAAGGCACAAAACAGGCGATGTGGATAAGCTTTGCGCTGTGGACAGGCTTCACCTTCGTGGGGTACTTCACCCCTATACTCGAGCTCGCACGTGAGGTCGTCACGTTCAGCCTCGGCGGCTGGGAAGTGTTCTGGGTACTGTTCTATAGCTTCGCCACTTACGGCAATGCCGGCATCATGCGCGAGCAGGTGTGCAAATACATGTGCCCTTACGCACGTTTCCAAAGCGCCATGTTCGACCGTGACAGCCTGATTGTCTCCTACGACACCTACCGAGGTGAGCCCCGCGGCAGCCGAAAACGCGGCACGCCGCGCGAGGCGACCGAGCTGGGCGACTGTATCGACTGCACGCTGTGTGTGCAGGTCTGTCCGACCGGCATCGATATCCGCGACGGGCTGCAGTACGAGTGTATTGCCTGCGCGGCCTGCGTCGATGCCTGCGACGGGGTGATGGATAAAATGGGCTACCCTCGTGGCCTGGTGCGCTATACAACCGAGAACGCGCTCGAGGGCAGACCGAGCAGGATCCTGCGGCCACGTACCGCCATCTATGGTCTGTTACTGATCGCGCTAGTCGTCGGCCTGACGACCGCACTGGCAACGCGCAGTGCACTGCGGCTCGACGTACTTCGCGACCGCAACGCGCTGTATCGTGAGCTCGGCGGAGACCAGATAGAAAACGTATATACGCTGCGAGTAACCAACAAGACCGAAACAGATCGCGAGATCGCAGTCGATGTCGAAGGCCTGCCCGGCTTGACCCTTGATCCGGAAGCCGCCCGCTTTGACGCTGCAGCCGGCGAACTGACGACCGTGGCAGCGCGGGTACGGGCGGACGGCGCGGCGGCTGCCGCCGGTGGACACGATATTCGCTTCACAATCCGCTTCGCCGCCGACCCCGACGTTACGGCGACCTCGGAGTCACGCTTCTTTTTGCCGCTGGATTGAAACGGGAGCTTGTCAGAATGAGTATTGACGCACCGGCTGGTCAGGAGTGGCATCAGCAGCCCACGGTGTGGATCGTTCTGGGCGTGCTGGCCTTCACCATCGTCTCCAGCATCGCGTTGCTGATTCTCGCCGCGACGAATCCGCCGCAGATGGTGGTGGACGACTACACCGCAATTACGGAAATCAGCGCACGGGAACGCGAGCGCGACCAGCGGGCGCAGGCACTGGGCCTCACCGCCACAGTCGAGTTCAAGGCCATCGAAGGAACGCAGTTTGCGGTGAGCGCGGGCGTGCAGTCACGCAAGGCCGCGCCGCTGCCGGCCGAGCTGGCCCTGCGTGTCAAGCACAGCACGCTAACCGCACTGGACCGCGACGTGCTGCTGAAGAAGGTGCGCGGCCGCTACCAGGGTACCGTTGAGCTGCCCATGACTCCGTTCGACCTCCACATCGCAGATCCGGACGGCTCCTGGCGACTGGTTGCGCGTCTGCCCGGGCCGGTCTCGCGACTGGAGCTGGAGGCACTCGGAGCGGCCAATCCATGAGCCGCGCTCTGCACTCGCGCGCGTGTTTCCATTGCGGCAACCCGCTGCCGCCTGAGCAAGAGCGATTTTCGCTGCCGCCTGCCGAATCCGGCGCGGAGCGCTGCGCGTGTTCCGCCGCGTGTCGAAACGCGGTGCGCAGCATCGCCGACGCGGGACTGGGCGAATACTACCGACTGCGCGAGCAACCGGAGGGGCGCAGCGCGCACGGCGCGGCGCCGAGCGGCGCCGGACAGCGCAGCTGGTCCGCCTACGAACGTCCCGGCGTTATGCGCGAGTTTGTGCGCACCGATGCGGAGGGCCGCCCGGTCGCAGACCTGCTGATCCAGGGCGTGCACTGCGCCGCCTGCACCTGGCTGATCGAAACGGCGCTGCAAAAGCACCCGGGTGTCGCGTTGATTGAAGTCAACCCGGTGACGACGCGGTCGGAGTTGAGCTGGGATCCGGCGCGAACGAGCTTGGCCGAACTGCTGCAGTGCATCGCTGAGCTGGGGTTCACACCGGTGCCGTTCACCGGACGCGCAGCGCAGGATGCCGCCGAGCAGGAACGCCGCTCCGCCATGCGGCGGCTGCTGGTCGCCGGGCTGGGCATGATGCAGGTAACCAGCTACGCCATCGCGCTGTATGCCGGCGCGTTCCAAGGCATGGAGCCGGAAATCCAGACGTTTCTGCGGCTGATCAGTCTGCTGGTTGCTACCCCCATTGTCGTGTACTCCGGCGCACCCTTTTTTCAGGGCGCGTGGCGGAACCTGCGGACCCGACGCCCCGGCATGGACCTGCCGATTGCCCTCGCCGTCGGCGGGGCCTGGGCGGCCAGCGTCTGGAACACGTTCGCGGGCACCGGCGAAGTGTATTTCGATTCCGCAACGATGTTTGTGTTTTTCCTGTCGGGCACCCGCTATCTCGAAGCCGCCGGTCGCCACCGGGCACTCGAGCTGACCCACTCTCTGGCGCAGCAGTTGCCGTGCACCGCACTCCGCATCAGGACTGGCGGAATGGCTACGACCCGGCTTGAAGAGGTCGGCGTGATGGAGCTGGAACCCGGTGACACGGTATGGGTGCCTGCCGGCGTCGCCTTTCCGGCAGACGGTGCACTGCTGAACGGCACCGCTGAGGTCGACGAGGCCATGCTGACCGGAGAATCCCTGCCCGTCACTCGACGCCATGGCGATACCGTGGTCGCGGGGACTGTGAATGTCGGCGCTGCGGCGCGGGTCCGCGTGACACTCACCGGACCTGACACCGTGCTTGCCCAGATCGCGCGCCTGGTGACGCAGGCCGGGCAAGAGCGCCCGCCGCTGGTCGAGATCACTGACCGAATTGCTGCGGTGTTTGTAACCGCGGTCATCGCGCTGGCCGTGATCACCGGGCTGGTGTGGTGGCAAATCGACCCACAGCGCACGTTCAGTATCGTGCTGAGTCTGCTGGTCGTGACCTGCCCCTGCGCGCTGGCACTGGCCACACCCGCGGCATTTACGGTTGCCACCAGCCGGCTGGCACGGGACGGTTTTCTGGTGCGCCGCGCAGGTGCGCTGCAGCGCCTGGCCGCGGTCAGCATCGCAGTGTTCGACAAAACGGGGACGCTCACCGAGAACAACCTGAGCATAGCGGCTGTGGCCACGCGGCAGGACCTGGAGCCGGAGGCAGCGTTGCAGCTGGCCGCCGCGCTCGAGGCGCACTCTGCACATCCGATCGCCCGTGCCTTCAGCGTTGCCGCGCCGCCGACTGAGGCACGCCAAGTGCGTAGTATCGCCGGCGGCGGACTCAGCGGCGAGATTGCGGGGCGGACCTATCGCATCGGTGCGCTGCGCTTTGCCCGGCGCGACGCGGCAGGCTTGGCGGACGATTCGCTGAGCGCGGCAGCGAGCGACCATCTGCGCTGCGTGTTCCTGGCCGACGACACGGGCCTGCTCGCGCGGTTCGACATCGCAGAGTCCCTGCGTGGCGGTGCTGCAGAGGCCGTCATCGCCCTGGAAGCGCTCGGAATCAGCACGATGATCACCAGTGGCGATCAACCGGGGCCGGTAGCCACGCTGGCGCGCCGAGCCGGCATTAGCGCCTGGCGCGCGGCCCTGCTGCCGGCCGACAAACTTGAGCAGGTGCGCAAACTGCAGGCGGCAGGCGGTACGGTCGTCGCGGTCGGCGACGGCATCAATGACTCGCCGGTGCTGGCCGGCGCCGATGTCGCAATTGCGATGGGCAGCGGGACCTCCAGTGCACAGCACACCGCCGACTGTGTCTGGCTGGGTAATCAGCTCACCGGTTTTGGGCGGCCATTTGAGCTGGCGCGCAAAACCATGCGCATCGTCAGGCAAAATCTCGCGTGGGCGCTGGGCTACAACCTGCTTGCCATACCGCTGGCGGCAGGCGGCCTGCTGCAACCCTGGATGGCGGCTCTGGGTATGTCGCTGAGCTCGCTGCTGGTCATGCTGAATGCACTGCGGCTCGGTCGGGCGGCGCCGGCCGCTGCAGCGCGCCAGCCGGCAGACGCCAGCACGGAGCCGGCCAGGCCCTGCTGCAAGCGCCGCGGCAACGCGCCGGCGACCCCGTGAATATCATTTTTGTGCTGATCCCGCTCGGTCTGGCGCTGCTGCTGGCGGCGCTGGCCGCCTTTTTCTGGGCCGTGCGCTCCGGCCAGTTCGATGACCTCGAGTCGCCCGCCTGGCGCATCATCCTCGACGACGATCGCGCACCGCCTGCCGACCCTGACCGGGGAAATGGGCCCCCGGAGGCCGGATCGTCGCGAGAGCGCCGGTAATGTGTCGAAGTTCACAGTATGTGGCGCGACCCGGTGCCACAGTACGACATAAGTAGCTGCGTCTCGCCGAGCTTGTTCGGCGCAGCTGGCATAACGATATTTGAGACCGACTTATGCGTGCAGATTCCACCCAGACAGCGACACTGGGACAGCTTGCGCTCGGGCCGCGCTGGGCTGAAGAAGAACAGCTGCGTATAGCCTTTGACAACCTTACAGGAGCGCTGGCAGCCAGCCTGATCAGCGCGTGTGTCTTGGTGCTGCTTCTGTGGCCGGTGGTCGACAACGAAGGCCTGATTATCTGGCTCGGCGCCACTGCTGTTATCGCGATCAGCCGTCTGGTATTGCAGCAGCAGTTTGAGCGCCGGGAACCCCGCAAAACGACCTTCGCGCGCTGGAAACGCGCTTTCGTCGGCTCGGTCTTTCTGTCCGGCTGCGTATGGGGCGCACTCCCGGCATTCCTGTTTCCGTTCGAATCGCTGCAGCATCAGGCGTTCGTCGCAATGGTACTCAGCGGCATAGCCGCGGGCGCGGTAACAGCTTACGCACCGCTGCCCGGCGCGTTTCCGGCTTTCGCCCTGCCCATGCTGACGCCGTTCGCGATACAGGTTTTTCAGGTAGACAATGGTTCTGGCCCGATGGTGACGCTGCTGGTCGCCGCGTTCGCGCTGAGCATGCTGCGCAGCGCCCGCCATTCCCGCCGCAACGTGCTCGACCTGCTGCGAATGCAAATGAAAAACGCCGAGCTTGCCCGCGAACTACACCACCGCGCCACCCACGACTCACTGGTCAACCTGGTCAACCAGGGCGAATTCCGCCGTCGGCTCGAGCGCCTGACGCGGAGCGGGCGCCGGCATAGTGATGACTATTCTGTGATCTTTATCGACCTGGACAGCTTTAAAGAAGTCAACGACACCGGTGGGCATGCTGCCGGCGATCGAGTGCTGCAAGGGGTCGCAGAAATTATCCGCCGGAACACGCGCGCCTGCGACACAGCCGCGCGGGTCGGCGGCGACGAGTTTGCCGCTATTCTGGAAGGTTGCCCGCACGGCCGAGCGACCGAGATTGCCGAACGGATACGCACCGAAATTGAGAATTTCAGGCTGGAGCATGACGGGCGCTATTTCGCCGTGCGCGCCAGCATTGGTGTGGCATACGGCAAAATTGGCGAGCACAGCGCGGCAAACATGCTGAAAGCGGCGGACGCTGCATGCTATTCCGCCAAGGAGCAGGGCCGCAATCTGGTGCGCGAAAATGCTGCGGGCGGTTGCTTCGACAGCAGCGACCGGTTCGAGCTCACGCAGGCGCTCACGGCCCAACCGCGGCTCCGCGAAGCCTGACTGCCGCCCGTCAGGGCACCTCGGCGCCCCCCGCCGGCAGCACTATCGTCTCGCACTATCTCGGCCCGTTACAATTTGTTACAAGCTGTTACCTCAGTGTGGCGAAGCATTTATCGGCCTGCTATAGGGTTAACGTACATTGTTTGCGCATCAGATACTTAACCTACTGTTTTATATATATTTATGGACGTTAGAACACTCTGCTTGGGGCTCCTCACCGTCGACGAAGCGTGCGGCTACGATCTGAAAAAGACGTTTGAGACCTCGTTCAAACACTTTTTCCCGGCAGGCTACGGCTCGATTTACCCAGCGCTCGCCGATCTGGCGGCGGCCGGCCTGGTTACCTGCCGGGAAGTTCCGCAGGTCGGCAAACCGGACCGGAAAGTCTACCGGGCGACCGAAAACGGCGAGCGGGCTTTTCTGGATGCCCTGAGCCGAACTAAACCGCAGCACAAGCTGCGCTCAGAGTTCCTCGCGATGGTGTATTTTGCCGAACGGATCGATGAGCCGCGCCTCTCGGCCCTGCTGGATAATCAAGTGCAGAAACTGCTGGAAACGGTGCAGCTTATCGAAGCGAGCGAGGCCGACTCGCCAGCCGCGGGCGGCGCAGCGTTCGTTGCCGGGTTCGGCACTGCGGTCGCACAGGCGGCGGCCGACTACATTGACAACAACCGGCATTTGCTGGCCGGGGCCAGGCGCCCATCGGCTGAATGTCCTGCCGCTGCCGCCGGCGCGAACTCGGGTTTAAGGAACGCTGTCTAGCATGGGTATCAAAGCAACGATCTCGCGCAAGCCCTGGATTCTGGCAGTTATGGCTTTTGGGCTGGTGGCGGGCTGGATGCTGACCGGCGTGTTCGATGAACCGCCGATAGTCGGTGAGAACTCGCAGATCAAGGCACCGGATGACGGCCCCGGACCGATGAAGGTTCAGGTCAAACGCCTGTACGCCCAGCCTGTGGCCCGCAAAGTCACTGTCTACGGCCGGACGGCGCCCGCGCGGTCGATCGACATCAACGCGGAAACCGAAGGCCGCGTAGAAGCCATTAATGCACGCCGTGGCGAGCAGCTGCGCAAGGGCGCACCAATACTGACACTCGACATGCGTGACCGAATCGCCCGCATCAAGCAGACCGAGGCCAGCGTGCAGGAACATGCCACCGCCTACGAGGCGCAACAGACGCTGCTGGGTGAAGGCTATGTATCGGAAACCCAGATTGCTGAAACCCTGGCCAAACTGGAAGCCGCGCGCGCCGAGCTGGTGCGCGCTGAACTCGATCGCGAAAACCGGATCATACGGGCGCCCTTCGATGGCGTGCTGCAGGAGCGTAGCGTCGAAGTCGGCGATTTTGTGCGCTCGGGCGACAGCGTCGCCACCTTTGTCGACAACCTGACGCTAATCGTGACCGGCACGCTGGCGGAGCAGGAACGTGCCAACATCGCGGTCGGCGCAGAAGCGACCGCGAGCCTCGTCACAGGACAGCAAGTCACCGGCACCGTACGCTATATTTCGCCGGTGGCCGATGAGTCGACGCGCACCTTTCTGGTGGAGCTCGAAATTGCGAACACGGACGGCGCACTGCCGGCCGGCGTCACGGCCGAGATGCAGCTGGCGGCAGGCGAGGTCATGGCGCATCGGGTGTCGCCCGCGGTGCTCACACTCGACAGCGAGGGGACGCTGGGCATCATGACCGTTAATGAGGCACAGCTGGCCACGTTTGTTCCAGTTGTGATCGAGAAGTCCGAAACCGACGGGGTCTGGGTCTCCGGTCTGGAAGAAGCCTCGAAAGTCATTGTCGTGGGCCAGGGATTCGTGCGGTCGGATCAACCTGTGGAGGCTGTCATCGCCGAAACGGAGACGGCGCTGGCTGCGGGTGAGCCATTATGATGCGGATCATCGAAGCTGCGACTCAGCGGACGCGGACGGTCATCATTGGCTTCCTGGTGATTATCGGCGCGGGCGTCGCGTCGTACCAGACGATACCCAAGGAGTCCGAGCCGGCCATCGATATACCGTTCATCTACGTCGAGGTTTTCCTTGAGGGTGTGGCTCCGGAAGATGCGGAGCGGCTGCTGGTGCGGCCGCTCGAGGCCGAACTGCAAGCCGTTGAAGGCATCAAGGAGATGGTGGCATCCGGCGGCGAAAACCGCGCCACGGTGACGCTGGAGTTTCAGCCCGAGGTCGACGTCAATCAGGCACTCAACGAGGTTCGTGAGCGGGTTGACACCGCCAAGGCCAAGCTGCCAGACGGAGCAGAAGAGCCAGTGGTCATGCAGGTGAAATTTTCACGCTTCGACCCGATGCTGGTCATGCTGCTGGGCGGCGACGCACCCGAACGGACGATGAACGCGCTGGCCCGCGAGCTGCGCGACGAGATCGCCAAGCACCCGGGTGTCCTCGAAGTAAACGTGGTGGGCACCCGCGAAGAACTTCTCGAGGTGGTGATAGACCCGCTGTTGCTCGAGAGCTACAACCTCTCGCCGAACGACGTGCTGAACTTCGTCGAGAGCAACAACCGACTGGTCGCCGCGGGCGCGCTGCAGGGTGAGCAGGGCCGTTTTTCGATCAAGGTGCCCGGCGTTATTCAGTCGCCGGAGGATGTGCTGGGGCTGCCGATCAAGGTTGACGACGGCCGTGTCGTGCGCTTTGCAGATATCGCCAGCGTGCGTCGTACGTTCAAGGACACGCAAGGTTACGCCCGCCTGAACGGCGAACCGGCAATCGCGATTGAGGTGGTAAACCGGGGCAACTCGAACGTGTTGAAAACGATTGACGAGGTCAAAGAGCGCGTAGCTGAATCGTCGCAGCTGTGGCCGCCGGGCATCAGCCTTACTTACTCCCGTGACAAGTCCTACCACATACGCAAAAACATCTCGACGCTGATGAACAATGTGGCGACCGCGGTTGTACTGGTGTTCATCGTACTGATCGGCATACTTGGTATACAGAATGCGCTGCTGGTCGGCATTGCAATTCCCGGTTCGTTTTGTGCGGCATTTTTCTTCCTGAATATAACCGGCATGACGATGAACATGGTGGTGCTGTTCGGCATGATCATGGCCGTAGGGATGCTGGTGGACGGCGCGATTGTCGTGACCGAACTCGCCGACCGAAAAATGGCCGAGGGTATACACCGACGTGTTGCCTACACGCGTGCGGCCCAGCGAATGGCGTGGCCCATCATCGCTTCGACGGCGACCACACTGGCCGCTTTTTTGCCGCTGGTGTTCTGGCCCGGGTATACGGGCAAGTTTTTGCAGTTCATGCCGCTCACGCTGATCTACACACTCTCCGCATCACTGCTGATGGCGCTGATTTTCGTGCCTGCCATGGGCGTGGTCTTTGGGCGCCCGGGCCTGTTCAACGACAAAATCAGGCACGATCTGCTCGCTGCCGAGGACGGCGACTTGTACAGCATCGGCGGCTATACCGGACGCTACCTGCGCATTCTCGAAAAAGCGATTGCGCGCCCGCTTGCCACGCTCGGCACCATCGTGGTGCTGCTGCTTGTGTTGTTCGCAACTTACAGCGTGTTCGGCAACGGCATCACGCTGTTCCCGAACGTCGAGCCGAGCACCGCCAGTATCGACATACGGGCACGGGGTGACATGTCGATCCAGGAAAAAGACCAGATCGTGCGCGCCGTCGAGGAGCGCATATACGGGGTTGAGGGAATCGACTACATCTACGTGCGTAGCGGCAGCGGCAGCCGGGGCTCCGCGCCTGACCTCATCGGCTCGGTGCGGCTGAACTTCGCCAACTGGCGCGGACGGCGTCCCGCCGATGAAATACTTCGGGATATTACCGAGCGCACGGCCGACATCGCGGGCGTTTTTATCGAGGCACGCGCCCAGCAGGAAGGGATGCAGGAAGGCAAGCCTATCGACATCGAGTTGTCCGCCATAGACCGCGGCGCGCTGGCCGATGCGGCCGTGAAGCTCCGCGAGGCGCTGCAGACTATACCCGGCGTCATCAACGCCGAGGATACCAGCCCGCTGCCCGGCATCGAATGGCAACTGCAGGTGGACCGCACCGAGGCCGCGAAATTCGGCGCTGACGTCGCCCTGGTGGGCACGATCATTCAGCTGGTCACCAACGGTATCAAAGTCGGCGAGTACCGGCCGGATGACGCGGACGACGAAATCGATATCCGCGTTCGCTTTCCCGAGGACAAGCGCAGTCTTGACCGCCTCGGCGAACTCCGTATCCCCACCGAAGGCGGCAATATTCCCATCGGTACTTTTGTCACCCGCTCCGCGTCCGACGCCACGCGGACAATCATGCGCACCAACATGCGCCGCACCATGCTGGTGCAGGCTGACCTCGAAACCGGCACGCTGATCGCGCCGGTGCTGGAAGAACTACAGGCCAAAATTCCTGAGCTTGGCATCGACCCTTCGGTGCAGTTCCGCATTAAGGGCGGGGCGCGCGACCAGGATGAAACCATGGCGTTCCTGGGCAAGGCGTTCGCGCTGGCCCTGGCGCTGATGGCAATGATTCTGGTGACCCAGTTCAACAGCTTGTTTCAGGCTTTTCTGATTCTTACGGCCGTGGTGTTTTCCACCGGCGGAGTGTTGCTCGGGCTGTTGCTCACTAACCAGTCATTCAGCCTGATCAACTGCGGCATCGGCGCCATTGCGCTGGCGGGTATTGTCGTCAACAACAATATCGTGCTGATTGACACTTACAACACCGTGCTCAAGCAGTTCGGAGATCCCAGAGAAGCCATCATGCGCACCTGCGCTCAGCGCCTGCGACCGGTTATGCTGACCACCGTCACAACGGTTCTCGGGCTCGCTCCGATGGCCATCGCGCTGAACATCGATATCGTGAACCGGGATATCTATTTTGGCGGCCCGAGCACGCAGTGGTGGAAGCAGATGGCCTCGAGCATCGGGGGTGGGCTCATCTTCGCAACCGTGCTGACGCTGTTGCTAACGCCTGCCATGCTGATGCTGCAGGCTAACATCTCCAGCCGGCTGCGTGCGCGCCGCCGCCGCAAGCGTGAAGACCCTGCCGAGGCCGCCACGGCGTAGGGCCCGCCGCGGGTTAGAATTGGGCGTCCCGCCGCCGTCGTGAGTCCGTCACGTGCTACCCGAGTTTATACAGTGCTTTTTTCAGGCCGAGCAAGACCTGCTGTGGCTGTGCACACTGGCCCTCGACCTGGGTCTGACAGTGCTGATGTACCGGCTGTTCGGTCGCGAAGGCCTGCTGGGCTGCATCGTGCTGGCCATTCTGCTTGCCAACCTGCAAGGGCCGAAACTGACGGTTATCTTCGGGTTCCAGACCAGCCTCGGGGTAATCTTCTATTCGGGCATCTTTTTCGCCACTGACCTGCTAAGCGAACGCTACGGGCGCGCGGAGGCCGGGAAGGCAGTTCTTATCGGCTTCGGCGTCAGCTGTATTGTTGTGCTCATGTTGAGTATGGCACTGCTGTTCGAACCCAGCGACCGCGCCAACACCGCAGAATTTTCCCAGCGCATCCAGACTTCGTTCGAAAACATCCTCGACTTCACGCCACGCTTCGTATTCGGCTCGCTGCTGGCGTACCTGCTCAGCCAGAGCCTCGACGTCTGGCTGTTTCACTGGATCAAGCGCCAGACCCGCGGCCGCTGGCTGTGGTTGCGCAACAACGGGTCGACCATGCTTTCGCAGCTTGCGGACACGCTGATCTACTCGTTCGTTGTGTGGTGGGGTGTCGTCGACCTGCAGACCGCAATTGAACTCGGCGCCGTCAAATACGCGTTCAAGGTGGTGATCGCCGCAATCGACACGCCCTTTATTTACTGGGCGCGGAGCTGGGACACAACCCACGCCGACGGCGCCACAATACCGCGCCCCAGCGACTGATGTGTCAAGCGCAGGCTAACCCATGTTGGCCTTTTCGATTTTTGCCCAGGAATCGCGCAGCGTGACAATGCGATTGAACACCAGCTGCTCAGGCCTTGAGTCGACCTCGTCGGCGACGAAGTAGCCGGTACGCTCGAACTGCACCTGCTCATTGCCCGCCTGAACAAGCGACGGCTCGACACGGCAACCGGTCATCACTACCAGCGATTCCGGGTTCAGCGCGTCGCGAAAATCGTCGCTGTCGCTGCCTGCGCCCGGTCGCGGAACCGTAAACAGCCGATCGTACAAGCGCACCTCGGCCTGCTGCGAAGTCTCCGCACTCACCCAGTGGATGGTGCCCTTCACCTTGCGCTGGCCACCGGCAGCGCCGCTGCGGGTGTCCGGATCGTAGCTGCACAACAGCTCCGTCACCTCCCCTGCGGCGTCCTTGATCACCTGCTCGCACTTGATGATATAACCGTAGCGCAGGCGCACCTCGCCGCCGGGGCGCAGCCTGAAAAACTTGCGCGGCGGGTTTTCCATGAAGTCGCTGCGCTCAATGTAGATTTCGCGGGTCAGCCGCAGCTGCCGCTCGCCCTGTTCAGGCTGATTCGGATGGTTCCGGGCCGGAAGCTCCTCACTGCGGTCGCCCGGCCAGTTGATCAGGGTGACCTTTAGCGGGTCCAGCACGGCCATGACGCGCCTTGCCGATACGTCGAGGTGCTCACGAACGGAATTTTCGAGCACGCCCATCTGAATGATGTTCTCTTTTTTCGTCACGCCCACGCGACTGCAAAAATCGCGAACGGCAGCGGCAGGGTAGCCCCGCCGGCGCAGACCTGCCAGTGTCGGCATGCGCGGGTCGTCCCAGCCGCTGACTGTGCCCGCCTCGACCAGACTCAGCAGCTTGCGTTTGCTGGTCACCGTGTATGCGAGGTTGAGCCGGGAAAATTCGATCTGGCGCGGCCGGGACGGAAGCTCCAGATTGTCGATCACCCAATCGTAAAGCGGCCGATGGTCTTCGAACTCCAGCGTGCACAGCGAGTGGGTCACGTGCTCCAGCGCGTCGGAAATCGGATGAGCGAAATCGTACATCGGGTATATCGGCCACTCGTTTGCCGTCCGCTGATGCGGGATATGGCGAATACGGTACAACACCGGATCACGCAGGTTGATGTTGGGCGAACCCATGTCGATGCGAGCGCGCAGTGCATGCGCGCCGTCGGGGAATTCACCAGCGCGCATGCGGGTGAACAGCTCCCGGTTCTCGTCCACCGATCGATCCCGGAATGGGCTGTCCCGACCCGGCTCAGTCAGCGTACCTCGAAGCCGGCGGATATCCTCAGGCGGCGAGCTGTCCACGTATGCCTTGCCAGCTTCGATCAGCTGCTGCGCGCAGGCATAGAACTGGTCGTAGTAATCCGACGCGTACGTCAGGCGCGGCCCCCAGTCGAAGCCCAGCCAGCGCACGTCCTGCATGATGGCATCGACGTAGCGCTGCTCTTCTTGCGTCGGGTTGGTGTCGTCAAAGCGCAAAAAGCAGTCGCCGGAGTACTCCTCGCTGACGCCGAAATTGAGGCAAATGGACTTTGCGTGGCCGATATGGAGGTAGCCATTGGGCTCCGGCGGAAAGCGGGTCACCAGGCGGGCCTCGCTGCCGCCGGCCTGCAGCCACTCGGCGATACCCTGCCGAATGAAATCCAGGCCTCTGGATTCATTGAAAGCCGTCATCTATCTCTCATATCTGTGAGGTGGGGCGTCATAGTATTGATTTTGGTCTTGATTTTATTTCGAATCTTTACATAATGGATAGGGTGGCAAGAAGAAATTCCGGCCTTGGTGTTAAAATGCTGCGGGATGCAGGAGTGCAGCCGCCTAAAAAAAAAGCGATAAAAACGCTATAACAAGAAGAATAACTATGCGACCTCTATATGATCGTTTTGCAGCGGCCGTCCGTACCTGCGTAGGTCCGGAACCGGTCAAAACCCGCCTGAGCACCGCCTGGATTGAGCACCTGGATGCGATTGACCCGGTCGATATGCCGGGCAACCTTCACCAGGAGTTCCGCAAGCTGCGGCGCGCTATGTATGCAGCAGAGCCCCTTCCCGATGAACCGGCGCCTCTGGCCGCGGTGCGCAAAATGTCGGCGCAGCAGGCAGCACAGTATGCCGACCGCATTGTGCTGCTCGCGAGCGAACTGCAAGCCTTGTGCCTGCGGCAACAGGTAACGGGCGAGACCGATACTCAGCAACAGATTCCCTTCGGCCGCGGCATTCTCGCGCCGGAACGGCTGAATTAGTCGACCGCACCGTCAGTCCAGACCCAGCGCACCCGGGTTCATCAGCCTGGCGGGATCGACGCTGGCCTTGATCTTTTTCAACAGCCCGGCCGTTTCCGGTTTGCGCGTTTTCAGGTACGGGTAATCTTTGCCGATCTGCATATGGCATGCCCCGTTCTCGCTGCAGAGCGCCTGAATGCGCTGTTTGATTTCCCTGACCAGTGCCCTGCCCTCGGGGTTGTCCGGATGCTGGGGAACCGATGGCAGCAGTTCGGCCGGGTAGACCCTTTCGTGGTAGACGCTGCGCGCATCTTTCCAGAGAAACGTGGGCTCATAGATAAACCCGTTGGTGCTAAAAAACATCAGCATGCGCGTAAGCTGCACACCGTGCTTCTCCATCCGCTCCGCGTACTCTTCTTTCAAAGCGCTGAAGTCGGCATGGTGCTTGAGCAGTTTGGAGAACGGAATGATGCCGTGGGTAGGCTTCCAGCGTTCGCCATTGGGGCCGAGTATCGGTAGTAGCGGCATAAACGGATCCGCGTTAAAGTAGGTGGGTATCGAGTTGGCCACCTCGGCACCGTACCTGGCGGCGATACTTCGCACCTCTGCGATTTTCGCTTTGGCCTCTGCGTCGGTCAGACCCTCAGCCGAGAAATGCGCCGAGTAATTGGCCTTTTTGAGAAAATTGCGCCCGGCCATACCCATTCGCGCCAGCTGCAGCAGGCCGTCGACCGGGCCGCGTGCCCCGCGCAATACTGATCTGGCGGCCTCCACCGTACTGGTTGATGCCATCCGGGTCAGGGCTGTTTCCTGCTGCCGTGGATCGAGCCCGAAGTTTTGCGCCACCACGCCGAGGCGCGCAATCTCCATCATGGCACTCAGCATACTGTCGCCATCCGGAAACCCGAACGAACAGGCTGCAAAGCCAGTGGGCAGCTTCATCAGCCGCAGGCTCACCCGGGCTTTGATACCCAGCGCCCCCGCATCACCGACGAACAAACCGGTGAGATCAGGGCCGTAAAACCGGAAAAACGGCGAGCTGTTGACGCCGCCTGCAGAGCCGGTCGACAGCAGTTCGCCGCTGGCGAGCACGATATCGAGTCCGGTGAGCGACTCGGCAGAAACGCCGTAGAGCCCGGAGCCATAGTTCACCGCATAGCTGGACATCGAGCCGCCCACCGTGGCCGCCAGCCCGGAGAAAGGCCCCCAGAACGGAGTACGCAGGCCTCGCTGCTTCAGCTCCTGATAAAGCTCCGCCCAGGTGACGCCGGCCTCGGCCGTGACATACATGTCGTCTTCGTTAACGATGATTTGCTTGAGCCGGCCGGTGTCGATGCAAACGGTGCGTTCGCGGACCGGCAGATAGCCGTCGGTGTACGATGCCCCGCCACCGCGCGCCACCATGCGGTAGCCGGCAGACGAGCAGGTCTTGACGACCCTGCGCAGTTCGTCAACGCTGGCCGGACGCGCTACAGCCGCGGCCAGCACGTCAGCCTGACGATACACATCGGTTGAATAGAACAGGCGAGACTCGTCGTCCACGAGACAATGCTCGGCACCGACGATGTGCTCGAGCTCGGTGAAAAATCGATCCGGCGTTTGCACCGGGTTTGGATCGGTCGACATAGCGGTACTCCAGAATTTAGCGGTCAGCGCGCGCTGCGCGCGCGCCTGCAGTCAGCTCTCAGAATACCCTGTCTGCTCACGCTGTGCCTCTCCGCCGGGATTCAAGCATCGAGCTGACGACCCGGCGCGCGAAGGCCGCGTAGCGACGCGGAGGCAGAAACGGGTTACGCGCCACGGCTGTTCGGAAAGACCGCCAGGCCGCAGTGCTGTCGCCATCTGCCATAAAGGCTTCGGCCTGAATCATGTCGGACATCGAATACACATAGCGGGATGAGAAGAAACCGAGAGAATCGATCAGTTCGCTGTGTTTGGCCAACAGGATCGCGCGCGATTCGGCAGCCACGCGCGCCAGATTCTTGTTCAGCACCAGGAAGATATTGGCCAGCGGGTCCGGGACGGCCGCCAGCTTGTAGCGCGACAGCAGCCGAATGTAGAAATCGACGTCCTGGCTACGCACCAGGCGCTCGTCCATCAGGCCAATGTCTTCCAGACAGCTCCGCCGGAACATAAAGGTTGGTGTCCAGATAACGAAATTGCCCTTAAGCAGGTCTCGCACCAGCGCACCCGACCGGCGCGGCCTGTAGATTCGATGGCGGGTCAACCCGCCTACCTTGTTCACAAAGGCACCCGTGTAGCAGCAACCCCACTCGTCAGACAGCGATTCGAGGCAGGCCACTTGCTTTTCGAGCTTCTCGGGCAGCCATTCGTCGTCGCTGTCGAGAAACGCGATGTACTTGCCACGCGCCTCGCTCATGCCGGCATTGCGGGCCGCAGCGGCTTTGCGGTTGGTGGCGAAACGAATGTAGTGAATACGCGGATCGTCAAAGTATTCGATCAGTTCAGGCGTAGCATCGTCAGAAGCATCATCGACCACGAATACCTCGAAATTCTGCAGCGTCTGGTTCATCACGCTGTGCAGTGCGTAGTACAGCACGCCAGCCCGGTTGTAAGTAGGGATGACAACACTGACCAGCGGCTCTGCTGCCGCCTCGATGGCAAAGGCCTGCGCCATGCTCAGCCCGCCGCCAGAATCTCCGCCAGAGCGCGCCGGGCCTCGTCCTTGCCCGGGTAGTCAGCCGTCTCCTCGGCGGTCGCGGCCTGCAGGTGTTCGCGCGCCAGTCCGGGCTTGCCCTGCTCGTAATAGTTCATGCCCAGGTGGTAGCGCAGTACCGCGACTTCGCCCGCCCCCCCGACTGCACGCTCGAGCAGCGGCTGAGCCGTGTCAAACTCGCCCAGCCGGTGGTAAACCCAGCCAAGCGTATCGAGGTAGGCGGGGTTGTCGCTGCTACCGAAGTCGCCAACCAGCTCGAGCGCACGCTGCAGGCTCTCGCGCTGCTGGCGAAAATCGGCGACCAGGGCCGCATAATTGTTGGCAACCGCCTGCATGCCGGGGTTTGCCTCCAGCGCTTTCTCGTACGCGTCAATGGCTGCGTCGTACTGACCAGTGCGCTCGTAGGCCGTGCCCAGCAGCAGCACAAGCTCCTGGCTTTCAGGCACAGCCTCGGTGCCGCGCTTGTACACCTCGATTTGCGCTCCCGGGTCACTGTCGGTCAGCCCGGCGAGTGCAGCGTAGGCAGGTATGTAGTCCTGGTTGCTACTGAGCGTCGACTCGAACACCTTACGGGCTTCCGTTATGTCCCCGCTGCCCGCCAGTACCTGGCCAAGCAGCGTTTTTGAGTACAGGTTGTCCGGATAGTCGCGCCCCATCTGCTCGAGGTAGGCGCGCGCTTCGGGGGCGCGATCCAGACGGAGCAGACTGGTGACATACCCCTGCAGGGGCTCCCGCGCGGTTGGCTGCAGTTCAAGCGCCTCGCCGAACGCCTCGAGAGCAGCCTCATCTTTGCCCTGAGCCTGATAGATGCCGCCCCGCAGGTAAGCGCCGATTGCGGCCTGGTCTTCACGCGCGCCAAAGCGGCTGGCCTGCGCCAGCGCATCGTCAAAGCGGCCACGCTGCAGCAGCACGGCAATCAAGGCCCGGGTTATCCGCACGTCTGCGGGCGTGGTAACGACCTGCTGGTTCAGCAGCTGTTCAGCCTCATCGAGCTCGCCCTCCCGAACCAGCAGACGCACCAGTTCCAGTGTGATCTGGGCATTGCCCGGATCCATTTGCACAGCGCGCCGGTAGGCGTCCTGGCCCAGCAGGTAATCTTCGGCCTTGATATGCGTGCGCGCGAGCAGGAGCTGCGCACGCTGGTTGTCGGGGTTGTCACGCAGCACTGCGCGCAAATCGGAGACGGCGTCCTTGAGCTCATCGCGATCATAGTTCAGTGCGCCGCGCAGGATCAGCGCGTCGGCGTTGGTCGCGTCGACCTCCAGTACTTCCTCGATCAGACTTTCGCCGGCTTCCAGTTCTCCCTGACTCAATTCGATGGCTGCCAGACGGCTTTTTGCGGTCAGCGCGGTGTCGTCGTTGGCGGCACGCTCGATAATCATCTGGTATGCGGCGGCCGCCTCGTCCTGCCGCCCGGACAGCTGATACAGCCCGGCCAGCACGAGCCGCAGCTCGTGGGCGTCCGACCGCTCGCCAAGATAGCCCAGCAGCAACTCCTCAGCAGCATCATTGCCGCGCCTGCCGGCCGCATACTGAACCAGCGCCAGCCGCGCGGTGTCGTTATCGGGCTGCCGCTCAATCAAATCATTGAGTACCGCTTCGACGGCATCGGGGCGATCAGACTGCGCGAGAAACTGCGCATACTGGTAGGCATAGGCAGCCTCTTCGGGGTAATCGTTCACCAGGGCCCGGTAGGCCGCGTCGACCGCGTCCGCATCGCCGGAGCGCTCCAACAGCCGGATTTTAAGAAGCCTGAGCGCCCGCGGGTCTTCCTGCGCCTGCATGGCCTTATCGACCATCGCGAGCGCAGCGTTGACGTCTGTCGTAGCCGTCACGTTGGCGAACAGACCGACCGCCTCCACGTTGTCCGGGTCTTGCGCGAGGGCAGCCTGCAGCTGGGTCGAGGCCGCCTCGAGGTCGCCCTTTGCGGCCAGCAGTCGCGCCCGAAGGATGTGCACTCCCGCGGCGTCGGGCGCGAGTTCACGGGCCGCCTGCAACTCGGCTTCGGCTTCCTCGAGCATGCCGCTCAACGCGAACAGCGTACCGAGCTTCAGACGCGGTTCCAGATAGTCGGGCCGCGCCTCGACTGCTGCGCGCAGGTGGCCCGCCAATTCGCCGATATCACCGCGCGTTTCAGCAATCTGTGCCAGCACCATGCGCGCATCCGCATTTTTCGGCTGGATCTGCAACGCGTTCTTGGCCTCCAGCTCCGCCTTGATCAGGTTGTCTTCGGCCAGCAGCGTTTCCGCCTGCTCGACATACCCCTGCGCACGCTCTTCCGGGCTTTCGCAGGCCGCCAGGAGGATGCACGCACAGCACACCCACAACAGGCGGCTTACAGGCTCGTCAGACATCGTGATCGACTTCAGCTTCTTCATGGCGTTTGTCCTGTCAGGATTGGGCAGCAAAAAATTCTTTCAGGCTGGCGACACAGCGCGCTGCGGTGCGGCCATCCCACAGATCGGGCTTGCGCCCGGTAGGCCAGTCGCCCGCCTCGGCCTGCTTTACGCTGGCGAGCAGATTGTCAGGCCTGACCAGCCGGTTGGTGCCGGCGGTAATCGTGATCGGCCGTTCAGTGTTGGGTCGCAGCGTCAGGCAGGGAATACCCAGGTAAGTGGTTTCCTCCTGCAGGCCGCCGGAGTCAGTAATGGCGAGTCGAGCGCCCTTGACCAGATTCATGAACTGAACATAGCTCAGCGGTTCCAGCAACAAAATCCCGGGGCACAACTCGAGCCGGCTCAGCAGTTCGTGCCGTTCCAGTGAGCCGCGCGTGCGCGGGTGCAGCGGAAATACCAGCGGCAAATGCTCACTGGCCGCCACCAGTTGACCAGTAAGGCTGTCCAGCACGACCCGGCTGTCCACATTCGCGGGCCGATGCAGTGTTACCACTCCATAGCGACCGGGCTCAAGATTCAGCGATGCCGCAGTCGAGTCAGCCTCGATGCGGTCACGCAGCAACTCGAAAGAATCGAGCATGATATTGCCAACCCTGCGCAAGCGGCTCTCCGCCGCACCCTCATTGCGCAGGTTTTCGTCGCCATCCGCCGACGGGGTCCACAGGAGATCAGCCACCGCGTCCGTTACCAGCCGGTTGATTTCTTCAGGCATCGATCGATCGCCGCTGCGCAGGCCCGCTTCCAGATGAATCAGCGGAACCTGCAGCTTAGCGCACACCAGCGCGACCGCCGCAGTCGAGTTAACGTCCCCGACGACGATCGTTGCATCGGGCCGGGCACTGCTGATAATTCGCTCGTAGCGCACCATGACGGCACCGGTCTGCTCAGCGTGGGTGCCGCTGCCGACGTCGAGGTAAAAATTCGGTTCCGGCAACGCCAGATCGTCGAAAAATGCCTGCGACATATTGCTGTCGTAGTGCTGACCGGTATGCACCAGTTCCAGATCGAAGCCACCGTCGCCGCGCAGGGCATGATACAGGGGCGCGACTTTCATGAAGTTCGGCCGCGCTGCGGCGATCAGATGCACCGTTTTTCTGTCGGACATACTGCCGCGCTCTCAGGTCTGGATATCGCGAGGCAGGTAATAAGCGAGTTGCGAGTCTATCTCGCGGATGAACTGCTGGATGCGCCGATCCGCCGCTTCAATACTCTCGCTTTCCTGCAGTGGGGTCACCAGCCGAATCATGGCCCCGTCGGTGCGGTTGCGCGTGAGCGCATCCCAGAAGATGTACCACTTGACCAGGTACTCGTTGGTCAGGTTTCGTCCCCGCTGCTGAAACCAGTAGTAAACGAGCTGACGACTCTCGCCGAGGGAGATCAGCGCCCGGTTAACGCGCAGCGTGCGGCCCTCGGGGCCCAGATCTTCGACCGTGCGCTCATCGAACGCATCGATGTTCCAGCCGCCACCGGGCAAACAGGCTCGCGGCGAATGCACGGAAGAGCCCTTCCGCTGCGAATCGTAGTAGGCGACGTACAGTTCGATGGGCAATGGGTCGTCAGGCCGCCCATAGCGCGCCATCAGGTAGTCATCCAGCTTCAGTTCACGCAGGTACACCTGCTCGATCGCCAGCTCGCGGCCACGCCAGTCGTTGACCAGCAGCGGGAACGTATTGAGGGACTCGCGTTCAGGGATATATTCCTGGCGCGACTGGAATGCCTCGGTCGCAAAGCCAACGGCCGCAAACAGCGCCAGAACGGCCGCAAATCCGGGCCCGGGGCGCTTGCGCGGCAGGAAGGCGGAAAAATCACTGAGTGGCGGCACGTCGACTACAAACACCTCGGCCAGGCTGCGCCGGGTCAGTCGCGCGAAGCACCATAACTCGAGAAACAGCAGCCCGACGCAGGCCATGAACACAATCCAACCCTCGAAATCGTGCAGGAACCCCCGCGCCATCGAAATGCCGTAGTACTCGACCAGCAAGCCGATAACGCCAATTCTGAAGCTGTTCATAAACAGCGTGATCGGCACCGTGGACAACACCAGGGCGACTTTCTGCCAGACCGGTCCACGGTACAGCACCGCACACAGAAAACCGAAGCTCGTCAGCGGAAACAGGTAGCGCAAACCGCTGCAGGCCTCCGCAACCTGCAGCTGAAACTCGCCAAGGTCGATCACATTGCCCTCGAGAAACACCGTGACACCCACCAGCCGCAGGAACGCAACTCCGAATGCAGACGAAAACAGCTGCAGCTCAGCGGACAGATTGTTGTACAGAAAACTGGGCAACGGAATCATGAAGAACAGGTAGGCCACTGGCACCCAGATGACCCGAAGTGCAGGCCATCCGTACAAGAGCGCCAGCAGACCCACCAGCGTAATCAGGAACGCGTACTGGGTAATGACGAAGACGGCGCTCAGTTCGCCCAACACCATTATGGCCAGCCCCGCGAGCACCACCAGCAGCCCGGTGAGCGATGTCTTCAGCGGGGTACGCCGGAAGTCGTCGGCCCGCAGCAGCAGCAGATAAGCGGCCACGACCGGGATCAGGTAGCCATGATTGTACTCAGGCTTTTCCTCCCACCAGACCACCATCGCCGCCAGGCCGTCACCGAACAGCAGCAAGAGTGCTGCAGCTACCAGCAGGGCCGGCAGCAGCCATATCGGCTTGCCTCCTGCATGCGGAGGGCTGCTATGAGTGTCGGTCGTCACAACGGGGGCGTCTCTGGCGGTTTGTTATAAGTATCTTCTCGAGTGGAGCAATTATAGGTTCTTCAGCGCGTCGAGCGCGAACAGCCGACCGGCTACCGCGACGCACCCGCCCGACTTATGTCAATGTCCGCGGGCTACGGCCGGTCGCTGCAGCCGGTAACTCAGTTCCAGCGGCAGCGGTCCCGAACAACGCAGGGCAACGATCTGCGCCGGCTCGCGGCAGCCAAAATAAGGGGCTACATAGCCAGACTCGATCTCTGCCGTCATCCCCGCGGCAAATTCCAGTTCGGCCACGGTCGTGCCGTTGTGCCGCAGCGTAACGGTGCGGCCCGCGCCCGTGACTGCCTCGACGGAAGGCGCCAGATGCAGGTACGTAACAGCAGTCGCATCGCCGCCCCCACTGAGCACGTCGCGGACTTCCCAGCGACCTGCCACGTCAATATCGAAGCAGCGCTGATGCGTCGCCTGTGCATCCAGATACCGGTAACCGTCGTGACTGCCGCTGAACAGCAGCCGCCCGTCGCCCGCGTCGGTCAACTCCGCGGTCAACGGTCGGGCGCGACGTCCCACGCGAAATGTGCCCCACAGCTCTGACTGCTCGGCGTCGTTCAAGACTACCGTGTTGTGAGCCGCGGTACTGCGCAGGTAGTTCCGAGTCGGGTCACCGTCGTAACCATGCACGCCCGGGTCGACAATCACCCGCAGACCGTCGATACACAGCTCGAAACTCAGCATGTCGCAATGCGCATGACCTGGCTGGTAATCGGGACCGACCGGCCCGCAGTCGATCAACAGGCTGTCGTCGCGATGCCGATAACCGTAGTAGCCGCTTGCAGACCGGCGTATCGGGTGGAGCCCGTCGTTCGCTGCAGGTACCGGATGGCCGCACACGGCGTGGCCGTAGTCATGCAGATCGGCGGGCGCGGGCGCCACGCCCGAAGCCGCATCGTTGAAGCGCGCGATATCCCCGTCGCTCAGCGTAACGTCCGCAAGAAACCCGAGCATATGCTGGGCCGAACGCTGCAGCTCGTGCAGCGAATTCGGGTGCAGCTGCGCGCGCATCGGCAACGCAAAATTGAGGACATCCAGACAGTCTTCGAGAACGATGCTGTGGTACATGGGAGATCGCTCGACATGTCCCCCGTCCGGCAACAGCTGCTCGCGCAGCTCCCGAATAAAATAATGTTCGCCGAGGCGTTGGAACCGCTGCCCATTGGCGCCCTTGAACCACAGCCCGCCAAGCAGCAAAGCCTTGGCATTCTTCAGCAGGTGATTGGCGAGAAGGTGATGCTCCAGGTTATGGGTCAGCCAGTGAAGCTGATTGAGCAGGCTGTGCTGCCAGTGCTGCGGAATATCATCAGCGTATGTCGAAAAATATTTGAGCCAGTTTACGATTCGCAGCGACACCGGATAAGGCTCCCAGGCAGTAGCCGTGCCCACCGGATTCGCGGCAATCCAGTCGTCGATATAACGTGTCTTCCAGTCGGCAGGTATGCAGCGCCACTGCAAATAATCGAAATAATGCAGGTGGTAGCGCCACAGTCGCGACCGGTCGGAGGGGTGCCAGCTCAGCTCATCGGGGTCCGCACTCGCGGTCTGATTCAGGAACGAGAGCACCGCATCCGCCGGCTGGGGTCCGGCGCAGAACCCGGCGGCCGCGCGCAGTCGGCGCGAGCGCTCAAGGGGCACCTCTGCCGGCTGGGTGACCGGCCGCAGTCGCCTGTAGAGCTGCCATAGCAGCTGCCCCGCACGCAGCGGGCGCAGGGTTCGATAATAGCGTGCAAGCTGTTCCATCATCGTGATGACTTACCCCTGCGCAGCTCGCGGTCCCTCTGGCTAGTCTCGCAGGCAGTCGGCAGCGTCCAGCGTGGCAGCCGATACCTCGAAGATCTCGGTCACCGGAATGGGCGCAGGCGCACCCGCTTGCACGGCAGCCACGAACGCGTCGATGCACGCAGCATTGCCTTTGTTCTGTCGCCCGAGCCTGGCCTTGGAAAAACCGGGCCAGCCAAAGCCGGTCAACGTGCGGAAGTTGTCCAGCTGCATTACGCTGCCGCCGCAGAAAACCTCCAGTCTCTCTTTTGGAAAAGCCCGGTGGCCATTCGCCAGATAATGCACGGTGCCAATCGACCCGTCGGCGAACGCCAGCGACAGCATTGCTTTGTCATCGCGTACGCTGATACCCGGCGCAATGCCCATGCGCATACCCTGCAGCGCAGTGAGCGGCGCACCCACAAGAAATCGCAGCAGGTCGATAAAATGACAGGCCTCGCCGATTATTCTGCCGCCGCCCTGCGTCGGATCCTGCACCCAGTGATCATCCGGCACGGCACCGGCATTGACGGTCATCACCAGCGCCTTCGGCTCGGCGCGCTGGTCCAGTAGCTGCTTCAGCCGTACGGCCAGGGGCGAGAAGCGGCGGTTAAAGCCAATCATCAGCAGCGGCCGTTGAGCACCGTCTCCGACAGCTTCGCAGGCCTCGCGAACATCCTCCAACTCGGCGCGGTTCAGCGCCAGCGGTTTTTCAACAAACACGTGCTTGCCTGCGCGCAGGGCTGCCGCAGCATAGCGCGCGTGGGTATCGTGACGAGTGGCGATAACGACGGTATCGATGTCGCTCGCGCTCAGTACCGCATCCGGGTCCGTTGTCGCCGCCTCAAACCCGTATTTGGTGCCGGCGTGCACACTGCTGACACCTCCCACGCTGGCCAACAGGCTCAGGTTAGCGCCGGCACTGCGCAGCGCAGGAATGAGCACCTGGGTCGCGTAATTGCCGGCGCCGATCATGCCCACGGTAGCGCTGACCGGTGCCTGAGCCCCGTCTGCCAGCGCGACCCGGCGCTCCGGTCGTTGCACGGGCCGGTTCAGTCCGGCCAGATCGTCGCTGTATTGTATGAGAATGCCAAGCGGCGACTGACGGGCCAGCACGTCATACGCCGCGTGGGCCTCGGTAATCTCGAACCGGTGTGAAACCAGTTCATCAGTGTTTAGTTTGCCGTCCGCCATGAGCCGCAGCACGGCCTCGAAGTTGCGCTGCTCCGTCCAGCGCACCAGACCGTAGGGGTAATCGACGCCGTCCTCCTCATAGCCTCGGTCGTAGCGACCCGGACCATAAGAGCAAGACACCTGGAAGCTCAGCTCCTTCGCATAAAAGTCAGCACGATTAAGCTTCAGGCCGGTGACCCCGACCAGCACGATGCGGCCACGCTGACGGCACATCTCGGCTGCCTGATGCACCGGCTCGTCGCTCTCGGTAGCCGCTGTCAGCAGCACGGCATCGACGCCGCGCCCGCCGGAAAATGCCGCCGCGGCCTCCAGCGGATTCTCGCCCGCGCTGATGTCCACTGCCGTTGCGCCCAGGCGCCGAGCCAACTCGACCCTTGCCGGGTCAGTGTCGATGCCCAGCACATTGCAGCCAGCCGCGTGCAGTATCTGGACCGTCACCAATCCGATCAGACCCAGGCCGGTAACGACGACATTCTCGCCGAGGGTCGGCTGTGCCAGACGCACACCCTGTAGCGCGATGGCCGCGAGCACCGTAAATGCCGCGGTTTCCGCCGAGACGCCCGCCGGTACCACAGCGCATAAATGCCGCGGCACGCACACGATTTCGGCATGCGGTCCATTGGACACGACAAAATCGCCCACGGCCAGATCACTGATGCCCTCGCCTACTTCGACGACGATGCCGACGTTGCTGTAGCCCAGCGGGATGGGTTGATCCAGCTTGGACTGCACGGCCTGAAGGGTCGGCAGCAGGCCGTCGGTTTTGACCTTGTCGAGGACCATACGGACTTTGTCCGGCTGCTGGCGAGCCTTGTCGAGCAGATTCGACCGGCCGAACTCGACCAGCATGCGTTCGGTGCCGGCGGAGATCAGCGAGACCGCCGTGCGCACGACGACACAACCCTTACGTGCGGCCGGAGCCGGCACGTCGACCACGTCGGTGCCGCCGTTCTTCAGGTCCTGGAGAATCTGCTTCACGCGCTGCTCCGAGATGGTTCCGGGCCGGCGTTGGCGAGCGTCGATCGCGCCGCCGCGGCGTCCAGTAAATGCCCACCATAAAGGTATACCACCGGTACACCCAGCGCGAAGATCAGACCGTGGAGGCTGCCTTTTCCGCCAGAGCCGACCGAATCCTCGAACAGGCCCTCGAGCGCAACGACCAGCAGCAGCGCCGCCGGCAACACGTACAGCTTTTTGTCCGACGCGTGTACCAAAGGGCTGAAAATCACGCGCCACGCGCGTAGCAGCGGTGCTCCGATAATCAGCAGATTCAGCAGCAGCCCGACCACTCCGAAACGCACCAGTACTCCAAGGTAGTGATTGTGCGCCGACGGTATGCTGAGCCGCACGATGTTGCCAATCGCCTCGACCAGCGATTCACCGTAGATGGCCCCTCGCAGGCCTTCGAAACCATAGCCCAGCAGCGGACGCTCCATCGCGAGCTCCAGATACAACTCCCAGACCTCGCTGCGGTTGTTGGTGGTGCTGGACAGGCGGTCGCCCAGCTGCACCAAATCCTGCGTGTTGCCGACAAAGATCTGCACCAGGAGCGCAACAATACCGGCCGCGACGATGTACACCAGCAACTTGGTGCGGAACACCCACCAGACACCGAATACACCGATCAGCGTGGCAAACGTCGCATTGCGGGTACCCGACCAGAGGATCAGGCCGAAGCCAATGAACGCCAGAACGGTAAACACACGCTGCAGATACGCGCTTTTATCGTACATGCTCGCCCAGAACAGCGCGACGACAAACGGCGAATACGGAACCGCGAAGCCCGTAGCGCGCTCCATCGTCGAAACAAACCGGCCCTGCTGCGTGAACTCCGGATACACCAGCGGTGCAAGCAGGTGACAAAACGTCACCACGACGGCGGCAAAGGCAACTGTGAAATTCAGTTTCCGGAGTTGCGCTGCATCGTTGATTTCGCCGAGCCATACAACACCAAAGCCCAGCATCAGACAAAACTCGGTCGACAAGAACCACAGATCACCAATCGCAAGCCCGTTGTAGGCCGTGATAAATCCGACCCATGCCAGGTAGGCGCAAAGCAGCCGGTAGCCCTTGGTATCGATCAGGCGCCAGCCGTTGCGATAGAAAAACAGAAAAGATGAACAGGCCAGATACACGATGGCGAGATACTTGACGCCAAACGCAAGATCGTGAAGCGGTCGCCACAGTGAGCCCGAGAAATTCATGGCAATCAGGAACGCGCCAATGGACAGCCAGCGGTAGCGTCCCAGTATAAAAAAGGCCGCTGCCAGTCCGACCAGACCGGCAATCATGACCCATGCGATATCCGTCTGGTTGATCAGCAAAATGTTGAAGACCGTTTCGCTGCTGCCTAGGCGCGCGATCTGGTACGCAAAGCGCTGGCCGCCGGTGACCAGAAAGAAACACAGCAGCGCCCACGCGAACGCGGCAAACACGAACACGTTTACCGGGTCGGGCGGCGCAAGTCTTGACCGTGCAGCCTGATAGCGCGCACGCAGCTCCAGACGTTTGCCGGTTAGCGTGGTCACGCGGACTTCTCTATAGCGCGTTGCATCACTGCCGCCTGGCCGCTAATCGCCGGCGCGGCGCAGCTGCTGCGGGGGAACAAAGTCAGGGGCTGCGGATGAGTCCTGAGCATCTGCGGCCGCCGGCACCGGCGGCGCTGACTGCAGACTCATGCGCTGGCGGTCTGCCAGCACCTCCCCTACAACGTCCTCGCCTATCGCCTGTCGCCCCGACGAAAACCCGTAGACGAGCGACAGGTCACACAGCGTGTTGATAACCCGCGGCAAGCCGTCGGCATGTTGCCAGATCAGCTCCACAGCCGCTGCGGTAAACAGGTCCGGATCGCCCCCCGCGCAGGACAGCCGGTGCCGCACATAGGCCTGTGCCTCCGACACCGACAGCTGGCCGAGGTGGTAGTAGACCGACACGCGCTGCGCTAGCTGCCGCAGCTCATGACGCTCGAGTGTTGCTCGCAGCTCAGGCTGGCCGACCAGAATCAGATGCAGCAGGTAGTCTTTTTGCGCGTTGACGTTGGAGAGCATGCGCACTTCTTCAAGCGCAGCGGGACTCATGTTCTGAGCCTCGTCGATAATCAGCACGACCCGGCGCCCGGCTGCGTATTCGGCCACCAGGAACTTGACAAACTCGTCGTAAATCTCGACTTTGGTTTTATCGCGATAGTCGATACCGAAAGACATCAACACCCACTCGGATAGCTCGCCGAAAGAGCTGTGGGTAAAGTTGATGAGGCCGACTCGAATATTGTCGTCGAGTTCGTCGATAATCTTGTTGACCAGCGTGGTCTTGCCGGCGCCCACCTCCCCGGTCACGACGGTGAAGCCCTGCTTGCTGAGCACGCTATAGCGCAGCAGCGTCAGCGCGATGCTGTGATCCTTCGACATATAAAGAAAACCCGGATCGGGCAACAGCGCGAAGGGCGCATCGGCAAAACCGTAGAACTTCTCGTACATGATGGCTGGCCCCCGGGTCCTCGCTGGTCGCGAGTCTCAGTAGGGCGTTTTCACCTTGGTGTCGGACTTGTTCAGCACCGTACCGAGCACCGGAATACCGTCAAGCAGGTCCAGCGCTCGATACAGTTCGTCACGCGTGGTACCGCCGTTTTCCGTCACCATCAGCATGCAGTCAATGTTCGGCGCCAGCGTGAGGGCATCATCAACGGAAAGCACAGGCGGTACGTCCACCACGATGATTCGATCCGCGTAGCGTGAGCGCACATCCTCGATAAGGCTACGAGCCTTCGGCGAACTCAGCAGCTCGGCGGACTCGTCTATCGACGACCGGCCTGGCAACACCGTGAGCCGATCAATTCCGGGGTGAAACAGCGCGTCGCTGAGCGGCACGTCGTCGGATATACAGTCGTGAATGCCGAACTCGGGCTGATAGTCGAAGTATGTGTGGACCGAAGGCTTGCGCATATCACCGTCCACCAGCAGCACCAGGTGCGAGTGATCCATGGCCAGACTGATGGCCAGGTTGATCGCCGTGAGTGTTTTACCGCAGCCCGAAGACGGGCTGGTCACCGCAATGGAATTCCACGAATTGGCTTTCAGCTCCTGCAGGACACGGGTACGCAGCATTCGGTAGGTATCTCGCAGCGGATGCCCCGGAATACTGGCGGCCAGACGGTTGCGCTCGCGAGTTGCCAGACTCACCTGAATGGTTTTGGTGGCTGTATACCTGACTTCTGCGGGAGGTACGTACCCCGCCGCGGCGGCGCCATTGAGGGTGCGCACCGAGTCGGTCCGGCGTCCCGCCGGGTCCGGCGCCGAATCCCGCTCCCGGGCCGCCTGTTCCAGTGCCTGCTTGATCCTTTCCATGTCTAATCCAATCTCTGATCAGCAACCGCTAGAGCCCGAGCCGCTGCAGCGTGACAAACAGCAATACATCAAGCGGCATGACCGCCACATGCACGATCACCGCCGCCGCCACCACCATGACAGGGGCAGCCGCGATCCCGAGCCGGCGAATCCGCCGCGCACGCCGTACTTCGCTCTGATTCTGAATATACGGGATCTCGACCAGCGGCGGCTCGCCCTGCACGCTCTCGACCGCGGCGGCACCGCGGATCGAATTGTCGAACGCATCGGCAAACTGAGTGGCGGCCAGCCCGCACACCAGCGCAAACAAAACGGTCAACGCCATGATGGCCACCCGGTTGGGCTTGAACGGTTTCAGCGGCACGCGCGGCGGCTCTATCAGCACCAGCGACTCGCCCTTGGACTGGGTTTCGAGCGTTTCACCCATTTCCGCCGCAAACTGCTTGTCACGCATCACCCAGTAGCGGTTAGCAGTTGAACTCAGCTGGCGGGTCAGTGCAGCGAGATCCTTCTCGACCTGCGGCGTTTCCATCAGACGCTGCTCGTAGTCCAGCATGCGCCGCTGCAGCTCGGCTTTGGTCTCGCGCAGTGCGGCTTCTTCTGCATCGAGCGAGCTCAGCGAAGACTGCAGCGCAATATAGGCAGGATTATCCGGCACCAGAGCCGAGTCCATCTGCCGCTGAGTTCCCTGAGTCAGCTCAGCTTCGAGATCGGCTACGCTGTTACGCAGGCGCACCACGTCGGGGTGGTCGGCCGAATACCGCTCGCGAGCCACAGCCAGATCTGTACGCGCGGCGCGCAGGCTTGCCTCGATATCCGCCAGATTTACATCGAGCCCGAAGCGCTGCTTGATCGATTCAATATCGCGTTCGGTGCGCACCACATCGGGGTGATTGTCGCTGTAGCGGCTTTTGTAAACCGATAACTGGGTTTGCAGCGCTTTCAACTGGTCCGCCGGGGACAGCACCATACTCCCGTCGGCCAGACGTGACGCCGCCGTGGGTTCAACTGTCGCCATCTGCGCCTCAATGCGGATGCGGTTTTCCTCGATGGAATTCAGCTGCCGATCAATATCGAGCAACTGCGAATCGATGCGGTTCATTTGCTGCGTATTCAGCGCGCTGAGTGACGGCAGGCGCTCGGCATTGTCTTCCTTAAAGCGCGCCAGATTCTCTTCGAGCACGGCGATCTCGTTTTCGAGTCGCCGCACCTCGCTCTTCAGAAAGGTCGATGTTTCGGTCGTTTGCTCGGAGCGGGCCTTCAGGTTTTCGGCGAGATACAAGTCTACGAGTTCTTCCGCCACAGCATGGGCGGTCTCTGGGTCCTCACTCTCAAAGGACACGGTAAAACCGACCGCAATAGGTTGTGGCAAGCCGTTCGGTGCCACGGTCTCCCGACTCTGAATTTCGACGCCAATCTGTTCACGGACTTCGAGTGCCAGCAGCTCGGCTGGCTCATCCGCCCGCCGTTCCGGGAAGAGGTCGTATTCCTCGATGACGCGGACCAGATTACCGATGGTCAGGATACGCTCGTTCAGTTCGGTGACCTGACGCGTAGTGTAGGTGGTCACCGTCGACCGCAGAATCTCTTCCGGAACTTCCGCCTCTTCGAACAGGATAAAGCCGGTAGAGCGGTACACGTCGGGCAAGTACACTGCTATGGCGGCACCTGCCACAAACACGCCGCAGAATACGCCGACCGCCAGCTTCCAGCGCCGGGTTAATGCGGCGTAGTGCTCTCTAAATCCTTTTGTTTCGTCCACTAAGAAGCACCTTGCCTGGCGTGAGGACAACCGGTTCTCGCAGGTGATCAGCCGCCGTCTGTTGTTAAAATTATGGTGTGCAGCCTGCTGTAAATATTAAAGAGTCAGGCAGATTGCGGCTGTGAACCGACCCCCAAGCCGGGCATCAAAGATGCCTACTCTGACTAAATTTACAAATGTATTTTACCATTAGCTTCATATAGATGCGACGGGTTTTTCACTCGAAGGGGAACCCACAGCGCTTTGCTACGCTGCGACAATGTAAAGTCATTGAGATCGCTTACTCGCGGGCGACCGCTCGCTTCCAGAGGCTGGCCGTCAGGCGATAGATCTCGCGCCAGCGCCGCAGCAACGCCACATCTACGTCGCCCGACTTACCATAATGCAGTACAAACGCCCGCTCGGCACGCGGGGACAAGCGGTGATGCTCGAGCACAGCCGCCAGATCGAAATGTCGATCGCCGGCCCCGGCGTACTCCCAGTCAATCAGCATCGCAGTCGCTGACCCCACGATATTCCCGACGACCGGATCGTTATGGCAGACCACGTCGCTGGACGGACAAAGGCCGTCGAGCAATTCCTGCGCGCGGCAACACTCTGCCTCCGCACCTGGTTGGCCGCTGAGCTCCGCGTAGCGCGCCAGCCGGCTCGCGAGACGCAGCGGCGGAGCGGAGACAGGCGCCGCGTGCAGACGGCGCAGCGCGCTTGCCAACTGGCCGAGTCTATCCGGATTCGTCAGCTCCGTTCGAGTCCAGACTCTGCCCGGCTGATACCGGGTTACGAGGACGCCGACATCCGCGGCGACCGGAGAGGACACCAGCGCATGGGCAGCCAGCCGCTTCAACAGCCCGTACTCGGCCTCGCGGTCAATACCCAGTCGTGCCGCCAGGGGCCTGTCGATAGACAGCACGTAATGCTCTGCACCCCGGGCACACAGCCATTTGCAGCTCACAGGGCCAGCAGCAAGTTCGCGGATCAGCCGAGCGCCGTGCAACTCGGGCCGCCTGGCTAACTGCTGCCGCGCCTGATCGAGCAGCTTCATAGCGCCGCAGGTGCCGCCGGCAATCGGCCACGCCAGGTGCGGTACCCGGCCACGATGAGCACGAGGTAGACGATGAACAATGCGGCGGTCAGGGCCAGCTCACGTTCGACATAGAGGTAAATCGACACGCTGTCTATGACAAACCAGTAGTGCCAGCTTTGCAGCACCTTGCGGGCTGTGAGCCAGGTCGCCACCACTGCGCCCCAGGTGGTGAAGGAGTCGAGAAACGGGAACGCAGCCGTGCCAACGCGGCTGAGCGCGGCACCTGAAACCAGCGTCAGCAGCACAATCAATATCACGCCCGGCCCGTGCAGGGCAGCGGGCCAGGTGACCACGACCCGCGCAGAGCGGCCGCGCGCGCCTGCCTGCCATTGCCGCCAACCGTAGACCGCCAGTGCCATGTAGAAAATCTGTAGCGCCGACTCCATGTACAAGCCGGCCCTGAACATCAGCATGGCGTAGAGGCCGGCACTGAGCAATGCGCACAGCCAGCACCAGCGAATCAGGCGTATCGCCAGCCCCAGATATGCCAGTGCCAGGCTTACGGCCAGCCACTCGGTTACGCTCGTGGCCGCCACCGCGGCCGCGAGACTGCCGGGCAGCTCACTCAAGATCGGGCGTCGTGTCGATGGCGAGGTCCGAATTGAGATAGCGCGCGACGATGACCACTTTGCCGCCACTCGTCATCGCCGCACGCATGCAGTCGTTGACGGCCGCGGTGACTGCCGCAAATTCGCCGTTGATCTGGGTGCTCATCTGGTTGGTTAGCAGCTGCAGGTCCGGGTAAGTTCGCAACAGCTTGATGAACTCCCTGATCGCCGGCTTGTAGTCAGCATCCAGAGGGTAAAGACTCAGGTCTACGGTGATTCGCATCGTTTTTCTCCGGGCCGCTGAACCACGGCCGATGTCAGCAGTGCTTTTCTCAGAATTGCCATTCCAGCGTCAACCCCAGTTGCCGCGGATCACCGAAACGAGTGTAAAGCGCAGGCGCGAACGCCGGCGGCTCGTTGCCAAAGAAAAACCCCCGGGTGGCATAGTCTTCGTCGAACAGGTTCCGCGCCCACAGCGACAGCGTCAGTTCTCTCCAGGTTTTAGCCACGCGGACATTGGCCAGCCGATACGCCGGCTGCCTCTGGTCGTTGCTGATGTCAAAGAAAAAGCCGTCGATGGCGGTTACATCGAAGCGCGCAGCCCACCCGCTCGGGCCGGCCCAGCTGAAACCCAGGTTCGCGGTGTACGAGGGCGCATGCGCCAGGTCCCGGCCTTCGACCTCCGGCCGCACTTCCCAGCGCTCAATACGTGTATCCAGCAATCCCAGCGAGGCATGCAGGTCGAGGCCGTACGCCACGCGCCAGGTCGCCGCCGCTTCCAGCCCGTATGCGCGGGCAGCGCCGTTGTCAGTAGTGAACACAAAGGTATTCGGGTCGTTGGCAACCGCCTGCGAGGACTGACTCAGCTGAGCGTCATCGCGCAGCATGCCAAACACCGCCAGGTCGTAACCGAAGCGCCCGTCGGCCAGCTGACCTTTCAGGCCCAGCTCCAGGTTCCAAAGCGCTTCCGGGTCATAGCTGAAATTGGCGGGGTCGCCGCCCAGCGCCGCCAGCGACGGATTGAAACCGCCGGCCTTGAAGCCGCGCGCCAGACGCACGTAACTCTGGGTATTCCCGCTCCAGTCGTAGGCCAGCGAAAGGTGGCCGCCAAGCAGCGGTTCGACCGGCGAGAACCGGTTGCGAACCGTCACGCCCGGAGCCACGACGTTGTCGACCACGGTGTCAGTATAGCGGGCCGACCAGCGCTCCAGCCGGATACCGGCCGAGCCGGTGAGACGGCGGGTGAAACGTGTGTCGAACCCCGCAAAAATCGCCATGGTCCGCGACTCGAACTGGCTGCTGATCTGGCGATCCGCAAAACAAACACCCGGATCGCAACCCACGGCGGTCTCAATGTAGTCGCCGGTGCTGTCGATCGCGTTGCTTTCATCCAGCCGCTGCGCGAAGACGCCGACAACCCAGTCGGTCGTGTCGCCGAACAGCTGGCTGTCTTCGGTCGACACCATCCGCAGTTCCTGGCTGATCGTCGCGCGATCGCGGGGATTGCGATAGCGAAAATCGTAGACGATCGGCAGGAACGTTTGCTCGTTGACCCAGTCACCGTCAAAACTGAAGACGATCTCGGAGTCGGCTGCCGCCGTGATGCTGACGAGCCGCACGCCCGTGTCGAGCAGGCCCTCGATGCGCAGGGCGCCGGCCGCGGTCTGCTGCCGGTCCTGGCCAGGTTCATCTGCCAGCGTGACCGGGCCGTTGTCCAGCGCGAACGCATCGTAGCCGTTGTCGAAATCGGCATGCAAGCCGCTGAGCCGAATCTGCCAGCTGTCGCCGAGCTCCCAGCGCAGCTTGCCGCGCACAGTGAGCTCGTCGCGCCGATTGGTATCGTCACGCCCGAGGAATGCGTTGCGACGAAACCCATCGTCGCGATACCGGTGAACCGAGATTCGCCCAGCCGTGCGCTCGCCGAGCGGGCCACCGGCCGCGAAGCCGACGATGCGCGTCGTGTTGCTGCCGCCCGTGAGCTGCACACGCCCTTCAGCGATTTCGGTTGCCTGCGCCGTTTGCACGTAGACCATACCGGCCAGCGCACTCGAGCCATAGCGAGCACTCTGCGGGCCGCGCAACACGTCGACCTGTTCGAGGTCAAAGGTAGACGTGATGCCGCCGATTCCGGACAGGTCGATATCGTCCACGATGAAACCGACCGACGGGTTCGGCGCACCTTCGTACTGCTCCCGCTCACCAATGCCGCGCAGCTGGAAATAGCGAGCACGCGACCCCTCGCCCGACAGGTTCATGTTGGGGATCAGCCGCACGACGTCTTCGAAATTGGCCAGCGTGGCGGTGTCCAGCGTTGCCGCATCCAGCATAGTCACGCTGGTGTCGAGTTCCTGCACGGCAGCGGGCCGGTAACCGGCCACAACGATCTCTTCCGGCAAAGCCTCGACGGGCGCCTCTGCAGCGCCTGCCGACCGCCCAGCGGCGGCCAGCAGGGCCAGCGGGATGACAGCTGGAAACAGGCGCATGGACAGTCTCTCCTTCGGGCTGAGATTCAGCCGCGATATATAACGAGCCGGAGAGCACGCGCGAGGGAAAAGAGCTTGTCCTTTCCCTACGCCGGTACTAGCCGGATCAGGTTCACAGGGTTTTCCGCAGTGCAGAATCTCAGGCTCAGGTGAGCCACCCCTAAGGCGTGCCGCAAACGGTAGCACACTGGTATCAGCGCACAAGTCCGGGCACTGTCAATTAACACCGCTGCGGTTCTCTGCTATCGTTTCACACCTTTCGGGCCGCAACTGCCCCTACCCGCACTTAGCGCAGGAAAACAACCATGTCGGATTACGACTACAAGGCCATCGATGCGGTGGTCAATATCTGGAACGAAGAAGCACTGCGGCAGCGGCCCGGCTGGGGCGACAAATTTTTTCAGGGCAAGATGAACTCGAAGGAAAGCACGAACGCGGCCATCGAAATTGATCAGCTCATCGAAACGCTCGACGAGGCGGGCATCGATAAAGCGTTCCTGATAGCCGCATACAGTGGCAGGGTCGGCCTCCCTGGCTGCTATCACATGCCCTATGAGATCGTCGCACGCGCCTGCGAGCAGTACCCGGGCCGGCTATACGGGCTTGCTGGCATCGACCCCTTTGAGGGCATGAACGGAGTCAAGGCCTTTGAAGATGCGATCACCAACATGGGCTTTATCGGTGCGCACTTCTACCCGCACTGGTTTGAGCTTGCGCCCGACCACCGCAAGGTTTACCCGTTTTACGCCAAATGCTGGGAGCTGGGTGTGCCGATCCAGATGCAGGTTGGTCAGTCCATGGTCTATGCACCCGAGTTCCCAACGGTCAGCACCGGCAAGCCCCTGGCACTCGACGCTGTGGCGTGCGATTTCCCCGAACTCAAGCTCATCGGCATTCACGTCGGGATACCCTGGGTCGAAGAAATGATCGCGATGGCCTGGAAACACAAAAACATCTATATCGGTTGCGATGCCCACCGGCCCAGGTACTGGCCACAGGCATTTACCCACTACATCAACTCGTTTGGCCAGGACAAAGTGATCTTCGGCACCGATTTCCCGGTACTGCCTTTCAAACGCACCATCGAAGACATCGACGATCTGAACCTCAAGCCGCAGGCACGGCGCAAACTGATGCGCGACAACGCGCTGCGGATATACGGACTGCGCGACTAGCTAGTCGGCCTGCACCGTTGCGCGCGCAGCCAGCAGCGCATCCACCTCGGCGTCGGTTAAGCCCGCCTCGAGCAGCACTTCGCGACTGTGCTCGCCGAGCCGCGGCTGGTGGCGGCGATTCTCAGCGGGCGTGCCCGAGAAATTGACCGGAAACCGGGTCATCCGCAACTTGCCCTCGGTTGGGTGCTCGAATTCCTGCCAGAAATCAACCGCGTTGAGGTGCGGGTCATCGATGACGCCGTCGAGGGTATTGACGGCGTTGGTGGGGACGCTGGTTGGCCCGAACATGTCCAGCCACGCCTGCGTCGTGCGCGTCGCCATGATCTTGCCGGTCTCTTCGTAGGTGTCGTCGATATTCGCCACGCGATCGGCCAGCGTCAGGAACCGCGGATCGTCCAACAGGTCCTGACGGCCGGTCAATTCGCAGAACTTGCTCCAGTGCGCGTCCAGGTAGGGCAGTATCGCGATATAGCCATCGAGGGTTTTGTAAGGCTTGCGGTGGTAACTCATCAGCCGCTTGTAGCCGGCGTTGCCGATGGCAGGCTCGAAGGTCTGCCCCCACAGGTGCTCGGCCATGTTGTAGTAGACCATGCTCTCGAACATGGGCACTTCGATTTCCTGACCCTGCCCGGTCCGCTCACGTGCGTACAGCGCTGCAGTGACCGCATACACCACGTTTAGCGCTGTGGTCTTGTCGCACACGACGGTCGGCAGATAGCGCGGCTCGCCCAGCACCATGTTGGTCAGCCACGCGATTCCGCTGATCGACTGGATGGAGTCATCGAGCGCGCCCTTTTCACCGTAAGGCCCGTCCTTGCCATAGCCGTAAGTGCCACAGTAGATGATCTTGTCGTTGACCGCCTTGAAGTCCTCATATTCGAGGCCCAGCTTCGTCATTACCTGTGGCCGGTTGTTGTGCACCACGACATCGACGTCAGCGGCAATCTTCAGCACGGCCTCGCGCGCTTCCGGCTGCTTCAGGTCGAGCACCAGACTGCGCTTGTTGCGGTTGCAGGTGAGATACAGCGCGGCCATGCCCGGGTTACGGGCTTCACCGAGGCTGCGGTTGCTGTCCCCGTAGGGAGGCTCGACCTTGATCACCTCGGCGCCCATATCGGCCATGATCTGACAGGCCCACGGGCCCAGCACCACTGCCGTGAGCTCAAGGATTTTTACGCCGTCTAAAGGACCGGCCATCGGGATTCTCCTGTTTCAGGTTTGCGGGAGCCTGGCGCCAACGCCAGACATGAGTGCCCCGAACCTGAGCCAATAATAACGGCTGGGCACAAAAAAGCCCCGCCCCGTTGAGGGCGGGGCTGAGACACGCGCGCTAGATGTACTCGACCTGATCCTTGTAGCCGGGGTTCTCGAAGTCGTGCGGGTGATTGTGCCCGTCCTCCGAGACAACCCAGTTGAACAGATCGGGACGCTGCCGCTGCAGCTGCGCCGCAGCACGCTGACGGTTCTCTTCAGGCGTGGTCCACGGGTTCCAGTGGAAGTAATTGTGCAACTTGCTGTCGGTGCGACCGAAGGCCAGGATACCCAGCTCGCTGCGGAAAGACCCGTGGTTGATCCACGGCGGCCGCCAGAAGTAGCCGCCGGTTGGCAGCTCGCCGAACTGCATCATCGTTGACGTGCCGTAAATGTGATACGCCTCTTCGGCACAGTCATGGTAGGAAATGTTGTCCTGCCAGAACTTCGGCGTCATGCAGTACAGAAATGACAGTGCCTCGGTCAACGGATCGTACTTGAGGATCTTCAGCATGCAGCCCGGGGCCACAGCAGGATAGATCGCACCGCTGCTGGGCGCCCACTGGATACCGTCGTAAGAGTCAACCATGGTGAGCTGATCACGCATCGCCAGCGGATGATCCTCATCGGATTCCACGAAACTCGGTTCGGCAAAGTTGTACATGAGCATCGCGGTGGCGCCGCGCGGCACGTGCATTTCTTCAAGATGTACGCCGGCCGGCACCCGCAGGTAGTAACCCGCCGTGCAGACCTTATCGCCGTACTTGATCGAGCCCGAGAGGATCTGCATTTCCCATTCGGTGTAGCTCATGCCCGGGGGCATGCGATAACCCGCATCGAACTTGACGGTCATCGTACAGGCGCCCGTGTCTTCGTCGATACTCAGCATCTTGTAATGCATGCCCTTTTTGAACCCGGGCAGGGTCATTTTTTTGAACGCTACGTCGCGATCGACGAACGGCTCAATATGTTTGCGGCCCATAAGAAAACTCCAAAGCTATTTTATTCAGTGATCACGCGGCCTGCTGGCAGACGGGACCGGTTACCAGACGACCCGGTCCTTGCGGCGCGGCTTCTTGGGTATTTCTTCGTCCTTGATTATTCTGCGCTCGGTAAAGTGCACATTGAACCCGCGACCCGGTCGCTGAATACGCTCGAAGAACTCCTCGTACCACTTGGCTCGAGTCGGCGCGAGGTCGTCCATTTCCTTCGCGATCTTCTTGTAGAGTTCTTTCTGGTTCTTGATTTCCTTCTTTATCCAGGCCTTCGTCTTGGCCGGAACCTTGTGCGGAATAGTGTTCGCCATACTCCCCTCTTCTGGTTGGTAATCGCGCTGAACGCCGAGTGCCGACTATAGCCAGAATCAACTGGCCGCGCTAGGCCCGTCAGGCCGCGCGCACGGTATCCAGCCAGTCGGCCACTGCCGCCGACCACTCCCCGGGCTGCTCGTCGATGATGTCGAACGTGCCGCCCTGCATCTCGACATAGTCGAAGTCCGGTCGCAGCTTGCAGGCGCGCAGCGCTATCTCGTGTATCGAGTCACCGGTGTTGCTCAACACCATGCCGTCGACCTTGAGGTTCTGGATGGCGGCGCCGTGATCGTAGGCCATCACCGCGTCGTGCGGGTACCAGGCATTGGGCCAGGCCGCTGCGCCCGCCACGACGTGACGGTGAATCGCCTCGAGGTCGGTGTAGCCGTCCTGGGCCGCGATGCGGAACTGCCACTGCGCCGTCAGGTGACTGCCGTCGGCCTTGGGCGACCAGGTCTTCTCGGCTGCAAGATGCTGACGGAAGTGAGCACGCTCCTCTGCCGACAACGGCAGCGGCCCGTTCAGAATCAGCCGCGCAACCCGCTCGGGGAACTGTAGCGCCGCCTCGGTGGCCACGATGGCCCCGGTGTGGTGTCCCAGCATGTCCGCGCGCTCCAGCTTCAGTGCGTCCAGCACCGCGGGCACGATATGCACATAGTCTGCGATGGTCGGGACCTCCGCCGGACCGTCAGAACCACCGAAACCCGGCAGGTCAATGCCGATCACCTGGTTGCCGCGCGCCGCAAGCAACGACCAGACCTTATCGAACTGGATCATGGAAGTCGGCGACTGGTGCAACAGGACCAGCGGCGCACCGTCACCGAGCGTGCAGAAATGGATCTGGCCGAAGCGGCCATCCGTGTAAGCTTTGGTTGGTTTCATGAGTATTCAGCTTCCTTCGATAAAAATGACCGTGGCGTGTCTGCCGCAGCGCCGCGTACGACGATACGAGTAAAAGCGCGGTTCGCCAAATGTGCACCACTCGCCGCCGGTGATGGCACCGAGCCCCAGAGCCGCGAGCCGCTCGCGGGCCAGCTGGTAGAGGTCGCACGCCCAGT
>JGI12048J13642_10001615_pt1 | contig 47306 bp, 35 predicted proteins | sample ElkSlonscriptome_16_FD_13642 | JGI IMG/M metagenome (IMG submission 13642)
ACCCCCCCACCCCCCCCCACCCCCCCCCCCCCCCCCACACCGAAGACAGCGCAAGCGACGCCAACAGCAACGACGCCGACAGCCGCTCCGCAACGCCCGAGAACGCCGCCACCGACGACCAACGCAACACCTGACCGCCCTCGCCAGACACGCGATCAAACGCGCCGATCTATCCTCTGCCACTTCAACGAACCGACGCCCGCCGTCTCAACGAACCGACCCCCGCCGCGCCGGCGTACAAAGCGTGACAAAGTTCGGCGAGACCCGCCGCAACGGTCGCAGCCGAGTTCCGGAAAGGCCGGGCGAGAGTTTGAGAGCCGACGTTTCGAGCGGACCGAGGGGACCAAGACAATCGTGGGGGCATGTTTTTGGGGGGGTAGGAGTGATCCGATGCCGACGTATGACTATCGCTGCACGAGTTGCGACCACGAGTTCGAAGAGTTCCAGTCGATGAGCGCCAAGCCGCTGAAGCGGTGCCCGTCGTGCGAGACCGACTCGCTCGAGCGTCTGATCGGCACCGGCGCCGGTCTCATTTTCAAAGGCTCGGGCTTCTACGAGACCGACTACCGGTCGGAGTCGTACAAGAAGGCCGCGGAGAAGGAGACGAAGGCGTCGTCGGGCGACTCGGGCGGCTCGGGCGACAAGAGCGGGTCGAAGAAGGAATCCGCCGACTCGGGCGGCAAGTCGTCGACCTCCAGCGACGCGACGAAGAAGCCCGGCGCGACGAAAGCGTCCGCCAAGGGCGGCTCGTAAAGCCGACCGGCGGGATCGAGCCGAGGGTTCGCGCCGTGACCGGCAAGCCGATGACGCCCGATCCCGGTGGGGTTTGGGCGGTCCCGCGCGGCGCTGGCCGTGTCGGATCGCGGCGTACGGGTATCGTGTCTCGATGGACGAGTCGATCGGGCTGATTCAGTCGTATTTGTTGGACGGACGCGGTGGGGCGGCGAAGCTGGCGCGGCGTGGGGTGGAGGACTGGAAGCCGGGCGATCCGCCGGTTTGGGTTCATATGGACCTGACGGCGCCGGCGGCGGCGGGGTGGTTGGAAGAGGCGGCCGAGCTCGACGAATGGGTGATCGAGGCGTTGACGTACCCCGGCTCGCGGCCGCGGACGGTGGTGCACGAGGAGGGGGTGCTGGTGGTGTTGCGTGGGCCGAATCTGAACCCGGGGGCGGACGCGTCTTCGATGATTCCGCTTGCGATCTGGGCGGATCGGCATCGTTTGATCACGCTGCGTTCGGAGGCGTTGAAGTCGATCACGGATCTGCGGCTTTCGCTTGAGGAAGGGCGCGGCCCTGGGAACGTGGCGGACGCGGTGATCTTTCTTGTGGAGGCGTTGGAGGGGCGGCTCGCGGGCCTTGTGGCGCGGCACGAGGAGGAGTTGGATCGGCTTGGGGAGTTGGACCGGTTCGCGGACGCGCGATCGCGGCGTGCGCTGAGCGAGCTTCGGCACGACGTGGCGCGGCTGCGGCGGTTCTTGATCCCGCAGCGGGAAGCGGTGGGGGCGCTCGCGGCGGCGAAGCCTGCCGGGTTCGATGCGGACGATTTCGTGCAGCTTCGGGAGCAGGCGAATTTGTATACGCGGCTGGTGGAGGAGTTGGAGACGGTGCGCGAGGAGGCGGGGATCGTGCAGGAGGAGTGGGCGAGCCGTGCCGACGAGACGATGAACCGGCGGCTGTATGTGCTGTCGATCATCGCGGCGGTGTTCCTGCCGCTGACGTTGGTGAGCGGGATGCTGGGGATGAACGTGGGCGGGGTTCCGGCGTCGGACGAGCCGCTGGGTTTCTGGGTGGTGAGCGTGGTGTTGGTTTTGATGGCGTTGTTGGTGTTGCTTGGGCTGCGTGCGAAGCGGTGGTTGTGATCGGGGAGGGGACGGAGGGGATGGGCGGTTCAGCGGGCGTTGCGCTTTGTGGGCGGGGTCGCGAGTGGGGGCTGGGTTTGGTTGCGTTGGGGCTGCGTGTGGTTGCGTGCGGGCTGGGGTTGGTTTGTTGGTGGTGGGGTGGTGTGGGCGGGGGTCGGCGGGTTGGTTGAGTTCTGGGATGAGCTTGATGAGGCGTCGCGTTTCGGCGGCGGCGTGGGCGGTGAGCCGATCGAGTTCGGCGAGGAGGGCGGGTGCGTCGGGGCTGAAGACGACGTCGATGAGTGCGGCGAGGAAGCGGTCGTTGGGGAGCGCTGGGTTGGGGAGCGGTGCGGGGAGCATGTGTTGATGATGGAGCGGCGGCGTGGCCGGTCAAGGCGGCGGTGCGGAAAAGCGTGGTAGGGACGGACAGTTGCGCACGGCGATGGCATATGGGCGCGCAAGCAGGAACGAAGGGGCACTCCGAACAGGCTTAGTCGTCGAGCTTTTCCAACTTTATCCGAATTTCACCATTATCTGTGGGAACTAATTCACGGAAAGTATCTTGAAAACCAGGGTGACGCAGTTCTATTGCAGTAAGGTCCCGCGATCGAAACTGAACCCAAACCGGAGTATGACCCACAGCCGTATTATTATAAAAAACTATCGCACCCTCTGGTTTCGTTCGGATAAGCATTTTTGGGTATAAAGGTGGGAGCGACGAAAGCGCTCGGGAAGTCGCATTTCGAAACGCGGAACCGATATCACGGGAGTTTGAAGCGAAATCTGTGCCGGTACTGATGTCTTGCCACATGATTGTCGAAGTTTCTACATCTAGCAATCGGACGCTTACTTCTGCCCAAGCGCGGTAGTAGCTCCCGTCCTCCGTTCTGACACGCTCAACAGAGAAAGTCGTCGGAGTTGCAACAATCACACCAGGGACCGCTAGAACTCGCCCCCATTTAGCGAATCTATCTTCCATGGGAGCCCTTGCGATCGCACGGCCCGTTCGTCGCAACTGCATTTCGCGTTCGGCAATAGCTATATCATTTCTAGACGAGACGCGATAGCCTTTACGCAGGAGCGACTCATTGGACTGCGCGAAAATCTGCTCGAACACCGTCGCTTGTAGAGAGGTCGGGGCGGCTTCGGCATCCACGATGACCGCGATCTCGCGGTACTGCTCTACATTGAAGTCAGGCGATACCGGTGGAAGCGGGAGGGGTGTAGATTCACAGCCAATAGAAGCGAACAGGTTAATCGCCGATATCACCAATAGCAAGGCTTTATTCAAATCCATCACGTTCTCCAACTGAGAGCGTAATTGCATTCCGGACTTCGTGCCGACCGAGGGTGGCGTCGATCAATGTCTCCGCGAGCATACTCATCAGATCCCCGCGAGCAACATCGTGCCCCTGAAGTTGTAGCTCTTCGGCATCGATTACAGTTTCTTCAAATAAGAACACGCGCGCGATGAGAGTAGACGATTCGACATCAAATAGTCGAACGACTCCCGATGCGCGGAGAGTTGTGGTCGTGACGTCGAGGCCATATACGGTAATGTGCTCACTCGCTTCGTTTATCGCATTGAATGAAATCATAATCAAAAGTGGGCAGCCGTGAGATGAAGCTTTCTTTATATACGTGTCATGTGATTTCGTGGAAATATCCGCTGGCATGACTTGGCAGCTATAACTAGGTTTGTCGGCAAGAATTGATAACTCGCGTCTCAGCATCTCTGTGATGTCATATTTGGTGAGAAGGCCAAGGCGAAGGGGGATTCCTTGAACTATGACGCAGCACTCCGCGCCGTCATGATTAGTCGAAGCCGATGAGGCCTCAAGCGGCAGCGGATTAGGCGCTGGCGAGACTTTCGGTTCGGCACTGTGCCCGGATTGGGCGTTGCCAAAGAGAGGCGGGGGGCTTGCTTGAGATGGTGCCGATGAGAGGGCAGCGGCTTCGTTGTCCGATACGTGCTGGTCATTGGGCACTTGTGCGGGATTATGTAATAGTTCGTCTTGGTTCGCCCTTGAGAGAGAGCTGGCGAGAGTTAAAATGGCGGCAAAGACACAGGCGATTGCGATGTTTTCGAGGTCCCGGCGATTGTTGTTGCGAATCACGCAAACAAGAAAATATACGGTTGCCGAGATCGTCACTATTGCGGCTAGTTCATTGATTGTCAACATGACGCGGGTCTCCTACGGATGGCGCATGGGGGGTTGCACCCCAATCAAGGATAGCGGCGGGTGCGAGGCGCAGCAAGAGCGACTTGTCGATTCAAATACCGCCCATGAACGCAGTGGCGCGCCTCTCGAAGCGGGCGTCGATGCGGCGGTTTTTTTGGGTGACCACTCCCGCTCGACGACGCTGCGGCCGCGGTACACCCTCCGGGTCAGTGGCCGTCGGGCTTCGTCTGCTGGCCGGTCCGAGCGCTGCGGGATCGCGTCCCAAAGGCCGCGACGCTTGCACCACTCACGCACGCGCGGGTAGCTCTATCCCTTGTCGCCGGGTAAACATATCCGATAGGGACGCTTTGAGCGTGCCGCGCTTATCCCGCTCTCGATACTTTTGGATTCGTGGGCCTAGCCCGCGGTGATCGTCGCGGCCAGTGGTACTCCGTTGGCGTAGGTTACGAGATGGACCCTCGATCCGCACCCGCTCCGTGAACGATCCAATCTTTCCATCGGCGACAGGGTCCACCGTCCTGCTTTATCTATCGGAGGGCGGACCCGTCGCCTTCCGAGGCTTCGGTTTCGCCGACGACGGCCCGAAGATTGACCCGCTCGCGTGCCGAACATCCGAGCCGTCAGACGCGGCAGGGGCGGTTTTGGGTGAGGGGTCTATGGTTGTGGTCGATGGAAGACGTTGCGGCGACGGTGATTGATGCGATGGTGGGTGCCGGGTTCGAGGTGGTGCAGTGGTACGACGAGGTTGGTGGTGAGTGGGTGGTGCGTGCGGAGCGTGGGGTGGAGCGGTTTATTGCGCGGGGGCCGGGGCCGACGGAGTTGGTGGTGGAGGTGGCGTCGATGGCGGGATGGGTTGAGTTGGGTGGTGGCGGTAAGGCGGGGTGAGGGGTGGAGGTTGGGTGGAGCGGGGCGGGGGTCGGGTGGCTTTGAGGAGTGTTGGAGTTGGCGCGGGGACGGCCGGTTGTGCTGCGTTCGTCGGGGTGTGGCGGTGCGCGGAGCGGTCGCGTGGGCGAGGCGAGGTGGGAGGGAATGCGGGAGAGGGAGTTGGTGGGTTGGGTTAGTCGAGTTCGTGGACGAGGAGTCCGGAGCGGAGTTTGGGTTCGAACCAAGTGGACTTTGGCGGCATGATTTCGCCGGCGTCGGCGATGGCGACGAGTTGTTGGATGGTGACGGGGTGCATGGCGAAGGCGACGCCGCCGATGTTGTTGGGGTCGTCGGCGATGGATTGGTCGACGCGTCTTTTGAGTTCGTCGGTTCCGCGGATGCCGCCGACGAAGTCGATGCGTTCGTCGGTGCGGATGTCGCCGATGCCGAGGATGGGTTTGAGGATGCGTTCGTAGAGGAGTTCGTAGTCGAGGCTCGCGATGGGATCGGCTTTGTTGATGGAGGGATCGGGGAGTGTAACGGAGTACCACTGTCCGGCGAGGTACATGCCGAAGCATCCGGTGTCGCGTGGTTCGGGGTCCATGTCTTTTTCGACGCGAGCGACGGCGGAGAGTTTGTTGATGAGTTGATCGGGCGTGAGGCGGTTGAGGTCTTTGACGAAGCGGTTGTATGGGAGGATGTTGAGTTCGGAGGCGGGGAAGAGAGCGGTGAGGAACCAGTTGTATTCTTCGTGGCCGGTGTGTTCGGGGTTTTCGTTGCGTCGTTGCGCGCCGGCGCGTGCGGCGGAGGCGGAGCGGTGGTGTCCGTCGGCGACGTAGGCGGCGTCGAGTTTTTTGTAGGCGGCGATGAAGGGTGCGTATTCCTCGACGCGCCAGACGGTGTGTCGTACGCGGTCGGGTGCGGTGAAGTCGTAGAGCGGCTCGCCGGCGGAGTTTGCTTCGATGAGGCGTTTGAGGTTGTCGTCGTCTTTGTGGAGGAGGAAGACGGGGCCGGCGTTGGCGTTGAGGGTGAGGACGTGGCGGGTGCGGTCGTCTTCTTTGGCTTGCCTTGTTTTCTCGTGCTTTTTGATGACGTCGTTGGAGTAGTCGTCGATGTGGCAGCAGGCGACGACGCCGATTTGGGAGAGTTCGCGGGGGCCCTTGGCGGTTTGGAGGGTCATGGTCTGGCGGTAGACGTAGACGCAGGGCGTGTCGTCGCGGAAGAGGGCGCCGTCGGCGACGAGGCGTTCGAGGTTGTTCTTGGCGGTTTGGTAGACGGGGTCGGAGTAGGGATCGGTGTCGGGCGGGAGGTCGATGTCGGGACGGACGACGTGGAGGAAGGAGAGGGGGTTGCCCTCGGCGAGTCTGGCGGCTTCGTCGCGGTCGACGACGTCGTAGGGGACGGAAGCGACGCGTTCGGCGGCTTCGGTTGTGGGTCGGAGGGCCTTGAGAGGGTTGACTCGGAGCATGTCGGCTCGCTTTCGCGCGTTCTGGAGGATTGATCGGCTGATCGTGCGAGAGTCGGGCGGCGAAACGCATTGTTGATGCGTCGGTACGCGTTGGGGGCGGTGCGCCCGCGGTCGCAGGGGGGAGATGATACCGGTGCGCGTGTCGGTCGCGTGGGAGGCCGGCGCGGCTGCGGTGTGGGTTGGGTGCGGACGCGTTGGGCGCGGCGAGGGGCGGGCCTGCGGGGGGTGTCGGGTCACCTGGGGGACGTGGTTTGGCGTAGTCTGCGTGCGGTCGGGGGACGAGCGGGGCGGAGCTTTGTGGGCTGGCGGGGCGGGGCGAACTGAACGAAGCGAATCGAGGTCGATGGTGATGATGACGACGACGACGAAGACGAACAAGACGACGACGATGAAGACGGCGGCGGGGCGGATGGGGCTGCGTGGGTTGGGAGCGTTGGCGTCGGCGTGCGTGCTGTGCGCGACGTGCGCGGCGTGGGGCCAGCAGTTGGAGCCGCGTGGGGGCGGTGGGGGCGAGCGGGAGCGTGGGACGGGTGATCAGCTTCCGCGGCCGGGGCAGGAGTCGCGTGTCGAGCGGCTGGCGTTGGTTGGTGTGACGGAGGACATGATTCGGTCGGCGGACGAACGGTTCGCGCCGGAGCTGGATTGGGAAGCGGGAGCGGCGGACGATCGGCGTGGTTTGGAATGGTTCGCGCCGCATCTGCGAGCGGAGCAGGCTGAGCGGGAGGACGCGTTGGTGCGCAGCGTGTCGCCCGAGGTGCTGCGTCGGTATCACGAGTTGCTTGCGTCGGAGCCGCACCCGGCGGGCTCGAGCGGCGACCTTCGGGTGATCCGCGAGCTGGAGGCGTTGTTCAAGGATATGGGGCTGCTGGTGACGGTGCAGTGGCTGAGCGTGATGCTGCCGAGACCGGTGGATGCGGAGTTGGAGATCGTGTCGGGACCGGGGTTGGAGGCGGGGATGTCGCTGTCGGTTGCGGAGCCGGCGGTGGAGGGGCAGGACGCGGGTTCGCGGAAGGCGTTGGACATCGGGTGGAACGCGTACTCGGCGTCGGGGGACGTGACGGGCGAGGTGGTGTACGCGAACTACGGGACGCGGGCGGACTTCGAGCGTTTGGAAGAGCTCGGCGTGGAGGTTGCAGGGAAGGTGGTGCTTGCGCGGTACGGGAAGGTGTACCGGGGGGTGAAGGCTGAGCGTGCGGAGGAGGCTGGGGCGTCGGCGCTGGTGCTATTCACGGACCCGAGCGACGCGGGGGGCGAGCACGGCGAGCGTTGGCCTGAGGGTGGATGGCCGAACGAGCGTGCGATTCAGCGTGGTTCGGTGTTGCCGATGTCGTCGCCTGGCGATCCGGGTTCGCCGGGATTTGCGGCGTTGGCGAGCGAGCGTCGCGAGCGTCTTTCGGAGGAGGAGATGGGTCTGCCGGGGATCGTGGTGCAGCCGATCGGTTGGGGATCGGCGCGTGAGATTTTGTCTCGGATGGATGGGGAACCGGCGCCGGCAGAGTGGGCGGGCGGGATCGAGGGCGTGGAGTATCGGGTGAGCGGGGGGGACGAGTTGCGTGTGCGTGTGATGGTGGAACAGGAGTTGCGGGCGACGGTGACGGCGAACGTGATCGCGGCGCTGGAGCCTCGGGGCGGCTCGTCGGAGGGGTATCCGTTGCTGATCGGTTCGCACCATGACGCGTGGACGTATGGCGCGTCGGACCCGCTGTCGGGGACGATTTGCATGCTGGAGACGGCGCGGGTGTTGAGCGAGCGGGCGAGGTCGGGCGATCGTCCGACGCGGCCGATTCTGTTTGCGGCGTGGGGGGCGGAAGAGTACGGGCTGGTGGGGGCGGTCGAGTATGTGGAGTCGATGTACCGCGAGCTTCGGGAGACGGGGTTGGGGTACATCAACCTGGATATGTCGGCGATGGGTCCGAACTTTGCGGCGTCGGCGTCGCCGGAACTTGCGGGGGCGGTGATCGACGCGACGCGGAACATTCGGCACCTGAACGACGAGTCTGCGACGGTGTTCGGGACGTGGCTTGAGCGGACGCGGGGAGACGACTCGGAGGCGGCGGAGCCGCGGGTGGGCGTGCCGGGCGGCGGTTCGGACCACGTGCCGTTCGCGCAGCACGTGGGCGTGCCGGTGGTGACGCTGGGTTCGTGGGGCGCGTCGGGTGCGGCGTATCACTCGGCGGACGACACGCTGGAGTGGTACTGGTCGACGGTGGGCGAGGACTATCTGCCGGCGGCGATGGTGAGTCGGGTGGCGGCGGTGCTGGCGAGCCGCTTGGCGTGGGCGTCGGTGCCGCAGATCGAGCACCGGCGGGTGTTCGCGAAGGTGAGCGACGCGGTGGATTCGCTTGCGGCGGCGGCGGAGGAGCGGGGGTTGGAGTTCGGCTTCGGAGCGCTGACGGCGGAGCGTTTGCGAGGGTTCATCGAAGAAGCGCGGGAGAGCGCGGCGGCGTTTGAGGACGTTTTGCTTGCGAAGATCGATGATCCGTCGCTGACGCGTGGGGATCGGGAGTTGATTGTGAGTCGGCTTGTGCGGCTGTCGCGTGCGTGGGTTTCGGGCGAGGGGTTCTACCGGAACGATTTGTTTTCGGTGGATCTGGAGACCGGGTACGGGATGGTGTCGCTGCCGGGGTTGCGTCGGGCGGTGATCGGTGATGAGGCCGGCGACGCGACCGCGATGCGTGAGGGTTTTGGCGGGGTGGTGCGTGGCGTGGTGCCGGCGGGGCGGACATTCGGCGAGCTTGCTGAGGAGATGGGTTTGCTGCGTCCGGTGACGTTGAAGGGTTGGCGTTCGTCGGTGCGTCGGTTGGGGAACGGCGGGGTGAGCTCTTGGGGGGGAGCGACGCTTGACGGGGAAGGGGCGAGGGGGCGGTGGGCTCTTGGAGCGAGTTGGGGGGGAGTCGAGGCGGGCGGGGCGGCTATTTGCGTTTGTTGGCTTTGTTGGTGAGGAGGAGGAGGACGCCGACGATGGCGAAGACGGCGAGTCCGGCGAGTCCGACGTAGGGGTTGCCGATCCAGCTCACGTGTGAGGCCTTTGGTTGAGGTCGCGGCGGTGCGCGACGTGGTTTGGGGAGTGGCGAGGGGGCGGGGCGGCGTGGGTCGCGGAGGGGCGGTGGGTTGAGCGGTTGGTTCAGGGGTGTGGTTTTTCGAGGACGCCTGCGACGCCGAGCGTTTCGTCGTCGGCGCCGGTGGGATCGGCGACGGTTCGGGGTCGGTCCTCGTTGGATTGATCGTCGTCGCTTTCGGCTTGGCGGCGGCGCTGCTCGATGATGCCGAGGCATCGGTGTTCGACGATTTTTTCCATGGCTTCGGCGGTGACCATTTCTTCGACGACCATGGCGGAGGCGCCTTCGCTCATGGCGCGCATGCCTTTAGAGAGGTAGGTGGTGCGAGCGACGATATAGACGTTGGGGTTGAGTTTTTTGGCGGTGCGGCATGCGCGGAGTACGGCGGATTCGTCGGGTACGGTGAGGACGAGTGCGGCGGCTTCGCGGATGCCGGCGGATTCGAGTACTTCGGGGTCGGCGACGTCGCCGAAGACGACCTTTCGTCCGTGTCGTTTCTGTTTGTCGACGGTGTCGACGTTCATTTCGATGACGACGGGGTAGGCGCCGACGCGGTCGATCCGGTCGACGACGGCGCGTCCGACGACGCCGAAGCCTGCGACGATGACGCGAGCGGGTTTGTCGGCGGCGTCTGTGGGGGCTTCGCCGCGTTCTTCGGGTTCGAGTAGTGACTTGGAGCGGACCCACGGGGCGGTCATGGGGAGGGGCGTTCGTTCGGAGAGTCTTTTGCCGAGGGTGAACATGAAGGGATTGACGAGCATGCAGAGGAAGACGATGGCGATCCACTGAGACATGGTGGTGTCGTCGATGAGTCCCATGCGTTGTGAGAATCCGACGCCGACGATGACGATGCCGAACTCGCCTGCACCGGCGAGGGTCATTCCGACGACGGTGCTGAGTCTGGAGGAGAGCCCGGCGGCGTAGCAGGAAGCGGTGATGATGCAGGCTTTGACGAGGAGGAGGGTGACGAAGCCGACGGCGACGACGAGCCAGAAGGCGGGGTCGGGCTCGAGGACGAGCTGCGTTCCGACGGAGGTGAAGAAGACGGCCATGGCGACGTCGCGGAGCGTGCCGATCTGTCCTGAGAGTTGGTATTTGAAGGCGGTTTGGCTGAGGAGGAAGCCGCCGAGGAAGGCGCCGAGTGCTGCGCCGAGGCCGATGTAGGTGGTGACGGCGGCGCAGCTCATGGCGAAGGCGAGCGCGAGGACGGTGAGGACTTCGGAGGATCCGGCGCGTTGGGTGGTGGCGATGCGGAGGAGCCTGGGCATGAGGAAGAGTCCGACGACGACGATGGCGGCGACGCCGAGGACGGAGACGAGCGAGCCCCACCAGACGCTGCCCGAGCCTTCGACGTCGGCGGCGGCGCCCTGGTAGGTGTCGGCGAGTTTGGCGAGGACGGGGACGAGGAGGAGTATGGGGACGACGAGGATGTCCTGGACGACGAGGATGGCGAGAGACATGCGTCCGGTCATGCGGTGGAGTTCGCGTCGTTCTTGCATGAGTCGGAGGACGACGGCGGTGGAGCTGAGGCTGCCGGCCATGGCGATGACGGTGGCGGCTTCGACGGAGAGTCCGGCGAGGAGTCCGAGCGGTATGAGAGCGGCGGTGGCGAGTGCGACGGAGAGGACGGCGGCGGTGATCATCTGCCGAAGGCCGACCTTGAGCGCGGCGATGTCGAGATGGAGCCCGATGCCGAAGAGGAGAAGGACGACGGCGAGGTCGGCGACGTCGACGACGGCGTCGGCGGACTGGAGGATGCCGGTTGCGGAGAGGATGGCGCCGCAGATGAGGTAGGCGGGGATGAGCTGGAGTTTGAGCCGCTGCATGACGACGGCGACGACGGCCGCGGCGACGGTGATTTTGAGGAGGGTGAGCGTGAAGGCGGTGACGCCGCCGCCGCCGGCGGCGAGTGTGATCGAGGCGAAGCTGGCGAAGTGGTCCATCGGCGGCATGCTAAAGGGTTGGGGGGTGCGGCGGCGGGGGCGGGATGACTCGGCGGCTGGGCTTGGAGTTCGGCGGTGGGCGTGGGTGTGGCGGCGGCGGGGGCCGGTGGGTGAGGAGCGTTTGACGCGTTGGAGCGGTCGTGCGGTTGCGTGTGAGCGTCTTGCGGCTATACTTGCAGCATGGCGTCAGTGTGCAATCGTGAAACGATGACCCCGCGGCAGGCGTTGCGGCGGCGGGCGCGGTTTGATCGGTTGCTCGAGCCGGAGAAGTTGAAGGCGCTGGCGGAGCCGACACGTGGGCGGTTGTTGTCGTGCCTGTTGAAGTGCGGGCGGCCGTGCTCGGTGAGCGAGGTGGCGGCGTGCTGCTCGGTCGATTTTTCGGTGGTGGCGCGGCATTTGGCGACGCTGGCGAGGGCGGGGCTTGTGTCGAGCGAGAAGCGTGGTCGGACGGTGTGGTATAGCGCGGACGGTGCGGGGCTGGCGGCGTGGTTCCGGGCGCTGGGCGAGGCGGTGGACGACTGCTCGCCGAGCGTCGGCGGTTGTGACGATCCGTCGTGCGCGTGTGGGGGCCTGAGCGGGGGTGGGCGGCGGTCGGGAGGTGAGGCGTGACGATGGAGACGGGAACGCTGCTGCGCGAGCTTGAGCGGTATGCGGCTGCGCGCGAGGCGGAGTTCGGCGCGATTTCGTCGGAGCGTCGCGCGGGTCTTGAACGGCTTAGCACGTTCGCGCGGGAGCGGGCGTCGACGGGAAAGCCGGTGCGGTTGGTGTTCGTGTGTACGCACAACAGCCGGCGGAGTCAGATGGCGCAGTTGTGGGCGGGGGTGGGGGCGCAGCGGTATGGAGTGGACGCGCGGACGTACTCGGGGGGGACGGAAGCGACGGCGTTCAATGAGCGTGCGGTGGAGTCGATGCGGCGTGCGGGGTTCGCGATCGAGGCGCCGAGCGGGGGCGGCGCGAATCCGCGGTATGGGTGCGGATGGGCGAGGGTCTTGGGGAGATGGTTTGTTTTTCGAAGGTGTACGACGAGGCGCCGAACCCGGCGAGTGAGTTCGTCGCGGTGATGGTTTGCACGGAAGCGGACGGGGCGTGCCCGGACGTTGCGGGGGCGACGGGGCGGTTTGCGTTGCCGTATGTGGATCCGAAGGCGTCGGACGGGACGGGGCTGGAATCGGCGACGTATGACGATCGTTGCGCGCAGATCGCGCGAGAGATGCTGTACATGATGAGCCGGGTTTGAGCGCTCGGAATCGGAAGGACGGAACGGCGATGACGGAATCGAAGTCGAGGGACGCGGTGCGTGAGACGGTGCGCGACGGTTACGCGGAGATCGCGCGATCGGGTCAGTGGTCGGGGGTTCGTCTGGCGTCGGCGCGGCTGGCGGAGGGCGGGGGCGGTTGTTGTGGCGGTTCGTCGGGTGGGGGCGGTTGCTGCGGGCCGACGACGCTGACGGCGGATCAGGTGGCGGAGGCGGTCGGCTATGCGGCGGAGGACCTGACGGTCTTGCCCGAGGGGTCGAACATGGGATTGTCGTGCGGGAACCCGACGGCGTTGGCTTCGTTGGCGGTCGGGGAGGTTGTGGTGGATTTGGGCTGCGGCGGTGGTTTTGATTGCTTTATCGCGGGGCCGAAGGTTGGGGCGGGTGGACGGGCGATCGGTGTGGACATGACGCCGGAGATGTTGAGCAAGGCGCGAGCGAATCTGGATTCGTATCGAGAGCGGAGCGGGTTGGAGAACGTGGAGTTTCGTCTGGGTGAGATCGAGCACTTGCCGCTGGCGGACGGATCGGCGGACGTGGTGATTTCGAATTGCGTGATCAATTTGTCGCCGGACAAGCGGCAGGTGTGGCGAGAGATCGCGCGGGTGCTGAAGCCGGGCGGTCGCGTGGCGGTGTCGGACCTGGCGTTGTTGAAGCCGCTGCCGGCGGGCGTGCGTGACGACTTGGAGGCGTTGGTGGGGTGCGTGGCGGGCGCGGAGCTTGTGGAGGAGGTGCGCGCGGCGGTGACGGCGGCGGGATTGGAGGGGCTGGAGATGACGGCGAAGCCGCAGTACATCGAAGCGATGACGAACTGGCAGGACCCGCTGTACGAGCGGATTGCGGCGGCGTTGCCGGAGGGGGAAGGGATCAGCGACTATGTGGTGAGTCTGGACATCAGCGCGCGGCGGGGGTGAGCGGCGGGGGTGCGATGGGGGCGTGCGTGGCGGTGGCGGAGCCGGGCTGCTTGTGGATGCGGAAATTCTTGGGATGAGCTTGACGAAGCAAACCGACATGGGAGACTTGTCGTATTGAGGGGTGGGTTTCGCGTGGATCGCGGCGTTCGTTCGGCGGGCGAACCTTGCTGAACGGGGTGGCGTGAAGCGTGGCGACCGGCGCTTTCACAGGGCGCCGGGCGGTGTGCCCGGACGTGACGGCGTTCGGGATGGCACGGCCGGGTCGTCTCGGTGTTTCACACCCGGGTCGGCGCGGGGGTTCGTTGCGAAAGGAGGTGATCCAGTGAACAACTGTGACTGTATGAGGTGGCTGCGCGGGTAACGCCGCAGCTCGACGGAGCTGTGCGTCGCGCAGCTGCCCGTACCCGTACGGCTCTCTTGTTCCGCCTCCGTTTTCGTTTGGCGACGAGACGGGCGGTGACAGGAAAGCAAGCCAAGGTCCGCCGTGATCAAGCGATCGCGGCGGACCGTTTTTTTGTGTTTGGGTAGGCGGTCGGATCGCGTGACGCCGCGGCGGGTGCGACGTCGTGGGGCGCGACGGGCCGGTTCGGGGAGAGCGGCGATCGGGGTCGTTGCGGGCGGGGCCGGTTCAGCTTTGGAGATGCTTGCGGACGGCGTGGTCGAGGTCGAGGAAGTCGGCGAGGTCGATGGGGTCGGTGAACTTGACGCCGATGCGGTGGAGTCGTTTGTGGACGTGGATGCAGTTGATGACGGAGCCTAAGATCATCTCGCGTTCGCCGTCGTTGCGGAGGAGCATGACGGAGCATGACGATCCTGGGTAGATGAAGGTGACGGAGATGGCGCCGAGGCCGAACTTTGAGAGGTCTCGGCATTGGAGGCAGTGCGTTTCTGATTCGCCGACGGGGTTGCGAACGACGAGCTGGACGTTCATGGCGTGGTAGGGGAGGCGCTCGTTTTTGCGTTTTGATGCGGCGCATTTGACGTTCCACTTGGCGTCGAGTGCGTCGTGGAGTTTGCGCATGCTGTCGCTGGTGATGCGGGCTATCTCGCGAGCGCCGACGAGTCGAGCCATGGCGGATGTCTCCCGGTCGGCGGAGGCGCCGAGGTGTTGGGAGGGATCGGCGATCGCGGTTTAGTGGGAGAGCGGGGGTTCGGCGGGGCGGTTGTAGTGCCGGAACGGGGTCGGCACAGGCCGCGCTGATGGTCCAACTTGCCCGGGAAGTTCGTTATGGGGTCGGGATCGAGGGCGGGAGCGGGCGGGGTCGGGAGGTCGCGGAGCGGCTGCCCGTCGGTCGGGTGGGTCGGTGGGGGGGCGATCAGACGGCGACGGGGGCTTTGATGGTGGGGTGTGGGTCGTAGCCGTCGATGGCGATGTGGTCGGCGGTGAAATCGTCGATGCGGCGGACGTCGGGATTGAGGATGAGCCGGGGCGGCGGGCGGTGATCGCGCGAGAGGAGGAGCTTCACCTGTTCGACGTGGTTGGCGTAGATGTGGGCGTCGCCGAAGGTGTGGACGAAGGAGCCGACGTCGAGGCCGGTGACGTGGGCGACCATGTGGGTGAGGATGGCGTACGAGGCGATGTTGAAGGGCACGCCGAGGAAGAGGTCGGCGGAACGCTGGTAGAGCTGGCAGGAGAGTGCGGCGGGGCGGCCCTGTTGGGGCGGGGCGACGTAGAACTGGAAGAGGAGGTGGCAGGGGGGAAGGGCCATGCGTTCGAGTTCGCCGACGTTCCAGGCGCTGACGACGTGACGGCGTGAGTGTGGGTTGTGGGCGATGTCACGGACGACGGCGGCGAGTTGGTCGATCGTGCGACCGTCGGGGGCGGGCCATGAGCGCCATTGCTTGCCGTAGACGGGTCCGAGTTCGCCGTCGTCGTCGGCCCATTCGTCCCAGATGGAGACGCCGTGCTGGTGGAGGTAGTCGAGATTGGTTTCGCCGCGGATGAACCAGAGCAGTTCGTGGATGATGCTGCGAGTGTGGACTTTTTTGGTGGTGAGGAGTGGGAAGCCGCGGGAGAGGTCGAAGCGGATCTGATGGCCGAAGGAGGAGATAGCGCCGGTGCCGGTGCGGTCGGGTTTGTGGGAGCCGTGTTGGAGGACGTGGCGGAGGAGGTGGTGGTATGGGGCCATGAGCGGCGCGTCGGCGTCGCTGGTGTGGTGAGGGGCGGGTGACAAAGGGGGCTTTGGTTCGGCGTGGTGTGTCACGGTTGGAGGATGGAAGACCGGCGGCGGGCGTTGGCGGAGTCGACTTCGTGGGACGAGTGGAGCGCTCGAGCGCCAAGTTGCGACAGGGTGATGCGACAGTATGCGCCAGGTTTTGGACAGGGGGTGCGGGCGCGGGTGTGGTGGGGGTCGGTGAGCCGGGGGGGTGGATGGAGCGATAGCGGTCGGAGGGTTTGGCGGGGCGAGGGAGCGTCGGCGCCCGGGTAGGGGTCAGGGGCAGGTGAGGCCGAAGCGGGCGAGGATGGTGAGGAGGTCGTCGGCGGTGACGGTTCCGGAGTCGTCGAAGTCGCCGTCGACGGGGCCTTGGGTGGTGGGCTGGCCGAAGTTGGCGAGGACGGTGAGGAGGTCGTCAGCGTTGACGAGGAGGTCTTGGTTGGTGTCGCCGGGGCAGGGCGGTTGTGCTTGTGCTTCGCGTGCGCCGAGGTCGACTGGGGAACCGACTCGGTCGTGCTGGTCGGGGATGTCGACGGATCGGGGGAGCCCGGCGGCGTCGAGGGGGAGCGGCTCGGAGGTGTCGCCGTCGCCGTCGACGTCGAGCGAGTCGGCGGGGACAGTGGCGGGTGAGGCGGCGTCGAGGGCGGGGGAGTCGAGGGCGGGGGCGAGGTCGTCGTCGGGAGTGCCGAGGATGCCGTCGGGGCCGAGTCGGTCAGCGAAGAGAGGCGCGGCGATGATGGGATCGGTGATGGGGAGTCCGGCGAGCGGGGCGTCGATGAGAACGGTTTGTGCGTCGAGTGTGGCGAGGGCTGAGGCGGCGAGTTGGGCGGGTGCGTCGTCGCCGAAGCCGTCTTGGTTGTCGGCGACGACGGCGTTGGTGAGCGTTGCGGATCCGAAGCCGAGGTAGACGGCGCCGCCTTGGATGAAGGAGCGGTTGGCGAGGAGGGTGGCGTTGCAGAGGGTGAGTTGTCCTGAGGCGGAGTTGAGGGCGCCGCCGTTTTCGAAGGCGAGGTTGCGTGTGAATTCGCCGTTGTCGATGGTGAGCGAGGCGGCGTTGTAGACGGCGCCGCCGTTGGCGGCGGTGTTGGAGCCGAGGCGGAGGTTGGCGGCGTGGGCGTCGGCGGCGTTGTTGAGAAATCCGCCCCGGGAGGCGGTGTTGTCGTAGCCGTTGACGGCGAGGAGTTCGAGTGTTCCGGAAGGGGTGTAGATGGCGCCGCCCCATGTGGCGGTGTTGCCGAAGAAGTCGGTTCGTTCGATGCGGACGGTTCTGCAACAGGCGAGGATGGCGCCGCCGAAGCGAGCGTCGTTGGAGGCGAAGGTCGAGTCGCGGACGAGGAGTTGCGACTGGGAGTTGAGGGCGCCTGCGTCGCCTTGTGCGCGGTTGTCGAGGAAGTCGGAGCGTTCGACGGTGAGGACGCCGTTGCGTGTGGAGACGGCGCCGCCGGTGTGGGCGCGGTTGGAGAGCAGCGCGACTCGGCGGAGGGTGAGGTCGGAGAAGCGTGTGGCGACGGCGGCGCCCTCTCCGGCGAGCGGGTTGGCGCCGTCGGGCTGTCCGATGGCGTTGCCGTCGCGGATGGTGAGCGTGTCGAGCAGAGCTTCTGCGAGGTCGGCGGCTGGGGGTGCGATGAAGGTGACGACGTTGAAGGCGTTGTCGTCGATGGTGGCGTTGTCGCCGAGTTCGCCGGAGAGGATGGTGTCGGGCGGGTCGTTGGGGCGTTGATCGGGCGTGAGTTCGCTCCCGGTGAATCCGCCGAGGATGTGGAGGTCGTCGATGAGGGAGAAGGTGGCGTCGCGGCCCGGGGTGGGTTGGAGGTCGGCGTCGAGTGTGGGTCGGTAGAGGCCGGCGGTGAGCCAGAGTTCGACGCGTGCGGGCGGGGAGGCGGCGTCGAGTGCGGCGCGAGCGGCCAGCAGGGCGTCGTCGAGCGAGTTGTAGGCGGTGCTCCAGCTCAGGCCGTCGGGTGTGGGAGCGAGAGCGCCGGCGTCGACGCGGATGACGAGCGGGGTGGATCGGGCGAAGCTCGTGGGAGCGGAGGCGGCGACGGCGAGACAGGCGAAGGCGGCGACGCGGAGGCGTCTGGGCGTCAGCCGGCTGCGGGCCGGTTTCGGCGCACCGTGGGGGTGGGTCGCGGGTGGGCGAGCTTGGTGGACGGCGTGCGGAATGGGTGGGTGCATGGCGGGTCGCGGTCGTGGCGTTGGATACAAACGGCAGTCGTGCGCCCCGCCTGAGGTCTCTCGTGGGGGCACCCTACCCCGGACTGGGCGGTGGTCAAGGCAAGAGGGAAGAAGCGGGGCCGGATCGAAGGAGCGGTGAATGCAGGGGCGGCGGAGTGGCAAGATGGGCAAGCTGGTTCGTTTGCGTCGTGCAAGCGGACTGTGAAGGGGCGAGAATGTCGGGCTGGCGGGCTCGGATCGGCGTTCGCGGATCGGATGCGGGCTTGACACGGGGGCGGGTTCGTGTAATTTGTAGCGGTCACCAGCATTGGTGAATTGAGACGACAAGCCCTCGCTTCGCGGCCTGAGAACCCGCGTCGCACACACTTGAACGAGAGAGAGTCCTCCCATGCAGAAGATTGTTGCTTTGACCGCTGTGGCGGCGCTCGCTGGCGTTGCATCGGCGCAAACGGTGGTGCAGAACCAGTCGTTCGGTTTCCCGCTGTCGCCGGGCTCGCAGACGCTGAGCTTCGACGGCTTCCAGGCGTCGCCGGGTTGGAACACGCTGTGGCAGCTCGACTCGGTCGAGGTCATCATCGACCTGACGATCGGTGCGGACGTGACGGCGGAGAACGACGCGGCGATCGACGCTCCGTCGTTTGGCCTGACGCTGAACGGCTCGGGCAGCGTTTCGGTCGAAACGCTCGGCGGGTTCGCTCCGATCAACTCGGTGGCGGCGTCGAGCGCGCTGGACTCGAGCGACGGCGTGGCGGGTTCGGGCCCGGACTTCTTCGACTTCGGCAACGTGTCGGACTCGTTCAACGCGAACGACATCACGTTCGGTCCGGGCGTGGCGCCGTTCGACACGGCGGCTTCGATCCCGGCGGACGTGAACGCGAACGCGGCGTTCGGCTTCACGGGCACGACGGACGCTTCGCTGAACGTCGCGAACCTTGCGGCCTCGGGTCAGGTGACGCTGATCTACAACTACACGGTGATCCCGACGCCGGCCGCGGCCGGTCTGTTTGGTCTGGCGGGCGTGGCTGCGCTGCGTCGCCGGCGCTAATGGCCGTCTGAATTCCGCTGCGAGCGGGACTGAGAACGAACCACACGACCGCCCCGTGAAAGCGGGGCGGTTGTCGTTTTGCGGGGGACGCGATGGATGTCGCGTTGCTGCGGGGGTGTGCGGCGGTGCGGCGGTGTGGTGGCGTAGTGAACGTCGGCTTGTGGAGAGGGGGTGCGCGGGCGTGGCGTGAGCGGCGGAGTCTTGGAGGTGCGGGTTGAGGGCGGGATCAGCGTCGCTTTTTGCGTTGTTTGAAGCCGCGCTTGGACTTCGACTTGGAGGAGCCTTTGCCGGCGCCCATGAGGCCGGAGACGTCGGGCATGCCGGCCATACCTGGGAGTCCGGCGCCGCCTGCGGCCTGCATTTGCTTCATGGCGTTGAGCTTGCCTTTGGCGCCCATGCCGGCCATCTGCTTGCTCATCTTGCCGATGAGGTCGAACTGCTTGGTGAGGCGTGAGACGTCTTCGGTCTTTGAGCCGGAGCCCTTGGCGATGCGTTTGCGCCTGGACTGGTTCATGAGCTTGACGTCTTTGCGTTCGACGGGGGTCATGGATCGGACCATGCCCTCGACGCGGTCGAGTTGTTTGTCGTCGACGTCGACGTCTTTGAGCATGGACCCGACGCCGGGGAGCATGCCCATGATCTGTTTCATGGGGCCCATGCGTCGGAGGGTGCGGAGTTGTTTGAGGAAGTCGTCCATGGTGAGTTCGCCTTTGGCCATTTTGTCGGCCATGGCTTCGGCTTCTTCTTCGGTGACTTCTTCCTGCGCCTTTTCGACGAGTGAGACGACGTCGCCCATGCCGAGGATTCGGCTGGCGATGCGTTCTGGGTGGAACTCTTCGAGTTGGTCGAGTTTCTCTCCGGTGCCGATGAATCGGATGGGCGCGCCGGTGACTTTCTTGACGGTGAGTGCGGCGCCGCCGCGGGTGTCGGAGTCGAACTTGGTGAGGACGACGCCGTCGATGCCGAGGCGTTCGTTGAAGACGCGTGCGGAGTTGACGGCGTCTTGGCCGGTCATGGCGTCGACGACGAGGAGCGTCTGGTGTGGGCTGAGCGTGGCGCTGACGGCTTTGAGCTCGCCCATGAGGTCGTCGTTGATGTGGAGGCGTCCGGCGGTGTCGAGGATGAGGGTGTCGACGCCTTTGTCTTTGGCTTGTTTCCAGGCGTTTTTGCAGACGTCGACGGCGACGCCGACGGCTTTGCCGTACTCGGCGATTTTGTCGGGTTCGGAGTAGAAGTGGACTTGTGCGCCGCCGGGCATTTCGTCGCGGACCTGTTGGGCGACGGTTTCGAGCTGTTCGACGGCGGCGGGGCGTTGGAGGTCGGCGGCGACGAGCATGACGGAGCGGCCGCGTTTTTTGAGGTAGGCGGCGAGCTTGCCGCAGGTGGTGGTTTTGCCGGAGCCTTGAAGGCCGGACATCATGACGACGGTGGGCCCGGGGGAGACGCGGACGACGCCCGGGGTTTCTTCGGCGCCTTGTGAGATGAACTCGACGAGGGCTTTGTGGACGATGCCGATCATCTGCTCGCCTGGTTTGAGCGAGTCGAGGACTTTCTGTCCGAGCGCGCGTTCGACGACGCTTTCGCAGAACTCGTCGACGAGTTCGTAGTGGACGTCTGCTTCGAGGAGGGCGGTACGGACCTCGTCCATGGCGTCGCGGATGTTGGACTCGGTGAGGGCGCCGCGGCCTGAGAGCTTTTTGAAGGCGGCGTTGAAGCCGTCGGAGAGTCTTTCGAACATGGTCGTTCCTCTGTGGCGTGGAGCGTCTGCGTGAAGGTGTGTGGAGGCTCCGGCGGGGCGCCGGGCGTGTGTTGATGGCGAAAGGAGCGGATTGTAGTCGGTCGGGAAGCGGCGTCGCCGCGGGAGCGGTGCGTGCGGAGGAGGGGTTTCGCGAAGAAGGGGAGCGTTGGGTGGGTCGTGAGCGCACGAAAACCGCCCCGGCGAATGTTCGCCGGGGCGGAGCACGGTTCACGTCTCCGACGCGATCAGGCTGTGTGTCTCAGCGTTAGCCGAGGAGGGAGAGGGCGCTCTGCGGCTGCTGGTTGGCGAGCGAGAGGATCTGGCCCGCGGACTGAGACAGGATCTGGTTGCGGGTGAGTCCTGCGGTCTCGGTGGCGAAGTCGGCGTCACGGATGACGGATTCGGCAGCGGCGGTGTTTTCCATGGTGACGCCGAGGGAGCGAACGGTGGCTCCGATGGTGTTCTGCTGGAAGGCGCCGAGTCGTCCGCGGAGTCCGGAGACGTCTTTGATGGCTTGTGTGACGGCGTCTTGGGCCTTGCTGAGGTCGCCGTCGACCATGTTGAGGTCCTTGCCGGAGCCGAGGTCGGCGAGGAAGTTAGAAGAGCCGTCGTCGAGGATTTTGCCGATCTCACGGACGGCGACGTTGCCGATGCCGAGCGAGACTTTGCCGGCGATGTCGACGTTGCCGGCGAGCTGGAATTCGGCGCCGCCGCCTTCGATGGTGAAGGTGGGGTTGGCGCCGCCGACCTTGCCGACGCCGCCGCCGGAAGCGGAGCCGCTGGTCCACTTGAGGTCGACCTCGACGTCGAGGAAGTCGGTGTTGATTCGTGCGGTGGTGCCCTTGGTGGTGGCCTTCTGTCCGTTGATGAAGGCTTCGACGTTCTGGCCTTCGTCGGTCAGTCCGTTGGAGAGGCTGCCGGCGTTCCAAGCGGTGTTGGCACCGGTGGCGGTCAGTTCGCTGTCGTCGTCGAGGGCGATCACGCCGCCGGTGGCCTGCCCGCCGTCGTCGACGACCTTGAGCGTGACGAACTCATCTTCGCCGCGTTCGACGGAGGTGAGTCGGAGGTCGTCGGTGCCGGAGACGGTTGCTTCGACGCCGGTGACGTCTTTGAAGGTGTTGATGGTGTCGACGATTTCCTGGACGGAGGCGCCGGAAGCGAAGGAGAGTTCGCGTGAGCCCTCGGCGCCGGCGATTTCGATGACGAACTGGTCGTCTGCGGTGGCGAGGTCGAGGGCGGCGCCGCCGAACTGCATGAAGAAGCCGCCGACCTGTGCGGACTGAGTGACGGAGACCTCGACGTCGAGTGTTTCGCCGTACTCGAGTTTGGCGCCGTTGACTTTGTAGGACTCGATCTGCGAGTCGACGCCGGTGACCTGGTAGTCGAAGGAGCCGTTGAGGAGCTTGGCGCCCTGGAAGGAAGTGGAGGCGGCGACGCGGTCGATGGTTTGGAGGATGGAGTCGACCTGAAGCTGGTTGGCTTCTTTTTCCTCGTCGGAGAGGCCCGCGGTGTTGGCGGTGGTGGTGACGAGGGACTGGAGTTCGGTCAGGAGTGAGGAGATCTCGTTGAGGCCGCCCTCGGCGATGTTGACGACCTGGTCGGCGCGTTCGGCGTTTTTGATTGCCGAGGAGATGCCTGCTTGCTCGGCGCGGAGGTTCTGGGAGGCGATGAGCCCCGCCGGATCGTCCTTGCCGCGGTTGATGCGCAGGCCGGTGGAGAGTCGCTCGAGCGAGTTGGCCAATGCGTCGTTGTTCTGGCCGAGCACGCGCTGGGCGAGCATCGACTGCACGTTGGTGTTGATGCGTGTCATGGTGTCCTCCGTGAACAGTGCGGGCGCGGCGATCGCGCCGCGGAGCCGCGTGTCGGCTCCGCCGAACGGTGTCGGAAACGTGTGTGCTTTCCGGACGGCCGCCGTGGTCATCCGGGCCGTGGTGTTCTCGGCTCGGCCGAGAACGTCGTGCGGGAGAGTGGATCGGCGTTCGGCGGGGATCGGTCAATCTTGCGCGTCGGAATGTCGGCGAAGATTGCGCAGGTGTGCCGGTTGTGCGGGCTCGGGTCCGGGAAGGGGGTTGATTGATGGGCGAGGGGGCCGGTGTAATGGTTTGCGGACGGTCCGAGTACGGTGCGGCGCGTCGAAGGAGGGTGGGGGAGGCCGTGTGGGGGCGGCGTCATTGGAATGGGGCAAAAATTCCGCGCGAAACTACCTGATAGCCCGCACATGGAAGCGGGGCATGGTGTAGACTGCGAGCGATTCGGAAAGGCTATCGGGCTATCCGAATAAAGGGGGTCTGCCGCATCGCCCTGTTAAGGGTGATTTGAGACCTGTCACGCAGCGATCGTAAGCCACTGCTTCAGGGGAGACGAATGTGAATCAGTCGAACGCACCGATCAACGCCCAGGGCGTGAACCACATCGGGATCGCGGTCCGCTCATTGGCGGAGCAGCGTCCGTTTTATGAGGGCGTGCTGGGGGCGCGGTTCGAGGGCGAGGAGGAAGTGGTGGATCAGGGAGTGAAGGTGGCGTTCTACGCGATCGGTCCGGTGGGGAACGAGGTTCGGCTTGAGTTGCTCGAGCCGACGCGGGAGGACTCGCCGATCGCGAAGTTCATCGAGAAGAAGGGGGAGGGGATGCATCATGTGGCGTACACGGTGGAGGGCATCGCGGATCGTCTGGCGGCGTTGAAGGCGGGGGGCCATCGTCTGATCGACGAGACGCCGCGTGCGGGGGCGCACGACTCGAAGATCGCGTTTATGCATCCGAAGTCGTCGTGCGGTGTGCTGACGGAGTTGTGCGAGCCGAGCCACAGCCACGCGTGAGCGGTGAGCGGATGGGGCGGGGGTCGCAAAGGACAGTTGAAGTCGGTGCGGCGAGGGCCCGTTGTCGGGGCCGATCGTCGAGAGCAGGGCGAGAGCCGAGGCGGAAACGGAAGGTCAACATGTCTCAAGTTGGCGCGAAGCCCGGGTTGAAGCAGGACCCGACGATGGCGGATCGGATCGCGGAGCTGCATCGCCGTCGTGAGAAGGTGATGCTGGGCGGCGGCGAGGCCCGTCTGGAGAAGCAACGGGCGGCTGGCAAGCTGACGGCGCGCGAGCGGGTCGCGGCGTTGCTGGATGAGGACACGTTCCAAGAGCGGAACGGTTTCGCGCAGCACCGGGCGACGCATTTCGGGATGGCCGAGAAGGAGCTGGCGGCGGACGGTGTGGTGACGGGTTCGGGAACGGTGAACAACCGGCTGGTGCACTTGGCGAGCCAGGACTTCACGGTGGCGGGCGGCGCGGCGGGGGAGGTGCACTCGGACAAGATCGTGGACATGATGAAGGCGAGTTTGAAGACGGGCTCGCCGTTCGTGTTCGTGAACGACTCGGGCGGTGCGCGGATTCAGGAGGGGATCGACTCGCTGGGGGCGTACGGCCGGGTCTTCTATCACAACACGCTGTTGTCGGGGGTGGTTCCGCAGATCTCGCTGATCTGCGGACCTTGCGCGGGCGGCGCCGCGTACTCGCCTGCGTTGACGGACTTCATCATTCAGACGAAGTTCGCGCAGATGTTCATCACGGGTCCGAGCGTGATCAAGCGGGTGACGGGTGAAGAAGTGACGCCCGAGGAGTTGGGCGGCCCCGAGGCGCACATGCACTACTCGGGCGTGGTGCATTTCGTGGCGGAGAACGACAAGCACGCGATGGAAATCTGCCGGAAGCTGCTGAGTTTCTTGCCGTCGAACAACATGGTGGACGCGCCGGTGCTGCCGATCGATCGTGAGGCGCCTGACGACGCGGCGATGAACACGATTCTGCCGGAGAGCGGCAAGGCGGGGTACGACGTGCGGAACGTGGTGCGTCGGATCGTGGACCACGAGGACTTCCTCGAGGTGCAGTCGACGTTCGCGCAGAACATCGTGATCGGTTTCGGTCGGATCATGGGTCGGACGGTTGGGATCGTGGCGAACAACCCGATGTACAAGGCGGGGACGCTGGACATCGACTCGTCGGACAAGGCGGCGCGGTTCATTCGTTTCTGCAATGGTTTCAGCATCCCGCTGGTGACGCTGGTGGACGTCCCGGGGTTCATGCCGGGCGTGCAGCAGGAGCGGGGGGGCATCATCCGGCACGGGGCGAAGATGTTGTTCGCGTATTCGGCGGCGACGGTGCCGAAGGTGACGGTGATTCTGCGGAAGGCGTACGGCGGGGCGTATGTCGCGATGTGCTGCAAGGACCTTGGGGCCGATGCGGCGGCGGCGTGGCCGACGGCGGAGATCGCGGTGATGGGTGCGGAAGGCGCGGTGGAGGTGATTTTCCGGAAGGAGATCGCGGAGGCGGAGGACAAGAAGGCGAAGGCGGACGAGTTGACGCGGGTGTACCGCGAGACGTTCAGTTCGCCGTATGTGGCGGCGGGGCGTCGGATGGTAGACGACGTGATCGAGCCTTCGGAGACGCGGCGCTGGATCGCGAACAGTCTGGAGACGCTGCGTTCGAAGCGCGAGCTGCGCCCCGAGAAGAAGCACGGGTTGATGCCGCTATGAGTGCTGCGAGATTGCGGACGACGAGATCGGGGCGGGTCGGGGCGCTGCGTGCAGAGGAAGGGGCGGCGCGATGATCGCTTTGAGTGCGGCAGGGGTTGTGGCGTCGGCGCCGGCGGTTGCGTCGGGCTCGCCGGGCGACCCTGGGCAGAGCCTGTTTGCGGCGGGCGTGGTGTTGATGGTGGTGGGGATGATCGTGGTGTTCGCGTCGCTGGTGATTTTGATGATCGCGGTGAGCGCGTTGTCGAAGGCGCTGCGTGAGGTGCGCGGCGGCGACGTCGTGAAGCCGGAAACGCGAGCTGCGACCGCGTCGGCGCAGTCGTTGGGTGAAGCGTCCGCGGCTGGGGCTGTTGGGGCTCGGGCGGGTGCGCCCGGTGCGGCCGTGGTTGAGGGCGGGGAGGGGTTGTCGCCCGAGACGCTGGCGGTGATTACGGCGGCGGCGACGGCGGCGGTGCGTTCGCAGCGGATCCCGCCGCATCTGGTGGCGGTGCTTGGCGCCTCGGCGGCGGCGGCGATGGGTGTGCGGGTGCGTGTTCGTCGAGTGATCGCGTTGGACGAAGACGTGCGGAGTTGGATCGCGGGCGGTCGGGCGGAGGTGATGCATTCGCACAAGCTGGGCGGGGTGGGACAGTTCAGAGGATGACGGCGCCGCGGGGCGCGAGTCGAGGAAGTCGTACAGGAACGCTCGTGTAGGAGCAGGTTAGCGGTGGGGGGATCACGAAGAGTCGGGCGGCAGCGTCCGTCGGAACGAACGGAGAAGCAACGATGCGCATGCGAATCACGGTCGAGGGACGGGCGTACGAGGTGGATGTTGAAGTGCTTGACGGCGGCGTGCCGCAGGGCGCCCCGGCGGTAGCGGCGGCCCCGGCGGCCGCTCCTGCTCCCGCCCCGGCACCGGCGCCTGCGCCGGCTCCCGCGCCTGCCCCCGCGCCGGCTCCGGCGCCGAGCGGCGGCGACGCGATGCAGGCGAAGGCGGGGGGCGGCGGCGAGGTGGAGAGCCCGCTTGCGGGCAACGTGCTGAGCGTCTCGGTGAAGCCTGGCGATCAGGTGAACGCGGGCGACACGCTGCTGGTGCTGGAAGCGATGAAGATGGAGTCGAACGTGGCGTCGCCGAAGGCGGGGACGGTGGGGGAGGTTTTGGTGAACGCGGGCGACGCGGTGAGAACGGGGCAGGTGCTGGTGCGTTTCAGCTGAGCGACGTGTGTCGGCGCGGCGCCTTGGCGGCGTAGCGCCGGGGCGGCGGGCGGGAGAACCGTTGCGAACGTGACGCCGAGCGGGCGGGTGAGACCTTATCGATGGACATCTGGCAGACGATCCTGAATTACCTGAGCGACAGCGGCTTCGGCCAGTTTCACTGGTCGAACGGCGTGATGATGCTGATCGGCGGGTTGTTCATTTTTTTGGCGGTGCGGAAGAAGTTTGAGCCGCTGCTGCTGGTGCCGATTGGGTTCGGGGTTCTGATCGGGAACATTCCGTACGACGCGAGCAAGTTGTCGCTGGGCGAGTACGACGGCCCGGTGAGCGAGCACGACATCGGGTACTACGCGTTCGACGTGGTGGGGCCGAGGGTCGTGCCGATCGACGGCGACTCTGGGGCGGAGGCGGGCGCGGCGGAGTTGATCGCGGGCGCGCGGGACGGGGCGGACGACAGCATGCTGGCGCCGGCGGCGTACGACGTGACGCAGGCGGCGTTGCGTGGCGACGAGCCGGTGTTGTTCGAGCGTGTGGAGCCGATCGCGAGCCGGGTTCGCGGGTTGGTGGCGCTCGAGCGTGGCGAAGCGCTGATGGTGAACAAGCACAGCCTGTTGAGCGGTCGCGGGGACGTGCAAGGACCCGGGGTGTATCCGTGGAGACAGGGGCGTTGGTTCGTCGTGCCCGAGGTGAACGAGGCGGGGCGGTACCCTGAGTTGTGGTCGCTTGAGAGGCAGGACCCGCACAACGCGAGCGTGTTCTGGTGGTTGTATGCAGGCGTGGGGTTGGCGGGGTTCTACCCGCCGCTGATCTTTCTCGGGATCGGGGCGTTGACGGACTTCGGTCCGATGCTGAGCCGACCGAAGACGCTGTTGCTGGGGGCGGCGGCGCAGTTCGGGATTTTCGGGAGCCTGCTGCTGGCGTTGGTCTTCGGTTTCAGCCTGGACGAGGCGGCGTCGATCGGGATCATCGGTGGAGCGGACGGGCCGACGGCGATTTTCACGTGCGCGCAGCTCGCGCCGGAGTTGCTTGGCGCGGTGGCGCTGGCGGCGTATTCGTACATGGCGCTGGTGCCGATCATTCAGCCGCCGATCATCAAGCTGCTGACGACGAAGGAAGAGCGGCGGATTCGGATGGTGGAGCGCGAGCCGGTGTCGCGGAGCACGAAGATCGTTTTCCCGATCCTCGGCTTTCTGTTTACGGCGATGATCGCGCCTGGCGGCTTGCCGCTGCTCGGGATGCTTTTCTTCGGGAACTTGCTTCGCGAGAGTTTGGTGACGGATCGGCTTGCGAAGACGGCGCAGACGACGTTCATCGACATCGTGACGATTTTGCTGGGGGTGACGGTGGGGGCGAAGACGGCGGCGGGGAACTTCCTGACGTGGCAGACGATCTACATTTTCCTGATCGGCGTGGTGGCGTTCGCGTTGGCGACGGCGATGGGCGTGCTCTTCGGGAAGCTGATGAGCAAGCTGAGCAAGGACGATCCGATCAACCCGATGATCGGTGCGGCGGGGGTGTCGGCGGTGCCGATGGCGTCGCGGGTCGTGCACAAGATGGGTCTTGAAGAGGACAACCAGAATTATCTGCTGATGCACGCGATGGGGCCGAACGTGGCGGGCGTGATCGGCTCGGCGGTGGCGGCGGGCGTGTTGCTGTCGACGCTGGGCGGGAATTGATCGGAGCGGACGGTGCGACGACGCCGGCGCGAGAAGGACGCATGAAGCGAGTCACCTTTCAACACGTGGATTCGACGAACGAGGCTGCGAAGCGGCTGATGCGATCGCATCCGGGCGAGCGTTTGCTTGTGGCGGCGCACGAGCAGCGGGCGGGGAAGGGTCGGCTTGGGAGGTCGTGGTTGAGCCCGCGTGGCGGTGTGTGGATGACGATCGTGCAGCCGACCGGGTCTGGCGAGGATGGAAGGGATGGTGCGGCTCGCGGGCCGGCGTTGACGGAGACGGTGTCGCTGTTGGCGGGGCTTGCGGTGTATCGGGGGATCGCGGCGGTGTGTTTCGGGTCGGGGTCGGAAGCGTTCGAGGCGGGTCTTCGGATCAAGTGGCCGAACGACGTGTGGCTTGACGGGCGGAAGGTGGCGGGGGTGCTGTGCGAGCGGACGGCTGCGGGGTGCGGTTGCGGTTGCGGTTGCGAGAAGGGCGAGCGCGCCGGAAGCGGGGCGTGTCACGAAGCGGTGCTCGTGGGAATCGGTGTGAACGCGGACTTCGACGATGCTGAGTTGACGCGGTCGGGCGAATCGATGCGAGCGACGCCGACGACGCTTCGGAGCGCGCTCGATCGGCGGGTGGACGTGCTGGAACTGGAGGGGTCGATCGCGGAGGCGTTCGTCTCGCTGGCGGACGGCGGCGGTCTTGAGGACGACGGCTCGTTGGTGGAAACGGTGCGGTCGGAGATCGAGGGTCGGCTGGCGTTGCTCGGCGAGCGAGCGTGGTTCGGCGTGGGGGAGCGGCGAGAACATGGTGTGGTGGTCGGGCTGGACGGCGGCGGGCGGTTGATCCTTGAATGCGAGGGCGGGGAGCGTGCCGTGGGCGCGGGCGAGGTGGACCGCGTGCGCGGGGCGAGCGGGAGCGGGGTTGCGGTCGAGGGGGCGACGAACGAAGACGAAGGACGAGCGAGCCGAGCGATGATGGAGAACGCGAAATGAAACGATTTGCGAAGATGACGGCGGAGGAAGCGGCGGGGTTGATCAACGACGGCGACTTTGTGGGCGTGAGCGCGTTCACGGCGTCGGGGGCGGCGAAGGCGGTGCCGCGCGCGCTGGCCGAGCGTGCGGAGAAGGCGCACGCGTCGGGCGAGAAGTTTCAGATCCGGTTGCTGGCTGGCGCGTCGACGGGCGAGCCGATCGACGAGCGGTTGGCGCAGTCGAACGCGATCTCGTGGCGGGCGCCGTACCAGAGCTCGAAGACGCTTCGGCACCAGATCAATCAGCAGGAAGCGAAGTTCGTCGACATCCACTTGTCGCACCTCGGGCAGATGTTGGACTTCGGCTTTTTCGGCGAGTTGGACATCGCGGTGGTGGAAGCGACGGACGTGACGGACGACGGGCGGATCTATCTGTCGACGTCGTCGGGGGCGTCGCCGAACATTTTGCATCACGCGAAGAAGATCGTGGTGGAGTTCAACCGTCGGCACAGCCCGCGTCTTTCGGAGATGCACGACGTCGCGTCGATGCCGAAGCCGCCGCGTCGGAGTCCGATCCCGATCATCCATCCGCTGTCGAAGATTGGGGTGCCGTTCGTGCATGTGGACCCGTCGAAGATCGTGGGCGTGGTGGACAACGACGAGCCGGATGGGGTGAAGCCGTTCGGCGACCCGGGCGAGATCGCGGAGCGGATCGCGGGGCATGTGGTGGAGTTCATGCTGCGCGAGCTGCACGAGGGTCGGATTCCCGATGAGTTTCTGCCGCTGCAGGCGGGCGTGGGGAACGTGGCGAACGCGGTGCTGGGCAAGCTGGGCGCGAACCCGGAGGTGCCGAAGTTCCATATGTACACGGAGGTGTTGCAGGACTCGCAGATCGAGCTGATGCGTGAGGGCAAGCTTGTGGGGGCGTCGACGAGCGCGTTGACGTTGTCGGATCATCTGCTTGAAGAGGTGTACGGCGAGATGGACTTCTTCGGGCCTCGGGTGGTGCTGCGGCCGACGGAGCTGTCGAACAACCCGGGGGTGGTTCGTCGGCTGGGGGTGATCGCGTTGAACACGGTGCTCGAGATGGACATCTACGGCTGCGCGAACTCGACGCATGTCGCGGGGACGCAGTTGATGAACGGCATCGGCGGCTCGGGCGATTTCACGCGGAACTCGTACTTGTCGATCCTGATGGCGCCGTCGATCGCGAAGGGCGGGAAGATCTCGACGGTGGTTCCGATGTGCTCGCACGTAGACCACAACGAGCACTCGGTGCAGGTTTTGGTGACCGAACAGGGCTTGGCGGACCTGCGGGGTCTGGGGCCGATCGAGCGGGCGCGGACGATCATCGACAAGTGCGCGCACCCGATGTTCAAGCCGTACCTGACCGAGTACATCGAGCAGTCGAGGATGGGCCACATTCGGCACGATCTGGGCCGCTGCTTCGAGTTGCACCGGAACCTGATCGAGCAGGGCGAGATGCTGCCGGGCGTGACGGCCGAGGCGTGATCGAAGTCGGGGGCGTGGGGTGAGTCGGTGCGGGGGCTGACGTTCGAGGGCGAGGCGTTTTCACCGGGCGGCGGAAGGAACTGACGATGAGCGAGCATCACGAGGCGACGCTGACTCTCGACGAGTTCGAGCGGGTGACATACGAGAGCTGGCGGGAGGCGGTGGAGCGCGACCTGAAGGGCGCTCCGTTCGAGAAGAAGCTGGTGACGCACACGTACGAAGGTGTAGATGTGCTGCCGCTGTACACGTCGCGTGAGTGGAGCGGCGCGGGCGATTCGTCGGGCTTCCCCGGGTTCGCGCCGTTCACGCGGGGCGTGGAGCCGATGGATCATGTGAAGCTCGGCTGGGACATCCGGCAGGAGTTCGTGGAGTCTGACCCGGCGCGGTTAAACGAAGCGATACTGACGGATCTTGCGGGCGGCGTGACGAGCGCGCACCTGCGGTTCGATGTCGCGGGGCGGAACGGTCTGGACGGCGACGACGCATCGGCGGCGGCGCTGGCCGGTCGGGACGGGGCGATGCTGTATAGCGTGGACGATCTGGATCGTGCGCTGAACGGGGTGCACCTGGAGATGATCGGCGTGTCGTTGGAGGCGGGGGGGGCGGCGGCGGCGGCGGCGGCGTTGTTGACGGCGCTCGCCGAGCGGCGCGGGCTGGACCTTGCGCAGGTGCGCGCGCACTTCAATGCGGACCCCCTCGCGGTGATGTCGCGCGATGGCGGCATGCCGGGCGGTCACGAGCGCGGGTTCGAGTTGCTCGGCGAGCTAGCGACGTGGACGCGGAAGCACCTGCCGAAGTCGCGTTCGGTGCGTGTCGGGACGGCGCCGTACCACCACGCCGGGGCGACGGCGGCGCAGGACCTCGGCTTTTCGATGGCGACGGCGGTGGCGTACTTGCGTGTGATGACCTCGGCGGGGCTTTCGATCGACGAGGCGGCGCAGCAGTTGGTGTTCAACTTTGGCGTGGGGTGCAACTTCTTTCTGGCAGGGGCGAAGCTGCGGGCGGCGCGTCGGCTGTGGGACCGGGTGCTCGAAGCGTCGGGCTCGACGGAGCGCGAGAGCCGGATGTTCATGCACGTCAAGCCGTCGCGGCGGGTGTTCACGCGGCGCGACCCGTGGGTGAACCTGCTGCGCGACACGGCGTGCGTGTTCGCGGCGTCGGTCGGCGGGGCGCAGGTGGTGACGAGTTATCCGCTCGACTTGGCGATCGGCGAGCCGAACGAGTTCAGCCGTCGGATCGCGCGGAACACGCAGTTGATTCTTCAGGAAGAGTCGCACCTGCATCGCGTGATGGACCCGGGCGGGGGGAGTTGGTTCATCGAGTCGATGACGGACGAGCTGGCCGAGCGGGGTTGGTCGATTTTCCAGGACATCGAGCGTCGTGGCGGTATGGCCGAGGCGCTGCGTTCGGGTTGGGTGCACGAGCAGATCGATTCGGTGTTCAAGGCGCGTCTGAAGAACGTGTCGACGCGGAAGGACGCGATCACGGGGGTGAGCGAGTTCCCGAACATGATGGAGGAGCCGGTGCGTCGCGAGGAGCCGAAGTTCGCGGAGCTTCGCGAGCGAGCGGGCGAGCGTTTGGCCGAGCGTCATCGTGCGGCCGATACGGACGAACTGATCGGACGTGTGGGCGGCGCGCGGAGCGGGGCGACGATGAACGCGGCGGTGAAGGCGGCGGCGGGCGGGGCGAGCCTTGGCGAGTTGTTCGGGGCGATGGTGAAGGATCGGAAAGCGGAGGAGGTGGCGCCGATCTCGCCGCATCCGTATGCGGCGCCGTTCGAGGCGTTGCGCGACGCGAGCGATCTGGCGGCGGAGGGCGGTCTGAGGCCGCGGGTGTTCCTGGCAAACATGGGCCCGGTGGCGGCGCACACGGCACGGACGGGTTTCAGCCGGAACTTTTTCGAAGCGGGCGGGTTCGAGGTCATCTCGAGCGAGCCGATGAAGAGCGGGCACGAGGCGATGGAGGCGTTCAAGGCGTCGGGCGCGAACATTGCGGTGATCTGCTCGTCGGACGAGCTGTACCAGACGATGGTGTGGGAGACGGCGCCGCAACTTCGGGAGGCCGGGGCGCGCACGGTGATTCTGGCGGGTTATCCGGGCGAGCTTGAGCAGGGGTATCGGGAGGCGGGAGTGGGTCGATTCATTTACATGCGGTGCGACGTGTTGCAGGTGTTGACCGAGTTGCTGCAAGAGGAAGGGGTGTTGGCGTGAGCGCGATCCCGAACTTTTCGGACATCGAACTGGGCGGTCCTGACGCGAAGCGTCGTGGTTCCGCGGAGCAGTGGCTTGGCGAGGCGGAGTCGGAGTTGGGCGCGCCGTTGACCGAGCGATTGTGGAACACGGCGGAGACGATCGGCGTGAAGCCGCTGTATTCGTCGGCCGATCTCGACGGGCTGGGACATCTGGACACGATGCCGGGCTTGCCGCCGTACTTGCGCGGGCCGTACACGACGATGTACGTGATGCGTCCATGGACGGTGCGGCAGTACGCGGGGTTCTCGACGGCCGAGGATTCGAACGCGTTCTACCGGCGGAACCTGACGGCGGGGCAGCGCGGGCTGTCGATCGCGTTCGACCTCGCGACGCACCGGGGCTACGACAGCGACCATCCGCGCGTGGGCGGCGACGTCGGCATGGCGGGCGTGGCGGTCGACTCGATCCTCGATATGCGGCAACTGTTCGACGGCATCCCGCTGGACAAGATGAGCGTGTCGATGACGATGAACGGGGCGGTGCTGCCGGTGATGGCGTTGTTCATCGTGGCTGCGGAGGAACAGGGCGTGAAGCCCGAGCAGCTTTCGGGAACGATCCAGAACGACATCCTGAAAGAGTTCATGGTCCGCAACACGTACATCTACCCGCCGGAGCCGAGCGTGCGGGTGATCGCGGACATTTTCGCGTACACGTCGCGTCGTATGCCGAAGTTCAATTCGATTTCGATCTCCGGCTACCACATGCAGGAGGCGGGCGCCACGGCGGACCTTGAGCTCGCGTACACGCTGGCGGACGGTCTCGAGTACATCCGGACGGGGATCAAGGCGGGTCTGGACGTAGACGCGTTCTGCCCGCGGCTGTCGTTCTTCTGGGCGATCGGCATGAACTTCTACATGGAAGTGTCGAAGATGCGGGCGGCCCGGATGCTGTGGGCGAAGATTGTGAAGGGTTTCGATCCGAAGAACCCGAAGAGCATGTCGCTTCGGACGCATTCGCAGACGTCGGGTTGGTCTCTGACGGCGCAGGACGTGTACAACAACGTGATCCGGACGTGCATCGAGGCGATGGCGGCGACGCAGGGGCACACGCAGTCGTTGCACACGAACGCGCTCGACGAGGCGTTGGCGCTGCCGAGCGATTTCTCGGCTCGGATCGCGCGGAACACGCAGCTTTTCTTGCAGCAGGAAACGGACACGTGCCGCGTGGTCGATCCGTGGGGCGGCTCGTATTACGTGGAGCGGTTGACGCACGAGCTGGCCGAGCGGGCGTGGGCGCACTTGCAGGAAGTGGAAGAGCTCGGCGGCATGGCGAAAGCGATCGAGGCTGGGATCCCGAAGCTGCGGATTGAAGAGGCCGCGGCGCGGACGCAGGCGCGGATCGACGCGGGTCGGCAGACGGTGGTGGGCGTCAACAAGTACCGACTGGAGCGTGAAGAGCAGATCGACGTGCTGAAAGTGGACAACACGAAGGTGCGCGAGCAGCAGGTGGCGAAGCTGAAGCGTCTACGCGAGACGCGCGACGAGGAGCGTGTGCAGCAACTGCTTACGGCGCTGACCGAAGCGGCGTCGGACGACAAGCGGAACCTGCTGGAAGCGGCGGTAGAAGCGGCGCGAGCGCAAGCGACGGTCGGCGAGATGAGCGAAGCGCTTGAGAAGGTGTATGGGCGGCATCGGGCGTCGGTGAGCAGCGTGCGCGGCGTGTACCGGGGCGAGATCGGCGAAGAGAACACGGCGGTGGCCGGTATCAAGGACCTGATCGCGAAGTTCGAGGAAGAGGAAGGCCGGCGTCCGCGGATTCTCATCGCGAAAATGGGCCAGGACGGTCACGACCGGGGGCAGAAGGTGATCGCGACGGCGTTCGCCGACTTGGGCTTCGACGTGGACATCGGCCCGCTGTTCCAAACGCCGGCGGAAACGGCGCAGCAGGCGGTGGAGAACGACGCGCACATGGTCGGCGTGTCGTCGCTGGCGGCGGGCCACTTGACGCTGGTGCCGGAGTTGCGGCAGGAACTGGAGAAGCTCGGCCGCGAGGACATCATGATCGCGGTGGGCGGGGTGATCCCGCCGCAGGACTACGAGGAGTTGTTCGCGCGGGGGGCGAGCGCGATTTTCGGGCCCGGCACGGTGATTTCGTCGGCGGCGAAGCACTTGTTGCTCGAGCTGAGCGAGCGTTTGGGCTTCAAGCTTGAAACGACGGAGGTCTGAGCGTGGCGACGGCGCGTCGTCGCGAGCTCTCGGTCGAGGACTACGCGGAGGGGGTGCGGGGGGGAGACCGCGCGGTGTTGGGCCGCGCGATCTCGCTGATCGAGTCTTCGGCGAAGCGGCACCAGGAGGCCTCGCGCGAGTTGCTGACGCGGCTGACGCCGGGCTCGGGCGGGGCGGTGCGCGTGGGGATCACGGGCGTGCCGGGCGTGGGCAAGAGCACGTTCATCGAGTCGTTCGGTGTGAAGCTTTGCGAGAGCGGTCGGCGTGTCGCGGTGCTGGCGGTCGATCCGTCGTCGGGCGTGAGCGGTGGGAGCATCCTGGGGGATAAGACGCGGATGGCGGAGTTGAGCGTGCGTGCCGACGCGTTCATTAGGCCGAGCCCGTCGGCGGGGACGCTGGGCGGGGTTGCGTCGAAGACACGCGAGGCGATGATCGTCTGCGAGGCGGCGGGGTTCGACGTGGTGCTGGTCGAAACGGTGGGGGTGGGTCAATCCGAAACGGTCGTGGCCGGCATGACCGATTTCTTTCTCGGGTTGATGCTGCCCGGTGCGGGCGACGAGTTACAGGGGATCAAGCGGGGCCTGCTCGAACTCGTGGACATGATCGCGGTGAACAAGGCGGACGGCGACAACGTGGCGCGGGCGAAGCTCGCGGTGCGGGAATATCGGAACGCGCTGCACTACATGAGCGCGGCGCACGGGGGCGAATCGGTCGAGGTGCTGACGTGCAGCGCGCTGACCGGAATGGGTCTCGATCATGTGTGGGAGACGATTCTGGATCGATGGACGCGGATGGAGGCGAGCGGCGAGCTCGGCGAACGGCGAAAGAAGCAAGCGCTGGCGTGGATGTGGGCGATGGTGGACGAACGATTACGCCGCGTGTTCCGTGAAGACGAGACGGTGCGTGCGACGCTGCCGAGCGTGGAAGCGGAGGTGTCGGCGGGTCGCGTGCCGGCGACGCGGGCGGCGGAGGGTTTGGTGGACGCGTTCGTGCGGCGGGGGTGATTGTGCGGGTCGGGACCGCGGGAGGGGTGGGGCGGCGCGATCGGGATGGGATCAGATAGGAGGTCGGGCAGCGGCCGCCGCTTGCTTGTTCCGTCGCGCGGCGTGTTCGAGAAGCGGGGTGAGCCGCGGGTGGGCGGCGTGTTTATCGCGGAGATAGCGGACGAAGCGGGGGTGCATGAGCGAGCTGCCGATCGCGACGCGGTCGGCGCGGGCGTCGAGGTATCGGTCGACGTCGTCGGTCGAGGAGACGCCGCCGCCGGCGATGATGGTGATGGGTCCGTGAAGCTCGCCTCGGGAGCGGCGTGCCGCTTCTTCGGTGCGGACGCGTTCGATGGCGTTGAGTACGAGGGGGCGGAGTGGTTTGCCGCTCATGCCTCCGCCGGCGACGGGGAGCGTGTTGCAGCAGTGGAAGAGTCGGACGCCGGCGTGGAGCGCGTCGGCGAGCGCGCGCTCGTAGTTGATGGGCGGGAGTTTGACGACGACAGGTGTTTGGGTCGCGACGGCGTGTTGGAAGAGGTCTTCGGGCCAGGCGAGTTCGCCGACGTTTGGGCATGAGATGTTGAGTTCGATGGCGAGCGGGTCGACCGCGGCGGTTTTTTCGAGCAGATACGACCAGTCGTCGTTGGTGAAGCCGTGGATGGAGACGAGCTTGTCGGCGGGGTCGATGCGTCCGGCGCGGCAGGCGTCGGCGAACCAGTCGATGCCGGGGTTTCGGAGGCCGATTTTGTTGACCCAGGCGTCGAGGCGGCGGTAGTAGCGGACGGTTCGGAGGATTCGCCAGAGGCGGCCCGTGCGGCGGAGGCGGGTGAAGGTGCCGAGGGTGGGGGTCGTGCCGGGCGGCTGCACGTAGTTGCCGAAGGGCGCCGAGATGACGAGCGGGCGGATGAAGGCGGCGCCACGGGTGACATTCGGGTCAGCCGACCCCTCGGAGCGTTCGGCGGGCGCCCCCGTCGTTAGGGGTTGATCTGTAGCGGCCGTCGGGTCGTGCATGGCGCCTGAGTGTACCGGGGTCGTGCCCACCGACGGCGCCGTGTTCAGGTTGTGCAAACATGGTCCGAAGCGTCCCATGGACGGGGGACGTTGGCGGTATCCTTTGCGCGCCTCAGGGACGTGCAACGTAGGACTGTGACGGCGGCGCGGCGGCAAGCGCTCGACGCCGAGGAGGACCGAGAGATGACGAAGGCGCCGGTGTTGATCGTTGAAGACGAGCCGGACATCGCTCAGTTGATCCAGTTTCACGTCGAGCGTGAGGGCCACGCGACGCGCATCGCGGACACGGGGACGAAGGCATTGGAGGTGGTGCGGGAACAGCGTCCGTCATTGATCATTTTGGACATCATGCTGCCGGACCTGGACGGTCTGGAGGTGTGCAAGAAACTGAAGCGCGAGCCGGGGACGGCGGACATCCCGATCATCATGGTGTCGGCGCGTGGGGAGGAGTCGGACATCGTGGTGGGGCTGGAACTCGGGGCGGAGGACTATGTGACGAAGCCGTTCAGCCCGCGGGTGCTGATCGCGCGGATCAAGGCGGCGCTGCGGCGTCGTTCGTCGGAGCAGGGCGGTCAGATCATGCTGGCGGGCGGGAATCTGGTGATCGATCCGGCGCGGCATACGGCGAAGCTGAACGGGAAAGACCTGGACCTGACGCTGACGCAATATCGGTTGTTGCATTTCCTGGCGGCGAGGCCGGGGTTTGTTCGGACGCGGGACCAGATCGTGGCGGCGGTGCGGGGCGAGGACGCGGTTTTGTCGAGCCGTGCGATCGACGTGCACGTGGCGGCGTTGCGGCAGAAACTCGAGGCGTACGGCGAGCTGATCGAGACGGTGCGGGGTGTGGGTTACCGACTTGCGGAACAGTGGGACGAGCAGCCGGTGTGATCGTCTAGGCTGTGGAGATGCTCGCGAAGATGCGAAGGTTGAGGCGGGCGCCGCTTTGGTTGCGTCTGGCGGCGGTGTTGATCGCGGCGCAGGCCGCGGTGTTGCTGATTCTGGTGGTGTACGGGGAGCTCCGCGGTCAGGAGATGCTGGCGCTGGAGCGGGAGAACCGCACGGCGATCGACGCGACGTTGGCGCAGTCGCTGCTTCGTGAGATGTCGGTGGTGTGGCTGATCGGCGGGCTGGTGACGGCGGGCGTGGCGGTGTGCTTCGTGATCCGTCTGGGCGGGAGCATTCAGGAGCTGCGTCGGAGCGCGGTGCGTTTCGCGTCGGGCGACTTGCGGCACCGGATCGAGCCGGGCGGGAGCGCGGAGCTTCGGGACCTGAGCCGGTCGCTGAACCGGATGGCCGAGCAGCTTTCGGGGCAGATCAACCTGCTGCGTGAACAGCGGAACGAGCAGGAGACGATCTTGCAGTCGATGCAGGTGGGGGTGATCGCGTTGGACCCGTCGCAGCGGGTGCTTTCGATCAACCGGGTGGCGCAGTTGATGCTGGGTCTGACGAACGACGAGTGCCGTGGGCAGCCGCTGGAGTCGGTGGTGGTGGACGGTGGTTTGCTGCGGTTCGCAGCGGACGCGTCGAGCGAGCCGACGGACCTGGCGCGTGAGTTCGAGTTGAAGGCTGCGGCGCAGCTGAACGTTCGAGCGATCGCGGGTCGGCTTCGCGACGCGGACGGGGAGCCGCTGGGTGTGGTGATCATTCTGAACGACATCACGCACGTTCGACGTTTGGAGCGACTCCGCACGGACTTCGCGGCCAACGCTTCGCACGAGCTGCGGACGCCGATCACGAACATCAAGGGGTATGTGGAGACGTTGCTGGAAGAGGGGGCGTTGGAGACGCCGCAAGCGTCGCAGTTTTTGGGGATCATCGGTCGGAACGCCGAGCGGTTGGGGGCGATCATCGACGACATGCTCGCGTTGACGAGTCTGGAGCGTGCGGACGTTCAGGAGCGTCTGGTGACGCAGCCGACGCCGGTGGGCGCGATGTTGAACGCGGTGCGTTCGCATCTCGAGCCGGACGCGCGGGCGCACGGAGCGCGTGTGGTGGTGAAGGTGGAGCAGCCGCTGTTCGCGGAGGTGAACGCGCGTCTTGCGGAGCAGGCGGTGGCGAACCTGATCTCGAACGCGATCAAGTACGGTCCGACGGGGACGACCGTGACGGTTCGGGCGCGGCCGACGGCGATGAAGAACAACGCTGCGGGCGTGGAGGTCGTGGTGGACGACGACGGGCCCGGTATTTCGTCGGACCATGTGCCGCGGTTGTTCGAGCGGTTCTACCGCGTCGATAAGGCGCGGAGTCGGCAGCAGGGGGGCACGGGTCTCGGGCTGGCGATCGTGAAGCACATCGCGTTGGTGCACGGCGGTTCGGTGCGGGCGGAGTCGGAGCTGGGCCGCGGATCGACGTTTTATTTGGTGCTGCCTCGCGCGGTGGACCCGGCGCCGGAGGAGGTGGCGGCGCCGACGCCTGCGGGTGGATTGGGTGTCGGGGCGGGAGACGGCGCGTTGGACGCATTCCGTCGGCGGACGATCGCGGAGGCGACGGGGAGGGAGGGGCTGCCGGCCGGGCCGACGGGCGAGGGGGGTGAGCTTCACTAAGCGTTAACGCGAGGGCGGTACAGTTCGCGGCGAAGGACGGTCGGCGGCGTTGCCGGCGGTTCGTGGACGGGTTCGGCGAACGATGAATCGGGGAAACCCTATGCCGCTGATGCGACGCGTGGTGCCGGTGCTGGCTTTGTTGCTGGTGGGAGTGGTTGAATTCGGGTCGGCGCGGGCGGCGGACGACTCGCTGACGGGTTCGATCCGGTGCGCGGGATCGTCGACGGTGGGGCCCGTGACGGAAGCGGTGGCTGAGGTCTTTAACGAGATGTACCCGCGGGTGCGGATCAGCATCGTGGAGAACGGGACGGGCGGGGGCTTCAAGAAGTTCGTGGTGGGGGAAACGGACGTGTCGAACGCGTCGCGGCCGATTAAGCCTGCGGAAATCGAGGCGGCGGCGGAGAACGGAGTGGAGTTCATCGAACTGCCGGTGGGCTTCGACGGGATTACGGTCTGCGTCAACCGGGAGAACGACTGGGCGGAGAGTCTCACGGTCGAGCAACTGCGGCGGCTGTTCCGCGACGGGTCGACGGTGACGACGTGGCGGGACCTCGATCCGTCATGGCCGGCGGTTTCGATCGAGATGCACATCCCGGGCACGGACTCGGGGACGTTCGACTACTTCAAGGAACACATTCTGGGGGAGGACGAGGCGGTGCGCGGCGACGTGACGGTGTCGGAGAACGACAACACGCTGATCCGCGGCATCATGGCGAACGAAGGGGCGATCGGTTTCTTCGGCTGCTCGTACTACTTCCAGAACCGTGAGAAGATTCGCTCATTGGGGATAGGGACGAGCGACGAGGCGGAGTCGGTGCGGCCGACGCCGGAGTCGATCGAGTCGGGTTCGTACAAGCCTCTCTCGCGGCCGTTGTTCATCTATGTGAACCGCGAGTCGCTGCGCCGGCCCGAGGTGCGGGCGTTCGTGGAGTTCTACCTCGACGAGGGCGGCGAGATCGCGGAGGAGGTGGGATATGTGCAGTTGCCGCGCCGACTGAATTTCATGGCGAAGCTGCGTTACAACCGCGCGTACACGGGTTCGATTTTCTGGGACGAGGAAGAAGCCGAGCCGATCGCGGAGGCGCCGCTGTTCGAGCTGCTGCGGGCGGACCACAAGCGGCGTGAAGATCCAGAAGCCCGCGACGAGTGAGCGTTGAGGGGGTCAGGGCCCGCGGCCGTGGAAAGGGGTGGGCGTGGGCGGGCGTTGGGGGGGCGTTCGCTCAAACGCGTTCGAGGAAGGCGATGGAGTAGGAGACGGTCGCGGCCGCCGAGGACGGGCGGGGCAAAGCGATGGACGCCGAGGCATGAGCGAGATCGAACATGGCGCGGCGTTCAAGCCGCTATCGGCATTTGAGCTTCGGCGTCGCGGCGGCGTGCGTGTGTGGCTGCGCGAGCGAGCTTTGACGGCGGGGCTGCTCGCGTGCGCCGGGTTCAGCGTGCTGGTGACGGCGGCGATCGTGGTCGTGCTGTTCAGCGAAGCCGCGCGGTTCTTTGCGATGCCCGAGGTTTCGGTGTGGGGGTATCTGACGGGGACAGAGTGGAACCCGCTGCTGGGCGGCGAGAAGAAGTTTGGGATGTGGCCTCTGGTCACGGGGACGTTGATGGTGGCGCTGATCTCGGCGTTGGTGTCGATCCCGCTTGGGCTGGTAACGGCGATCTATCTCAGCGAATACGCGCCGTCGCGGGTTCGAGCGGTGCTGAAACCGGTGCTGGAGGTGCTGGCGGGGATCCCGACGGTGGTGTACGGATTCTTTGCGTTGACGATCATCTCGCCGTATTTCTTGATCGAGCCGGCGCGGTTCGTGACGGGTCTGCTGGAAGGCGAGCCTCGGGACGTGTTCGGCTTTACGAACTCGACGGCGGCGGGGATCGCGGTGGGGATCATGTGCCTGCCGACGGTGACGTCGCTGTCGGAGGACGCGTTGCGGGCGGTGCCGCGTGCGTTGCGGGAGGGCGCGTACGGTCTTGGGGCGACGCGTTTCGACGTGTCGGTGAAGGTGGTGGTGCCGTCGGCGCTCTCCGGGGTGATCGCGGCGTTCATTTTGGCGATCGCGAGGGCGGTGGGGGAGACGATGATCGTGGCACTGGCGGCGGGCGGGCTGGCGCAGATGGCGTTCGGTCCCGCGCCGGCGGAGCCGACGTTCTCGGTACAGATCGAACTCGACGGTGGCGGCGCGGCGGGCGTGCGACTCGACCCGAACGAGATCGTTTGGCTCGCGCCGATGCTGGCGCCGGGCGACGATCCGGGCGGCGCGGAGCGGACATTCGGCGCGACGATGGAGCTTCGTGAGGGCGCGAGGACGCTGTCGGTGGAGCTTGACGCCGAGGGAGCGTGGTCGGCGCTCGATTCGCTGGACGATGCTGGGCTCGTCGAGGCGGCCGCAGGATCGGGTGTTTCGAGCGAGATCGTCGATCGCGAATCTGGCGGATCGACGCGCGGGGCCGAGTCGACGGACGCGGTTGCGTCGGCGGTGCGCGTCGGCTTCGAGATCCCGCTCGGCGCGTTCGTTGACGCGGAGACCGGCGAGCCGATCGACGCGGGCGAGCTTCGCGACGGTCTGCCGCTCGGGGGGGATTCGGAAATGACGCTGATCTACGACGCGGACGACGGCTTGCTGGAGAACTTCGTGTTCCGGCCGGAGTCGTCGAGCCAGACGATGACGGCGTACATGGTGCAGATCTTTCTGGGGGACGCGGAGTTCGCGAGCGTGGAGTACCACTCGTCGTACGCGGTCGGGGCGACGCTATTTGTGATGACGCTGGTGTTGACGATGCTTGGGAACGTGGTGATGCGTCGTTACCGGGAGGCGTACGACTGATGGCGCCGTTGTTCGACACGTCGCATCGGCGTCTGAAGCGGACGCCCCGTCGCAACCGCGTGAATCGCGCGTTCCTGTCGGTTTGTCTGTTGGTGACGAGTCTGTCGGTGCTGGCGTTGACGGTGCTGCTGACGGCGGTGTTTTTGCAGGGTTCGCGGCCGCTTTTCGGATTCGACGTGCTGGTGCTGCCGAGCACCGTGGGCGTGGAGTCGATCGAGATCGAGGAGTCGCGGCGTCGGATCGTGTTCGACTATGAGGAAGACGCGGCGTCGGCGCCGGCGACGGGGGTGCGGTATCTGTTCCCGCCGACGACGATCGACCTGATGGGCGCCGAGGTGGTGCGCGAGGGGGAGGAGGCGTTGCTGGTGACGGCGGACGGGGAGCGTCGTCGCATCGGCGACGGTGGGGGGGTGTTGCCGCGTTTGGCGATGTTGGGCTCGCCGAGCGCGAAGGTGGCGTCGGAGTTCGTGACGGGGTCGCCGTCGAGCGCGCCGTCGGAAGCGGGGTTCCGAGCGCCGCTGCTGGGGTCGCTTTGGTTGTTGGCGGTGTGCGCCGCGGCCGCGCTGCCGCTGGGCGTGGGTACGGCGATCGTGCTGGAGGAGTATCGGCCGCGGCGCAGGGTCGTTCGGCTGCTGCATTCGCTGGTGCAGACGAACATCCGCAACTTGGCCGGCGTGCCGTCGGTGGTGTACGGGCTGATCGGGCTGACGGTGTTCGTGCGGATGTTCGGGGCGTTCGGCAACCCGGGCCAGTTCACGACGTTCGAAGAAATCATCACCACGGACGGGCAGCGTATTGTCGGGCAGGTGGTGGAAGATCGGACGGAACGTACCTACGCGGTGCGGGCGGAGTTGTTCGGCGAGATCGAGCTGGCTGTGGCTGAGGGAGGGGAGCTGGCTGAACGGTTGGAGGGGGCGTTCGAGCGCGCCGCGGCGGGAGAGATGGTTTCGTTGAACGGCACGATCGGGTTGGACGACGAGTTCCGTTTTGTGCTGGAGACTGAAGAGTTGGGGGAGCTGCGTCTTGACGCATCGGAGGCGACGTCGGTAGACGATTCGATTTTCTTTGCGGAGGAGTTCGAGCGTCGGCCGCTGCGTGCGGCGTCGATCGAATTTCTGGGGGCCGGGGAGTTGGTCGTGGAGACGCCGGAGGCGGGGCGTGTGACGGTCGACAAGTCGCGCATCGGTGACATGCGTGAGGATCGGGACACGCTGCTCGTGCGGGAACACATTTTCACGTTCGACTCGGCGGCGACGGTGACCGTACGCGAGCGCGATGCGGCGGGAGTGTGGTCGGCCCGGAAGCGACGGATGGAGGTGGGTGAGCGTCTGCGCGGCGGGGCGATCGAGCTTGACGGCGATCGGGTGCGGCTGTCTTCCGAGCGAGGCGGCGACGTTGCGTTTGAGTTCGATCTTGGGTCGACGGAGTACCGGGCGAGAACGCGCTTCACGCTTGGCGACGAAGACTCGCCGTTTTTCGTGACGCTGCCGTTCGGGACGAGCGTGCTCGCCGGGGGGCTGACGCTGATGTTGGTGATACTTCCTGTGATCATCATCGCGTCGCAGGAGTCGTTGCGGGCGGTGCCGGACTCGCTGCGTGAGGGGGCGTTCGCGTTGGGTGCGACGCGTCAGCAGATGATTCTCGGGATGACGCTGCCGAACGCGGCGCCGGGCATCATGACTGGCAGCATTCTGGCGATGAGCCGTGCGATCGGGGAGGCGGCGCCGATTCTGATCATCGGCGGCGCCGGTTTCGTGACGTTTTCGCCCGACAACTTGATGTCGGGATTCGCGGCGATGCCTCTGCAGATCTATTCGTGGACCGCGGACGCGAACACGGAGTTCCGTTCGGTCGCGGCGGGTGGGATCATGGTGTTGCTTGCGGTGTTGTTCATGTTCAACGGCGTGGCGATCCTGCTGCGTCAGCGGTTGCAGAAGGAACTGCCCTGAGGCGCGCGGCGCCGGGAGAAGCGGACCGATGGCCAGCGTTCCTCAGCGGACCGAATCGAGTCGAAGCGAAGCCGGCGCGCCGGAGAAGCCGGCGCACCCGCTGGCCGGCGTCGCGCGGAGCGCGTTCTCGAAGCGCGACACCGACGCGCCCGCGAAGGTGGCGCTCGAGGTGCGCGGGTTCGATTGCTGGTACGGCGACTTCCAGGCGCTGAAGGACCTGAATCTCGACATCCCGGAGAACCGGGTTACGGCGTTGATCGGCCCGTCCGGCTGCGGGAAGTCGACGTTTTTGCGGTGGATCAACCGCATGAACGACCTCATCCCGGCGGCTCGGGCGGAAGGCGGGATGAAGCTCCACGGTCTCGATCTGATGTCGAAAGACCTCGACGAGGTGGACCTGCGCCGGCGCGTCGGCATGGTGTTCCAGAAACCGAACCCGTTCCCGAAGTCGATCTACGAGAACGTGGCGTTCGGTCCGCGGCTGCACTACAAGATGAAGCGGAAGCAACTCGACGAGCTGGTCGAGCAGTCGCTGCGGGGCGCCGCGTTGTGGGATGAAGTGAAGGGTCGGCTGCGTGCGTCGGCGTTGTCGCTTTCGGGCGGGCAGCAGCAGCGGCTGTGCATCGCGCGAGCGATCGCACTCTCGCCCGAGATGCTGCTGATGGACGAGCCGTGTTCGGCGCTCGACCCGAAGGCGACGGTGCGCGTCGAGGATCTCATTCACGAGTTGCGGAAGCGTTTCACGATCGTCATCGTGACGCACAACATGCAGCAAGCGGCGCGGGTGTCGGACTTGACGAGCTTTTTCTTCGAGGGCCGCATCGTCGAGACGGACGACACGATCAACATCTTCACGAACCCAAAGAGCCCGCAGACCGAGGAATATGTGACCGGTCGATTCGGCTGATCCCGTCGGCCGCGATGGTGCGGCTGCGTGTCGTCCCTGGAGGGCCTCGCGTGTTCCCTACTGGCGAGCGGTCTCGGGGATTCCCGAGTCGCCGGTAGAGAGATGGGGCGGCGTTTCCGCCCGTTTTTTGGCTTGGTCAGACGGAGCGGTCGACGCATCCTCGGACCGCGTTCGCGCGAATAGTCAACAGCACAGCGGACCTGCTCGCAGGAGTGTCGCGAGGAGAGAGCCGCATCATTCAGCAAACGACCCTCGCTGTGAGCGAGGGCGTAGTTGTCGTCGCGCCGCGTCCCGCGCCGTCGGCTCACGCACTCTGTCGGACGCACGCACTTAGGAATGAGGAGATCGAGATGAACATCACGACAATGAGCGCCGGTATCGCCGCTCTGTGCATCGCGGGCGCCGCGTCGGCGCAGTCGTTCGACGTGATCGGCGGGCAGACGAGCGTTCTGCTGGACACTGACCTTCTGTCGAGCGCCGCGGGCCTTGATTTGTCGGGCGTCGCGGGTCCGGTGATTTCGCCGGGCGAGCTTGGCGCGGGGTCGGTCGCGTTCCCGATCAATTCGCGGAGCGCCGCTTCGCTTCCGACGACGTTCTCGTACGACACCGGTCTTTCCGATTTCTCGGGCACGATCGAGCACGAAGGTTCGGTGCTGTTCAACGGCGACAGCGTGGAGGTCGGCAACTTCACGATCGGGTTCGATCCGGCGCGCGTCGGCGGTTCGAACTCGGGCTTTTTCGTGGAGTCGACGACCGGGGTCGCTGCGATCCTGTTCGACGTCGAGAACCCGAGCGCGGTGGTCGCCGACGGCACGGGTCTGCAGATCGCTGCGAATCTGTTGGTCTCGCCGGAGTTTGCGAATTTCCTGGGCGACAGCGCGCTGACCGGCGCGGACGTGGGCGACGCGTTCGTGAACGCGGCGATTCCCGCGCCGGGCGCGGCGGCGATGCTCGGTCTGGCGGGCCTCGCCGCGGTTCGCCGCCGCCGCTGATGGTCGTGGGGGGAGGGGGGTCTCATGAGAGTCGGGTCCCGGGGAATTGACGTTCCCTTGGTCGGGCTCTCATTCGACGGAATCGCCGGGCCTCTCCCGTTCACCGGGGAGGCCCGCGTTGTTTTTCCGTGCGTAGAGGCGACCGTCTGCCGTTTCTGGGCTATTCTTCAAGATTGGTCCGCGCGTGCGACGCAACCGGGTTCGTGTCCGTCGTCGCCGCGGGCGGAGAGCTCGAAACCGTGTCCACCGAACTGAAAAGAGAGATCGACCAGATCGAAGCGGCTTTGACGCTGATGGCGCAGGCGGTGGAGGTTCGCGTGTCGACGGCTCTCGAGGCGTGGTTCGCGTGGGACGAAGACCTGGCTCGTTCGATCCGGCAAGCCGACGACGAGATCGACCGGATGGACGTGGAGATCGAAGAGCACTGCACCCAAGTGCTGGCGTTGCACCAGCCGGTGGCGTCGGATCTTCGGTTCGTGCTGGCGGCGTTGCGCATCGTGACGAATCTGGAGCGTGCCGCCGACCTGGCGAGATCGATCGCGAAGCGGGTGATCAAGCTGGGGAATCTCCCGGTCGGATCGACGGGGGATGAGGCGATGCCGCCGGGCGGCGCGGAAGCGGGGAGCGGGAGCGAGGGCTCGGCGATCGAGAGCGCGGACGGTGGACACGATCGCGGCATGCGGAACGGCTCGTCGACAAGCGGTAGCGGCGGTCGCTCGGTGCGGGTCGATCCGCCTGAGTCGGTGAAGCAGATGGGCGAGGGGGTGCTGCGGATGCTGCACGAAGTGATGTTGGCGTTCCACAACGAGGACATCGAGGGGGCGCGGGCGGTGCGTCGCCGGGACTTGCACATCGATCAGTTGAACCGCGACGTGTTCCGCTGGGCGGTGGAGGGGACGCAGCGTGACCCGGAGCGGACCGAAGGCTATTTCGGAACGATCGTGATGGCGCGGGCGTTGGAACGGATCGGCGACACCTGCGCGAACGTCGCTGAGGACGTGATCTTCGCGGTGGGCGGCAGCGTGGTGCGGCACTCGCCGATCTGACGCGATCGGACGCGGCGGCCTGCGGCGATTTGACGCGCTCGCACCGAACTTCCGCGGTCCGATTGACTCGTCGATGATCTCGTGGTCTCAGCTATGCGGAGACGGTGCGAAGGCTCTGCGACGGCGCGGTACCGCGCATGACGGGCGCG